>Ga0075424_100000542_pt1 | contig 29759 bp, 26 predicted proteins | sample SoiMethybrSBSTD3_FD_75301 | JGI IMG/M metagenome (GOLD analysis project Ga0075424, IMG submission 75301) | Bulk soil microbial communities from a Populus tree surrounding site in Tennessee, USA - Soil MetaG P. TD hybrid SBSTD3 | ecosystem: Environmental > Terrestrial > Soil > Tree plantation... | reverse complement strand
CGTCAACTCCGGCACCGCCTCCGCCGGTGAGGCCCTCGCCCTGAAGTTCCGCGCGCACAAGATCGGGCCGATCGTCGGAGAGGAGACCGCCGGCATGGCGAGCGGCGGTGCGGGCGCGCACCTGCTTCCCGACGGATCGCTGCTCTGGTTCACCGCCCGCACCGTGGAGGGACTCGACGGCCGCCGCTACGAGGGCCAGGGTGTCGTCCCCGACGTCCCCGCCGCGGGCGCCGAAGACGCGATCCTCGACCGCGCGATCCGGTCCCTTTCGCGGTGACTGCGGTATCCTCGCCGGCAATGGATCGGTGGCATTCGACGACGGTTCTGTGCGTGCGCCATGGGGGCAAAGTCGCGATGGCCTCCGACGGACAGGTCACGCTCGGCACGACCGTCATGAAGCAGACGGCGGCCAAGATCCGCCGCCTCGCTGGCGGCACGGTCATCGCCGGCTTCGCGGGCTCGTCGGCCGACGCCTTCGCCCTCTTCTCACGCTTCGAGGCAAAGCTCGACGAGCATCGCGGCAATCTCGAACGCTCGGCGATCGAGCTCGCCAAGGACTGGCGCACCGACAAGATGCTCCGTCAGCTCGAGGCGCTCTTGATCGTCGCCGACCGGCAGAGCTCGCTGCTGATCTCCGGCACCGGCGACCTGATCTCCCCGGAGGAAGGCGTTCTGGCGATCGGCTCCGGCGGCGCCTACGCGCTCGCGGCGGCCCGGACACTGTTGAAGCACCGATCGGATCTCTCCGCTCGCGACATCGCCAGGGAGGCGCTCCTGATCGCTTCCGAGATCGACATCTACACCAACGCCCACATCACGATCGAAGAGATCTAAACCCCATCTCCTCATGGTCTTAGGCGCGCCCGCCGGCGCGCAGGTGATCCTCGTCATACAATTCGTCCACGAATCGGAGGCCAAAGATGCGCAGCCGCCTGCCCGGCACCCTGGCCATCGCCGTCCTCCTCGCTTCTTTCGTGCAAGCCAGTGACATTTCCGGCAAGCGAGCCGCCGGCACGATTCCCACCGTTCTTTCCACCTGGGGTTACTCGTCGTTTTCCTCGGGAATCGGGCTCTCGGGCATTCTGGTCGCCCGCCCGCATGGACACAGCGAGGTGTTTTGTGCCGGCGAGATCGGGTTCGACTACTGGTACGCGCTGCGCTACGACCCGCCCACCTCCTCGTTCGTCCAGACTTTCGTCAGCGAGCGGATGCCCAGCCGGATCGTGCGCATCGGCTCGGCGGACGTCGACGGCGACGGCGAAGACGAGTTCGTCGTCGCGATGGAGTCGGGTGAGCTGCGGTTCTACGATCCCGCCTCGAAGCGGCAGCGGGGATCCTTCACGATCCCGTCGTTCATCGCCGCCATGGCGCTTCACGACCTCGACGGCGACGGCAAGGCGGAGATCATCCTGACTTGCGGGACGGGACTCGTCGTCTATTCGGGTGACGGATCGTTTCTCTGGAGCCTCAACGAAGTCTTCGGAACCGACCTGGCCGTCGGACAGATGGACGACGATCCGTCGCTGGAAATCGCCGCGACAGACGGCAAGGTCGTCGACGTCGCGACGCAGACGGTGCAGTGGACTTGGCCCGACGGATTTGGAGCTCACCTGCGCGCGGCGGACATCGACGGCGACGGCCGCGACGAAATCGTTTCGGCCGATCAGTGGTACTTCGTCTGGGCGTTCGATGTCGAGACGCAGCTTCCGAAATGGTCGATCACGACGAGCCAGGACATCGGAGCGCTCGAGGTCGCCGACGCGGATTGCGACGGGAAGCTCGAGGTTCTGGTGGGCCAGGACCAGTGGGGCAGCATCCTGGCCTTCGATCCCCTGACGAAAGCCCTCAAGTGGCAGATTGCCAATCCCGAGCATGGAATCACCGCGATCGCCGTCGGCGACGCCGCCGGCGACGGGAGGCTCGAGGTGCTGTGGGGCGCGGGCGCCACGAGTTCGGGTCCGGACTATCTCTACGCCGCGGACCCGTCGACGCAGGCGATCCTGTGGCAGAACGCCGACCTGGTCGGCCCCTTCATCGGACCCGAGGTCGGAGACGTCGACGGCGACGGAGAGCCCGAGATCGTCTTCGCGTCGAGCGAGTCGAATGCGTCGTATTCGAGCGGACGGATCATTGTCCTCGACGGCAAGACGCGGAGGTTGCGGGCGATCTCAGATCCGATCGCCGACAACGGGTCTCTTCTCGGAATCCGAGACCTGAAGCTGCGCAACGTCGACGGCGACGCGGCGCTCGAGATCGTCATCGGCACCGATTTCCTCTACAACGGAAGAATCGAGATCTACAAGTTCGACGGCGCAACCAACACCTTCACGCGGATATGGAAGAACCCCGACGGCGAGGAAGGCGCGCCCTTCGCTTCCGTCGAGGTGGCCGACGTGGATCTGGACGGACAGCTCGACATCGTGGGAGGCGGCAGCCGTGCCCACACCGGCGCTCTCGGCGTCTTCATCACCGTCTTCAACTATCCTGCCGGAGACGTGAAATGGCAGACGTTCCAGCTCGGGCCCTACTGGGGCGAGGTGCGTGACGTCGCGGTCCTGACGGCCGGCGGAGGCAACCCCGACGTCGTCGGCGTCGTGCCGGGAGACGCCCTGTACGCCTTCGACGGACCGACCGGCGATCCGCTGCAAATCGATCCCGACTCGTTTACGTCCCTCCGCGCGGACCCGTATGCGCCGGGCCGCTCGATCCTGCTCGGTACGGATCGGGGCGATGTGATCCGGTACGACCGCGGCGCGAGCAAGTACATTTCCTCGGCCACCTACACGCTCGGCGTCGGTGCGGTCGACGGCGTCACCACCCTTTCGGGCGGAGGCGCGCTCGTCGGCGCCGAAGGAGTGCTCCGCTTCTACACGTCGCTCGATGGGACGGCGTCGTGGCAGAGCGCGGAGTACGGCGCTCCTTTCGGACGCGTCGTCGCGCGGGGCGCCGGGGTCAACCAACGGTTTTTCTCCGGCGGCCTTTACGGCCTTCACGAGATCGCGCCAGGGCTGGATCTGGTCTCGGTCTCCCCGTCGTCGGGTCCGGCGGCCGGCGGAACGGCGCTCACCGTGACCGGTACAGCCTTCCAGCCGTCGGCGTCCCTCTTCGTCGGGGATGCCGTCGCCAGCGACGCGAACGTCGGAGGTCCGACGGGCATCCAGGCGACAACGCCGGCCCTCCCTGCGGGCTCTCTTCTGCCCGTCACGGTCATCAACCCGGACGCGTCCATCGAATCGCTCGAAGAGGCCTTCGTCGTCGACTTTTCCGACGTCGCCGCCGCGCATCCGTTTCACGACGCCGTGGAGACCATCTTTCGCCGGCACGTCACGGCGGGCTGCGGCTCGGGCAACTTCTGCGCGCCGAGCCCGGTGACGCGCGCGCAGATGGCGGTGTTCCTCGTGCGTGCGGCGGACGGGGCGAGCTTCCAGCCTCCGCAGGCGCGGGGTCACCTGTTCTCCGACGTCTCATGCGGGGACTTCGGGGCCAATGAGATCGAGTGGATCGCGACGCAGGGCATCACAGCGGGCTGCGGCGGAGGCGCGTACTGCGTCTCCGCGCCGGTCACGCGCGCGCAGATGGCGGTCTTCCTGCTGAAGACTCTGGAGGGAAGCGCATACGCTCCGCCCCCGGCACACGGCATCTTCGCCGACGTACCGGCGAGCGATCCGTTCGCGCCCTGGATCGAAGACCTGAGCGCGCGCGGCATCACCGCGGGCTGCGGCGGCGGAAACTTCTGTCCGGGCGATGCGACGACCCGGGGTCAGATGGCGGTCTTTCTCACGCGCACGTTCTTCACGCCCTGAGTCGAGGGGGCGCGGTCCGCCGCGCCCCCTCTGGTATCCTGCCCGCGATGCGCGCGGAAGCCTGGCGGGAGTCCCGATGGTCTTCATGATGCCCGGCGAGACCGAGGCGCAGGCGCCTCCGGCCGCGGCGCGCACACCTCGCGAGATCGTCGTCGAGCTGGACAAATACGTCATCGGCCAGAAGCGCGCGAAGAAGGCGGTGGCGATCGCGCTGCGCAACCGCTGGCGCCGGCAGCGCCTCTCGCCCGAGATGTCGCGCGAGATCCTGCCCAAGAACATCCTGATGATCGGTCCGACGGGCGTGGGCAAGACCGAGATCGCGCGGCGCCTCGCCCGGCTGGCGGACGCGCCGTTCTTGAAGGTCGAGGCCTCCAAGTTCACCGAGGTCGGCTACGTCGGCCGCGACGTCGAGTCGATCGTCCGGGACTTAACCGAGGTCGCGGTCCAGATGGTCCGCGAGGAGAAAACGGCCGAGATCCGCGACCGCGCGCAGTCGCGCACCGAGCAGCGGCTGCTGGATCTGCTCCTGCCGGCGATTCCCGACACCGAGGCCGAGGAGACGCGCGGCAAGCTCCGGATGCTGCTGCGCGACGGCAAGCTCGAGGATCGCCTGGTCGAAGTCGAGGTCGCCGACAAGACGTTCCCGTCCTTCGAGATCGTGACCAACCAGGGTGTCGAGGAGATGGACATCAACGTCAAGGAGATGCTGCCGGGCCTCTTCGGAGGAAAGAAGAAGCGCCGCAAGACGACCGTGGCCGAGGCACGCCAGATCCTGCAGGCCGAGGAAGAAGGGCGCCTGATCGATCCGGGCCAGGTCGCCCGCGAGGCCGTCGAGCGCGCGCAGTCCTCGGGCATCGTGTTTCTCGACGAGATCGACAAGGTCGCCGGGCGCGAGTCGGGCGGCCGCGGACCGGACGTCTCACGCGAAGGCGTGCAGCGGGACCTCCTGCCGATCGTCGAGGGAACGTCGGTCAACACGAAGTACGGTTTCGTCAAGACGGACCACGTGCTTTTCATCGCCGCCGGCGCGTTCCACGTCTCCAAGCCGGCCGACCTGATCCCGGAGCTCCAGGGACGCTTTCCCATCCGCGTCGAGCTCGACTCGCTGACCGAGGCCGACTTCGTGCGCATCCTGACCGAGCCCGAGAACGCGCTCCTGAAGCAGTACCGCGCGCTGCTCGGGGCCGAGAGCGTGGACCTGTCGTTTTCGGAGGAGGCGATCTCGGAGATCGCCCGCGACGCCGAGCGGGTCAACCGGGCGCTCGAGAACATCGGCGCGAGGCGGCTCCACACGATCCTCGAGCGCCTGCTCGAGGACATTTCGTTCGCGGGCCCGGAGAACGCGGGCAAGGCGATCCGCATCGAGATCGCGGACGTGCAGAACGCGCTGGCCGATCTCGTGAAGGACGAGGACCTCTCGCGCTACGTGCTTTAGACGTCCTGTGTCGACCCAAGTCCGTCGCCCTCGGCTGTCATCCCGAGCGCAGCGAGGGATCCCGGACTCGACAAGCTCGGGATCCCTCGTCGGTTACCGCCGAGCTTCGCTCGGCGTTGCCTACGGCCGCGGGTTTGCCATGGTGGCCGGCTCGCTCCTCGGGATGACACACAAGAGTGCCCTCCTCGGCCTGTGCGTCTTTCTGACCCTGGCCTGCGGAAAGAAGGGCGATCCCCAGCCGCCGCTGCCCCGAGGCCCTCGCGCCGTGTCGGACCTCGCGATCGAGCAGGAGGGCGACGATGCGGTGCTGAGGTTCTCATTTCCGGATCGCCTTCTGACGGGCGACCCGCTGACCGACCTGGATTCGATCGAGATCTTCCGCGTAGACAAGCCTCCCTCCGAGCTGACCGCGCCGCGGCGGACCGGCGCCGGCGCGCCTCCGTCGTCCGTGCCGGGCGCCGCGGGGGCGACGGGGGTCGTGCACCTGCCCGGAGAGATGGAGCGACGCGAAGCCACCAACGTCCGGATGGCCGAGGAGGCGTTCTACCGCCAGGCCAAGCGCGTGGCGTCTCTGTCGCTGCCGGCGATCGCCGAAGCCACGCACGGCGCGACGCTCGAATACCGCGACTCCCTGCTGACTCTCTTCACGCAGGAGGAGAGTCCGTATCCGCTGGCGTACGCCGTCGTGTCGGTGCGGCGCAACAAGGAGCGCAGCCCCCTGTCCAACATCGTCGCGCTCACTCCCGACATCGCACCCCAGGCGCCGGTGTTTCTCGAGCCGATCGTCAGCGAGGGCCGTATCTGCCTCGAATGGACCGCTCCCGAGAAAAACGTGCTCCAGCAGCCCGTCGAGATCGCGGGGTACAAGGTCTACCGCCGCCCGCTCTCGCAGGAGGAGTACGACCAGCCCTTGAACCCGGTGCCCGTTCCGACGACGAGCTTCGTCGACGTGGGCGCTCCCTACGGCGTGCCGCTGGCCTACACGGTGCGGGCGGTGCTCAAGAAGAATCCCAAGGTCGAAGGTCTTCCGGCGGACGAGCTCGCCCTCGAGTATCGCGACATCTATCCGCCGCCCGCGCCCGCGCGGCTGGACGCGCTCTCCGAGGCGAGCCTCGTGCGCCTGCTCTGGGATCCCGTGGACGCGCCGGATCTGGCGGGGTACGTCGTGTATCGGGCTGAGGGGAACGGACCGTTCGAGCGCCTGACGAAGGATCCGGTCACGGATCCGTTCTTCAACGACGAGACGGCGAAGCCGGGCAAGCGCTACCGCTACGTGGTGCGGGCGATCGACCGGGCGGGCAACCAGAGCCCCCCGTCGAAGGAGGCGACCGCGGCGCTGCTGTGAGACCGTGCCCGGTTTCGTTTACACTCCCGCTCCCATGTCCCTTCCCAACCGATTCATCAAGACGGCCGGAGGCGGAAACGACTTCCTGGTGTTCGAATCCGACGGCCGCTCGCTGACCGAGGAAGATCGGCGGCGTCTCGCGCTCGTCTGCCGTCGGGGCCTCTCGGTCGGCGCCGACGGGGCGCTCTTCCTCGTGCCCGGCGACGACGGCCGCGTTCGCGTCGACTACTACAACGCCGACGGCGGACTCGCGAAGTTCTGCGCCAACGGCACCCGCTGCGCCGCCCGGTACGCCGTCCGGCGCGGTATGGCCCGGGGCGCTGATCCCGTCCTCGAGACCGGCTGGTCGCCGATCGAGGCCCATGTCAACGGCGAGAGCGTGACGCTGTCGTTGCCGCCGGTCGGCGTGCCGCTGGATCCGGTTCCGATCTCGGGGCGGGGACTGCCCCCGACGGCGATCCCGATGTCCGTCGGCGTTCCCCACCTGGTCGTCTTCATGCGCGGCGACCTCAACACGATCCAGATCGACCGCCTGGGCCCACTGGTGCGCCACCACGCGGCGATGCCCGACGGGGCCAACGCCAACTTCGTGCGGGTCGGCAAGGGGAATCGGATCGCCGTGCGCACGTACGAGCGGGGTGTGGAAGCCGAGACGCTGTCCTGCGGCTCCGGCGTCGTCGCCGCCGCGATCGTCGCGGGACGGCAGGGGTTCGCCGCGTCGCCGGTCGTCTGCGGCACCAAGAGCGGCGTGGATCTGACCGTCGAGTTCCGCTCGGACGGAGACCAGATCACCGGCGTCCGCTTGACCGGTGACGCCCGCGAGGTCTACGCCGGCGAGCTGTGCCCGGAGGCGTGGCAGGAATAAGCGTGTCATCCCGAGCGCAGCGAGGGATCCCGAAGTCGAGATGACGAGAAGACCGATCGCTTTCGGCTCGCCGGAAGCGCCCGCCTTCCCCTCGAAGATCGTCGCCGTCGGAAAGAACTATCGCGAGCACGCGGCCGAGTTCGGCAGCGTGGCTCCGGAAGACGAGCCTCTGCTGTTCCTGAAGGCGCCTTCGGCGCTCCTCTTCGGCGGCGGAGACATCGTCCTGCCTCCGGAGTCGCAGCGCGTGGATTACGAGGGCGAGCTCGCCTTGGTCGTCGGGCGCCGGATCAAGTCCTGGCCCCAGGAGCGCTGGCGGGAGGCGCTCGCCGGCATCTGCTGCGCCAACGACGTGACGGCGCGCGACCTCCAGAAAAAGGACAAGCAGTTCTCGCGGTCCAAGTCCTTCGACACCTTCTGCCCGGTCGGTCCGGCGATCGTGCCGGATCTGGATCCTTCCGACCTCTCGATCGAGACACGTGTCAACGGCGCGGTACGCCAGAAGGCGCGCACGTCGGACATGGTCTTTTCGCCGGCGTTTCTCGTCCGTTACGTCTCGCAGATGATGACGCTCTACCCGGGCGATCTGATCCTGACGGGTACGCCCGCGGGTGTCGGGCCGCTGTCGCCCGGGGACGTCGTCGAGGTCGAGATCGAAAGATTGGGAGTGCTCCGCAACGCGGTGAAGGATGGGAAGGGCTAAGCCCCGGGGCGTCCTCGCGGTCTTCTCCCTGCTGGTTCTCGCCGTCTCGCTCGCGTCTTCGCTCCAGCCGAGGGAAGTGCCCGAACGCCTCGACCGCCTCGCGCGCGCGATCTCCCGGGAAGCCGGATGGCGCTCCGACCGCGCCAGCTTCTGGTTCGACCCCGACTACGCCGCGTTTCTCGACGAGGTGAAGCGCCGGACGCCCGAGACCTCGACTGTCGCGATCCTCGTCCCGAAGCAGCCCGATCTCTACGTCTACGAGGCGTACTACCGCCTCGCCCCGCGCCGCGTTGTCGAGGAGCGCTGGAAGGACGAGGCCGACGTGATCGCGACGTACCGCACCGAGGTCGGGCGCGGGCCGGGCGGCACGGCGATCACCGGCGGAATGCTTTGGACCCGGTGACGCCGGCGCTATTTCCCGATCTGGGCGTCGTGCTCGCGGGGCTGGCCGCGGCGACGGTGGCGGGCGGACTGCTGATCCGGCCTTTCACCGCGACGCTGACCCGTCGCGAGAGGTTGGCGTGGGGCCTCGCCACGGGGCTTCTGCTCCAGGCGGGGTGCCTTCTGCTGCTGCTCGGTGTTGGTGCGCGGCCGGACGCGTGGAAGATGCTCGCCCTCGAGGCCTTCATCGCCGTCATCGCGGCGCTGGCGGCACGGTCGCGGGGCGTTGCCGCCGCGCGCGTCTCGGCGACGCGAGCCGCACACATGGGCGACCGCCGAGCCCTCGTTGTGTTGCTGTCGTGCGTCGCCGGAGCCGCATGGCTCGTCTTCTTCGTGGGGTCGCTCGCGGACTCGATGTGGGCGACCGACTTTCTCGCCTTCTGGGGATACAAGGGCAGGATCGTCTTCCTCACCGGAGAGATCCCGCAGCGGCTGTTCCACGATCCGGCGCTCTACTTCGCGCACCCCGAGTACCCGCTGCTGGTCCCGCTGACCCTCGCCGCCCTGGCCTCGTTCGTCGGCCGATGGAACGACCAGGCCCTGGCGCTCCTGTATCCGATCTGCGCTCTCGCGACGCTGGCCGCGATCTCGGGCTTCCTTGCGAGGCGCGTCTCTCGCGTCGCGGGAGCCGCGGCGGCGGCGCTTTCGTCCCTTTGCTTCTTTCTCTACCGTCCGGCCAACGCGGGGACCGCGGAGATTCCGTTGGCGCTGGGTCTGGTGCTCGCAACCTCGGCCGCCATCGACTTCCTCCAGCAGGACGACGCCTCCGGCGCGGCGAAGCTGGCCATCGCATCCCTTTTCTGCGCGAGCGTGAAACAGGAGGGCGCGCTCTTCGTTCTGCTCCTTGCGGCCGTTCTCTGGTGGCGGCCGCGAAGAGCGGGGAAGCGCCCGGCCGGCTGGCTTGCCGCCGCCGCTCTGGCTCTGCCGGTCGCAGCGCACGCAATTCTCATGCGACTCCTGCGGGGCAGCGAGCATCCGCGGGATTTCGACTTCTCGCTCCTCGAGCCGGCGCGGTGGCCGGAGCTTGCGAGCCGCTACGGTCTCGTCGTCCGCCACATCGTCGGGGGGGAGGCTCGCCAGGCGCTCGTGCCGATCCTCGCGATCGTTCTGTTCTTCCTGGCGACGCGAAGAGGGATCGGAGATCCGCTGATACCGACCTTCGCGGGCCAGTTCGTCGTCTATACGATGGCCTTCACCGTCTCGGCGTTCGGCCCCTCCTTTGCCATCGACACCGCCCTCGGGCGGCTGACGATGAGCCTCTTCCCGGCATTCACGCTCGTCCTCGGCGCGAGGCTGCCGACCGCCTTCATGGCCTCGGCCGCCGGATCCAGAACTCCACACCGTCCTGCTTCAGGAACGGCTGGAAATTGAGCTCCAGGAACTTCGCGACTTTCGGCGCCCGCACGGCATTGGGCACGCCGTCGATCGGATCCGAGGGCAGACCGGAGCGGACGAGAACGGCGCGGACGTTCGGATTGCGCTCGAGGGCGGCGACAACTTCGTCCTGCGCGGCCTCGGACTCGTAGAAGGCAACTTCGAAGTAACGGATCGGGCAGTCGCGGGCGAAGAGGTAATGGAGTCCCGGAGCGTTGGCGAAGTCGAGCCACGTTTCCTCCGGCGAGAGATTCGCCTCCCGGATCAGCGCGTTCGTCGCGCGAACGAGCGCCGCGTCGGCAGGCATGAAGAGGCCGCCGCGCGCACGTTGCGGCTCTTCGAACGTCGCCAGCCACGAGATGTCCGGGCTCGCGAGCATAGACGCCAGCCTCCAGGGCTTCCCGAGTACGACCACGACGGCGAGCGCCGCGGCGGCGGCCAGGCCGCGCGGACTCGTCCATCGCCGTTCGCCCTTGAACCACAGGGCCAACAGCACGAGCCCCAGCGGGACCAGGAACATCGGATAGCTCACGTGCCTCCGCTCCACGACCGAAACCATGGCGAAAACGATCCAGGCGAGGACCGGAAGCGCCGCGCGCGCGCGATCGCCGATCCGTGCACCGAGCGGAAGCACGGAACCCAGGACGAGCACCGAGAGCGTGACGACGCTGTAGAGGAACATCGTCGGATCCGAGAGAAACGCGGCGAGACTCGAGAATCCCGGGGACCACGGAAGCGCCGGCCGCATGAGCGGTATTCCGTAGGCCGGCAGGAGCGTCGAAAGATAGAAGAACGTGGTCTCGACGAATCCTCCGAGAATCCCCATGGCGGCGAACACCAGCGCGATCGCCAATGCAGAGATGGCGGCGCCGGCGGCGAATCGTCCCAGGTGTCGGAGCCTGGGTCCGCGCGCCACCCAGAGAGCGACGAGCGCGGCTCCCCCGGAATACACGGCAAACTCGACGGCCACGAGGAGGGCGATCGGCACGAGCATGCCGCAGACGATCCAAAGTCGATCTCGTCCCCGTCGTGACGCCGCCAGAGCGAACGCGAGGACCCAGAACGAGGGAATGACGCGCAGGTAGCCGGGCTCGTGATAGGACAGGAACGTCATCAGCAGCGTTCCGAACGCGGCTGCGGCGCTTCCCGTCGCGACGAGCGCCAGAACGCACAGCGATGGCCAGAAAAGCGCGGCTGCGAATGTCTCCGTTCGCAGATATCCGCGGTAATCGTTTCCGAAGAGTCGGAGGCCCGCGGCCTGGAGAAGTCCGTCGCTTATCAGGCCATGACCCGGCACGATGTCCCGATAGGGGAGCTCGCCACGCAGGTATTCCGAGGCCGGAAGAAGACTGTGGCCGTCCTCGTAGATGTTGACGGTGGCACGGTGCCGGAGCGAGGAGACGCACCACAACGTCGCGACGGCGCAGGCGAGCAGGATCACCGCAGTTCGCGGGAGCGGCGGACGCAGTGCGGCCGCCTCCGAGGAGGACTCGCCCGCTCTCGCAATCCATGTTGCGAAGAAACCGCCAACGATTGGACACGCCACCAGGACGAACAGCCGCCACATGTAGCCGTGCGGATCGAAGCCGATCCTCGCCGCGATTCCCGGAAGCTGGCCGGGCTTTGCCGCCATCGAGATCGTCCGGCTCAGCGCGACCCCGACGCAGAATCCCGCCACCGCGCCGAGCCACGGCAGGGCCCGGTTCCAACCGCGAGGCGGAATCATGCGGGGATCAGCTTACGACGGGCCGACCTAGCGCGTTCCGGAGTGTGCCCACCAGTCGAGCGACCCCTCCCGGATTCCGGACGTGGGCGAGAGCTCGGCGCTCGCCTCGCGCCGGGCGCGGGGCCGCCAGGGGGGCGGTACGAGCGGAAAGAGCAGGAAGTGGGTCGGTCCGTACACTCCGGTTGAAACTAGGGTGAGCTCGACGGGACCGTCCCGGTTGGCGGCGAGCAGTGTCGGCGTCAGCGGGACCGTGAGGAATGGCTTCTCGTCCCAACCCGAGTCGGGCGTCGCCCAAAGAATCTTTCCGGCGGGATCCCGCACTTCGAGCCGCGCATTCGTCGGAACCAGCAGAGGAGCGACGCGGACGTGCAGCGTGGCGGGCGGCGACTCGGGCAGCCGGCCCTGCGGGATGGTCTGAGCGATACGGATGCCCGAGCGCTCGATCTGTCCCCACTCCCAATCGAGCCACTGAGGCTGCCAGGCGACGAGGGCGACGAGCAGGACGAAGACCGCGACCGCGACAGCGCGGCGTGCCGTGCTCTCGAGCCCGAAGGACGCGACGACTCCGAAAAGGAGAAGCGCCGGCAGAAACGGTGTCGCGAGGCGCGGGAGCGATCCGAGCACGAGGCTCTGGACGACGACGATCCCGACGAGGATCAGCCCGAGCGTCTTTGCGGCGCGGGTACGGCCCGAAAACGGGGCCGCGATCAGCGCGCTGACGCACGCGAGGAGCACCAGCGGCGTCAGGATTCGAGAGACCCGCGACGCTCGCGCGTAGGCGGGAGACCAGTCGGAGTCGTAGAACTCTGTGCCGAGCAGAGCGTGAAAGGCCCGCCACGCGAGCTGTCGGTTTCGATCCGCCGGGTCCTGCGCGAACGTGGCTCTCCAGTTGGCGACCGCCTTCTCGACCTGGACGAACGGCGGCGGCTCGGGAGGCGGCTGCGCGTGCTGGGGCGTCCAGCCATAGTCCACGCTTCCGGTGATGAACGCCGGCGCCATCCCGCGGAAGGGATCTCCCGGGATCGCCGTCGCGAGCCAGATCGGCGCCCACAGCACTGCGAAGCCCAACGTCAGCGGCACGATCCGCCTGGCGCTGCCGGCCAGGCAAAGACTCACGGCCGAGAGCACGAGCGAGGCTCCCCCCGCGTTGGGACGCACCAGGAAGAGCACCGCGGAGGCGACGCCGAGGAGAGTCGCGCCCGCGATTCGCCGGGGCGGGTCGAGGAGCAGCGCCGCGAGAGGGAGGAGCAGCGCCGCCGTCAAAGCCTCGGACATCACGGCGCTCGACGCATCGCGCAGGCGCGCACACAGGATGAGCGCCAGGTACAGCACGACGCCGCTGCGCGGGCCGAACCTCCGGGCGACGAGCACCGACGACATGGCGATCGCGAGCCAGAGCAGGATCGACTGAACGACGACGATCCGCCTTTCGGCGGAAGCGCCGTTGTCGGGCCCGAGCGCCAGGATGGTGCGCAGGAAGAGGATGTAGGCGGGCTTGGGCGGATGGTGTGTCGAGACGACCGGCGTGACGATGCCGGCTCCGCTGCGCGCCCAGCCGAGATCGGCGGCGCTGTCGGACCAGAGAACGACCGGAGCGCGGAGTGCCGGCCAGAGATAGAGGACGAGTCCCACGGCGCCGAGAACGACCACCGCGGCCCTCCGCGGGATGTTCATCGAACGCCGCTGCCGGCCGTTTCGTCCGCGGTGACCCAAACCGGGATTCCTCCGGAGGCCGTCCCGCCGAATCCCGAAGGAACGCGCGCGTCGCCATCGACGCGGCATAGGAGTCCGAAGACAGGGGGGGTCAGAGGAAAATCGAAGAAGTCCTCGGAGCCGGGAGGTCCGATCGATTCAATCGAAAGGCTCAAACCGGACTGCCGAGCCGCCGCGACCTGTTGGGCCGTGAGCCAGACCAAGAAATAGGCCGGATACGACGAGGCATCGCCGGGTCTTCTCTCGAGAACCGGCGTGCCGCCGATCGATGCTCGAAATCCCAAGAGATACGGCGGTTCCTCGTAAAGGCGGAAGTGGACGCGGGCGCCGCCGCGCGCCGGAAGCCCGGAAGACCGCAGGGTCTGTTCGATTCGATGCCCCGGGCCGCGTACGAGCGCGAAGTCGTAGCCGGCGGCGTCGGGAATCCGAGAGACCCGCCAGACGAGAAGCGCGAGTGTGAGCGTCCCGGCAGCGATGGCGACGCCGCTCCATCGAACGGCAGGCAGGGCACCGGCGACTCCGGCGGCGAGCAACGGCAGCACCGGGAGCGTCAATCGAGGATCCGCACCGCAGACGATCGACTGAAGAACACAGAACGCGACGACGAGCGCTCCGATGAACCGGAAGGGCCCACGGCCCCCCACGGCAACGAGCACCGAGAGACCCGCCAGGGTCGAGGCCGCGAGCCACCACCACTCGCGCAGCGTTCGGTCCAGTCTCTGGTAACGGCCGCCCCTCCATTGCGACGGAAGCTCCTCGCTCGAGACGAAGCCGTGCAGCGTCTTCCATTCGAGCGAGCGGCGCTGATCCTCGTTCCAATCGCGCAAAACGGAGCGCCAGCGTTCACCGACCCTGGCCCACTGGAGCCGTGCCGTCTCCTCCGGCGTGCGCCCTGTGGGCCAGCCTTGGGCGTCCGGACGCCAGTAATAGTCGAGCGTTCCCCAGAGCAGGGTCTTCGTGGCATCGGCACGCGGCGAGGACCGATAGCCGGCGGCGTAGAAAAGCGTAAAAGCGACCAGTACGGTCCCGAGAAATGAGATGGCCGCCCTCCAGAGTCCGGATCTCGCCGCTGTGCCGGCCGGGATCGCCATGAGCGCGGCTGCGGCGACGACCAGCGCGCCGACGTTGGGCCGTAGAGCGAACAGCAGGCCCATGCAGACTCCGGCGAACAGAGCCCAGAATCGGCTTCCGAGCCGACCGAGGACGAATGCGCCGAAGGCCAGCAGGACCAGACCGGAGGCCGTCGCCTCGCTGGCGACGTAATCGCAGGCGTCTCGCACCTGTGGCATCCACGATAGAAACGCGAGGAACGCGACGCTCGCGGGCCTCTCGGCTTTCCTCAGTGCGATCGTCGCGAGCCCGATTCCCGCGACCATGAGAAGCGCGTTCAGCACCAGGAAACGCCGGGCGTCCCCGGGATCCGCGGCGCCTCGAGGGAACAATCCGCGCAGGAGAGCGATCCAGCCCGGCTTCGTCAGGTGCGCGGAATCCGTCGGGTGCGTGGTCAGGCTTCCCGTCTCCCGCCAGATGCGCACGAGATCGAAGTCGGGCGCGGACGGCGTTGCCGATGGAACGGAGCGAAACGCGCCGACGACGTAGACGCCGCAAACCGCGAGCAGGAGGAGCCAGAAGGCGGGAACGAGAGTGCGGCGCCCGCTCACAACCTCTCGGCGAGCGTCTCCGGAAGTCCCCCGAAGGCGCCCGACGACATCAGGATCAAAACGTCGCCCGGGCGCGCCTCGCGCCGCAGGATCGCAGGGATCTCGTCAATCGTATCCGGAGCGAAGGCGAGCCTTCCGGCGTTCTGGAATTTGCGTATGAGCGCTCCACGATCGATACGGTTCTCCGCGCCCAGACGTTGGGCATGAAAGATCGGCGCGACGACGAGCGCTTCGGCCCCGTCGAACGCTTTGGCGTACTCCTCCTCGAACATCTTCCGTCCGGCGGTGTTGGAGCGCGGCTCGAAGAGGGCCCAGATCCTCCGGCCGGGGTAACGAGTGCGCGCGGCCTGGAGCGTCCCGGCGACGGCCGTGGGGTGATGCGCGAAGTCGTCGACGACGAGGATGCCGTTCTTCTCTCCCTTGACCTCGAGCCTCCGCTTGACGCTCTGGAAACGTGGAAGCGCGCGCGCGATCTCCGAATCCGAGAGGCCGAGCCCGCGGACGAGGGCGATCGCGCCCAGAGCGTTGCGCACGTTGTGGAGGCCGGACAAGGGGGACGACAGGCGCGCGACCGGCATCCCGGCCTCGAGCAGCGTGAACTGCGCTCCTTCCGGCGAGTACGCGATGTCGCGCGCCGAAAAGTCCGCACCCGGATCCTCGAGCGACACGCGGACGAGGGGCCCCTCCGCCCCGCGCGCGGCCTCCATGACGCGCGGATCGTCCGCGTTGACGACGACGGCGCCGTCCCTCGGAACCAGATTCACGACCCGGCGAAACGCCTCGACGATCGACGGAAGATCCGGATAGAGATCGGCATGGTCGTACTCGATGTTGCCGACGAAGAGGTGCCTGGGCTCGTAGTGGAGGAACTTCGGTCCGCGGTCGAAGAAGGCGGCGTTGTACTCGTCGCCCTCCAGCACGAAGTGCGCGCCGGCTCCACGCCGGTAGCCGCATCCCAGGTTCTTCAGCTCCCCCCCGACGATGAACCCGGGGTCGCGGCCCGAGTCGAGAAGCAGCCAGGCCGTCAACGCCGAGGTCGTCGTCTTGCCGTGTGTGCCCGTGATCACCACGGAAGTCTTGCCGGAAAGCAGGTACTTCCGCACCGCCTGTGGCAGCGAGAGGACAGGAAGCCCGCGGCGGTTCGCCTCGGCCGCTTCGACGTTGTCCCGGAGCGCGGCGTTTCCGACCACGACGACGTCGCAGTCGGAAGGCACATGCTCGGGCGCGAAGCCCTCCGCCACGGGAATCCCGAGGCGCTCGACGGTCGTCGACATCGGAGGGTACAGAGCGCGGTCGCTGCCGGTCACCCGATGGCCCTCCTCGAGGAGCAGGGCCGCCAGAGGGACCATGGCGGTTCCCCCGACCGGCACGAAGTGAAAACGAAGAGATTCCGGCATCCCGGGCCCGGAGTTTGGTCTAATGGAGGCAATTTCGGAAATAGGAAGCTGTTTCCGAAGGTTTAGCGGCTGTGGCATCCCCACAAGCAGGAGGAAACTCAGATGATTCAGGCTTTTAAAATCGGCCGGCTTGGAGTCGGCGCGCTCCTGGTCGCAGGGGTTGCCCTGGCCCAGAAGCCGGCGGAGTCCAAGCCCGCTGCTCAGCAACCGGCCAAGCCCGCCGCCGGAGCCCAAGCCCAGGGCAAGGCGGTCGCGGCTCCGAAGATCGAGATCTCTTCGGAGACCCGGGACATGGGCACGGTTCCCAAGGGCCAGGTGATCGAGACGGACTTCGTCATCAAGAACACCGGCGGCTCGGACCTCGTGATCTCGGACGCCCGCCCGTCGTGCGGCTGCACGGTCTCCAACTTCGACAAGCTGATCAAGCCGGGCGCCGAAGGCAAGGTCCACACGAGTGTCGACACCAAGAGCTTCTCGGGCCCGATCTCCAAGTCGGTCCTGGTCGTCTCCAACGATCCCGACCGCCCGCAGATGAACCTCTTCGTCAAGGCGATCGTCAAGCCGTTCGTGGACGTGGCGCCGCAGCAGTACGTCCGCTTCTCGGTCGTCAAGGGAGATCCGGCCTCGCAGGACGTGATCCTCATCTCCGAGGAGAAGGGCTTCAAGCCGACCGTCGCCGAGACCGCGCAGGCTTACGTGAAGGCGGAGATCTCACCCGCCGGAGACAAGGACAAGATCGCGGGACGTCCGGGTGACCAGTACAAGCTGGCGATCTCGGTCACGCCCGATGCGCCCGAGGGTCTTCTCAACGCGCCCGTGCGCGTGACGACCGGCGTGGCGCAGCAGCCCACGCTCGAGGTTCCGGTGTCGGGCATCGTGCGGCCGCGCGTTTCGGTCTCGCCGATCACGGTCAACTTCGGAAACTTCACAGCCGGCAAGGACCCCATCACGCGCAACATCGTCGTGACCAACAACAAGCCCGGAACGCCCGTGAAGGTCACCAAGGCCGAGGTCAGCGTGCCCGGCTTCCAGACGGACGTCGTGCCGACGCAGGAAGGTGTCTCCTACACGGTCGTCGTCAAGGCGTCGGACAAGGTCAAGAAGGGCGCGGTGGACGGCAAGGTCACGCTCCACACGTCGGACAAGGAGAAGGCCGTCATCGAGATCCCGCTCAAGGGCGAGGCGCTGTAGGCCGTACCCTCGCATCGAATACTCAAACGCCCCGGGCAACCGGGGCGTTTTTCGTTTTGCTCGAAAGGGATCCCTCGGGCCGGGGGCCCTCGGGATGACACGCGGCGGCGCTAGCGCGCTCCGCGTGTCACTTCGGGGGCGCCGTCGTGACCGCCAGGCCGTCCTGCGTGGCGACGACCGATGGCCCGCTCGTCGCCGCGTGCGCCGCCGTCGTGGCCGTCGTGGGCCGCACCGCAGCACCCGCCGTGACTCCCGTCGTGGTGACGGTCCGCGCTCCCGACCCGCCTCCTGTGATCGTCGCGCTGCCGCCCTGCATCGCGAGGTTGCCGATCGAGACCAGATTCTTCTTGGGAGGCGCCGTGGCTTCCTGCGCTGTGATCGCCGAAACGCCCTTGACGTCGGACTTGCGGAGGCTCATCAATTTGCCGTCCGGGTATCCGTGGAAGAGCAACGTCGTTCCTTTGACGACGGGCGCCCCGATCGCCACGTAGCTTCCGGACGGTGAGAGCTCGATGCGGTAGTACGCCGTTTCCGCCGGGGGGGACGCAACAGCCAGGAATAGAACGGCCGCGACTGAAGCAAACACGTCTGGCCTCCCTTTTTTCGACAGTATGTCGAATTCCGACCGACGGGTCTGTGACATTGGTACGGAAGGGACCAAGGGTCAGCGCAAGCCAGTCATCCCGAGGCCTCAGGCCGAGGGATCCCGGACTTTTCGAGCACGGGACCCTCGTCGCTGGGCTCCTCGGGATGACGGCAAGAGTGATCCCGCCGAAGTCAGCCTCTCGTGACCTCGACCTTCCATCCGAAGGACTCCGCGACTCCCGAGAGAAGATCCCGCGCGTGCTCGACCGCGGTGGCCTCGATCCCCGAGTCCTTCGCCGCGCGGCCGAGCTGACCTCTTGCCCACAGCATCCAGCGCGTGCGGTCCTGGGGCGTGATCGGATTGAAGAGGCCGCTCTGCTCGTCAAACCACTCCAGGCGCGGATCCAGCGCCAGGATCCGGGGCGCCGGGAGCCGCACGCGGATCACCCGCTTCCCTGAGTCCGTGTCGATCGAGAAGTCGGGCGAGGAAAGGTCGAACCCGGCGATGACCTTTCCGCGCATCCGGATCGTGGCGGTCTTGGGAAAGTCGAAAATGAGAAACGACTTCACCTCCTCGAAGCGCAGGACGTCGGAGATCTGGGCCTCCACCGTCGCCAGCTGCGCGATCTTGCGCATCGCCGACACGACGGGCGCCGAGTCCGCGCGGCGCGACTCGCGCACGCTCGTCGCCAGCCGGACGACGAGCACGGCGCTGACAACCGCGAATACGGCGGCGAGGATCCACGGGAGGATGCGCGCGAGACCGCGCACGGCAGGTCTGCGTCCCTACGCTCGAAGGACGAGGGCGTCCCCGACGGCCACCTCGCCCTCCGCGCCCGGCGTAAAGACGTATCCGCGCATTCCCTCGTCCAGGAACTGCAGGACGGGCTTCAAATCCTGGGGCGTGGCCGCGGGCTCGGCGAGCGAGAAGCGGGAGAACTCGACGCAGGGTGCGGCGACGGTGACGGAATCCAGAGGCAGCAGCCTTCCCGCCGCGTCCCGAAACGCGAGGCCCGCCGCGAAGTTCTCGAGCCTCCAGACGCGGCCGGTCTCGATCAGGATGTTCTCACCCGCGCATCCGGTCGAAACGTGCTTGCCGTATCGGCCGCGCATGCGGCCGTAATGGCTGGTGAAACCGAAGGAGACCTCCCGGCCCGGAGTGCTCTTGGTGCGCGGGTGCGCCGGATGGTGCACGTCCAGGTGCTCTTCGCCCGAGGCCGATCGGCCGACGGCGCCGATGGGTGACAACGAAAGGCGCACGACCTCGACGAGCGGCGCGGTGTCGTAGACGCGATCGGGACGCTCTCCGCGCTTCAAGGTGTCCGTCTGGACCTGCAATCGGACGACGCGGCCGAGCTCGAACACGGGTCTTCCGTCACGCGCGGCGGACGTTCTTCAGAATGTCGCCGTCCCAGTCGTACTTCAAACGCTTGCGCCCTTTGGCCGAATCCTTCTGCAGCGCATAGCCGTAGAGCAGCGGCAGAGCCACCGAGGTCTCGACGAAGGCCATCTCGTGCGTTGCCTTCTTGGACACCTTGCCCCAGGAGGTGGCTTCCGAGAGCGTCGAGCCGCCGAGCCCTCCCCAGTGCGGGGCGTCGGTCGTGACCTGGAGGGCGTAACGGTGGCCGCCGGTGTCGATTCCGAAAATGTAGGACATCACGATCGAGTCGTTGATGTAGTTCTTCGGCACGCCTCCCGAGACGTACAGGGCGGCGGTGGCGGGACTCTGCACGACGATCTGCGTGAGCTCGTAGTTGTCGGCGATGGAGGAGATCTGGAACGGCGTCTTTCCCTCGGTGCGCAGCCGGTGGTAGTGCTCGGTTAAGCCGATGCCGATCGAGGAATCGTTCAACGCGGGGACGAACAGCGGCACGCCGTTGCGCGCGCACGCGCCGAGGATCGAGCCTTCGTCGTGCTTCGCCTGCTCGCCCAGGAGCGCGAGGAACTGGCGCGAGGAGAGGACTTTTCCGGCGAGCTTGTCGGCGAACTGCGAGACGACGAGGTCCGTCGCCCAGTACTTCTCTTCGTCGATGAACGTGTCGTACAGGCGGTCGATGTAGAGGTCCCGCAGCTCCTTGTCGTCGGCCTCGGGCGTGCCGTGATAGTGGCGGCCGCCGCGCACCTGGTAGAAATCCTGCGAGATGATCGCGCCGGTCGAGACGACGACGTCGACCATGTTCTGCTCGATCAAGTCGGTGATGACCTGGCGCATCCCGGCGGCTATGAGCGAGCCGGCCATTCCCAGAAAGATCGTGGGCCGGTCCTTGTCGCGGAGCATCGCGTCGAAGACCGCCGCGGCCTTGCCAAGCGCCCGGGCCTGGAACGAGGCCTCGCGGTAGCCGTCGAGGAGCTCGGCGACGGTGGTGGTCTTGCCGACCTTTACCGGCGTCGTCGGACGGCCGAGGAGCTCCTTTTTCCTCTTGCGGTCGACGCCGACCGCCGCGGCGTGGATGTACTCCCTGGCGCTGTCGAGGCGCTTTGCTCCCTTCGATCCCATCGGCGAGGCCCTCCCGAAAGAATCCGGTACGCCGCCATCGCGGCCGCGTAGCCGGAGTCGATATTGACCGCCGTCACTCCGTTGGCGCAGGAGTTGACGGCGGAGAGAAGCGAGGCGAGTCCGCCGAAGGCGGCGCCGTAGCCGCGCGAGGTGGGCACGGCCAGGATCGGCCGTCCCACGAGCCCTCCGAGAACCGAGAAGAGCGATGCCTCCATGCCGGCGACGCAGAGGATCACGTCGGCGCGCTCGATCTCCTCCAGCCGCGAGAGGAGCCTCAGGACGCCGGCGACCCCGACGTCGGGCACGAGTGTCGAGGAGACGCCGAGGTACTCGAGCGACTTTCGCGCCTCCTCGGCCACCGGCATGTCCGACGTTCCCGCGGTGACGACCGCGACCGTGCCTTCGACGCGGCGCATGGGCTTTCCGACCGAGAGGTGCAACGTCGAGGAGCGGGGATCGTAGTCGGCGCGACCGGGGAGCGGGGAGACCGCGACTTCCTCCCACATTTCGGGCGAGAGCCGGGTGACCAGCACGTCGTGCGCCCGCGAGAGCTGCCGGCAGATTTCGACGATCTGCTCGGCGGTCTTGCCCTCGGCCAGCACCACCTCGGGGAACCCGACGCGTCGAAGACGGTCGAGGTCGAGGGTGTAGTCGGGGCCTCGCATGTGTAGCGGGATCATATAGAACAGTAAGCAGTAAGCAGTAAGCGGTAAGCAGGAAATGAGGCGTTGCTTACTGCTTACTGCCCGCTGCTTACGGGTCTTGCGAGGCATGACGAACGGAGCTATCTTCACCCTACTTCGTAGCGACGTTCTTTCTCATCGTTCGGCCAAGGGAAGCGGGTGAAAATCCCGCGCGGCCCCCGCCACTGTCACCGGGGACGCCTCGGGCGGCAATCCACTGGACGCGAGAGATCGGAAATCCGGTTGCGCATCCGGGAAGGAGCCCGACGGCGGAGGATCCGGAAGCCAGGAGACCTGCCGGACGACACGCTTCTCGGACGGGGCCGCGAGAAGGACGCGTTTTCGAATTCCCGGAGCGCGGGACCTTGCTCGACCCGTTCGAGACATCCGTCCTGTCGAACGGGAGGTTCGAATGACGACCGCGGTTCTCTTAGTCCTCCTCGGCGCCCTCTCCCGGCTGATTCCCCATCCTCCCAACTTCGCGCCTCTCGGGGCGCTGGCCCTCTACTCGGGCGCCCGGCTACCGCGCGGGTGGGCATGGGCGGTGCCGCTTGCGGCCCTCGCGGTGTCGGATTTCGTGATCGATTTCGGAAGCGGACGCGCGGCGCTCTCCCTCGGGCGGCTGACGATCTACGCGACCTTCGCCATGATCGTCGTCGCGGGCCGGCAACTGCCGGCGGACGCCGGCGTCGGCCGTCTGGCGGCGTTTTCGGTCGGAGCCTCGACGTTTTTCTTTCTCACCTCCAATCTACCGGTGTGGGCCTCGGGCAAGCTCTATCCGCTGACTCCGGCGGGCCTGGTGCTCTGCTACATGCTGGCACTGCCGTTTTTCCCGGCGACGCTGGCGGCGGACCTGCTCGGCACTGCGGCGCTCTTCGGCCTGGATGCCCTTTCGCGCAGGCAGCGCGCGCGGCGTCTCGTCGGCGCAGGCGCGCTTCTGATCGGGCTCGCCCTCGCGCCTCCTGCGGCGGCCCAGCAGGGGCCCCCTCCTCCGGCGCCCACGCCGCAGCTGCCTTCGGCCTCCGAGAGCATCGTGGTCACCGCCACGGACACGCCCGAGGACGAAAAGCAGGTCGGGTCCGCGGTCACCGTCATCACGCGGGAAGAGATCGAGAAGCACGAGTCGGTCGTCGTGTCGGACGTGCTCCGCTCGGTTCCGGGCCTCGACGTCACGCAGTACGGCACGCCGGGGTCGCTGACGTCGCTCTTCACGCGCGGCACCAACTCGACCCAGACGCTCGTGCTCGTCGACGGCGTGCGCATGAATTCGCCCTACTTCGGCGGTTACGACTGGTCGGCGATGACGACGGAGAGCATCGATCGAATCGAGATCGTTCGCGGACCGTTTTCGGCGCTCTACGGCTCCGACGCGATCGGCGGAGTCGTCCAGATCTTTACGCGGCCGGGTGCCGAGGGCGTGTCGGGCCGGGCGACGGGCGAGGCCGGCAACCAGGGACAGGGTCAGGGGTCCGCGTTCGTCTCGGCGGGAGAGGGGCCGTTCTCCGCGGCGGCGAGCTACCGCTACACCGCCTTCGACGGCAACGGACCAAACACCGACTGGCGCCAGCGCAACGGATCGGCGTCGTTGCAGGCGCGGCTGGGCGATTCGGGTCGGATCGGCGTTGAGTGGGGCCTGCTCGACGGCGAGGTCGGCAACCCCGGGGCGATCGGAGGCTTCGGCTATCCGTCCACGGCGCGCGGGCTCACCCACGAGTCCCGCATCTCGGTCCCGGCCAGCTTCGCGCTGTCGGACGCCAATCACCTCGAAGTCCTCGTCGGAGGCCTGCGATCGGAGCCCTCGTACCAGGACACCGCCGGAGGTTTCGTCTCGCAGACCGACGCGCGCACGTTCCAGGCGCAGGTTTCCGACACCGCCCGGCTCGGCGCCCACACGCTCTCCGCCTTCGCGTCGTGGGAACGGTGGAAGGTGTCCGACGAGAGCAACTTCGGCGTCAATCTCGACAACTCGCAGACCACTCTCTGGGGCCTCGGCGCGCAGGACACCGTCGCTCTGGGAGCGTTCACCGTCACGGCGGGCCTGCGATACGACCACTACACGACCTACGGCGACGCGTGGAGTCCCCGCGGAACGATTTCCTGGCTCTCGGCGGACAGGCTCTGGAAAGTGCGCGCGTCCGGCGGCACGGGTTTCCGCGCGCCTTCGATCGGCGAGCTCTACTACCCCTTCAGCGGCAATCGCAACTTGAAGCCCGAGAAGTCGATCTCGGCGGAGGTCGGCGGCGAACGATACTTCGGGAACGGAGGCCGCGCCGAAGTCTCGGTCTTCTGGAACGACCTGAAGGACCTGATCGTCTACGACTTCGCCACGAACATGGACATCAACATCGGCCACGCCCGCACGTACGGAGCGGAGCTCGGCTGGCAGCAGACGATCCTGCCGCAGCTCGCGGTGAACCTGTCCTACATGTACCTGAAGACGAAAGACCTCGAGACCGAGGGGCCCCTGCTACGCCGGCCCGAGAACGGCGTGACGCTGGGAGTCTCGTGGATGCCGATTCCGACGGTGAACATATCGCCGCGCGTCCTCTACGTCGGCCCGCGCGCGGACACCGATCCGGGCACGGGCGATGCGATCACGGATCCCTCGTACGTCCGGCTCGACCTCATCGCCCGGTGGCAGGTGACGGCGAACCTCGCTCCCTACGTGCGCATGGTGAACCTGACGAACCATGCCTATGAGGAGGTCGCAGGTTATCCGGCGGCGGGACGCCTCGGTTCGTTCGGATTAGACGTAAAGTTTTGAGTGATGCCGCGCATCACCAGGGTCTACACGCGCACCGGGGACGACGGCACGACGAGCCTGGGGGGCGGACAGCGCGTCGCCAAGGACTCGCCGCGGATCGAGGCGTACGGGACGGTCGACGAGCTCAACAGCCAGATCGGCTTTGCGGTGGCGGCGGGCGTCCACGACACGCTGCGCACTCCGCTCGCGACGATCCAGAACGAGCTCTTTCACCTCGGATCCGACCTCTGCATCCTCGAGCCCGACAAGGCGAAGCGCCCGGCGCCGAAGATCGAGGAACGGCACGTCCGCGCCCTCGAAGAGCTGATGGACGGGCTCTCCGAGGAGCTGCCGCCGCTGGAGAACTTCGTTCTTCCGGGCGGCTGTGCTTCGGCGGCGGCGCTCCACGTGGCGCGGACGGTCTGCCGGCGGGCCGAGCGTCTCGTCATCGCGCTCTCGCGGCGGGAAGCGGTCGGTCCTTTCACCGTCACGTACCTGAACCGGCTCTCCGACGCGCTCTTCGTGATGGCGCGCTACGAGAACAAGAAGCGCGGCGTCCCGGACGTGCTCTGGGACAGCCGGGCGTGACCGCGGCGCGAGGCTCCTCCGCTCGGAGTTACCGCCGGCCTGCGGCCGGCGTTCCCTACTGCTGGGAGTCTGCCTTCGGTGGCCGGGTGCGCGGAGACTCCTCGCGCCGCGAACGAAAACGAGGCGTGAGGCGGAACCCACAACTTCCCTCTCCCCCGGCGGGGGGAGAGGGCGAGGGTGAGGGGGCGTGAGGCCGAATACGCTCGTCGCCTGGAGCTCCGGCAAGGACAGCGCGTTCGCGCTGCACGAGGCCCGCGTCTCCGGAAGATTCGAGATCGTCGGCCTCCTCACGACGCTGACGGAGGAGTACGGGCGTGTCTCGATGCACGGCGTGCGGGAAGAGATCCTGGATCGTCAGGCCGACGCGCTCGGTCTTCCGTGCCGGAAGGTGCGGATTCCGGCGGGCTGCGTCAACGCGGACTACGAGCGCGCGATGGGAGCCGCCGTCGCCGCCGCGCGCGCCGACGGGGTCGAATGCGTTGTCTTCGGCGATCTGTTTCTCGAGGACGTGCGCGCTTACCGCGAGCGCATGCTCGCGGGCTCGGGAATCGAGCCGGTCTTCCCGCTGTGGGGCCGCGACACGGCAGCTCTCGCCAAAGAGATGGCGGATTCGGGATTGAGGGCGACCGTCGTGTGCGTGGATCCGAGGCGCCTGCCGGCAACGTTCGCGGGTCGCGAGTTCGGCGCGGCGTTTCTTTCCGAGCTTCCCGCCGGCGTGGATCCGTGCGGTGAGAACGGGGAGTTTCACACCTGCGTCACGGACGGCCCGATGTTTCGGCAACCCGTGCGCACCGTCACGGGCGAGACCGTCGTGCGCGAGGGATTCGTGTTCGCGGATCTGCGGCTTCCGGCCGTCGAAGAGGTGACGCTGCGATGACCGCGCCGCGAGTCGTGTCGCTTCTGCCGTCGGCGACCGAAATCGTTGCAGCGCTCGGCTTCGCCGACGCTCTCGTCGGGCGCTCGCACGAGTGTGACTATCCCGGGGAGGTCGCCGACCTTCCAGTGTGCACGGCGCCGAAGATAGACCCTCGAGGAAGCTCCGAAGAGATCCATCGCTCGGTCAGCGCGTTGCTGGCGCAGACCTTGTCGGTCTACCGCGTGGACGCCGAACTGCTGCGGAATCTCGAGCCCACCCACGTCGTCACGCAGGTGCAGTGCGAGGTCTGCGCCGTCTCGCTCGAGGAGGTCGAGCAGGCCCTCGCGGGATGGACGGCCAGGCGTCCGCGCCTGACGCCTCTCAATCCGGCGAGCCTCTCCGACATCTTCGCCGACATCGAGCGAGTCGCCGCGGCCCTCGGCGCTCCCGAGCGCGGATCACGGCTCGTCGCGCGCATCCGCGAGCGCATGGAATCCGTCGCCTCGGCGGCGTGCGCTCTTCGCGAGAGGCCCCGCGTCGTCACGATCGAGTGGATGTCGCCGCTCATGACCGCCGGAAACTGGATGCCGGAACTCGTCGCGATGGCCGGAGGCGAGGACGTCCTGGGCACGCCCGGACGTCATTCCGACTGGATCTCTTGGGAAACGCTTCGATCCGCGGATCCCGACGTCATCCTCGTCATACCCTGCGGCTTCTCGCTCGACGGCGTCGAACGCGAGATCGATCTGCTGACCACGCTTCCGGGATGGAGCGACCTCGAGGCCGTGACGACACGCCGCGTCTACCTCGGCGAGGCCAACCAGTACTTCAACCGGCCCGGGCCGCGCCTGGCCGAGACGCTCGAGATCCTGGCGGAAATCCTGCACCCGGAATTCTTTGGGTTTGGTTACGACGGGATCGGCTGGAAGAGACTCGGATAACATCCCGACTTCGCATGCGCAGGTTTGCCGCCGTTTATCTGGCTTTCACAGTCCTCACGCCGGCATGGATCGCGGGGCTCGCGCCGTCGCCGTTCCAGTGCGCGATGGCCTGCCACGCGAACGGAGCCGCGACCGGAGCGATCTGCTGCCGGGTCGCCGGGTCCGACGGGCCCGTCTTCAAGCTCTGCGGGGAGTCCCGCGACGGCGTGCCTCTGCCCCCCGTCTGCCGCATGGCGGCTCCGAGGCCGGCCGCGGTTCTCTCCTCACCCGCTCCCAACGGACTCGCGGACGCCGCCGGCGCCGCGCGTCCTCTGAACCGATCTCTCGAGCCCGCCGATCCCGTCCCTCTCCGGCTCTCCTGATCCCGCTTCTCGACCAACAACAGAAGGAGAGCCTCGATGCACCTGCGGAAGCTTCTTCCCGCGGCTATGGCGTTCGCCGCCGCCGCGATGATTTTCGCGCCCGATGGCGTCCGAGCCTGCTCGATGTGCCGCTGCAGCGACCCGGTCTTCAACGCGCTCGGCGAAGGCGTCTACACGAACGCCGGGTTTCACGTCGCGATCGACTGGCTTCGCCAGGACCAGAGCCAGGGCGAGGGCGAAGACTTCGAGCACCAGATCCGCAACTCCCTGACCCTGACGCTCTCGTACTCGTGGAAGGAGCGCTTGCTCCTGGTGGCTCAGGTCCCGTACGTGTGGGCGCACCAGACGGGCGCCGACGGAGTCGAGGACGCGCACAATTTCGGCGATCCGTCGTTCTACGTCTACGGTCGGCTGTGGGCGTCCGACTTCGGGCCGGGCCTGGGCCGCCGCGCCTGGCTGTCGGCCATCTTCTCGGTCAAGACGCCCTGGGGACAAAACGACGCCCAGGAAGACGGCGAGCGTCTCGACGAGCACGTCCAGCCGGGCACCGGAGCGACCAATCTGGCGGGAGGGCTGTCGTTCCTCTACCTTTTCGACGCCGATTCCTCGATGTACTTTTCATCGCTCTACACGGGCACCGGCCGCAACGACTTCGGCTACAAGTACGGGAACAACGTGCAGGTCAATGCGGTCTACGACCGCCGGCTCACGGACTGGCTCGACGTCCTCGGCGAGGTGAACTTTCTCTACGCGAAACGGGATCAGCTCGACAGTCTGGGTCTCGAAGATCCGAACACGGGCGGAAAGACCCTGTTCCTGACGCCGCGCATCGCTGTCAACGTCGTCAAGGGCCTCGTCGCGCGCGCGTCCGCACAGTTTCCGGTGTGGAAAGACCTGAACGGAGTGCAGGAAATCAAGCCGACCTACTCGGCGGGCTTGACGTGGGTCTTCTGACTCGCCACGCTCGACAAGTCCGGGATCCCTCGTCGCTGCGCTCCTCGGGATGACAGCGTTAGTCCGTCATCCCGAGCGAAGCGAGGGATCCCGGACTCTAAGCGGACGGCGCTACGCTTCGTCCGTTCCGGTATCCGCCGGCGTGCGTCGCTTGGGATGGAGCAAATACCCGAGTCCGAAGATCACGCCCAGAGCGGCGTGCGTATAGCCGGTGCCGCGCGCGAAGCCCGGCGCCGTGAACGCCTGGATGAGGTATCCCGTCATCCCGAGGGGCAGCAGGAGCCAGAGCATCGCGATCCCGCTCTTCCGCCCGCTGGTCTCGCCGCTGAGAATGCGCGCGAGCGCGTGCCGGCGGAGAATGAGGCCGACTCCCATCAGGGCAAACGGCGCGACGAGAATGTGCGCTTTGAGGATCCAGGGCTGCAGAGGATGGCCGACGCGCGAGTAGGGATCCGAACCCGGAACGAAGTACTTGAAGATTCCGTAGAAGAGGCCGGTGAGCGAGACCGCGATCAGGGCGGACTGATTCCACCAAGCTTCCCAGCGCTTCATCGGGGTTTCGCCTCGGCCACGGACGGGTGCAGGACGCGGTGCAGCGCCAGGACGCGCCGGGCCGCGTCGGTCGTGGCGCGAGCCGTCAGCGTCGCCCCGGTGACGGGGCGGATCGCGCGCTTCATGGAGAGCTCGTCGTTCAAAGGTTTGCCGGTGAACTGGGCGTACCACTGCGGCCGGGGCAGGTACTCCTCGGGCTCCGAGAAGGAGAGGACCTCGATGCGCGTGATGGCGCCGGAGGGATCCACCGCGATCATGATCGTCTCCGGCATCGTGCGGACCACGTGGACGTCGAAGTACGCCGTGCCGACCTCGCGGCCGTCCTTGGTCGCCGCGTAGTACGTGACGAGCGCGCCCGGAAGCGCTTCGTCGCCCGAGAGTTTCTGCGCCTGCTTCTGCTGCTCGGGCGTCAGAAACGCGGTCTTTCGCTCGACGGCCGCTCTCGGAAACGCCAGGCGCAGCGCCTCCTCCCGCGTCAGGTAGACCTTGGCCGCGGCGGGCGCCGCCAGGAGGGCGCCAGCCACGGCCGCGGAGAGCAGCCTTCGGGAGCTCACATCAGAAAATGTATCCGAGTGCGGCGTTCCACTGGTTCACGCCCGTTTTGGCCGCGTTGTGCCGTTGCTGCCAGTCCATCTTGAGGACCAGCCGGTCGATCGGCTTGAACGCGAGGCCGAGGGTCAGCTCCTGGTTGTCGTTGGCCGGGTTGCGCGCGTAGCCCGCGGGCACGGCCGCCTGGGTGTCCCACTCTTCGTAGCGGACGAACGGCGTCAGCGACATCTTCGTGCCCGGCACGAGCGAGAGCACGTCGTACCCGCCCAGCAGGTACCAGCCTTCCTGGCGGCTGCCGATCGACTCGTCGCCCACGAACCCGAGAGCCTCGTTGATGAGCGCCGCCTGCGAGATCGACGTGTGCGCGTACACGCCGCGCAGCCACAGTCCCCGCCACTGCCAGTCGGCGTGGACGTCGAAGACCGTCGTCAGTCCGTCGATCTTCACGCCGGCGGGAGTGCGCAAACCCTGGCCGGAGTCGCCCGAGAAGAACGAGACGCCGGCGAGAAGCCCCGGAACGCCGACGAAATCGAGACGGGCCGTTCCGGCCCAGTCCGTCGCCTTGGCCTCGGAGCCTTCCTGCCGGCCCTCGCGGATGCCTTCGTCGGCCGTGTAGCCCGCGGCGTTCAAGCCGTTGACGACGTAGCCGCGATACGACAACGGTCCCCACTCGCCGTAGACGCCGCCGCCGATCTCGCGCCAGGTCGTCGGCAGGATGAACTCGTCGACGTCGGGCCGCCGCGCGCCCAGAAACGCGGTCGGTTCGTGCTGCTCGTTGACGAGGCCCATGGGGATCAG
>Ga0075424_100000537_pt1 | contig 29899 bp, 33 predicted proteins | sample SoiMethybrSBSTD3_FD_75301 | JGI IMG/M metagenome (GOLD analysis project Ga0075424, IMG submission 75301) | Bulk soil microbial communities from a Populus tree surrounding site in Tennessee, USA - Soil MetaG P. TD hybrid SBSTD3 | ecosystem: Environmental > Terrestrial > Soil > Tree plantation... | reverse complement strand
GAGTCGCCCTACGACACGGCCCAGCTGATGCTGCGGCGCGAAGACGTCGTCAACGCGCTCAACGCGCTGCCGCGGCGGGAACGCGAGGTGATCGAGCTCCGCTACGGGCTGCTCGGCGGCGAGCCGCGCACGCTCGAGGAGGTCGGCAGGGCCTTCGGAGTAACGCGCGAGCGGATCCGCCAGATCGAGAACAACACGCTCAAGAAGCTCGAGCACCTGCCCGAGGCGCAGGCACTGCGGGACGCAGTCAGCTAGCGGCTTCGGGGTCCCGGCTCAAGCCGGTGTCCGTTGCACGCTGCAGCGGGACGAAGAGCTTGCAGTGCGGGCACTTGAAGCCGCGGTAGCGGGCGGCGTGGCCCCCGTCGATCGCCTCGGCGGCGAAGCACTTATGGCAGTGAGGGCACTCCACGTCGAACGTCTCTTGACCGACCCCGGACACAGGAGGCGTCATACCCGGCGCAGAGCATCGCCACTCCCCTCGGCGCACGTTTGACGTCCGATTCGATTCGTAGCCTCCCTCCCTAGTGGATGAGGATCCGTTCCGTCGTGGTCTGGCCGAGTTCGTCGGCGCCTTCACGCTGATCTTCATCGGCGGCGGGGCCGGAATCGTCAGCTCCAGCGACATCGTCGCGATCGCGCTCGCAAACGGCCTGGCGATCGGAATCATGGTCACGAACCTCGGCCACATCTCCGGCGGCCACTTCAATCCCGCGATCACACTGGGGTTCGTGGTGACGCGCCGCATCAAGCCGGCGCTCGCGGGCGTCTACTGGTTTTCGCAGTTGCTGGGCGCCGTCTGCGCTGCCTTCCTGTTGCGGTACTTCTTCACGAAGCTCGCGGTGAAAGCGACCGCGCCGGCTCCGAGCCCGAACATCACCGACTGGAAGGCGCTCCTGCTCGAGGCGATCATGACTTTCTTCCTCGTCTGGGCGGTCTGGGCGACCGCCGTCGATCCACGCGGAGCGTTCAAGGCGATCGCAGGTCTTGCGATCGGCCTGACGATCTCGATCGACGTTTTCGTCGGCGGCCCGGTGACCGGTGCCGCGATGAACCCTGCTCGGGCCTTCGGCCCGGAGGTCGCCGGCAACACCTGGACCGGGTGGTGGATCTACTGGATCGGGCCAATAGCGGGCGCGCTGGTTGCGTCGCTCGTCTACGAGTACCTCTACCTCCGCCCGGTCGAGCCGTCGGTCGTCGGGACGCCGGAGTCGGGTGTCGACGAGCCGCGCCCCGGCGAGACTGCCACCAGCTAGGGCAAGAACTCCACGTAGGACTCGACGGGCTCGCGTTCCCGAGGCGCAGGCTCGCGCTCGGCCGTTCCAAAGTGGAGGAGACCGAGGAACCGCTCGCCCTGCGGGATGCCGACGGCATTGCGCCCCGTCTTCGTGCGGAGCACCTGCGGCGTCCGCCAGTAGGTGGCAATACCGCGCTCCGTCGCGGCGAGCAGGACTAGCTGGATTGCCGCGGCGGTGGCGCACACGTCTTCCTCGTCCGTCACGAGGTCGCCGGTCAGTACCGCCGTCGCGAGTACGAGCGTCGGAGCCCGCTCCAGCTTCTGCGTCTCCTTCTCGCCGGCGACGCGCTTGAGCGCTGCGAGCGTCTCCGGACCGAGGCTGCGAAAGCGCCAGGGCTGGTTGAGGTGGTGGGTCGGCGCGAAGCGCGCGGTCGCGAGCAGCTCGAGCAACGTCTCGCGTGGAACCGGCTCCGGGCCGAACGCCTTGTGCGTCCGGCGCGCGGCGGCCAGCTCTTCCAGACTCACGCGAGGCGTGCGGTGACCGTGACGGTTGCGCCCGCCCGCTTGAGCAGCTGCGAGAACGGGCAGCCGGCGTCCGCCTTCTCGACTGCCGCTTGCAGCGCGGCATCGTCGATGCCGCCCACGCGCGCGACGATCTCGACCCGCGACCCGACGATCTGGTGGCCCTGACCCTCGACCTCGTCCATCACGATCGTGCACGCCACGTCGAGTCGCTCCGGCGGTGTGTCCGCGGAGGTCAGCTCGCCGGCGAGGGACATCGTGAGGCAGCCGCCGTGCGCGGCCGCGAGCAGCTCTTCGGGGCTCGTCTTGCCGCCGGGGTCGCCCACCCGCGAGGCAAGGGAGAACGGGAGACGCGCGATCGCGCCGCTCTCGCCGTCGAGCATGCCCGCTCCGCGGGCGAGGTTCCCGTCCCAGCCGACGTGCGCTGTGCGCTCGATGTGCGGCATCAGACGGCCGGAACGGCGGCGGCGGAGCCGTCGGGGTAGTAGGCCTCGGCCGGCGAGCCGGCCGGCCGGAAGACCCCGAGCACCTGCATCTCGCCCGGGCCGTGGTTCTCGAGGCAGTGGATGAGCCGGGCGGGCAGGTGAATGCACGAGCCGGCAGTCAAGGGCGCGCTCGCGCCGTCGACATGGAAGGCGCCTTCTCCCTCGAGCACGTACACGACTTCGTCGTACTTGTGGAAGTGGTCGGGTGCGCGTCCGGGCGGGATGTAGCCGCGGAACTGCGTCACCGACTCGCAGCCGTTCTCCGGGTGCGCCAGCAGCGTGAACTCGCGTCCCGCGGTCGCCGTGCCGCGGTCGCCGCTCGCGATCACCGCGTGGCTCGCCGACGCGGGCAGCGGCTCCTCGACGAGCACGGAGAGAAGCTTCAGGCCGTCGGCCGACTCGACCTGCCACGGCGTCCCGCGCGCGACGAAGACGCCGGTCCCCGGCTCGAGCGTCAGCTCCTCGTCGCCGACCGTTGTCACCCCGCTGCCGTCGAGGACGTACAGCACCTCGTCGCGCTCGTCGTCGCGGTGCTCGTCGCCTCCCCCGTCGAAGCGCAGCAGGCGCTGCCGGAACTCCGGAACGGTGAAGAGCGGCGTGACCTCCGCGCCGGTCTCGTCGGCCTGGATGCAGTAGCGCACAGGGCGAGCCTATACAGGCGTATGGCTTTACCCCCTGGGCAGAGCGGAGTAGAGTCGCGGGCCAGGACTTCCGCGGCGACACAAACCTCGGCCGGAGCTGAACGTCTTAACCCGGTGAGGGGCGACTTACAAGGAGGGTATGAATGTTGAAGAAGATTGGATTGGTAGCCGTTCTCGCGGCTCTGATCTCGGTTGTCGTTGCGACTACCACCGCCTGGGGCTCGGCCAAGGCTCCCAGAACTGCATCGGCGGCGACGGCAAGCGTCAAATGCGGCAAGACCCGCACGATTGGCATGGCCGCTCCGATCACCGGGCCGGCTTCCGATATCGGGAACCAGCAGGTCCGTTGGGCCAAGTACTTCGTCAAGCGCTGGAACAAGAAGCATTCCAACGCGCGGATCAAAGTGGTCATGGGCGACACGCAGCTCGGCGTCGACACGGCGTTCGCCGTCAAGGCGGCCAAGTCGTTCGCCTCGAACTCGAAGCTCCTGGGCGTGGTCGGCCCCGCCGGTAGCCAGGAGGTCGTGGCCTCGACGACTGCCTACAAGCAGGGCGGCCTCGGGTTCGTCTCCGGGTCTGCGAGCCGCACCACGCTGACCGACGGCCACACCGACGGCAACCGGCGCGGGTACTTCTACCGGACGGTTCCGAACGACGCTGCGCAAGGCCCGGCGGTCGCCAACTGGATGACCAAGAAGCTGAAGTGGAAGAGGGTCTACATCATCGACGACCAGGAGACGTACTCGCAGGGCCTGGCCGACGGGGTGCAGAAGATCCTCAACAACCGCGGCGTCACGACGAAGCGTGACTCGATCAGCCAGAAGGACTCGGACTTCTCGTCGGCGATCGCCAAGATCCCGTCGAACTACCAGGGCATCTACATCCCATGGCAGCTTGCTCCGCAGGCCCAGGCGTTCGGCCAGCAGCTACAGGCAGCCGGCAAGGGCCACATCAAGCTGTTCGGCTCGGACGGCCTGTTCGCTCCCGGCGTGTGGAAGATCGCGGGGTCGTACGACTCGGCGTTCCCGTACAACCCGGCGAGTAAGGTCGTCCAGACCTACGTGAAGGCGCACGGCGGCAACGGCGAGTTCTTCGGACTGCCGTCGTACGTGGCGGCGCAGGTCGTCGTCGGGGCCGTCACCCGGGCGTGCAAGGCCGGTCATGGCAAGACGACCCGCGCTGCGGTGCGGAAGCAGATCGCGAAGACGAACCTGAAGACCTCGATCCTCGGGTTCTCGGTCGCGTTCCAGAAGAGCGGCGAGATGAAGCTTCCCGCCGCTTACGGGATCTACCAGATCCAGAAGAACGGCTCCTTCAAGCGAATCGGCTAGCAAGAAGGCCGATCCGGCTCGAGAGCGACGTGCGGCCCATCCGGTGGGCCGCACGTCGCTTCTGAGAGAGTAGAAGCGAACGTGGCCTCGACTTCTCGACAGGTACTCGGCAACCTCGCCGGTCTGGGCGTACTTCTCGCGATCTGGGTCGTCTACGCCGTCTACTTCTCACCGACCCAGGGCTGGACGTTCTTCTTCCAGCTCACGGTCAACGGGATCATCCTCGGCAGCATCTATGCGCTGATCGCGCTCGGCTATTCGCTCGTCTACGGGATCCTGAAGCTGCTCAACTTCGCGCACGGCGACGTCTACATGATCGGCTCGTTCATCGGCTTCGGCGTCCTGACGCTGCTTGGAGGGCCGTTGAGCCCGGCGATTCCGGTAGCGCTGCTCGTCCTCTGCATGTTCGTCGCGGCGATGCTCGGCTCGGGCGTGCTCGGCCTGGCGATCGAGCGCTTTGCCTACCGGCCGCTGCGCGACGCGCCCCGGATCGCGCCGCTGATCTCGGCGCTCGGGGTGGCGTTCTTCCTCGAGAACTCGGTGCTGCTCCTGTTCGGCGCGGACTACCGCAACTACGACGGTTACGAGCTGATCAGCTACAACGGGATCCACCTCGGCGGCGATGCCGGCGTATTTGTCTCGTATCTCGGCGTGCTGGTCATATCGGGAGCCCTGCTGCTGATGGTCGCCCTGATCGCACTCGTTCGCTGGTCGCGCTTCGGAAAGGCCATGCGCGCGGTCTCATTCGATCGTGAAGCTGCCGCGATGATGGGCATCGATCCCGATCGCGTAATCGCGATCACCTTTCTCGTGGGCTCGGCGCTCGGCGGCGCGGCCGGGGTGATGTTCGGCCTGGTCTACAGCCAGATCTACTACCTGATCGGCTTCCTCGCGGGTCTGAAGGGCTTCACGGCGGCTGTCGTCGGGGGCATCGGAAGCATCCCGGGGGCGATGCTCGGAGGCCTCCTGGTCGGGCTGGTCGAGTCCTGGGCGAAGGGCTACCTGAACGGCAACGTCGCCGACCTGGTCGTGTTCGGAATCCTGATCGGGGTGATGCTGCTCCGGCCGAGCGGCCTGCTCGGCACCCCGGCACTACAGAAGGTCTAGGCGGATGGCCGACACGCCCCCACCGAATCCCGATCAGCCTACCCCGGCGAACACCGAGATCGGCGTCGACCGCTGGGTCTCGGAGGCCGACGAGCGCCGCGACCGCGGTGGGCTGGGCGGCCGGATCCAACGGCTCTGGGGAGGGCTGCCGCCCTCCGGGAAGCTGGCGCTGCTCACGCCGGCGATCTTCCTGCCGTTCCTTCCGCTCAGCGAAGCGACCATCTACAACTACGGCCTCTTCATTCTCATCTACGCGCTCCTCGCGCTCGGTCTCAACGTCGTTGTCGGCTTCGCGGGGCTGCTCGACCTCGGTTACGTCGCGTTCTTCGGCTTCGGCGCCTACGCCTACGCCTTTCTCTCGGGCACCCATCACGAGAAGGGGCACGAATACACGCACCACTGGTCAGCCCAGTACTCGATCCTGACGGCGGTCGTGCTGTGCGCGGTGCTCGGGCTGTTCCTCGGCTCGAGCTCGAGGAGGTTGCTCGGCGACTACCTGGCCATCGTGACCCTCTTCTTCGGCCAGGCCTTCGTCGTCTTCACCAACTCCGCCGATCCGTACGGCATCACGAACGGCTCCAACGGCCTCGGCAACATCGACCCGCTCCACTTCTCCGCCTTTGGGGTGCACCTGACCGTCTCGTCGACCAGGGGCTACTACTGGTTCCTGTTCGGCTGCGTGGTGCTGGTGCTGATCATCGTGCACCTGCTCAGCGAGTCGCGAACCGGGCGAGCGTGGAAGGCCTCACGGGAGGACCCGCTCGCGGCCGAACTGATGGGCATGCCGGTCAACCGGCTCAAGATCATGGCCTTCTCGTTCGGAGCGGCGATCGCGGGCCTCGCCGGGAGCGTGTTCGCCGCCGCCCAGACCGGCGCCTTCCCGCAGAACTTCGGTACCCAGGTCCTGATCCTGATCTACGCCGTCGTGATCCTCGGCGGTACCGGCAGCCTCACCGGGATGCTCGCCGGCGCGACGGCCATCATCGTGTCCTTCCAGGTACTCGACTCGACCTCGCCGCCGAACAACGCCCGCACGCTGTTCTACCTCGGTCTGATCGTCGGGGTCGCGGCGCTGTTCAGGAAGTCGCGGCTGAAGATGGCGGTCGCCGTCGTCTCTACCATCGCGCTCGGCTTCGCGGTGCACGCGATTGCGGAGGCTGTGTGGCCGCGGGGTACGAGCGGATCGGTCACGTCTGGCGGCTACCTGACCGGCGCGATCAAGGACTGGGTCCTTCTTCCAACCCACGCAAACCGCCTGGCCATCTACGGCTACCTCGCCCTGATCGTCCTCGTGGTCGTGATCGTGCAGCTCAAGGGCTGGTGGCGCGTAGCGGTGGTGCCCCCGACGCTCGTCCTGACCGCGTTCGTCTGGGAGAACCTCCTGATCCAGCAGCCCGCCGTCACGCGCTACGTCCTCTTTGGCGTGCTTCTGATCGCGCTGATGGCGACCCGACCGCAAGGCCTCTTCGGGACGGCCAAGGTGGAGATCGTCTGATGGCGGCCCTGCTGGAGCTGAAGAACGTCTCGAAAGCCTTCGGCGGCCTCCAGGTGATCTCGGATCTCGACTTCCACGTCGACGAGGCCGAGATCGTCAGTGTGATCGGCCCGAACGGGGCCGGGAAGACGACCCTGTTCAACCTCGTGACAGGCGTCTACGAGCTCGACGAGGGCGAGATCCTCTTCGAGGGCGAGTCGATCGTCGGCCTGCCGCCGAACAAGATCACACGCAAGGGAATCGCGCGCACCTTCCAGACGCTGCGGCTGTTCCTGAACATGACCGTCAAGGAGAACGTGATGGCCGCGGCCTACGGGCACACGCACGCGGGCGTGGTCCGGTCGGTGCTGCGGACCCCGGGCATGCGGCGCGAAGAGCGCGAGATCGCCAAGCTCGCCGAGGATCGGCTCAGCTTCTTCGGCCAGCGGCTGATGGGCTACCGCTGGAACCAGCCCGCGTACTCGCTCTCGTATGCGAACCGCCGCCGGCTCGAGATCGCGCGCGCGATGGCTACGAACGCCCGGCTCCTCCTTCTCGATGAGCCGGCGGCCGGGATGAACCCCGTGGAGACGCACGAGATCACTGAGCTGATCGGGAAGCTTCGCGACGACGCCGGCTACACGATCCTCGTGATCGAGCACGACATGCACGTGGTCGAAGGCATCTCGGACCGGGTCGTCGCGCTCGACCATGGCGTCAAGATCGCAGAGGGCACGTTCGACGAGGTCGCCACCGACCCGCGCGTCGTCGAGGCCTATCTCGGCACTGCTGCGACGGCGAGGAAATGAGCGTGGCCATGGACAGCGGGAACGGAGCGGCGTCGGAGCCGTTGCTGTGGCTCGAGTCCGTCGACACGTTCTACGGGCCGATCCACATCCTCCAGGGCGTGAACCTCGAGGTGCGCGCCGGCGAGCTCGTTTGCCTGCTGGGGGGCAACGCGTCCGGCAAGTCGACGACTCTGAAGACCGTGCTCGGCATCGTGCAGCCTCGTAACGGCAGCGTGCACTTCGACGGCGAGGACGTCACGTCGCGCTCGACCAGCTATCGGATCGGCAAGGGCATTGCGATCGTCCCGGAGAACAGGCGCCTGTTCGGGCCGATGACCGTGCTCGAGAACCTCCAGATGGGCGCCTACCTGCACGGTGGCGGCACGAAGGAGGCATTCGACCGCGTTTACGACCTCTTCCCGCTCCTCCGCGACCGGCGCTCGCAGCTGGCGGGCACGCTTTCGGGCGGCGAGCAGCAGATGGTCGCGATGGGGCGGGCGCTGATGTCGCAGCCGAAGCTGCTGCTGATGGACGAACCCTCCATGGGTCTCGCGCCGATCCTCGTCGAGCGGAACTTCGAGATCATCCAGCAGGTCCACGAGTCCGGGGTTGCGATCCTGGTCGTCGAGCAGAATGCGAACGTCTCGCTGGCGATCGCCGACCGCGGCTACGTGCTGTCGACCGGTCGTGTTGTGCTCTCGGGGGCAGCGGCCGAGCTCCGCGAGCACGAGGATCTCCGCAAGGCCTACCTCGGGCGATAGGCCCCAACTAGATTGGGCGGCATGGAAGAGCGAGTCGTCGTTGCAACGGTCGTCGCAACGCGGAGCTCGGCCCCGCGTCCTGTCGGATCGAAGCTCTTCGTTCGCGACGACGGCAGCATCCAAGGTTCCGTCTCGAACGGCTGCGTCGAGAACGACGTCATCCTCGCGGCACAGGAAGTGCTCGCCGGAGGGGAACCCCGGCTGATCACGTACGGCATCACCGACGAGATGGCGTTCGGCGTCGGTTTGCCGTGCGGCGGCGAGATCGACGTCTTCGTCGAGCCTGACCAGGGAGATCATTCGGACGTCGTACTCACGGTCGTCGCGGGTGAGGACGTCGGACAGAAGCTCCACGACGAGGAGCTCGAGCACACCGCCCGGCGCCGAGGCCGGAGCCACGTGTTCGAGCACGAAGGCCGCACCATCTTCGCCGATGTGAGCGTCCCACCACCGCGCCTCTTCGTCTACGGCGCGATCGACACCGCGGAGGCGCTGTGCGCTGCGGCGAAGCTGCTCGGCTGGCGGACGATCGTGGCCGACGCTCGGCCTCGCTTCGCGACAGCTGAGCGGATCCCGAGCGCCGACGAGCTCCTCGTTCTCTGGCCCGACGAGGCGCTCGCGCACGTCGCGCCCGACGCTGCAACCGCTGTCGTCGTACTGACGCACGACGACAAGTTCGACCTCCCGCTGGTGCACGGCGCGCTCGCGACCGAGGCGTTCTACCTCGGCTGGCTCGGCTCGCGCAGAAACCAGGAACGACGGCGCGGGCTGCTCCTCGAGGAAGGCGTGACGGACGAAGATCTGGAGCGCGTTTCGGGGCCGGCCGGCCTCGACCTCGGCGCGGCGGCGCCGGAGGAGATGGCCGTGTCGATCCTCGGAGAGATCCTGGCTGTGCGCGCCGGCCGTTCCGGCGGGCTGCTTCGGGAGACGAGTACTCGCATCCACGCGTAGGATCGCAGCGATGCTGCTGCGCGAGGTCGAGTACGCAAAGCCAGGGTCTGTGGCGGAGGCTTTTGAGCTGCTGGCGTCGAACGACGGCGCCCGTGCTCTTGCCGGCGGGCAGACGCTGATCAACGTCATGAAGGCGCGCGCGGCGTCTCCCGACATGCTTGTCGACCTGAACGGGCTCGAGGAGCTGCGTGGGATCGAGCTCGCCGGCGACGGGACGCTCACGATCGGCGCGATGACGACCTACTCCGAGCTGATGTCCTCGGCGGAGGCGAAGGCACGGCCGATCCTCGGCGAGGTCTGCGCCACCATCGCGGACGTCCAGGTGCGGAACCGCGGCACGATCGGCGGCAACCTCTGCTCGAACGACCCGACGAACCACCTGCCGCCACTCATGGTCGCGGTGGGCGCGCGGATGACGATCGCCGGCGCCGGCGGTGAGCGCGAGGTTCCCGCGGAGGAGTTCTTCCTCGGCGTCTATCTCACGGCGGTTGGCCCGGGCGAGCTGCTGACGCGGATCGCGATTCCTGCGGGCAAGAAGGACGGCTTCGCCGCGGTGACGCTCGGCGCCGAGGGAACCTGCATTTGCAACGCCGCGGCTTCGGTGAACGGCGGCGTTCGGGTCGCGCTCGGCTGCGTCGATGCGGTGCCCGTGCTCGTCACGGCGGACGGGCCGGAGGCAGTCGCCGACGCGGTGCGCGGGGCAAACCTCATGCCGCCGTCCGACGTCCACGCGTCGAGTGAGTACCGCATCCACCTTTCCGAAGTGCTGGCAACGCGCGCGGCCGAGGAGGCCGCAGCCCGCTGATGGACGTCACGGTCACCGTCAACGGGACGACGTACGAGCGCGACGTCGAGCCGCGCAAGCTCCTCATCCATCTCCTCCGCGACGACCTCGACCTCACTGGCAGCCACATCGGTTGCGACACCGGCAACTGCGGCGCGTGCTCGGTGATCCTCGACGGCACGCTCGTCAAGAGCTGCATGCTCCTCGCCGTCCAGGCGAACGGCGCGAGCATCGAGACCGTCGAGGGGCTCAGCGAGGGCGAGGAGCTGACGGCGTTGCAGCAGGCCTTCAACGAGCATCACGCTCTCCAGTGCGGCTACTGCACGCCAGGGATGCTGATGAGCGCGACCGCGCTTCTGCGCGAGAACCCGAGCCCGTCCGAGGACGAGATCAAGAAGGCGCTGCAGGGCAACATCTGCCGCTGCACCGGCTACTGGAACATCTTCGAGGCCGTGAAGTCGGTGGCGAAGTGACCGATACGACGCTCGCCCCGGAGAAGGTCGAGGTGCAGAAGGGGTGGGGCGGTCAAAGCGTCCGGCGCAAGGAGGACAAGCGGCTCCTGCAGGGCGAGGGCGTCTTCGTCGACGACGTGAAACGGCACGGAATGGGCTACCTCCACTTCGTGCGCAGCCCCTACGCGCACGCGCACATCACCCGGGTCGACGTCTCGGCGGCCGAGGCGATCGACGGCGTCTACGGCACGCTGACCGGCGAAGAGGTCGCGGCGCTCACCGATCCGTTCTTCCAGATCTCGAGCGTGCCGGGCGCGAACATCAAGGACTTCTCGCTCGCGGTCGGCAAGGTGCGGTACGTCGGCGAGCCGGTCGTTGCCGTCGTAGCCGAGACGCGCGAGCTAGCGCGCGACGCGTCGGAGCTCGTCGAGGTCGACTACGAGCCGCTGCCGGCGGTCGTCGACGCCCGCGAGGCGCAGGAATCCGAGACGCCCGTGCTCCACGACGACGCCGGCGGGAACCTCATGTGGACGGGCCTCTACTCCTGGGGCGACCTCGACGCCGCCTTCGCCGAGGCCGACCGCGTGATCAAGATCCCGGAGCTCCACTTCCACCGCTTCAACTCGACCCCGCTCGAGTGCGACGGCGCGCTCGTCGAGTACAACCGCGGCGTCGGGCAGTGGACGATCCATACGAACAACCAGTTCCCCGGCTTCGCCGCGATCATGATGGGGCCGGCGATGCGGGTGGGGCTCGACAAGCTCCGCTTCGTCACGCAGGACATCGGCGGCGGCTTCGGCAACAAGATCACGTCGCATCCGCAGCTCGTGGTCTGCTGCCTGCTCGCGCGCAAGCTCAACCGGCCGGTGCAGTGGACGGAGTGGCGCACCGACTTCCACCTCTCGATGTCGCACGGCAACGAGCGCTGGTTCCAGGACACCGAGGTCGCCGTCAAGGACGACGGGACGCTGCTCGGGTTCCGCACCAAGGCGCTGGACGACGCCGGCGCCTGGCTCCGCTACGAGCCGCTCGGCGGTGTGATCTGGGCGCAGGTCACGCCCGGGATGTACCGCTGGCGCCACATTGAGCTCGAGTTCACGCAGGTCGCGACGAACAAGGCGCCCGTCTCCCCGAACCGCGGCTACTCGCGCATGCAGCACCTCTGGTTCACCGAGCGCATCATCGACATCGTCGCGGGCGAGCTCGGTCTCGATCCGGTCGAGGTGCGCAAGCGGAACTACATCCGTGCCGAGGACATGCCGTACGAGACGCCGAACGGCTGCGTCTACGACTCCGGCGACTACGCGAGAATGCTCGACCTCGCTCTCGAGCTGATCGGCTACGACTCGATCCCGGGGAAGCGCGCGGAGACAGAGGCACGTGGCAAGCGGCTCGGCGTCGGGATCGGCTCCACCCTCGACTCGGGCACGAACAACTTCGGCCAGTCGCGGCTCATCAACCCGGAGCTGCAGTTCTCGGGCAACAACGAGGTCGCGACGGTCAAGCTCGACATCTTCGGCGAGATCGTCGTCACGCTCGGCACGACGCCCCAGGGGCAGGGACACGAGACGACTGCGGCGCAGGTCGTGGCCGACATCCTCAACTGCTCGGTCGACGACGTGCACGTGCGCGCCGGCCACGACAGCTACTGGAACTCGCACGCCGGCTTCTCGGGCACGTACGCGAGCCAGTTCGCGGTCACCGGCCTCGGCGCGGTCAAGGGTGCGACCGACATGCTCGCGGCCGAGATCAAGAAGCTCGCCGGCGCCGTCTTCGGCGGGGTGCCGCCGGAGGGGCTCGAGCTCGCGGACGGCGGCGTCCGGATCAAGGAGAGCCCCGACGCGTTCCTCCCGTTCATGGCCTGCGGCGCGATCGTCAACGCGAACAATGCAGGCCTGCCGGAGGACCTGGACGTCACGCTCAACTGCCGCTACGTCTACCGGCCGCCGTTCGAGGTGCCGGACGTCGAGCGGAAGTTCGGCAACCTCACGCTTACCTATGCGGCGCAGGTGCACGTCGCCGTCGTCGAGGTCGATCCCGAGACCGGCGCGTACGAGATCGTCGACTACGCCGCCGTGGACGACTGCGGCAAGCGGATCAACCCGCAGATCGTCGAGGGCCAGGTGATGGGTGCGACGGCGCAGGCGCTGGGTGCGGCCGTCCACGAGACCTACGAGTACGACGAGGACGGGAACCTGCTGACGCCCAACTTCTACGACTACCACGTCCCGCACGCGCTCGACATGCCGCCGCTCGCAACCGGTGCGATCGAGAGCCCGTCGCCGTTCACCCCGCTCGGCACGAAGGGCATGGGTGAGGGTGGCGGCGCCGGGATCCACGCGATCTGCGCCGCGATCCAGGACGCGACCGGGCAGGTCGTGACCGACAGCCACAACCCGTACCAGCGGGTCTGGCGGCTGCTGCAGGAGGCGGGCACGTGAACGTCTCCGGCGATCGTGTCTTCGAGGCGCCGCGCGCCACGGTGTGGCAGGTGCTGAACGACCCGGAGTCGATGGCCAAGACCATGCCCGGGGTCGAGAGCTTCGACGTCCACGACGACCGGCACTGGACGGCGAACGTCAAGATCCCGCTCGGCCTCGGGAGCATGAAGATGAAGGTCGACATGGAGAAGGTCGAGGAGCGCGAGCTCGACTTCGCGAAGCTCTCCGTCAAGGGCCAGGGCGTCGGCGCGATGATGAACATGGAGACCTCGTTCACGCTCTCCGACGCGGACGGCGGTGGCACGTCGATGGCGTGGAGCGCCGAGGTGAAGGTCCTCGGGCCGGTGGGCTCGATGGGCCAGCGCGTGCTGCAGCCGATCGTGAACCAGCAGGTCCAGCACGTCCTTACGGCGCTCGACGGCCAGGTCCAGGAGGCGATGGCCGGCGACAGCGCCGGGCCGGCGACGCACGGCGCCGAAGAGGGGATCAGCCCTGGGTCGCCCGAGGCGTACGAGCCGGACCCCGAGGGGCCGACCACCTCCACCGAAGACTGAGCATGCCGCCGTTCCGGATCGGCGTCATGCAGCTCACGATGGAGCCGCTCGACGAGATGCTCGCGTCGGCGCGAGCGATGGACGAGGCCGGGATGGACACGATCTGGCTCGCCGAGGCGTATCCGTGGTGGCGCAAGCACGGGATGGAGGCGCGCTCCTCGACCGGCGTTGGCGCGCTCATGGCCCGCGAGACGGAGCGCCTCACGATCGGCTGGGGGATCATCGCCGCCTCCACGCGCCACCCCGTCCAGGCAGCGATGGATGCGCGCGTCGTGCAGGAGGCGGCCGGCCCCGGGCGGTTCATCCTCGGCTTCGGGACGTCGAAGATCTTCCTCAACAACACGAAGACGCAGACGAAGAAGACTCTCGGGCCGATGCGCGACGCCGTGACGATCGCGCGCGGCGTCCTCTCCGGCGAGCGGTTCGACTACGAGGGCGACACGTGGAGCGCAGATGTCCCCGCCCTCGCGCCCGACGCCCAGGCGCCGCGCGAGGTGCCGCCGGTCTACGTCGCCGCGACCGCGCCGAAGATGCAGCAGCTGGCGGGTGAGATCGCCGACGGCTGCCTCACGCCCTCGATCACGACGCCGGACTTCGTCCGCTACACGCGCGACAACGTCGGCGGGGAGATCGACGTCGGCTGCACGGTCGTCGCCTCGATCCATGAGAGCGACCGCGACGCCGGTCGCGACGGCGCGCGCGAGATCGCGGGCATGTACCTCGCGAACAAAGTGCAGAACATCCAGGGCGCAGCCGACACGCTGCTCGAGCTCGCCGGAATCGAGCAGGACGAGATCCGGCCCGTGGCCGAGGCGATGGAGCAGGGCGGGCGTCTCGCGGCGAAGGCCGAGGTCTCGGACGCGCTCCTCGACAAGTGCCGCCCGATCGCGGGCACCCCGTCCGACTGCGTCGAGGCGATCGAGGAGTACCGCGACGCCGGTTGCACGCACGTGATGCTCGAGCTGTGGGGTGCCGACCGGCACGAGCAGATCCGCCTCTTCGGCGAGAAGGTGCTGCCGCAATTTCGCGGATAGACGACATGCTCGCCGAGGCCCGCGCCCGGATCACGCGCTACACGCCCGAGGAGGTGAGGGCGGATCCCGATCTGCTCGTCGTCGACATCCGGTCCGCCGACGAGCGGGACCGCTTCGGCGTCATCCCCGACGCGAAGCACGTCCCGTACTCGGTGCTGCCGTGGCGAGCCGACCAGACCTCGGAGTGGCGCGACGAGGAGCTCGCTGGCCGCCGCCTCTGCCTCATCTGCGCGCACGGGCACTCGTCGTCGCTCGCGGCAGCGCAGCTCGTCGAGCTCGGCGTCGACGCGGGCGACCTCGTCGGAGGCTACGAGGCATGGTGAGCGTCGATCGCGACACGCTCGTCGACACGGCATCGCGGCTCGTGAACGTCCCGAGCTTTACCGGGGACGAGGAGAACGCCGCGCGGCTGATGGTCGAGCTTTTCGAAGGGCTGGACCTCCAGGTGCAGTGGCAGCAGGTCGAGGAGGGGCGGGCGAACGCGCTCGGTACCTGGGCCGGCGCGGGCGGCGGCAAGTCGCTGATGTTCAACGGCCATCTCGACACCTCGTACTCGGGCCGGGAGCCGTGGCTGCGCAACGTCCCCGGCTTCCAGCCGCAGGCGTTCGAACAGGACGGCCGCCTCTACGGGCTCGGCATCTCCAACATGAAAGGCGCGGTCGCCTGCTACGTCGAGGCGGTGCGGGCGCTGCAGGCCGCCGGCGTGCGCCTGCGCGGCGACGTCCTGATCGCGGCCGTCTGCGGCGAGATCGAGAAGACGCAACAGGGCAAGGCGCAGGGTGCGGAGTACCGGGGCTATGCGGCCGGCACGCGCGATCTCGTCACACACGGCGGCGTGGCGGAGATGTGCTTGCTCGGCGAGCCGACCGAGGGCAAGGTCGTGCTCGGCCACTTCGGCGCGCTCTGGCTGCGGATCCGGGTGCACGGCGACTTCATCCACACGGCCTTCAGCGAGGGCCGGCGCGACCGCAACTCGATCCTGCGCACAGGCGAGGTGCTCGACGCAGTGCTCGAGTGGATTCCCACGTGGGAGGACGACCCGGCGAACTCGTACCGTGGCGCGAAGGCGATCGTCAACGTCGGCGCGATCGAGGGCGGCTTCGGCTGGCGCGCCTCGCGCACGCCGCATCACACCGACCTCTTCCTCGACGTCCGCGTGCCGCCGACGAAGGAGATGGCGGTTGCGCGCCGCGAGGTGCTCGACATGGTGCGCGGGCTCGCCGAGCGCTTCCCCGATTACGCGGTCGAAGGGGAGGTCTTCGTCACCGCGCCAGGGGCGGAGATCGAGGAGGGGCACGAGCTCGTAGCAGCGATCGACGCCGCGCATGCCGAGGTCTGGGGCGAGCGGCCGGCGCGCGACGTGACGCGCTGGTTCAGCGACGCGTCCGCGCTGACGCGCTACGGCGTGCCGACCGTCAACTACGGAACGTCGACCGGGCTGATGGACGTCGAGCTGGGCGAGAACCTCGAGATCGACGCGCTCGTGAAGACGGCGGAGATCTACGCGCGCGTTGCGATGGAGGTCTGTGGCCGCGCCTGAGTGGACCGTAGAGCAGCACCTGGAGGCCGGCAGCGACGCGGGCCGGGCTCTCTGGCACCGGTTCGCCGAGCTCATCGCGACGTGCGGCGAGCACTCGCTCTCGGTCGCGAAGACGACCGTGACGTTCAAGGGGCCCAAGCGTGGCTTCGCGGGTGCCCGGCCGAAGGGCGACGAGCTCATCGGCTACTTCGACGTGAACTACCGCGTCGAAGATCCGCGCATCCGCAGTGCTTCGCCCTATCAGAGGGATCTCTTCGTCCACCACTTCCGCGTCTCGTCAATCGACGAGGAGTTCGCGGGCTGGATCCGCGACGCGTACGAGCAAGTGGGTTGCGGCCGCCGATGAGGCTCGTCACCTACGACGATGGCAAGGTCGGCCACGTCGACGGCGAGGAGATCGCCCGGCTCGACGTGCCGACGATGCGGGAATGGTTCGAGCGCGGCGGAGCCGACGAGACCGGCGAGCGGACGCCCCTGGCGGAGGCGAGGCTGCGAGCGCCGATCGTGCCGACGAAGTTCTTTCACACCGCGGGCAACTTTCGTGAGCACGAGGAGGAGTCGAAGAACGTCAACTGGACGCACCGGATCGCGCCCTGGATCAACTTCTTCCAGAACGTCGACGCGATCATCGGCCCAGACGAGCCGATCGTCTATCCCGAGCATCTGACGGAGGAGCTCGACTACGAGCTCGAGCTCGCGGTCGTCCTCAAGAAGGCCGGAAAGTGGTTCTCCGCGGACGAGGCCGAGAACTACATCGGCGGCTACGTAATCTTCAACGACATCACCGCGCGCGACATTCAGCGCGGCGAGATGCGGTCGGGAGTGTTCAGCTTCTGCAAGGCGATCGACACCTTCTGCCCGCTCGGGCCGTGGATCGTCACGCCCGACGAGATCCCCGATCCGCACGACCTCTCGATGGAGCTGCGTGTCAACGGCGAGACGCGGCAGGAGTCGAACACGAGCCACATGAGCGTGACGATCCCCGAGATCCTGAGCAACTTCTCCGCGCTCGGCTACAGCGCAGGCGACGTCCTCTCGACCGGCACCGTCGCCGGCGTTGCGGGCTTCAAGTCGGAGGAGGAGCGCAAGCGGCTCTACCTCAAGCCCGGCGACGTGGTCGAGGCCGAGATCGAGCGGATCGGGGTGCTGCGCAACCCGGTCGTCTCGTGGCGGGAGGGCCACGGCGAGCCGGCGCCGCCTCGCATCCGCCCATGGGGCGAGGACGCCTAGTCGAAGTCGAACTGCGTCGCGCTGCCGGGGTAGCCGCTCTCTGTCCACGCATACGCCCGCTTCGGCTTGACGACGAACCACGGGTCGGACTCGCCGGAAGAGTCCGGCGTGAAGTCGTACTTCGGCCCGTAGACCTCGTCGACGCGCCGCTCGAGCGCCTCGTCGAGCACCGGCTCCGCGAGTCCCTCGAGGATCACCGTCTCGTCGCCGCTCTCGAGGTGGACGACGATCGCGGGGTTCGCAGCGAGGTTCCGCGACTTCGCGGAGTTGCGGCCGCTGCCGAAGAAGAACGCTCCGTCGAGCCAGATTCCCCAGACCGGCATCGAGTGCGGCCGCCCGTCGGGACGCGTCGTCGCGACCCAGTAGTTGCGTGCCGACTCGAGTCGCTCGGTCGCCCAGCTCCAGCCCAGCATTCCCTCCTCGGTGTCCGGGACGCCGTAGCCTCTGAACGGTGGACGGCGGCGATGCGGCTCCATGGTGCGAGCCTACGTAAGATCGCGCCGTGCCCTGGACGCGCGACGACGCCAAGCTCGACCGCGTCCGCGAGCTCATGGCGGAGGCAGAGCTCGACGCGCTCGTCGTCCGCGCACCCGACAACGTCCTCTACCTCACGAGCTTCTGGGGCATGAAGGGCTACGACGCCTGCGTGTTCCCGCGGGAGGGCGAGCCGATCTTGATCACGATCGAGGCCTCGGAGGAGGACGCGGCGCGAACGGCCTGGACCGAGGACGTGCGGCTGATCCGCGGCTACGACCCGGAGGACCCGCGGCCCCCGCTCGCGCGGACGCTCGACGCCGCCGTCGAGGCCGCGCGCGACTACGAGCGCGTCGGGCTCGAGCTCTCGCTCGGCACCCAGGCCTCCGACCGCATGGTCGGCGAGCCCACGACCTTCACCGCCGCGTGGTTCGATGCGTTCGTGGAGGCTGCCGACGCGACGCCGCTCCTCGTCCGCGCGCGTGCCATCAAGACCGAGCAGGAGCTCGAGCGCCTGCGGCTGGCGAACGAGCTCGCGGCGGCGGCGATGGACCACGTCCGCGAGCTGCTTCGCCCGGGGATGCGGGAAGCGCAGGTCGCCGCGCTCTGGCAGGGCTTCGTGCACGGCGAGGGGACGGGCTACCACGGCCAGGTCGAGCTCGCGCTCCCGTTCTCTCTCGTATGGGCGGGCCGCGGGATCAAGACCTTCACCGCCACCGGAGACCTGCCAGTGGTCGAGGGCGAGCCGGTCCTGTTCGAGATCTGGGTCTGTGCCGACGGTTACTGGGCCGACCACACCAAGAACCTCGTGGTGGGCGAGCTGAAGCCGGAGTACGCCGAGCTCGAGACCGCGCTCATGGATGTGTACGACAGCGCGCTCGACTTCATCCGTCCCGGCGAGTCCATGGCCGAGCTCGACCGCAGCGTGCGCCAGGGCGTCGAGGCGATGGGCTACCCGGGACAGCCGACGCACCCGATCTGCCACGGCGTCGGCGTGCGTGCGCACGAGCCGCCGTATCCCCACCAGGCCGGCGGCGGCGAGTTCGAGGAGGGGATGGTGCTCGCGGTCGAGCCCGGCGCGTACTGGGCCGGAGGCGGCGGACTCCGCGTCGAGGACAACTTCCTGGTCACGAGCGACGGCATCGAGAAGCTCTCCTCGTTCCCGGACGGAGTGGTTCGATGTCCGACCTGATCTGGACGGGCACGCTCAACGACCGGTACGCGATCCGCGGCGAGGTCGGCCTCTACGACACGACGCTGCGCGACGGCGAGCAGACGGTCGGCGTCGTCCTCTCGCCCGAAGATAAGCTCGAGATCGCGCGGCTGCTCGACGAGCTCGGAATCCGACGGATCGAGGCGGGCTTCCCGCGAGTGTCGGAGGACGACCGGCGGGCCGTCGAGCTGATCGCCGGCGCCGGGCTGAGCGCAGAGGTCTGGGGCTTCTCGCGCGCGGTGCCGGCCGACCTCGAGCTCCTGGTGGAGCTCGGTGTGGAGGCCTCGGTGATCGAGTCGCCGATCTCCGACCTCAAGCTCGATGCGATCGGCGTCTCCCGCGAGAAGATGCTCGAGCGAATCGCGAGCGCGATGCGCTTCGCCGACGAGCACGGCATCCGCGCCGCCTTCTTCGGCGTCGACTCGACGCGCGCCGAGCCGGGCTTCTACCGGCAGGTCTACGAGACGGCGGTCGAGGCGGGTGCGAAGGAAGTCGCCGTCGTCGACACGCTCGGGATCGCGTCGCCCGAGGCCGTCGCGGACCTCGTCGGCGCGACGCTCCAGTACGTCGACGGGTTGCCCGTGCACTTCCACGGCCATGACGACTTCGGGCTCGCCACCGCCTCCGCGGTCGCTGCCGTGCGGGCGGGCGCGACGTGGATCCACGGCACGATCAACGGGATGGGCGAGCGTGCCGGGAACGCCGACCTCGGCGAGATCGCCATCGCGCTGCGTGCGCTCTACGGCGTCGAGACCGGCCTCCGCTTCGACCGGATCCGCGAGGCGGCCGCTCGCGTGCAGGACCTGTCGGGCTACGGGCTCGCACCGTGGAAGCCGCTCACGGGCGAGACGCTGTTCCGGCGCGAGTCGGGTGCGGTCGCCTCGCAGTTCCACGATCCACCGTCCATCGAGCCGTACTCCTCCGAGCTCGTCGGCGCCGAGCGCGCCATCGTGCTCGGCAAGAAGAGCGGGCTGGACTCGATCCGGATCAAGGTCGAGGAGCTCGGCCTCGACGTGCCCGAAGAGCGCTGGCCCGAGCTGCTCGCGCAGGTGAAGGAGCTCGGGATGCGCAAGCGGGGGCTCGTCACCGACGACGAGCTGCGGGAGCTCGCAGGTGGCTGACTACGACGCGGTCATCGTCGGCAGCGGCGTCAACTCGCTTGCCTGCGCGGCGCTGCTCGCGCGCGCGGACTGGCGGGTCTGCGTGCTCGAGCGCAACGACTGGTTCGGCGGCGCGATCAAGACCGAGGAGCTGACCGAGCCGGGGTTCCTCCATGACGTGTTCAGCGCCTGGCACCCGCTCTGGGTCGGCGGCGGGGCGCACGCCGAGCTCGGCGACGAGCTCGGGGCGCACGGGCTCGAGTACCTCAACACCGAGCTGCCGACGGCGACGGCGTTTCCGGACGGAGGCGCGGCTTTCCTTCTGCGCACGGCCGAGGGAAACGCGGAGGAGCTCGGACCGGAGTGGCCGGACGTGCTCGAGGGCTTCTTCCCCAACGCCGATCTCGCGTTCGGCGTGCTCGGCACGGAGCTGTGGTCGCCGGCCGGGCTTGCGCTGGCCGCGAGGGCCGCGCGGCGGCTCGGCCGCGCGGGGGCGCTCGCCTTCCTCGGCGAGGTCCTGCAGTCGAGCCGCGACTGGCTCGAGACGACCTTCGCCTCGGAGCGCGCACACGGCGTGCTCGCGCCGTGGGTGCTCCACACCGGCCTCGGGCCCGACCAGGCGACGTCCGGCTTCATGACGCAGGTGATCGCGGTTGCGGTGCAGGAGGGCGGGATGCCGGTGCCGCGCGGGGGCGGCGCGAAGCTCGCCGAAGCGCTCGTGCAGCTGATCCGCGACCACGGCGGCGTCTGCGAGACCGATCGCGACGTCGAGCGCGTGCTCGTGCGCTCCGGCCGCGCCGTCGGCGTCAAGCTCACCGATGGCGAGACGATCGAGGCCGAGCGAGCCGTCGTCGCGAACGTGACCCCCACGCAGCTCCACGAACGCCTGCTTGCGGACGCCGACGTGCCCGCTCCGGTCGCGGAGGGTGCGCGGCGCTTCCGCTACGGGCGCTCGGAGATGCAGATCCACTACGCGCTCTCGGAGCCGCCACGCTGGGACGGCGACGAGCGACTCGCGAGGACGGCGATCGTCCATGTCACGCCGGGCCTCGACGGGGTCTCCCGTGCGGTGAACGAGGCGGAGCGCGGGCTGCTGCCCGACGAGGCGACGATCGTGGTCGGCCAGCCGTTGACGCTCGACCCGTCGCGGGCGCCCGATGGTCGCGGCCTGCTCTGGATCCAGCTGCAGGAGCTGCCGTGGCGGATCAAAGGTCACGCTTCCTCCGTGCCCTACGTCGGTAACGGCGAGTGGACGGACGAGCTCCGGGAGCGGTACGCCGACCGGATCCAGGCTCGACTCGCGCATCACATCCCCAACCTCGAGTCCTCGATCCTGAAGCGCGTCGCGCTCGGCCCGCACGACCTACAGCGGGCGAACGTCAACCTGCGGCACGGCGACCCCTACGGCGGCTCGCTCGCGCTCGACCAGAACTTCCTCTGGCGTCCCTTCGGTAGCAGCCCGGGACACACGACGCCGGTCGAGCGGCTGTGGCAGATCGGCGCGAGCACCTGGCCCGGGCCCGGTCTCGGCGCCGGCTCGGGGACGATCGTCGCGCGCAAGCTGCTCGAGCCTCCGCTCACGCAGCGCGCGGTCGCGCGCGCCCGCTCCGTCGCGGGTCGCTGGGGTGGTGGTGCGTCCACGTCTTGATCAGGACGCGCCTCCCGTGTCACCATCCGTTCACGCTTGTCAGAGGGCACGCCGCACCCGCCGCGGTTCTCGATCTCGCAGGTGAGTACGCTCACCGCGAGCTTCGCTGACGACGTACGCGCGTACGCAGCGGCGGGCGTCGACGGGATCGGCGTCTGGGAGATCAAGCTGGACGATGGCTCGCTCGAGGAGTTCGAGGCGAGCGGTCTCGGCTCCGCGACTGCGGTTCCCGCAGTCCCATCGGTGCATCCCTTGCCGCTGCTGCCCGGCCCCGACAACGCGCGGGAGCGGGTGGCCGCTCTGCTGCGCTCGCTCGAGGTCCTCGCGCCGTACGCGCCGGCCGCCGTCGTCTGCTTCACCGGCCCCGGTGACCGTGAGACCGCGGTCCGCGGCGTCCGCGAGGTCGCGCGCGAGGCGGAGCGGCTCGGTCTGCGGCTCGCCGTCGAGCCGTTCCAGCTGGAGGGGATCGAGAGCTGGTCGATCCTGAACACGCTCGGCGATGCCGCCGAGTTCGTAGACGAGGTCGGCAGCGACGCCGTGGGAATCCAGTTCGACGTCTGGCACCTATGGAACTCGAAGGATGTGTTCGACGAGATCCCGCGCTACGCGCACCTCATCGCCGGCGTGCACGTGAGCGACTGGCGCGAGCCCGCCCGCGGCTGGGCCGATCGCGTCCTCCCCGGCGACGGCGCGGCCGACCTGCCCGCGATCCTCGGCGCCCTCGACTCTGCTGGCTGGGACGGGTTCTACGACCTCGAGATCTTCTCCGACAACGGCGCCTTCGGCAGCGCGTATCCCGACTCGCTCTGGGATCTCGACGCCGCCGAGCTCGCGCGCCGCGGACGGAGCGCCTTCGCCCAGGTCTGGTCGACAAGGAGGGTCCCGGCGGAAGCCGTGGGCCGGAGAGGAGAAACATGAGGGTAAGCAACCGGGCGCGCTGGGCGCTCGTGATCGTTGCCGCTGCGGCGCTCGTGCTCGCCGCGGCCGCCGCGGCTCGTACGCATTCTGCGGCGGCGAAGCCGATCATCATCGGCTGGGCCCATGACTCGAGCGGGCCGATGGGGCCGTTCGACGGTCCGGCGCTCGCTGCGGCCAAGCTCCGCATCGCCAAGGTCAACAAGAAGGGCGTCATGGGGCGGAAGATCGTCCTCAAGACGTGTGACACGCAGAAGGACGACCCGACGGCCTCGACGGCGTGCGCCAACAAGCTGGTCAGCGAGGGCGCGAAGATCATCATGACGACGTGCGACGTCGACCTCGCCTCTCCCGTCGTGCAGGTGGCGCTCGCGCATCACCTGCTGACGGTCGCGCCGTGCATCGGCACCGACCAGATGGGGCCGAAGAGGTTCGGCAAGGCCGGCAAGCTCGCCTTCAGCTTCGGCAACGTCGCGCAGGACGAGGGCTCCGCGATGGCCGAGGTCGCCTGGAAGCACGGCTGGAAGACGGCCGATCTCGCAAAGGACACGGTGATCGTCTACTTCAAGGCCGTCGTGACCGCGTTCAAGGCGCGCTTCAAGCAGCTCGGCGGCAAGATCAAGTACGAGACGACGTACCAGGACAAGGCCTTCGGCGGCAACAACGTCGGGAACGCCGTGACCGGGATCAACGCCCACAAGGCCGACGTCGTGGTCACGGTCACCGCTGGTGCCTACGGCTCGCTCGGCCCGTTCATCACCGGCATGCGCTCGGCGGGGAACAAGACGCCGATCCTCAACTCGTGGGCGGGCGACGGAACGTACTGGGTCGCCGGTCTCAACCCGAGTGTCACGAACTACTGGTTCGTCACCTACGCGAACGCGTTCGGCCATGATCCGAACCCGGCCGTGAACAAGCTCGCGAAGCAGGTCAAGGCCGCAACCGGCGGCTTCGTCACCGGACCGGCCGCAATCGACGGGATAGTCACGGCGATCAAGCGGGCGAACGGCTCGCTCGTCGGCTCCAAGCTCGCGGCCGTGATGCAGAAGTTCCACAACGTCAAGACGATCTCGGGGAAGGTCAGCTTCTCGAAGAGGCTGCACTCGGTCTTCCATCGCCAGTACCGCGTGATCGAGATCAACAACAACAAGCCGATCCAGAAGGGCCTGATCCGGGCTAAGAAGGTCCCGAACAGCCCGGACTCGTAGGGCTTGGCGGCGGACGCCCAGCAGACGAGGAGGCCCGGAGCATCGCTCCGGGCCTCCTCCGTCTCGCGCTCGTTCGCGGGCGTCCAGGCGTTGCGCGACATCTCGCTCGAGCTGCAGCCGGGGGAGGTCGTCGGCCTGATCGGGCCGAACGGAGCCGGCAAGTCGACGCTCGTCAACGTCCTCAGCGGCTTCGACCGCCCGACGCAGGGTCGCGTGCTGATGGAGGATCGTGACGTGACGAGGTGGTCGGCGCACCGCCGCGGCCGACACGGGCTTGCCCGCACGTTTCAGCACAGCCACGCCTTCCGCGGCCTTACGGTGCGGGAGAACGTCGAGGTGTCGGCACTCGGCGTCGGCGCGTCGGGCCGCGAGGCGGCGCGCCGGACGCGCGAGTTGCTCGAGCTACTCGGGCTTGCAGGCTATGCCGATCGTCCGGCGTCGGACCTGTCGCACGGCGACGAGCGGGGGCTCGGCGTCGCGCGGGCGCTCGCGACCGAGCCGCGCTTCGTGCTCATGGACGAGCCGGCGGCGGGCCTGCCTGAGGTGGAGATACCGCGCTTCGCAACCGCGGTCAGCGCGGTCCGCGACCGAGGCGCCGGTGTCCTGCTCGTCGACCACAACGTCGCGCTCGTACTCGACGTCTGCGAGCGGATCCACGTCCTCGACCAGGGAACGACGCTCGCCGAGGGCTCGCCGGCGGAGATCCGCGCGGACCTCGGCGTCGCGGCCGCCTACCTCGGCGAGAGTGCGGCGGCCGAGGAGCCCGCATGAAGGCGCTGGCGCTCGAGAAGCTTTCGGTCCGGTACGGGGCGGTCGATGCCGTTCGCGGTCTCTCGCTGGAAGTGAAGCCCGGCCAGATCGTCGGCCTGATCGGCCCGAATGGAGCGGGGAAATCATCGACGCTGCACGCGATCATGGGCTCGGCCCCCATCGCGGGCGGTGACGTGCTGTTCGACGGGCGGTCGCTCGTGGGAAGGCGGCCGGAGGACGTGGCGCGGCGCGGCATCGCGCTCGTGCCCGAAGGCCGCCGCATCTTCGGCGAGTTGACCGTCGAGGAGAACCTGCGCCTCGGGCTCGCCGGCCGTGGCAAACGGAGCAACGGCGACGGCCTGGCGCGGGCGTACGAGCTCTTTCCGGTCCTGCGTGAGTTCCGTTCCCGGAACGCGGGGGCGCTGTCGGGCGGTCAGCAGCAGCAGCTCGCGATCGGGCGCGCGCTCGCTGCCGATCCCGCAGTCCTTTTGCTCGACGAGCCCTCGCTCGGGCTGGCGCCGAAGATCGTCGACGTCGTCTTCGAGGCGCTGGTGCAGATCAAGGAAGCCGGCTTCGCGGTTCTCCTCGTCGAGCAGCGGGCCCAGCGAACGGTTGCCCTCGCCGACCACTCCTACGTGCTCGCCAACGGCGAGCTTCGCCTCACCCTCGGCCCGGAGGACGCGGGCGACACCGACCGGCTCGTTGCCGCCTACCTCGCATGACGCTCGCGTTCCTCAACCTCTCGTGGCCGGTGTTCGCCGATGCGCTGGCGCTCGGGAGCATTTACGCGCTCATGGCGGTGGGCATCGGCCTCGTCTTCGGTGTGCTCCGCCTCGTCAACTTCGCCTACGGCCAGCTGATGATGGCCGGCGCCTTCGCGCTCGCCTACGGGTCGCAATGGGGGCTGGCGAACTGGGAATCGATCCTCTTCTGCCTCGGCGTTGTGCTGGCGCTCTCGTTGCTGATGGACCGGCTCGTGTTCAGGCCGCTGCGGGGGCACTCGCCCGCGGTGATGCTCGTGGCGACGTTCGCCGTCGCGTTCGTCCTCCAGAACGTCGCGCTCATCGCCTTCGGGTCGCTGGGCAAGACCGCCGGCGCATTCGGGCAGCTCCAGGCGCCGTGGGACATCTTCGGCGTGGAGATCCGCAAGATCGCGATCGTCGCGACCGCGACCGCCGCCGTGTGCCTCGCCCTGCTCCAGCTCCTGCTCACGCGGACGTCGGTCGGGCTGCATATGCGCGCCGCCTCGATGGACTTTCGAACGGCGCGGATGCTCGGCGTCCGGGCGAACCGCGTGATCACGGGCGCGGTCCTGATCTCGGGGCTCCTCGCCGGCATCGCAGCCGTGATGCTCTCGGTGGAGCAGTCACAGATCACGAGCACGTTCGCCTTGCCGGAGACGATTTACGTGCTCATGGGAGTCGTGGTCGGCGGGCTCAACCGGCCGATTCCGGCCACGCTCGGCGGCTTCTCGATCGGCTTCGCTTTCGGCTTGCTCGGCGGGATCCTGCCCACGAACCAGAGCCAGTACCTGCCCAGCTTCATCTTCGCAGCGGTGATCGTGGTGCTCCTGCTGCGGCCGGATGGGCTCTTCACGCGCGCGACCGGGGCGGTGGAGCGCGTATGAGCCAGCTGCGGAGGATCCCGGAGCTCCTCGTGCCGGCGCTGCTCATCCTCGCCACGGCCTTGCTTGGGCTCGAGGTCTCGGTGTACCTCCAGGCGTACTTCCTCGACACGCTCGTCAAGGTCGCGATCGTCGTCGCCCTCTACGTGTTCATCGGCAACTCGGGGGTCCTGTCGTTCGGGACGATCAGCTTCGTCGCTCTCGGCGCGTGGACGGCCGGAGTCCTCACGGTGCCGTCGCAGCAGAAGCGGTTCACGATGCCCGGCCTTACCCACTTCCTGGTCACGACGACGGTCGGCAACTACGTCTCGCTTGCGCTCGCCGCGGCCGTCGGCGGCGTCTTCGCGCTCGCGGTTGGACTGCCGCTGATGCGGCTCTCGGGTCTCGCCGCCGGGATCGCGACCTTCGCGGTGCTCGGGATCACCTACAACGTGCTCACGTACGAGCAGAAGATCGGGCCGGGGCAGAACGCCTTCTCCGGAGTCCCACAGACCACCGGGATCTGGCAGGCGGCGATCGCGGGCCTCATCTGTGCGATGGTCGCCTACGTCTACCAGCGCACCCGGTTCGGACGGATGCTGCGCGCGACCCGCGAGGATCCTGCGGCCGCCACGGCCGCCGGGATCTCGATCTACCGGCAGCGGCTGCTCGCGTTCACGCTCTCCGGGGCGCTCGCCGGGTTCGCCGGCGGGATCTACGTCCACCTGCAGCCACTGCAGGTGAACGGCCTGTATCTCGACCTCACCTTCATTACGCTCGCGATGCTCGTCGTCGGCGGCGCGGGCAGCCTGCTCGGCGCGGTCGTCGGCGCCCTGGCGCTGAACGGCATCTTCTCCTTCTTCTCAGCGGCGACGAACACCGTCGACGTCCTCGGGTGGCACCTGAAGGTCCCGACCGGGACGGCCGACATCGTGCTCGGCGTGCTGATGGCGGTCGTCCTGATCCTGCGGCCGAGCGGCATAACCGGCGGCCGCGAGTTCTCCCTGCCACGGCGGCGCCGCCCCGTGGCCGACCTCGAGAAAGCGAGGGCCACGACATGAGGTTCAGCATCTACACCGAGGTTCAGAGCTGGCCCGGCAAGCCGTACGACCGGCTCTACGGCGAGGTGCTCGAGCAGATCGAGAACGCCGACCGGCTCGGCTACGACGCCTACGCCGCGATCGAGCACCTCTTCTTCCCGAAGTTCTCGGCCTCGGCGAACGTGTTCGGGCTGTTCGGGATGGCCGCCGCGCGCACGCGCCGGATCAATTTCCGGACGATGCTCCACATCCTCCCGTACCACAACCCTCTCGTCCTCGCGGCCATGATCCACGAGTTCTCGCTGCTCACCGGCGGCCGCTACGAGTTCGGCGTCGGGCGCGGTCACGGCTGGATTCCGCTGCCGGCCGGGATGCCGCTCGACGAGACCTCGCGCCCACGCTACGAGGAGGCGCTCGACCTGTTCGTCGAGGCGCTGCACAACGACGTGGTCAGCTTCGAGGGCGAGTACTGGAACGTCACAGACAGCCAGGTGATCCCGTTCAGCGGACACAAGTTCCGCGTCGTGCTCGGGGGAACTTCCGACCGCACGTACGACCTCGCCGCGAAGCACGGCTGGGCCGTCGCGGTGCCGCCGCTCCTCCCGTATGCCGCGCTCAAGGAGCAGCTCGACCTCTACCGGGCGAAGTGCGCCGAGTACGGGACGACGCCGGACATCATCTGGATCCACGCCTGCTACATCGACGACGACGCCGACCTCGCGCGGCGCGAGGCGGAGCGGCACATGCGGGGCTTCCTCGAGGGCAACGCGTCGCCGTTGACGGAGTACGCGGTGCCGCCGGTCGACGCGCTCAACGCCGCCGGCTACGGCTTCTATGCGTCCGGGATCATGGAGAAGCTCGCCGCGACGCCGTACGACGACATGATCGCCGGCGACATCGTCTGGGTCGGCACGCCCGACGACGTGATCCAGCGGATCCGCGAGACGATCGACGTCTGCGAGGGGCTGACCGAGATCGCGATCACGACGAACCCCGGCGGCGTCGAGCACTGGAAGGCGATCAAGGCGCAGGAGCTGTTCGCGGAGCACGTCGTCCCGGTGATCCAGCGCGAGACCGGGGCGGTCGCGGTCGAGGCGTGACCGCGCGCCGGGAACTCGCCGGCGGTAGGCTCGCGTGCGTGCCCGAAGCGCCACTCGAGGACTCCGGCGCCGGCCTCGCTCCGACCGGCGAGGGCTGGTTCGTAGTCAACGTCCGCGACACGAAGTGGGTGGTCACGGCCGAGTACGGCTCGGGCTGCGGCTTCGAGAGCCGGGAGTTCCGATTCCCGCAGCTCGGCTTCAACATCTGCGCCCTCGAGCCCGGCGAGCCGAACTGCCTCTACCACTCGGAGTCGCAGCAGGAAGCATTCCTCGTCCTGTCCGGCGAGTGCCGTCTGCTCGTCGAGGGGGAGGAGAGGCTGCTGCGCGCCTGGGACTTCTTCCACTGCCCGCCCGGCACGGAGCACGTCGTCGTCGGCGCCGGCGACGGGCCGTGCGCCGTCCTCATGGTGGGCGTGCGCTCGCCGGACGAGCAGATCCTGTATCCGGTCTCGGAGCTGGCGGCGAGGTACGGGGCCAGTGCCGAGGAGGAGACGCCGGACCCGGACGTGGCGTACGCCGGCTTCGGAGGGGTGCATCCGGGCCGTCCGCGGTACTGGGACGCTTTCCCCTGGGCGTAGCTCATGCGGGTCGTCGTTGCCGGCGCGGGCTCGATCGGCTCCCTCCTCGCGGCGCACCTCGCGCGGGTCGCCGACGTCACGGTGCTGACGCGACGGGAGGAGCACGCCGCCGCGCTGAGCGAGCAGGGTCTCCGCGTCTCGGGGCGCGGCGACTTCACGGCGCGGCTCGACGCGACCGCGGATCCATCGGCGCTGCCCGCCGCCGCCGAGCTCGCGATCCTGGCCTGCAAGAGCACCGACCTCGAGTCGCTCGCTGCGCGGCTCGAAGGAACGCTCGCGGGCGCGACGGTGATGACGATCCAGAACGGGCTCGGCGCGGAGGAGATTGTGGCGGCGCACGGCGACTGGCCGCTGCTCTCCGCCGTCACCTTCATGAGTGGCACGCGCCACGGCGACGCGCACGTCGAGTACGTCCTCGACACCGCAACCTGGATCGGCCCCTATCGCGGGACGACGCAGGCGGACGCCAGCCGAGTCGCGGAGCTGATCGAGACGGGCGGGCTGAAGGCGCAGGCCTTCCCCGATCTGCGGCCCGCGCAGTGGTCGAAGCTGATCTTCAATGCGACTGTGAACGGCGTCGCCGCGCTGACGGGACTCCCGCACGACTTCCACTTCGCGCAGACGGCGGAGCTCTCCGACCTCGGCCACCTCGTCCGCGACCTGGTGGACGAGGGCAAGGCGGTTGCCGCCGCGGCCGGCGTCGAGCTCCACGACGACCCGTGGGAGATGAACGTCCTGGCGACGCAGCGCGGGCACCGCCACTTCCCCTCGATGCTCGAGGACGTCGAGGCGCGGCGGCCTACCGAGGTCGAGCTGATCAACGGCGCACTCGTGCGCGAGGCGCAGCGACACGGCGTGCCGGTGCCGCTCCAGACGGCGCTCTATAGGCTCGTCAAGGCGAGGGAGGCGAGCTACTCGGAGTGAGGATCTGCGTCGTGGGG
>Ga0075424_100000536_pt1 | contig 29913 bp, 11 predicted proteins | sample SoiMethybrSBSTD3_FD_75301 | JGI IMG/M metagenome (GOLD analysis project Ga0075424, IMG submission 75301) | Bulk soil microbial communities from a Populus tree surrounding site in Tennessee, USA - Soil MetaG P. TD hybrid SBSTD3 | ecosystem: Environmental > Terrestrial > Soil > Tree plantation... | reverse complement strand
GATCCAGCCCTTCGTGCCAAGTGAAATCACCTCAAAATCGAGACAGCAACGCTGCCAAAAAAGCGATATGATCCCGCTCGGCGGAAGCATCTAGGCCGCGACTGATCGAGTCTCTGGGGTGGGTTTATGAGATTCCGGCCAATTCTGTGCTCTGTTCTTCTTGTCCTGGCCATCCCACTTGAAACTGAGCTTAACGCGCAAACAACGTCGTCGGGTGCCCTGGCCGGCGTTGTGAGTGATCAAAGTATGGCAGTGCTTGCCGAAGCGGAGGTTGAGATTAGAGACGACGCCAAGGGCACAATTCAAGTAACAAGAAGTGACCGCGACGGAGTTTATCGGTTTTACTTTCTCGCGCCAGGAGCGTACACGCTGACCGTGATGCACGCGGGTTTTCAAACGGTCAGGCGAACCGTTAGCGTCGTATTGGGGCCAGCCGTCTCGGTGAACATCACTCTCCCGATTGCACAACCGCACAGCGAAATAACAGTGACTGACGAAGCGCCTTTAATCCACGCCGAAAACGGCGACGTCTCATTCGCTGTGGGAGAGAAGCAGATCTCTGAGGTTCCGAACCCTGGCAATGACCTCACATACATCGTGCAGACGACTCCGGGCGTCGTCATGAATACCGACACCCCAAATGCTACGGGCATGAACTTCTCAATTCTCGGCATGCCGAGTACTTCATATCTTTATTCAATCGATGGAGTCGATAATCCTCCAATTGGAGTGCTCGGCTTACTGCTGGGGCAGAACCAGGTTCAAGAAGCTGCGGTAGTAAGCACTGGGTACTCGGGCCAGTTTGGTAATGCGGCGGGCGGGAACATCAACTACGTCACCAAGTCCGGGAGCAACCAATTTCACGGAAACCTGCAATATTACTGGAATGGTCGTGTATTCAACGCAAACGATTGGTTCAACAACGCATTCCATGTACCCCGACCTTTTGATATTGCAAACCAGTGGGCGGGTTCATTCGGAGGTCCCCTCAAGAAGGACAAATTGTTCTTCTTCTTTGATACAGAAGGAATACGAGTACTTGTTCCGCAGGTCACACAAGTGCTTGTTCCCAGCCCCCAGTTTGAGGCCGCAACCATTGCAAACATTGATTCTCGTTTTGGTGCGGAGTCTGCTTCCCATGCCTTCTACAAGAGAATGTTTGATCTTTACAACGCCGCTCCTGGGGCGAACTCAGCTGCTCCGGGGAGCTTTGTGCCCGGAGACCTAGGCTGCGTTGGACTTGAAACCGTTGTTGGAGTCGACGAGCCATGTGTTATGCATTACCTCGACAATCGGGGAAGCCCGAGTCAGGATGCGCTAACGGCTGCACGAGTGGATTGGAATATAGGCAGAAGTGACCGGATTTTTTTCCGAGTGCGACGTGACCTCGGTCACATGACCTTCTACAACCACCCCATCACGGCCATATTCGATAATAAGGCCAAGCAGACGTGGTGGCAGGGCCAGGCAATCGCGACTCACACATTTAGTCCATCCGCTGCGAGCCAATTCCTCGTTGCCTTCGCACATCTCGATTTCAGCTTCGGAGTAGATGACCTCGCAAAATCGCTTAATCTGTTCCCCACGGGTACTTTTTTTAATCCACCTGAACAGCTGTTCGGTTTGGGTAACGGGCTCCAGTACCGCGATTCACCTACGCAGTACCAGATGTCTGAGGATTTGGTGAAGATCGCGAGCAACCATAAGCTGGGCTTCGGCATGAACCTGGATCGATATCACTCAAATGGCAAGTCATCCCAGGACATTGGGACGTTGACATTTCTGACGCTGGACGCTTTTTATCAAGGCGGGGCCGATCCGAATTCACGAGATACGGATTTTACTCAGTTGAACCAGTCATTCCGCTCGAATTCTTCACAGCCGATGTCTTCCTATCATCTTGGCATTTATGGTCAGGACGAGTGGCACGCGCGACCGAATTTAACGTTCACAGTCGCTCTGCGGGTAGAACATCAGTCTAACCTTGTTTGTGAAACGCGCTGCTTTGCTCGCCTGGGAGGCCCATTCGACACGGTAAGCCACGATCCTAACCAGCCATACAATCAAGCAATCCAGGTCAATCAGAGACAGGCATTCCAAAATCTCGACAATATTTTGTGGTCACCGCGTTTTAGCTTCGCGTGGCAACCATTCACTGTCGGACACAATACAGTCCTGCGGGGCGGAATCGGTATCTTCTATGATTCTGCGGATAGCATCGGGTGGCAATTCTCCAATAATCCTCCGCTCGTAAATTCGTTCACAGTCACGGGCGACGTTCTGACGCCCAATGAAGACGGGAGCTTGTCCTCAAAAGCAGCGGCCTCGAATGCAGCATTTGTGAGTGCTTTCGCATCCGGGCAGACAGTCGCGCAAATTCAGGCCACTGTTCCGGACTTTTTTCCTCCAGGGATAGTTGTGTCTGAAAAGCGGACACACGTACCGCAATACCAAAGATGGAGTCTGCAACTGCAGCAGGCATTTGGAGCTGGCACTTCGCTGAGCATCGGTTACTTTGGCCATCACGGAATCCACGAACTCGTTCAGAACCTGAACGCAAACGCATGGGGCTTTGGTTCGCTTCCTACTGGTCGGTGTAAATATCCAATCCCGGAATGTGCGCCCGATCCACGATTCAGCGCCGTAACAGAATTCGATACCAAAGCGATCTCCAATTACCATGGAATGGTGGTTTCCGTCGAGCATCGCATCCGTGGCTGGAGCCAGGGATTGCTCCAGGCCAACTACACCTATGGGCATGCTCTTGATGAAGTATCGAACGGGGGCACTACACCGTTTTCGAACTGGGCCAGACAGCCCTTTTCAGTGTACCCGCAAGACCCGAATAACTTGCATGGGGCTTACGGACCTGCAGATTACGATGTCCGCCACTCTTTTAATGCAAACTATGTTTGGGAATTGCCTGTTAAATCAATGATCGGAGGGTATGGACCAGACTTCCTGGTGAAAGGCTGGCAAGTGTCAGGTACTGTTTTTGCCCGGACGGGATTGCCCTACACGGTATTAGACATCCTTCAGCCGTCGGAGCTCGTCGCGAAGAATTACTTTGCTGTCTTGTATGCCGTGCCTGCCCGACCTCTCGGTTCCAACCCGCCATGCGGCAAGGATGCAGCGATTCCTCTCGCTCCACATCCCTGCCTGCCGATCGAGACGCTGCCTGATGGGATCACACCAGGCCCGAACGCCTTTTTCGTGCAACCAGGATGTGAAACCGGGTTTGATGCTGGAAAATTAGGCGCCTCCGGAGTTTGCGACGGTCCGGCAGTCTCATTCTCGCAGGGCCGGAATCACTTTCGCGGGCCGGGATACTTCAATACCGACTTCGCAATCACAAAAAGTACGAAGATTCCACGCTGGGAGAACGGGACTTTAGCCATCGGCTTCCAGTTCTTCAACTTCTTCAACCATCCTAACTTCGGATTTCCGGTAACTGGGTTGGGACCCCCAACTGGATTTATCACTTACCTGGAACAACCGCCTACCAGCATTTTGGGGAACGGCAACGGCAGCTTTGGAGCCAACGTCGCACCAAGAATGATTCAGCTGAAAGCCGAACTGAAGTTTTAGTGGCGTGTAAAAAACCGCCGATCATCAGATCATCGGGCTCAGAAGTTCTCCATCAACCACATGTTGCCAGTGTAAGTAGAATTTTGAATGGCCAGATACCGACCGTCGGGTGATGGAACACTCCAGGGGGGCATTCCGACGTTATTCTTCCACAATGCCTTGGTGTTGCCCTTGAGGTCGACATACACCAGTTCGGATCCAGCATTCACCTGGTGCGTGACGAAGAAACCCTTTCTGTCTGCTGCCCAACTCACGAACGTCTTGTGATCGAGTCCCCGTGCTGGAACTACAGATGCAGGCGCACCCTGGAGTGAGAAGATTTGAATGGGCTGGTCGCGCCCGACAATTGCCGCAATCTTCGTTCCGTCGGGGGAGAGGTCGCACAATCCGGAATCCCCCACGTTGAGGGGGAAACGCAAAAGCTCGCGCCCCCGCCCTTTGATGGCATCGAAACTGGTAATGACCATTGTCTTCTGATCCTCACTTTTCTCAGCGACCACGCAGAGTTGGGAGGGTGATATCGCACACAGAGGAAGAGTCCAGTCAGCGATAGAGAAAATGGGTTCGGGTGAACCTCCACCGATGGGAGCGCGCATCAGTTGAACCTTTTTTCCCGGCCGTTCCTCCGAAGCCGAGGTCCATACCACCCACTTCCCATCGGGAGTCAAGCGTGGCGCTTGATTGGGCGCCGTGACAACTAGATGTGGCGTGTCGTCTGCCAGCCCCTGTTGGTAAATCGCGTCCTTGCCACTACGATTGGATGAAAAGATGAGAGACTGACTGTCAGGTGTCCAGCCAATCAAAAAATTGTCGCTCTCATCAAGAGTAAACCGTCTCTGATTTCGAATGCGTGCGCCTCCGGCTTGGCTGTCCGCCAAGTACACTTCCTTACGATTCGACCATCCGATAAATGCCAGTCGCTTATCGTCCACTGAGACGCTACCACCAGAAGCGCAAGACGAAATCCAGTTGGTCAGCCGTCTTGGCGGGTCAAGTCGAGCACCGGTAAGCCAGTCGATTCGCGTTACCCAGTAGTTACACACGTCGCCCAATGCGTCCGATTCTCGCAGCCCGTAAACCAGTCTGCCGTCGTGCAGCCAGACCATCTCGTATAGTTTCTTCATCTCTGAAGGGGGGAAGAGGGTCGTGAGAGGGCCACCACTAAAATCTCGGCTGACGGCTGATGGGCTCCCGGAATCATCCTTGATGTATCCGATTCTCCTTCCATTGGGAGACCAGATAAGGCAACAAATCGAACTTCCTCCTTCAGCTTCCAGGAACTTCCGGGCGTGTGCACCGTCCGAATCCATCAACCAGATTTCGCTGTCACCGTCCCGCCTGCTATTGGTTCCAAAGGAAATTTGGGTGCCATCGGGCGAAATGCCGTAGGCCACAGCGTGGTCTCGCAGCTTTCGAGGGACGTCTCCTAAGATGGAAAAGAGCCAGATGCTGGCTGTGTCTGAAGTCATCTCATCGTCGTCGACATTGGCGGGGTGAGCGTTGACGATGAAGCGGGTTCCATCCGGCAACCAAAGCCCCGTAACGCTCCATTGCAATTCCTGAAGTGCCACCTTTGGGAATGATCGAGTTTCACCCGTGTCAACAGCCTTGAGATGCACTCCCTTGCGATCGTTGTAGACAAGGTATTTGCCGTCGGGAGAAATCGTTCCACTGCGCAACGGATTCTCGGGAGGGTTCGTTGTAAGTTGCCGCAGCCTCAGGTCAGGTTTAGCCGGAAGAGGCGGGGAACCGTGTCTGGCAAGAAACCAGCCCATCAAGGCCGCGAGCACGAAGCCACTTGCCGCCAAGGTCCACCACCGGAATCGGCGTGGGCGTGCTGAAGCTTGCAGAGTTTTCAGATCCGCTCGCACCTCAGATGCAGTTTGATAACGGGCCTCACGGTCCTTTTGGGTCGCCTTATTGACAACGTTTTCCAGCTTAACTGGAATTTGAGGGTTCCATTCGCGTAACCGGGGCGGTGTCTGGTTCAGGATGGCGTTATGAAGGACGGGTGCGGTATCTCCACCAAACGCGCGCCGCCTTGTGGCCATCTCATATAGCACCAGACCAAACGAGAACAAGTCTGTGCGTGCGTCCAACTTTTCCCCGCGTACCTGCTCCGGCGACATGTACGCTGCGGTGCCAATGGTCACACCCGTACCAGTCAGCGTGAGTATTGGATTCCATTCTCGCGCCGATCCAGAAACTTCCGACGCGTGATCTTGTCCTCCCTCGGCTTCACCGACGTGAAGTTTAGCCAGGCCGAAATCAAGAATCTTCACGCGCCCATGGCTGGTCACGAAGATATTTGCCGGCTTAATATCGCGATGAATGATGCCTTTGTGATGAGCAGCTTCCAATCCGTCTGCGATTTGGAGCGAAATGTCGACGAGCGACTTAAGGTCAAAAGGTGCTGCCGCACTCCCGGCTGCAGCGGCGCCTTCGGAAATAACTTCCCTGAGCGTGCGGCCTTCGAGCAACTCCATCACAATGATTGGCTGATGCTCAAATTCCTCTACCGAGTAGATCGTGCATATATTGTGGTGGTTCAGGGCGGAAGCCGCCCGTGCTTCCCGCTCGAAGCGCTGCATCGCTGCAGCATCGCCGGACAATTCTTGAGGCAAGAACTTGAGTGCAACCCGGCGGCCCAATTTGAGATCCTCCGCCGCATACACGACGCCCATGCCGCCACCGCCGAGGACCTGAAGGACTCGATAATGGGAGACCTTTTTCCCGATCAGTGATCCTGTGTCGTGAGGAAGTTCGGCCGGGCTCTGGAACTCTGTCTCACCTGGCGCAGGTTCAGACCAACTCACTGGGACAATCAGGCGGTAGCCGCGCCGCCCAACCGTTTCCACATACTGTGGATTTTCTGCGGAGTCCGCCAATGCGAGCCGTAGTTTTTTAATGGCCGCATTAATACTCTGGTCGAATTCGACGATCGTGTCGTTTGGCCACAAGACACGGCGCATCTCGTCGCGGGTGATCACATCCCCGGAGCTTTCCAACAACATTTTGAGAACCAGAAGTGGTTGCTCTTGCAATCGAAATGCGTGGCCGTCGCGATGTAATTCTCCGGCCTTGAGGTCAAGCTCAAATGGACCGAAGCAAGCAATTCGGCGCGAGGCTGGAACTCCCATAGATAGGCGGTACCCCAACTGTTGGGCAAAAAGTTTACCATCCATGTCTGCGTTTTCGAGAGCGCGGTAGCTACCCTATTGGCACAGCCGAACTCTACCTCAACACTTCCAAAGTGAATTCTGAGTTCGGCCTAACTTCCATTTACGCTATAGGTTAGCGGGATCATCGAAATATCCCCGTCGAATCATCGCTGGAACATTGACGGCGCGGCCGGATTTGGCCAGAGTCGCTCCCCAAAGGAGGACGATATGAAACGCAAACTGCCCACATGTGTTGTCACAATGCTACTAGCCGCTCTCGTTCTGCCATCTCTGGTGTACGCTCAGAAGACACCGCGCTATAGGGTCATCGATCTTGGAACCTTTGGTGGGCCGGCAAGTTACCTTCAAAATGGGTTCGACGGCATCCTCAACAATCATGGGACGCTCGCTGGTTTTTCAAATACTTCTGTGCCGGATCCGTTCTGTTTCGTCCCGAATTGCGTCGCGACGCATGCATTTCGCCTAAAAAACGGAAAGCTAAAGGACCTGGGCACTCTTCCCGGAGGCGATGTCAGTCAAGCCGTTTGGACAAGCGAGACCGGTTTGATTGCTGGGATGTCACAAAACGGAGAAATCGACCCGCTAGTCCCCGGTTTTGCCGAAGTGCGTGCTGTACTTTGGCGAAATGGCAAAATCACCGATCTCGGAACATTGCCGCAGGGTGGATTCGAGAGTCTGGCAGGCGCGGTAAACAATCGTGGACAGGTGGTAGGAGCTGCGGTCACTACGATTCCGGATCCTTGTTCACTCTTCGGGGGTTTTCCGCAGACGCGAGCCTTCCTATGGCAAGACGGAGCGATGGAGGATTTAGGCACCCTAGGCGGACCTGACGCCTTGGCCGAGCTGATTAACGACCGAGGCCAAGTCGCCGGAGCCTCTTACACGTCCGAGATCAATCCCGCGACCACATGTCCTGAATTACACCCATTCTTGTGGCACAACAGTTCAATGGTTGATCTGGGAACCTTGGGGGGTACATTCGCTGACGTCCGTGCCATGAATCAGCGCGGCCAAGTAGTGGGATTTTCGAACCTTGCAGGAGATCTCATCTCCCATCCTTTCCTATGGACCAGCGGGCACCTTATCGACCTTGGCACACTTGGAGGTGCAACCGGCTTGACCAACTGGATCAATGATCGCGGCGACATTGTCGGCAAAGCTGACCTTCCCGGTCCCTCCCCTCAGCTTCACGACGCTGTCCTCTGGAGGAACGGCAAGACGATCGATCTCGGGGTGCTTCCGGGAGACTCGTGCAGCAATGCCTACTTCGTCAATGCTCACGGACAGATTGTAGGTACATCCGAAAATCAAGAGGCGTGTTTAATTCCTGTCGGCCAGCATGCCGTTCTCTGGGAGCACAGCGGTCGAATGGTGGACCTGAATACGCTCATTCCGCCAGGGGCGAGCCTGGACCTGACCCTCGCATTTGCGATCAACGACAGAGGAGAAATCGCAGGTATTGGTGTGCCACCAGGCTGCCCTCCGCAGGACTATGAGCTCTGCGGCCACGCTTACATGCTGATCCCATGCGAACACGACGACGAATGTACCAACATTGCATTGGACACAACCAGTTTCGCATCCACAGTCTCGTCCAATTCCGGCCAGAAGGCTGATGATCCGTCGGGCAGAACCGCCGTTTTTCCAAAGCGGCGGCAGAACCGCCTGCGGCTTGAAACTCTTTCTCCGGTGGAGCGCGCGCTAGCCCCTAACTAGTCAGCAGAAGTAAATCTTGTCAGGATGGTGGTTGCCTCTTTTTGTGGTTGTCGAAGGGCGTTCTTGGTCGTGGACAAGTGCCGAGAACGCCCCATTTCACTCACAATAGCAATGCGATTAAACGTTCTAGTTTCATAAGTATTGAAAAACGTTCGTCGAGCACTATTGCGGGTTCAGTCGATTGTGCGGTACTGCTGGATGTCTAAAGGCGTCGAAACGATTCCGTTGCGTGATTCGCGACTTCACAGTATTTTGCATCTGTGGAGTCAAGACACCATTCTTTTGAAGAGAGGCTGTAATCCCAACACGAGCGGTGGGGCTGAGCGACAAATGGTCATCGTCGTCCTCGGGAATAAGAATGGCGGCCCGTACGTCCCCGTTGGGCAGAGGACCGTTGGCAATAATCCAACCACGATCGGTAATGAAATTCGCTTCCGTCAGATACAGATCGGTTGGATTTGAGATCAAGGTGTTGAGATCAAGTATCGGTCCTCCAATTTCCCAGAGAAAAGCATGTGAAGCGGTCGTGTTCTCACCGTCAAATAGCCAGCTTTGTCCTACGATCTGTCCGCTTTCATTCATGCCAAACGCTCTGCTGAAGTTATCCTCGCCAATTGTCCCGAGATCGGTCATAGTCCCCCGTTCCCACGCGAACGCGTGAAACGTTTTGTCGCCAGCGAGGAAACTAAGACCTGCGACTTCTCCACCATCGTTGATCAGCTCTGCAGTGGCAAAGCTGCCGCCGAGGGTGCCTAAGTCTTTCATCTTCCCACGTTCCCAGAGGAAGGGATGATCAAGAGTATCTCCCTTCAAGTCTGAATCCCCCACTACTTGTCCGCGATTGTTGACGGCGTTCGCGGATCCGAAGATGCCACCAAAAGAACCCAGATTCCGCATTTTGCCTTTGTGCCATAGAAAGGGAGCAACCGGCGGAAATCCAAAAGGACCGGTAACATAACCCGTTGGCGAAAGTCCGACGACATGACCCGCGTTGCTCATCGCACCGGCAACCGCACCTGGGCCGCCTAGACTTCCCAAATCGAATGACTTTCCTCCAACCCACCCAAAAGCGTGAATCTCTCGTATTCCGCTGAAACCGAAAGCGTGGGCGAAGCCCGACGTGTCGATGATGTCGTTCTCGGCGATACCGGCGACAAAATTTTGATCGCTGACAGCAAAGGCGGTACCGAAGCTTCCGCCTAACGTTCCCACTTCTTCAATTTTGTGGTGGATCCATATGGCAGGGATGAACTTCGGTATCCCCGTGTCAGGATCGATCTCGCCATTTTGTGAATGCCCAACAATCACCCCTTGCCCGTTGATCGCGTTCGTGTAGCTGCTGGCCCCACCACGAAGAGCACCGAGATCCTTGAGGGTGCCACGGCGCCATATCAACGCATGCTGGACAAAGCAAGTGAAGTCAAAGCAATTGGGGGCGTAGGGATCAGCTGTCGAAGTGTTCGCTGCACCCACAATTGTTCCATCATTCCTTGCAATACGGCTACCCCCGTTGTACGCGCTGTTCGGCCCGCCGAACGTGCCGATCTCAATCAATTTGTATCGGTGACCCTTTGTCGTGCTATCCTGCGCGGCTGTTCGAGGTAGCTCAATCCCGAACGTAGCCAGCAGAACTCCAATGGCCGCCCAGATTGACACTGGTGATCTCATGACATTCCCTCCTTCGGTCTCTGCTTTTAATCCGTGAAATGATCCTTTCGGTTTCACGAACCGCGGCGATTCTGTACGTCAGACCGAATATCTTCAATGTGATCCGAGTGACATCTGAGTGACTTTTGGGTGAAGACGGAGTTCTTGGAGGGTTCTGGCACCGGTCGCGAGGGGCAGTTGCCGTCCGCAGGCCATTGCGAAGGATTCGACTACTGCTGATCGACCGAGCGGTTCCGACCGGTCAGAAGGGAGCACCGTGTACGGTCCACCATGCTAGACTTTTGCATACCTGACTGCCGCCGAAACTTTCCCTTCGACAAGCGGCGCGGATGTAAGGTCCACCGGCTAATCGTATGAAGGAAGTATCGCCTTTTGCTAATCTCATCCGCTTTGAAGCATTTGAAGTAAACCTTTACACGGGCGAGTTGTGTAAGACCGGAGAGAGGATTCGCCTACCGGAGCAGTCCTTTCAGATTTTGTCCATGCTGTTGAAACGTCCCGGTCAATTAGTCACGCGAGAGGAGATCCGAAAGAGGCTCTGGCCGAACAACACGATTGTTGAGTTTGAGAACAGTATCAATGCCGCGGTGAAGAGGTTACGAATCGCTCTCGGAGACTCAGCCGACCAACCTCGGTACGTCGAGACCTTGGCCCGTCGCGGCTATCGCTGGTTGGTACCAATCGAGGGCGTGGAGGAAAACCGAACGAGTGATGACGCGTCGACGCCCGCACAGGCTGAACCCGTTCCGTCCAGTCTAACTGGCAAAAAGGTGTCTCACTATCGGGTCTTGGAGATTTTAGGCGGTGGGGGTATGGGAGTGGTATATAAGGCCGAGGATCTAAAACTCGGTCGTCGTGTCGCGTTGAAATTCCTTCCCGACGAACTCACGAGTGATGGTGCGGCCATGGAGCGGTTCGAACGTGAGGCACGTGCCGCCTCTGCCCTGAATCATCCGAACATTTGCACAATTCACGCGGTAGAAGAGCATGCGGATCAGCCCTTTATTGTGATGGAACTGCTTGAAGGTCAAACGTTGCGCGATCTAATGTCTGGAAGCACGACAGCAGAACCCAACATCCGTCGCTTTCCGATTTCACTCGAGACTCTGCTCGATATCGCGACTCAAACTGCTGCCGGTATGGAGGCTGCTCACAAGAAGGGCATCATCCACCGCGATATTAAGCCTGCGAACATTTTCATTACTTCTCTTGGACAGGCCAAGATTCTCGACTTTGGATTAGCCAAGCTACAAGAGTCGGAGCTCCCAGAAGCCGCCAGCTCTTCAGTCAACGGTAGTCACCCAGTTGAGGCCTTTAACCACGCACTCTCGCGTACAGGGGTCGCCATGGGTACTGCCGGTTACATGTCTCCGGAGCAAGTACGTGGCGAAAAACTCGACGCCAGAACCGATTTGTTTTCATTCGGTCTTGTGCTCTACGAAATGGCGGCCGGGCAGCGTGCATTCTCGGGAGAGACTGCATCCATTGTCCAGAGCGCAATTCTGAACCAGTCGCCGATCCCGGTTGGCGAGCTGAATTCAAAGATCCCCGCCAGAGTTCAGAACATCATTGGCAAGTGCCTCCAAAAAGATCGTCAGCTCCGGTACCAGAGCACGGCGGAATTATTGTCCGATTTAAAGAGGATAGCCGGACAAATAAAGCCAACAAATTCTCGTCGGTGGTGGACATTGGTTGCAGCAATGTTCGTCCTTCTTCTTGCGGGAGGTTCCTTCTGGGTTTTGCATCGCACGACGGCTCTCGCATTACCTGAGGTGAGACAGCAGCCTTTGACGGTTAACTCCCCCGAGAACGCCGTGACGAGTGGCGCACTTTCGCCGGACGGCAGCAGTGTCGCATTTGTAGACGCAAAAGGGCTACAGGTCAGGTCAATTGTCAACGGTGAGACTCGGGCGCTGCACTTGCCGGAACAACTTCAAAGCCGGGACATCGAGTGGCAAATCGTCTCTTGGCTAAACGACGGCCACCGTATTTTGGTCAACGCCCACAGGCGTGAAGTTGCCACGGATTTATTCAGCTCGACCGGAACAAGTGTTTGGATCTTTTCCGATGCGAACGAAGCTCCTCGCGACCTCCGGGAGACTGCTTATGCGTGCGCATCGTCTCCGGACGGATCATTAGTCGCATTTAACACGAACAAGGGAAGACGTGGCGATCGCGAGATCTGGGTTATGGGACGTGCCGGGGAGAACGCGCGGAAGTTGTATGGCACGGACGAAGATGGCTCACTAAACTGCGGTATGTGGTCCCCGGATGGTCGGCGGATGCTCTATGTGGAGAGTGATAAGCTCGGCGCACGCTTTGTGACTCGCGATCTCGAGGGCGGTGTTCCAATTGTCATTCTCGAATCTGCCGAAGCAATTCCGGATGTTTCCTGGTTGCCCGATGGGCGGTTGCTTTACTCGAAATGGGAACCAGCGGTAATAGGCAACGGAAATTGTAACTTCTGGCAAATGCGGGTGGATGGAAACACAGGAAGGCAACTCGAAAGACCACGGCAGCTGACTAGCTGGTCGGGTTTTTGCATGAGCGGATCGAGTTCAACTGCAGATGGCAAGAAGGTAGCATTCCTAAAGTGGACAAGCCATTTCGCAACTTATGTGGCGCAGCTCGATGGGAGTGGCGGTCGCATTGCCAGTTCAAAGCGCTTTACTTTAAGTGAGACATTCGATCAGCCTCTGGATTGGACGCCCGACGGAAAGACACTTATTTTTCTTTCGAACCGCCGCGGCTCGACAGCATTTTACAAGCAGTCTCTGGGCGAAGAGAGTCCGCATTTGTTACTAGCCTCCGAGTCCGTCAGTCGGCCTCGTGTGACCCCCGACGGGAAATGGCTCATTTTCGTCGATGATTCCCAGATGCCGGACAAGTCACTTCGATCAGCGGTGAAACGTCTGCCATTGTCTGGAGGAGTGCCTGAATCTGTGGTAGGCGTGCGATCGCATTCGCAGATATTGTGTGCCAGGCAGCCTTCCACTTTGTGTGCCATTGTCGAGCCGAGTGACGACAATAAAGAAGCTGTGGTGTCTTCTATTGATCCTGTCAAGGGCAAAGGGCAGGAGCTCTTGCGTGTCCCGCTTGATCCCAACCAAAACGATTGGTTCATTGATCTATCGCCGGATGGGACCAAGATTGCTGGTCTGAGAAGTCCTGGAGATGGAATATTCGTCCTGTCCCTCGGCCCCCGGGGAGGCAGCACCCTTCGTGTAAAGGGTTGGACAAATCTGCATTCTGTACGATGGTCGGCAGACGGGAAGGGATATTTCGTCGGCTCCGGATTTGGGCCAGGGACTCTTCTGCATGTGGATCTCGCAGGAAACGCGAAGGTCTTGTGGGAACACGCGTCCCCGTTGCTGTTAGCGGTATCGCCCGACGGCCATCGATTGGCCATTGCAGATAACACGATCGATCGTAACCTGTGGATGATGGAAAACTTTTGAATGAGTTCTTTTCGAAAACAGGATTGACCACCGCTATCAATTGAGGTTCACGTTGGAGCATTAAGAAGGGCCAGGCTGCATTTCTCATTTTGCTCTCAAGTAACAGGCAACCCAGGAATAGCGCGAATTGCATAAGAGATGACTATCGAGAAACGCCCCTTGTATTTATCAATTCGTGTGCCGCGCCTTGGGTGCAATTAGGGTGCAATAAGACTCCTCGGCACTTCCCTAGGGCGCCAAAACTGGCGATCGGCGCCGTAGATTTCCTACAGTTACCTCTGAACCATAGACTGTCACGGCAGAGTTCCCGTTAGGGTTATGGGCCCGTGCCGTTTCCGTGCCGCCCACGTTTCCTTCTATCGAAAACACTGCCAAAAGATGCCATCTGCTGCGCTGTATGTTGTTGAAGTTACGTTTTCACGCGGATTCGATTCCTTCCGCGCTCACCACTCTTTGTTGCAATCACAGGACCTTCATATGGCAGAGGAAAACGGTACCGCAAGCGACTGGGAAGGATCGACTCCAGGTTAGAGAATCCACGCGCACCCAATTGGAAAGTCGGAGGGCAACTACCACCTAAAAGACGGGATTTCTGCCTAACGATTCGGGAACACTTCGGATGTTTCCAGGGCACCAAATGCGTTATTACCGCTGGAAAACATCCTGCTTGACTGCTGTCTAGCTCGCAGCAACGCTCCCGAGACCGAAACTGTTGACGCAATGGTCCACCAACTGGCACGCGACGATCTACGATGCTCACGGGCCAGCCCATTCATTGCCTTTCGGCTTTTTGCGAGCTGAGTGCCTAGTATCTCAAACTCCAATGCAGCAGGTTCCAGGTGAACGTAAACCACACCAGACCTAGAAATGCTAATGCAATGAGCGTCTCGCCAATGCGGCTCCATATCCAGCGTCCAGGCTCCTTCCACGATCGAAAAGCACCATAAAGAGCCACCAACGCGCCCAAGACCCCCAGCCAGCCAAGCAACTGAATCAGTCGAATCCACGGATTGCCGCGGGGACTCAGCATGCCGATGTCCTTCAAGGCGACCGTGAAGAACAAGAGATAAGCTCCCACGAAAAGCAAGGCTGCCAAACATGCCAGCCGCACCAGCAACCGCGACCGCTTCTGCTTAGGAGTCAGTTCCAAAGTTTTTCCATAGTGCTTGCGGACCAACGCCGTCACCGGCCAGAGCAAAACTACCAACAGCATGATGACCAGCGAAACAATCAGCAGAGGCAATTGGAAGGCACCGTTCTCATACCAGGCTGCCTTCTCAAAAACAAAGAAGGGAAAATCGATGACTGCCACCATATTCCCGGAGCCATCCCGCTTAAAGGCTAGTTTCTCCTGGCCGTTCACGTCGCGAAATTCCAGCGGAGCGATCTCGCGGAACTTAATGGGTTTGCCGTTCATCCCCTTCAGATCGCTTGCGCTTACCGTTCCATCTTCATTCTGAAAGACCTTCATCTGGCCGGCGACGCTCAGCATCTTCAGAATGCTCACTCCCCCGCGACGGCTCAGGATGTAATGTCCGGAAACCGCCTGGGCATCTTCTCTTGCGCTCGCAATCTTGACGGCCTCTTGAACTTGATAGGGGAAATAGCGGTCGAGGAAGGCATGCCAGACTGCCTCGCGCGCCCGGACTTCGCCCTTCCCCGCGCTGTTGTAGGAGACGAAGAAGCCCACCTGCGCGTCCGGAATCAGGTGCAAATCGCTGTGAAAGTTTTCCGTGTCCCCACCGTGCCCGATGATCCTGTGCCCGTTCCTTGTTTCTTCATAGAAGCCCAGTGCCATTGCGTTCATGTCGGGATGATTTTCAAACTGGCGCGCATGCATCAGGCGCGCGGTTTCCGGTTTTAGGATCTGGACGCCTTCGAACTGCCCATCCTGCAAATGGGCAACCATGAAGCGCGTCATATCCATCGCCGAAACTGACGAACTTCCCGCGGGCGCGGCTTCCACCACTTCAAATTTTTTTGCTGGCTCTGAAGCCACGTCATACCCCTTCGACATGAGTGGAGCCAGCGCCTCGGGCAGGGGCTGGCGAAAGGTGGAGTGCTTCATGCCAAGCGGATTGAGGATGTGCTGTTCAATGTAGTCGTCGAAAGTCTGCCCTGAAACGCGCTGCACGATATAACCGGCCATCGTGGTCGCGTAGTTGGAATAAGCCGGAGTTGTGCCCGGTGGATAGATACGCGCCGGCAGGTGCGCCTTCAGATAGTCGCCAATGGGCTTCAGGTCCTTCACATCACCAACGAACAGTTCCTGGACTGTTTCTTCGAAGCCCGCGGTATGCGTCATGGCGTTACGAAGCGTGATGGGCTTGGGATACGTGGCGGGAATCTTATAGTCGAGATAGTCATTGACGTCCCGATCCAGATCGAGTTTCCCCTGCTCCACCAACTGCATGACGGCAGTCCAGGTGAAGAGCTTTGATATCGATCCGGGACGGAAAAGCGTATCGTCTGGCGATACGAGAGTCTTCTTTTCCACGTCCGAATAGCCGTAGCCTTTGGCGAACAGGACTTTGCCATCCTTCACAATCGAGATGACCGCTCCGGCAATGTCCTCGCGCCCCAACTGTTGCGGCATGATGCCATCAAGAAAAGCACCTATGTCCTCGGCCGTCATGGCATGAGTCGAGGGCGGCGTGATGGGAACTGCTTCCGTCTTTGTCTCGGCGTTCGGCTTCGGTGTAGCTGGCTTCGGACCTTGCGCCGTGAGGCCAGTCCACGCAAAAGCGAGCAATGAAACGACGACAGCAAGAGTGGTGGCCCTGCGAGCGGTCGTTACTCCAAGACCCAAAGAAGCCATGTGGTTTTCCTCGTTACTTTTCAACGCATTCCTAAACGCATTGCGGTCCTCAGAAACTCAGCTTCAACGCGAGTTGAATGATACGCGGGTTCGTACTCGGTCCCGTAATTCGCCCGAAGTTGGGATTTGGAGCGACCAATCCTAACTCGGGCGCACTCAAACCGGCGTCCAGATCCGGGTTGGCAAATTGGGGGTGATTGAAAGCATTGAAGAATTCTGCCCTGAAATCCAGATTTACACGTTCGGTAAACGAGGTTCGCTTGATCAGCGCGATGTCCCAATTATTCTGATTCGGTCCCGTTATTTCACCAATGCCGCTGGTTCCAAAATCAGTGCCGATTCCGTCGGCTCCAATGATCGGATAGGTGTTCAGGTCGACGTCAAAGCATGGTGTGTTGATGTACTTCGTGAGCTTGCTCTGAACCGAGCCCGAGGTCACGAACCGATTGTTGCATCCGGGGGCGTTCGAGAAAGGTGCACGGTCGGTGACTATACCAAAAACGTTTTGCGCATTGGTGGCGGTGGCCGTCAGCCGCTGCCCCGACTGAAGCGTCATCACTCCGGCGACAGACCATCCTCCAAGAAATTTGCCAATCGCGGAATGCTGATGGCTGTACCCTGGGAGTTGGTACACACCACTGAAGATGAAGCGGTGCGGTCGTACAAAGTTGTCCCAGCCATACCGGGCCCTGGGATCGTTCTGGTCGCCCACAACCGCGCCTCCCAGCTGTGTACCAGTAGCGAAGGATTGCGAAGTGCCAAGCGCGCTCGACCATGTGTACGATGCCAAAAACTGCAATCCATGACTGAATCGCTTGCTCAGGCTCGAGACGAGTGCGTTGTACCAGGATGCTCCCGTCGACATGACTTGGCCGGCTCCCAGGGAAGAAACGCCGGGAACTGGAGTGCGCTGCGTGATATTGAAGAATGTGTTTTCAGTTTCTCCATTGATGGGATGTTCCGGGCTGGCAGAAAGCGCCTGGTTGAAGTTGCGGAACTCCCATAACCGCGTGCTTCGCGCGCCCTGGTAGCCGATTTCAAATGCAAGGTCGGGCTGCAACTGCACTTGCGCATTGAGACTATAGTTCTGGGTCATGGGTGTCCTAATATCCGCGGAAACATTGACGAAGGACAGGCAGCCACCTGCCGAATCCAACACCGCAGGCGGGCAGGTAGCTGCTTGATAAGTCGGAAACGACGGAAAAGTTGGGGGGGGCTGAAATGGTTGTGCGAACGGAAGGCCTGTGACGCTCTGCACAAACCGAATTTGTCCAAAGGGAGGGCCGGTCAGTTCCTGCAGTATGGGTTGAGCGCTGGTACGGGAATAATAGATACCGTAGCCACCACGAATAACGGTCTTACCACTGGGTAGTTCCCAGGCGAAGCCTACACGCGGACTCCATGTATTCTTTCCCAGTCCGTTGGTGGCAGCCTCGTTCGGAGCACGGATCACTCCAGGTGGAAGATCCACACCCTTAAGATTGGAGGCCACAATGAAGCCCGCTTGACTCCCGGCGCCGGTGTGGTCTGCACGCGCGGGATCGAAACTCGCATTTCTCCCCAATTCCTCCGATAAGTCACCAAGCCGTTCGTAGCGAACTCCCAGATTCAGAGTAAATTTCGAGCTGACCTTGATGTCGTCCTGGACAAAAAGATTCCAATCCCAGGTACGCCAATAACGATCAAACAACCCGGGGACATCAATCGTGAACGACCCGCTTCCCAGCAGAAACTGAGTGTAATCAGGAAACTCGATTCCACCGAAGAAGTGAAAATCGGTTTGGTTGATTTCGGCGCGTTCAACTCCACCTCCGAAATGAAGCGAGTGTCGGCCCCTCGACCAGAGAACCGAGTCAGCGATGTTGTACTTATTCTGGGCTATGTGGATGCCCTGTCCATTTCCTCCCGTCTGGAAAGAACCGACAACACCGATTTCGGGAAAGGCGTTAATGAAGTCCGGTGCGGTCACACCGATATCGGAATAGGTAAAGGGCTCGCTCTGATCAACGGATCCGACGAGACGATGATAGCCAACCGTAAACTGATTCACTACTGATGAACTGAAGCTATAGATATGGCTGAGCGAGAAGACCCGGAACTGATTGTCATTGGATTGTGGAAAGCCAGGCAGACCAAAGCCAGAGATATTGGCGTTTGTCGGCAGCAACGCAGTCTGGCTGTCATCAGAGTAAAAGAATCGACCATTGATCGAATTCTTTACGCTGGGAAAATAATCGACGCTGATGAGGAATTGATCCTCAGTAAAGGGACAGGCTTGGCTGAAGGTCGACGATCCTTGAGTGAAGAAAGATTGTGACGTGTCAACCGTCTGAGGCGTGGGGATGACATAGTGACCATCCACCCCCTTCAGGTCTAGTAGAGCCAGGGATTGAGGGCTGATGTTTGACCCGTCCTGCGCAATGGCTCCGCCGCTGGGACCATTGAAGAGCGCTCCGAGCGCTTGCGCCGACCGATCATCCGTCAGCGGCGGTGAGGGCACGTTGCTATTGCAAAGTCCTCCACCCAACCCGTTCCGCTGACGCGTGCCTTGATAGGAACCGAAGTAGAACAGCCGGTCGGCAACAATTGGACCTCCCAACGATCCCCCAAACTGATTTTGTTTGATCACAGGGCGGGGCTGGCCGTCTTGCTTCAGGAAATAGTCATTTGCGTTGAGCACATCGTTTCGGAAAAATTCGAATGCCGTCCCATGGATAGCATTCGTTCCGCGCTTGGTGACCAGATCCACATTAGCCCCGGCATTCCTTCCGTATGAAGCGTCGTATTGACCGGTCTGAACTTTGAATTCCTGGATGGTATCTGGGTTGGGTACTGCAATTCCGCCGCTGAACGAACCGGAGCCCATCAGGTCATTCACCTCAACTCCGTTCACCTGGTAGTTGTTGTCGTTGGTCGGACCGCCGTGAACCGAGAATCCCCTGTCTCCAATAGCCTCGCTCCCCGCGCCCCTCCCTAGGTCGGCTGCATTGGTAACCTCGGTGGCAACTCCTGGGGATAGGCCAATGATCTGTGTGTAGTTCCGTGCCACCAAAGGCAATGACGAAACAATGAGTTGGTTCGTGACCTTTCCCAGCGCCGGGTCATGGGTATCGAGAAGTTCCGGCTCTGATGAGACGGTCACAACTTCCGAGAGAGCGCCTACAGTGAGTCGAAAATTGACACCCGCAGTCTCAGTGACATGCACTGTTACACCCGTGTGAACTAGCTCCTTAAAACCATCCTTAGAAGAGCGGACTGTGTAACTCCCTGGCGGCAAGAGTGGAACGATGAAGCTGCCATTGCTGGTTGAAGTCCCCGAACGGCTGTCGCCTGTACTCTCACTCGTGACGGTGATCTTCGCATTGCCCACCACGGCCCCCGTGGCGTCGGTCACGGTTCCCGCAATCGCGCCAGTCGCGGCCGTTTGCGCCTCGCTGCGAGCCATACTCAACAAGGCAAGGGCCAAGACCATAACCACGCCTACACCACGACCGGGCGCATGCCAGATTTTCGCCTGTGGGTTCTCTGTCCAGGCCATCGAGAGTTTAAGAATTTCTTTCATCGAGTCCAGGCAAGGCATGACTGTCCTCCTTGAGGTTCCTCCGGTCGGAAGTGCCGGAGTCACTGGGTGAGTACCAGCGTGAGCGCGAATCCTGATCTTTGCGGCGCAGCAGCGCCAGCGAGCGTTTGGGCTGAAGGTGGGCGCAGGCCACGACCAGTGCATCCATGGCGGCGAGCGGCGCAACGTACGATCCGTGAAACGAAGGATTCGCGATCGATGCAATCCAAAAGAAGTCGCAGAAGCGGGCGATCGGAGTCTTTTCGCTGTCAGTAATCCCAAAAGTCGCGACGCTATTCTGGCGAGCGTGAAGCACAGCGTCTACGGTGGCCTGCAGGCAGCGGCCAAAGCTGATCGCGACTAGCAAGTCCTTCGCTCCCAGCAGACTGATCTTCTGATGCAGATTGCCGGCCGAGCCTACGGGCGCTTCGGCGTTGTATCCCAGCGACACCAGGGCGTACGCCAGCAGGTAGGAAAGGCCCGCCGCGAAATCCACTCCCACCACGACCACTCGGCGCGCCATTCCAACACGCTTTGCCATTTGGATCACGGCATCGGCGTCCAGGGTTGAGCGCAACGCCTCCAGGTTGTGCAGGTCCATTTCGAGGCTGTGTTCCACGTGGCCGGCGATGCTGCGTTTTTCCCGCGCGGCCGCTTTCATCAGCGTGTACGGCGTAATCCGACTTATGAAATGGGCGCGCAGGTCCGCTGCAAATTCGGCATAGCGTTTGTAGCCAAGCGCCTGGATGCTGCGAACGATCGTGGCTTTGTCCACCGCGTACCGCTTAGCCAGCGAGCGCGATGACAGGAAGTGATTGTCGTCCGCATTGTCGAGGATTTCCTTCAGCAACCGCCTCCGGCTGTCATTCAACTGTTCTTGCGACTGCGCAAGTCGTTGCTCGAGCGGAGTCAACCAGGGTTGGCGCCCAGCGAGCTTTCCGTTTAACGACAATGAGACAGACCTGGTTCGAGCCCGCATTTGCTGAGACCCACGCGCGGAAGATGACCGGAAGCTTTACACCGAATGGTGCACACTGTCAAGGTGAATCACCAAATGGTGCATTTGTCCTTGACATTAGTTCTATGACGGTTCTAAAAGAAGTGCATTGTTTGCGGATGGCAGTGCGCCCGGTCTCTGCAAGCGGAGAGTCCATGAAAATTGAACACATCCTGCTGCGCGAGATTCGCATGCGCCTCAAGGCGCCGTTCGAAACCAGCTTCGGGGTAACCCAGGACCGCCGCATCCTGCTGGTCGAAGTCGTAGCCGACCGCCTCACCGGATGGGGCGAGATTACCGCAATCGAATCACCTTCTTACAATTCCGAAACCACCGACACGGCCTGGCACGTTGTCTCCGATTTCATCGCTCCCGGATTGATCGGCAGAGATATCGCAACAGCGGCTGAAGTTGCGCGCTTGCTGCAAGGCATACGCGGGCACAACATGGCCAAGGCGGGGGTGGAGAACGCACTGTGGGATATTGAGGCGCAGCAAAGAAAACTGCCTCTTTGGAAGTTGCTAGGAGGCACCCGCGAAGAAATCGCTTGCGGCGTTTCCCTTGGCATCCGTGAGACTCCGCGGGCCCTGGTGGACAAGGTCGCAGAGGAACTCCGCAGCGGGTACCAGCGAATTAAGCTCAAAATCAAGCCGGAGAAGGACGTGGACTTCGTCGCCGCAGTCCGGAAGCAGTTTCCGGAAATCCTGCTTTCCGTCGACGCCAACTCCGCATACGGGCTGGAACAGGCTGATCATCTGAAGAAGCTCGATCAGTTCAATCTTCTGATGATTGAGCAGCCGCTCGAATGGGACGACATCTACACTCATGCCGCACTGCAGTCTCGTATCACTACTGCCATCTGCCTGGATGAATGCATTAACAATGAGCAACAGGCGAGGGCGGCACTCGACTTAGGAGCGTGCCGAATTATCAACATCAAGCTTGGTCGCGTTGGTGGACACAGCATGGCTCGAAAAGTGCACGACACGTGCTTTAAACGCAGCGTCCCCGTATGGTGCGGGGGCATGCTGGAGTCGGGCATCGGCCGCGCTCACAATATTGCGATGTCGACCCTGCAGGGATTCACACTTCCCGGAGACGTTTCCGCAAGTAGTCGCTACTGGGCCGAGGACATCATCGAGCCGGAAGTAGAGGTGAGCCCACGCGGTACCATTGTCGCTCCAACGGCTCCGGGTTTGGGCTATAGGGTGAAGAGCGAGATGATTCCAAAGCTCACAGTTCGCAGTAGAGAATGGTCTCACCGCGTCCAGGTGAGCGCCTGAGTGTCGCCAGCAATTCAGAATTCCGTCAATTTCAGTGATTGTTTCGGAGTGTTCTCCTGATGAACGCTGTCCCTTGGTTGATTGCGCTCCTCGTCATCCCGACCTTCTGTTCAGCGGGTTTCAGCCAGACTGCTTCCCTATCAGAGCGGATCCTGTCCATCATGAGCCGACCCGAATTTGCGCATTCGCACTTCGGCATCGAGTTGTATTCCCTCGACAGCAAGTCGGTCATTTATCAGTTCAATTCCGACAAGCTGATGGTCCCAGGCTCCACGACCAAGCTCCTCACCGAAGGAACCGTATTGGAGACTCTGGGTGGCGATTACCGTTTTCACACGCGCGTTTATCGAACGGGCAATCTGAAGAATGGGGTACTCGATGGCGACATCATTGTCGTTGCCAGCGGCGATCCAAATCTTTCCGGGCGAATTCAATTCGATGGCTCGTTGGCCTACGAGAACATGGATCACTCCTACGGCGGCCCGGATAGCAAAGGCTTGGGCGATCCACTACTGGTGATCCGGCAGTTGGCACAGCAGATCGCTGACCAGGGGATCCGTCGGATCAAAGGCAGGGTGCTGGTCGACGTGAGTCTCTTTCCTGAAGGCAACCGCGAATTGGGAACAAACGTGGTCATCTCTCCGATCGTTGTCAATGACAACGTTATCGATGTAATCGCAGCTGGCGGAGATAAAGAAGGGGCGCCGGTTTCCTTGCAAGTGTCCCCGAATACCGCCTACGTGAAAATCATCAATCAGGTCATCACGGGCAAACCCGACTCGAAAACAGACTTGAACTACACTGCCGAGAAGTCGAATCCTGACGGCACGTGCAGTGTGACCCTGACCGGCAGTATCCCTCCAGGCAAGAGTTCCGGAATGATGTCGTACGCAGTGCCGGAGCCGAGCCGATTTGCCGCAACGGTTCTGGCCGAGGCCCTGAAGGAGAAGGGCGTGGTCACTGCCGTGACTCCAACCGGAACTTCTCCCGACTTCAAACCGCTGGCCGCCAACTACAAACCCGAAAACCTGCTGGCCGAACACGTCTCGCCACCATTGAAAGAAGAGGTAAAAATCACGCTCAAAGTCAGCCAGAATCTGCACGCCAGCATGGGACCTTTTCTGTTGGGAGCGCTGGTCGCTCACAAAGATAAGGAGATTGATCAAGCGGGTTTCGACGTGGAACATGACTTCTTGAAGAAATCCGGACTTGATCTCACCGCCGCGTCGCAGGCCGATGGAGCGGGCGGCAATGCTTTCTTCACTGCCGATTTCGTGGTGCGTTACCTCGCCTTCATGTCCGCGCAAAAAGATTTCGACGATTTCAAGCGTGGGCTGCCCATTCTCGGACGTGATGGGACGCTTTACAAAATCCAGGTGAACTCGCCCGCAGCTGAACACGTACAGGCCAAGACCGGAACGTACTACGTGTACAACGCGCTAAACAAGAATCTGATGGTCTCTGGCAAGGGCTTAGCCGGTTACATCGAAACGGCCCGCGGTGAGCATCTGGCATTCGCCAGCTACGTCAATAACGTCGCTGCTCCCATGGACGACCCTGACGCCGTCCAGAAGATCGCAGGCGAGGCCCTGGGTGAAATCGCATCCGCAGCCTATGAAGCGCCCGCGTCGCCCACATCTTCTTTAGCCACGGAAGCCACTTACGACGTCGTTATCCGCAATGGCCGCATTATCGACGGAACTGGCAATCCCTGGGTCTCCGGCGATGTAGCCATTCGTGGCGACCGCATCGCCGCAATTGGCGATCTGAAGAACGCCGAGGCCAAGCGTGTCATCGATGCCAAGGGACTGGTGGTCTCGCCGGGCTTCATCGACATGCTGGGTCAATCCGAGTATTCCCTGCTCATCGACAATCGCTCCTTGAGCAAGCTATCGCAGGGCATCACTACCGAAATCACTGGGGAAGGGGCTTCCGTCGCGCCGCAGAATGAGAAAACCGTCGCGGAACTTCAGCCCGGTCTGGACCGGTATCACTTGAAGGTGGACTGGACCAGTCTCGCCGAATACTTTGCCCGGCTCGAAAAAGTGGGCACTCCGCTCAATTTCGGAACCTACATGGGAGCGGCACAAATCCGTCAGGCCGTGCTCGGCGATGACAATCGCCCGCCGTCTCCCGAAGAACTTGAGCGGATGAAAGCGCTCGTCGCACAGACCATGCAAGAGGGGGCATTCGGCATTTCGACGGCGTTGATCTACCCGCCCGGGCATTACGCCAAAACCGATGAGCTCATCGAGTTAGCCAAAGTCGTATCCACTTATGGCGGCATTTACGCAAGCCACATGCGCAGTGAAGGGCAAAGCGAAGCCGCTGCCATCGAGGAAGCGCTCCGCATCGGCCACGAAGCTCACGTCCCGGTCGAGATCTTCCATCTGAAAGTAATCGGAAAGCCGCGTTGGGGCACCATGCCAAAGATTGTCGGAATGATCCAAGCCGCGCGTGACGCCGGGCAGGATGTTTCCGCCGACATGTATCCCTACGTCGCGGGAGGAACGGCTCTCGCTTCGAGCTTGCCACCGTGGGTCGCAGAAGGAGGCACCGAGAAACTCCTGGAGCGGCTCAAGTCGGACGCCAATCGGACTCGCATCAAAGGCGAGATGGCAACCGAGCATCCGGACTGGGAGAATCTTTATCTGGGCAGCGGCGGCGCGTCCGGCGTCTTAGTTTCCGGCATCGAGAATCCTGACCTGAAGGAATACGACGGCAAGACACTGGCTCAAATCGCAACTGCACAAAAGAAGGCTCCGCTCGACGCCCTCTTCGACCTCGTTCTTGCGGACAAGGCTCGAACTGGAGCGCTCTACTTTATTGCGTCGGAAAATGATCTTCGTTACGGCTTGAAGCAGCCGTGGACCAGCATCGGCCTCGACGCCAGCGAACTGTCGCTCGACGGCCCATTGTTCGAACCGCAGTCGCATCCCCGGGCTTTCGGCTCGATGCCTCATTTCCTGGGCCATTATGTTCGCGATGAGAAGTTGCTGCCGCTTGAGCAAGCCATCCGCAAGATCACTTCCCTACCTGCGCAACGCGAACGCTTACGTGATCGAGGTCTACTGAAAGTCGGCTATTACGCCGACGTGACTATCTTTGATGCGGCCACCATCAACGACAACGCCACTTACGAAAAACCGACTTTGCTTTCACAAGGCGTCAAGTACGTTTTTGTGAACGGCCAACTCGAATACGAACAAGACCACCTCACGGGAGTGAAAGCCGGCTCGATTCTGCGCGGGCCAGGATGGAAGGCAGCCACAAGCGCCGACGAGATACGAGCTCAGATCGGTCATTAGGCGTAAAACACACAATTAAAGATCGCATCTCTACGGCAAAGTAAAATAGCCGCCGCGGGAACGCACATGCAGACCGTTGCGATGAGTGGGAAGAACGAACACCCGGCGGAAGGCGCGAGTACCGGGATCTTGCGGGGAAGGGTAATAGAGCAGGTACGAACTCAGCAATTCTCCATTGATCGCTGAAAGTGCACGCTGCAACTGCCGCTCATCGTTCACCACGAAATCCCTGCCTCCTGTTGACGCGGCCAAATCGTGCAACACCGCGTCGCCAGCTTGTTTATGCTTGCGATTGTGATTCGAAAGTGCATAGATCGCGATACCCATGAACTGTGCCTTGGCAATCGCCTCGTTCAGGCTGCGGCGACTCAGGTCATCTTCGCCATCGGAGAACAGAATGAGCACGGAACGATGCGGTTGGTTGTCGACCGCGAAGAAGGCGTGATCGCAAGCCCGGTATAGAGAGTCGTAGAGCGCTGTCAATCCTCCCGGTACTGAATTCTGTACCAAAGCATTGAGTTCGGCAGGCTCTGTCAGTATGCGCTGCAGTGCGACCTCGCTGCCGAATGTGAGAACCAAAGTCTCGTCGTTCGGGCGCAGGAGCTGTTGCAGCGAATCGGCCAGTGCCTTTTTCACTAGCGGCCAGGACTTCAACGTGGAGTCGCTTAGGTCCACGACAACGCCGAGGCGCAGAGGCAGGTCGGTCGCCGAACGCAGTTCGAAGTGAGAGACGGGGTGGCCATCATCCACAACCGCAATGTCCGTCGCTGATAAGTTTGGAATCGGGCGGTTTTTGTGGTCGGTTGCGACCAGCGCCAGACGCACTTCGCTGACCCGTTTGCGCAAAACAGGACTAGATTCGCCCGCAAATGAAGGAGGGCCTGATAGAAAGAAGAGCAAGAGGACAGTGAGGGCGAGTCTCACGCCGTGGTCAAGCTCCTTGCCCTGAGGACTCTCGTGTTCAACGAATCGAGGTAACCAGTGCGCATTACCTGCGGCGGGGTCCGCAGGAAACTGGAGAGTTCCTCTATCACATCTCCAGTCAGTCCGATAGTGCTCCAGCACGCCCCAAAAAACGCCGTACTCCAGGATCTTCGTGCGTGCGTAAATGCAACGGGGCTGCAGCATCGGGAACTGGGATCCTATCTCGCCGCTGACACTGTATAACTGGGAGTTCTCACAGATATCAATAGGTAAGGGCGCACTCGCTGGAACTAAAATCCCCGCCGTGGGGTCGTGTGGATTACCGGGAACGGCGGGGGGTGAACAGCATCGTGCGCTGCCAGCGTCCCTCTCCTTGCTGACTTTACACAACTGAGAGTTTTGACAGGTTGCCACACGATCCCATCACACCAAACAAGCATGTCTGCTTATGCAATTGGATGCATTTACCCCTTCTTCTGGAGAAATTGCCGCGGTCCACTTGTCAGCCGTAACCAATTGGGCCACGGTGTCACTTTTTTAACGAGTAACACTTTTCCTGTGCAACTTGTGGGCGGAGAAGAAGGGCCTGACAAATAAATCGAATAACCACAGTACGAGACTTAACTTTATGAATTGTTCGAAAGGTCGTGTCCACTTCATGTTTATCTTCGAACAGTGATTTAATTGCAGTTCAATGTGGGATGAATCGGCGTCGCCCCCTAAGCACTGTTTTTGCTTGAGGGTTTCGACCACATAACCTCTTGAGCCTCAACGATGCAGGCAAACTCGCGGCGACCACGTCCCTGGAACGTGAGCAAGTGGACATTTCAAAAGGATTCACGCTCTTAATACACTCCGCACAGGGACATCCTGCGCGGCGGGTTTTCGCAAGCTCCCTTGTGCGGCGGGACAATGCCCCGCCATCCTGCTTGGGGGCTGACGCCGAAAGATAGCGGGTTTGCAATTGCCGTCTGGGGCTACCTTATCCCTCCCCGATTCTCGTGAAACTGTGACTTCTGACAGGTCCTGACCTCTGGCAACGTCCTGAAATGGTGGGGGGGGAGGACGGAATAAATTCCCCCGCCATCTTGCTCCGGTTTGGGGAGGAGTGAAGACGGCGGGGGTCGCGCTCTGGCTTGTCGTCAGCAGCTTTGCCCTTTAACTGGTTCTGCACAACTGTGAGTTCTGACAGGTAACGCACGCGCACGACGTTATTTCACTTCCCCGAGTACGCACCCTCAATTTTCCGCAGGATCTTCTCCGGCGAATTTTGAACAGCAGCGACCATTGACTCTCTAATTGATGGTTTGACTCTCGGAGAATAGCGTACTTGACTAAAAGGTCCGCTAAAAGGGGAAGCAACATCGTTGAGACACCCACTCGCGATCACAATCGGCTTGCAGTGTCGTTGCTGTGCAGCAACGACGGGGATGTCCTGGGGCGGCTAGCCTTTCTTGGGCTCGGTATGGTGTTGGCTGGCGAGGGGGTAATTGCCGACAGGCGCCCAGCCAACATCTTGGCACCCTCCCAACCGAGCCCATGATCTTCTAATCGAAGCCCAGTACGCGGAACTTCTCGGCGGATTGGAGCATGCAATTGCGACTCTTACGCGGGCGACTTCCAATGAGTCGCATCTGAGATCAAACGCGTCAAATGCTCGCCTTAGGGCTAGTGAGGGGACCTCGGGTGATGGGTTTCGCAGTACATGCGTATGTTTAACGCACCGGCGGCGAGCCATTGCAGCCGAATGCCGACAGGACGGCAGCCACGTTGGGCCGATGTACTACTCCGACATTGTTTTCCTAGCGAACGTCCTGCTAAAATTCGCCTCCAACATCTCACTCTCCGTCAGCAATGTCTGGAAGTTTGTAATGGTAAGCCGGATGCAGGCCTACTCACTCTCAGCGGCCAGCCGGGCCGGTGTTGGAACCTGTGCGCGATCTCTCGATGTTAAACGAATCCTGCTGACTTCGGGATGCGCCCTGCTGGTGGGAATCAGCTACTATCTGGGAACACGCATTGGGTTTGCCCTCACACCTCGAGATGAACCGATAGCGACGTTTTGGCCCCCTAATGCGGTTCTGTTGGCTGCCCTGTTGTTGGCTCCCAAGAGAATGTGGTTGGCCTTTTTTCTAGCCGTCTTTCCAGCCCACATGTTGGCTCAACTCCGGGTCGGTGTTCCGGTATTGACAGCGCTCGGTTGGTTCATCAGCAATTCGAGCGAAGCTCTGCTTGGTGCTCTTTGCATAACGCGGTACAGGTCTGGCCGGTCACTGTTCGACAGCGTACGCGGAGTTTTGGCCTTCGTGGTCTTTGGTCTGTTGGTTGCTCCACTAGCGACCTCCTTCCTGGATGCTGCGTCGGTAGTAATCACGGGTTGGGGCAAAAACTATTGGGCACTCAGTGGAACGCGGTTTCTCACAAATGCGTTGGCCGAGCTAACCCTTGTTCCGGCCATCGTGCTCTGGGGCACGAATGGTCTTTTCTGGATTAGGAACTCTCCTCTCATTCGATGGGTGGAGGCGGCCTTCCTGGCGATCGGGACCGTAGCGATTAGTGTTTTCGTGTTCAGTTCACATCCCGGTTCGCCCAATGCGATTCCCGCTTTGATGTACGCGCCGCTCCCATTCTTACTTTGGGCAACCGTCCGCTTTGGCTCCGGTGGCCTCAGCTTGTCTCTGTTGTGTATTGCGTTAGTCTCGATCTGGAATGCTATGCACGGTCGTGGGCCATTCACTTCGTCCTCGATGGCGGAAAATGTCCAATCACTGCAGGCCATGTTTTTTATGGTCGCGACGCCACTTCTGTTCCTGTCGGCCGTCATCGCCCAGATGCGACGCATGGAAGAGTCGCTTTCCAGAATAAGCGGCCGGCTAATTCATGCTCATGAGGAGGAACGTCAGCGAATTTCCCGTGAGCTACATGATGATCTCGGACAACAGCTTGCCCTCGTGCAAGCGAAGCTCGAGGAGCTTAGAGAAGCCAGCGACACCTCGTGGGACACTTCTTTAGCGGACCTATCCGGGCGCCTTTCAGACATTTCTACGACGGCCCACGAGATTTCTTACGGACTCTACCCAAGCCACCTTGAGCATCTGGGCCTTTTGATGGCACTGGAACGACTGTGTAAGGAAACAGGACGCGGAAGGTCTCTTTCAATTCATTTGACCAGCACAGATTTTTCATCTGATCTCGACCCGAGGATTGCACTGTGTTTATACCGTGTTACCCAGGAAGCGTTACACAACATCCTTGCACATAGCCGGGCGCATAAGGCCGAGATTGAACTAAAGAATGACGAGCAGCGAATATGGCTCCGCATCATCGACGATGGAGTCGGGTTTGATCCTGAGCAAACATCAAGAGCTGGTTTGGGACTTGTCAGCATGACGGACCGAATAAAATCTGTGGG
>Ga0075424_100000535_pt1 | contig 29942 bp, 20 predicted proteins | sample SoiMethybrSBSTD3_FD_75301 | JGI IMG/M metagenome (GOLD analysis project Ga0075424, IMG submission 75301) | Bulk soil microbial communities from a Populus tree surrounding site in Tennessee, USA - Soil MetaG P. TD hybrid SBSTD3 | ecosystem: Environmental > Terrestrial > Soil > Tree plantation... | reverse complement strand
CCACGCGAGATACTGAGGCGAGTCGATCTGAGCCCCGGGCGAGGTCCGGGGCGACGCTGGGCCGGCCTTCGTCGCCACCGTCGGGGCAGTTCCCGGCGCCGTCATCTCGGCTTCGATGAAGGCCAGCTCGTTTTTTTCTGTGAGCTGCGACTTCTCGACCGCGCGACGATGGGCAGCGTCGAGGAGGGCTTGCTCGTTCTTACCGGAGAGATACGTCTTGTACGCAGCGTCGACGGCGGCTGCGGTGTCGAGGTCCCTCGAAAAGATCAATGCATCCTTCACGTAGCCGCGCGAATCTTTCGACGCGATCAGATCTTCGAACGTCTCGAGCGGCTCGGTGCGTTTCACGCCGAGCTCCTTCACCGTCATCACCCCGCCCGACGACAAGCGTTTCGGCGCGAGTCGCACCGCGTGCGCGGCGGCGAGGACCTGCTGTTCGCCGAACGCGAGCACGAGTCGTTTGTACGCAGTGTCGGCGAACGTCCACTTGAAGGTCGGATTCTCCTTGCGGCGATCGGGAACGTGCCTCTGGAGCATGAAGAGCAGGTACCGACGATCGTCATCCTGTGTCGCGAGCACCTCCATCGCGGTCAAGGGATCGGCGTACACGCCGATCACGCCTTCAGGGATCGGCTTCTCGTAGTCGACGATGTTGTCGCCGCCGGGCCCCTTCTTGTAGGGACTCACAGTCACCACGAGATTGCCGTCGGCGGCTTTCGGCGCATCCAACACTCGCTTCGCCGCAGCCTCGACGCGCGGCACACCGAGCAGCTCGCTCATCTTCTTGTAGTTCGCGGCCGCCTCGGCAGGCGTACGGTGGTCCCATCGCGCGTAGAGATAGACGCCGTAGGTCGCGGGCGTGTCGTATCCTCCAGGCGCGCGATTGACATGATCGAACTCCCACCAGTCGCGCGCGATGAGGTATGCCTCGTACTCTTTCTTCGCCGACGCCAATGCATTCCAGAACTGCTCGCCCATCCACGTCGAGAGAATGCCTTGCATGAAGGCCGCATCGGTCGAATTGGCGGGAAGGTGTTCGAAGAGCTTCTTGCGAACGGCATTGACCCACTCTTCGAATTCAGGCCGCGCTGACTGGCGGATCCCGTCATCGATCAAGATGCCTCCGCCGAAGAGCCGGTCGAGCGCGTTGGCGGTGTCGGTCGATGTTTGACGCTGAGTCCTCTGATCTCGTTGCACCGGCGCCTGTAGGTTCGTGCGCAGGTAATGGAAATCCTTGACCCATAGCCAGTACGCAAAGTCGTGGCGCGCTTTGTCCGCACCCGGCTTATCGGGATAGGTCGCCCAGAATTGCGCGCGCGCCGCAACGATCGCGTTGATGGTTTCTGCTCGAATTTCGCCGGCGCGGCGCGCCTCCTCCATGATCCGCTCGGTCTCCAGCCTGTCCTGCTCGCACCTGGCTGGCGAGTCGAACAGCGCACACTGAGCGCTGGCGCGAACCGGAGAGAGCAGCACGATCGTGCTCGCCGCACTGACAAAGAGTCGATGAAAACGCATGGCAGACCTCACCCAAAGATGAGGTGGATCATGCCACGATCAGATGCCGATCGCACCCTTGCGCCAGGTCGCCGGCGGCGAGCCGGGACGACGCGAGATCTCGCCCTTGGCTTGCTAGTACGGCTTCGCCGGATCGACCGGCTCGTAGAGGACACCGCCCTTCATCGTGCGATAGATTCGCGTCACGTTGCGGATGTCCTGGGTGGGATCGGCATCGAGGATGACGAGATCGGCCAGCTTGCCGGCCTCGATCGTTCCAAGATCCTTCTCACGTCCGATCATCCGCGCGGCATTGATGGTGGCGGTGCTCAAGGCTTGACTCGGCGTGAGGCCGGCCTCGACGAGCAACTCCAACTCGATCTGCGTGGCCACGCCAATCAGCACGCCCTCGAAACCGGTATCGGTGCCCAGGACAACGGGAATGCCGGCGTCGAACGCCTTTTTCACATTCGCCTTCTGCGTCGGCAGGTGATCCCTGATGAACGCCAGGTTGTTGAAATTCGACGCCAGGCGCTGCGCGCCAGGCGGACCGGCGAAGAAGTCGTAGAGGCGTGCGGGCTGCAGCGCGGCGCGATCCCAGTTGGTCGCCTGACGCCGCGCGAACGCGTTCACGTCGGCCAGGTCGTTGAACAGCGCCATCGTGGCGACGTAGCTGGCGCGGTTCTGTTGCATCAGCGTGATGAACTCTTGATCGATCGGCTCGTCGATGATCCCGTGCATCAATCCATCGAGACCGAGACGCAACGCCTCCTTCGCGTGCTTCAGCATCGGCGCGTGGGCCAACACTTTCAGGTTCTGCTGATGCGCCTCCTTGATGATCGCCTCGAGCACGTCGCGCTTCAGCGTCGGAAACCCCCGCTTCGTGCTCCAGCTCACATCGTCGTACTGAACTTTGATCGCGTCGACGCCGGCGGCTTTCAGATCTCTGACGACGGCTTGTGCCTGCATCGCGTCTTCTGGCGTCGGTGCGCCAACCATCAGCCCAAAGAAATCTCCCTTCACGGTCACGATGGGACCGGTGCTGAAGAAGCGGGCATAGGGCGCCGCGTCGTCCGCGGCAGCCGCCTTGAGAGCGGCGAACTCTTTCAACGGAACCGACGGGTCGAACACCGTGGTGACGCCGACGACGAGCATCCGCCGCAGATTGCTGTGCAGATTCTGCTGGGGACGTATGCTGCCACTCCCCAAGTGGTGGTGCATGTCGGCGAGACCGGGAATCACGAACTTGCCGCGGCCGTCGATGACAGTCGCGCCGGCGGGCACCTTGACGGATGCGCGGGCGCCAACCTGACTGATTCGCGATCCATCGATCACGACGGACGCGTCCTGCACCGGCGGCCGTGTGGTGCCGTCGATGAGCGTGAGCCCGGTGATGACCTTGACCCGATCGTTCTGCGCGTCGAGCGCATACGAGACGAGAAGAGCGACCAAGACGACTTTCATCGCTTTCATTGGTCCTCCGACGAACGATTGATTACAGGCAGGCTCCGCGTCTCTACTGAGTGCCCTTGGCCTTGAACTCACTGCGGCGCCACGCGAAGTAGCTGTCGAGCGCCTTGATCTGCGGCATGTTGGGTACCGGACGCGCGCTCGACTTCGCGTCGAAGAACATGAGGGTCTGCGACGATGAGGTGAAGGCCGGCCAACGCGACAGGCCGGGTCCGTTCGGATCGCCGGTCTTGGCGAAGTTCACCCAGTAGCTGCTCATCAACTCCGACATCGCGTTGTCTTCAGGTCGTGCAGGACCGCTGAGACCGACCGGGCCTGCGCCGACGAGATTGCGGAACACGAACGCGATCTCGGAACCATGATTGGCGCCGGTCGGCGACTGCGGTGTTCGATGATCGAAGTAGTACACGTAGGCGTGGCCCTTGCCCTTCTCCGACTGCAGCATCGCCCACGCCCACGTCGGCCACGCAAACAGCGAGTCGCGCATGATGTCCTTCCCTGCCTTCGTCGCGTCGGCCTCCGTTGCGTGCGGGTAAGCCGCGAGGACGGCGCCCGACTGTTTACCGTATCCCTCGCGAATCAACGACTCGAACCGCGTCGCATTCATCCCGGGCTGCGCGAAGAGCGCACCTTCATCCGAGTTGGTGCCGATGAGCACCGGCGTGTCGTTGAAGCGGCCGGCGCGATACAACTCATACTGATCGGCGGGAAGCACGTCGCCGTCGAACACCGGCCAGAAGCCGTTCTGCAGTCCCGGACCAACGGCCAACTGAAGCTTTTCCGCAGGAACCTCGCGTGCGGCCTTGATGTCGCCGACCTTCAGCTTCGACAGGAACTCCGCCCCACTGGCCTCGGCCACTTTGAGTGTCGGCGCGTTCTGCCCGCCTTCACCGGCCAGGCGCGGCGGCGCGAAGTTGCCGCCACTTTCCGAAATCGCGCGATGAAACAACCCTTTTGCGGCCGGTGACGCAGCCAGCATGCTCACCGCGATGCCGCCAGCCGACTCACCGAAGATCGTGACGCGGCTGGGATCGCCGCCGAATTTGGCGATGTTTGCCTTCACCCATTGCAAGCCGGCGATCATGTCCTGCAGACCGTAGTTGCCCGATCCTTTTCCGCTCTCGCGAGTGAGCTCTGGATGGGCCAGGTATCCAAAGGGGCCCAACCGATACGCCACGCTGACCAGGACCACACCTTTCTCGGCGAGACGTGCGCCGTCATAGAGCGGCACGCTGGTCTGGCCGCCGACGAACCCGCCGCCATAGATCCACACCATGACGGGCAGCGCGTCGCTCGCGCTCTTCGCCGGCGTCCACACGTTGAGATAGAGACAGTCCTCACTCAACGTCGGAGGCGCACCGAAGATCTTCGGGAAGGCCGGATCCTGCATGCAGGCAAGTCCGTACGCTGACGCCTGCTTGACGCCGGTCCACGGCTTGACCGGCTGTGGCGCCTTCCATCGCAGCGCGCCAATCGGCGGCGCGGCAAACGGGATGCCCTTGAACGAGCTGATGCTGTTGGTCACGACACCGGCCACGCGCCCGCCGGTCACATCCGCTTCCTTGACCTGAGCACTCGCGGCCGAAGACCACATGAGTGCCAACACCAGAGTCGCCACGCCGGTTGGTGTCTTCTGCACAGGCATCGCTCCTTTCATCCTCAGCGGTGGCGCGAGTATACGCCAGCGCAACGACAGTGCTGATCCGCGCGCGGCGTGGACGTTGCAAGGGCATAGGCAGTGCTTCAAGGAGGACGAATGATGGGCACACGGCTTTTTTTCGTCGCGTTCCTCGCGCTCGCATGGCTGCCATCGGCACTCGTGGCCCAGAAGGATCGGGATGCCAGCCTCTTTCGCTTGAACGGCCAACGATGGGCGCCGGTCGACGGCTATGGCGTTCGCGTCGCCCTCGAGCCCGACGGCGACCCCTGGGTCGTGAATTCGAGCAACGAGATCTGGCGCATGGTGAACGGCACCTTCGAGAAGCAGCCAGGCGAAGCGAAGGACATCGGCGTCGGCGGCGACGGCAGCGTGTGGATCATCGGCACCGACTCCAACATCTACCGATGGAATCAGAACGACTGGCAGAAGGTGCCGGGCAACGGGGTCGCGATCAGCGTCGATCAGCTGGGCGCGCCGTGGGTCGTGAACGCGCAGCACAGGATCTATCACTGGGTGAAGAACGAGTTCGTCTTACTGAACGGCGAAGCCAAGGACATCGGCGCGGGCAACAATGTGTGGATCATCGGCACCGACAACGCGCTGTGGCAGCTGCAGGGCAGCGACTGGAAGTCGCTGGGCGGAGCCGGCGTTCGCGTCAGCGCCGGCGCACCAAACACGGCGTGGGTCGTCAACGACGCGGGCGAGATCTACCGCTGGCAGAACGGCGCGTTCGAGATGGTCAACGGCCGCGCGGAAGACATTGCCGCTAACGCAACCGGCCAGGTGTGGATGGTGGGCGTGCGCGGCAGCGGCAATCGGGGAGGGGCGACGCGGCCACGGGGGCGATTCTAGTACGTTCGACTATCTCTTGCGTTCGAGCGCCGCGCGCCAGTTCTGCACCAGCGTCACGGACCCGGTGCTGGTGCGCTCGGGTGCAATCGCCAGGAAGCGCTGCCGGTCGGGCATCGCGTCGACCCACACGATGTCGGCCGGCAGGCGCGCGAACTGAATCGGCTTGCCTACGCCGAGTGTTTCGCCGGGCTGCAGAGCGACGCGCGACAGCGTACGCAAATCGCTGCCGAGCATCACGAGCTGACGGCCGTCGCGCGTCCACCACGATCGTGCCGCGCCACTGTCCGACACCTGCACTCTGCGGCCGGGCGTCGGAAACGACTGCACGTACGCCTCGAACCGGCCGCTCTCCTCAGACGTAAACGTGATCCATCGTCCATCGGGTGAGACCGGCCCCGCATTGTCACGCAGCGGTCCGCGGACGATCGGCAGCGGCGGCTTCGTGCCCGACGCGTCGAGCAGCCACACGTTCTGAGAGGTGTCTTGATCGAGCTGCGTCATCACGATCCACTTGCCATCGTTCGACCAGTAGGCGGCGTTCTTGAACGGCACGCTCGATTTGAAGAGCAACTGCTCCGGCGCCGCGTCGTTCACACCCTTCACGAACAGGTTTTGTGCGCCGTCGCGATCGGCCGCCCACACCACTCGCTCGCCGTCCGGCGACCAGATCGGATTGTCGTTGCGCCCGCGACCCGAGGAAATCGGCGTCGCGCCGCCGCGTGAGAGATCGACGAGCCACACGTCCGATTCCGATGGCGAGGTCGATCGCACGAGGGCGCCCCGCGTGCCGTCGGGCGAGATGGTGAGGGATTCGTAATGGCCGGCCGGCAGCTTGAGTGTGCCCGTGGGCGCGCCGTTCGCGTCGTACCACGTGGCGATCGTGTTCTGCGACGAGGCCGAATAATAGGCCAGCGATCCCGATTCGGACACCGAGATGGAGTGTGCCGCAGTCCATGACGTCGCCGGATCGAGAATCATCGACGGTTCATCGCCAAGCACGACGGGATCTCCCTTGACCTCGAGCGACTTCGGGTCGAAGGGCAGCGCCACGAGCACACCCTGGCGCGCATAGAGCAGCCACCCGGGCTCGGCGAAAACCGGCGCCGCCTCGAGTGACGCCACCGCCGCCGTTCGGGATGTGTCGGACAACGAGCCGACGAAGATGTCGAACTTGCCGTTCTTGCCCGGCAACGCGGCGTACAGAAAATGATCGCCGTCGGGGAGCAATGTCGGAAACCGATGGCCGTACTCGCCACGCGCCGGATCGAGTTTGGTGATCGGCGCCGCAGTGCCTCCAGTGGCGGAGATGCGGAACAGTGGTCCGCCTGCGTCGGGCGCGAAGATGATGACGTTGTCGCGCGCCCACACCGCGCCTCGCCCGCTTGGTGCGTCGGCGAGCGTTTCGGTTCGGCCGCCCTCCGCCGACACGAGCTTCAGCTTGGCGTTGGTGAAGAAGCCGATGCGCCGGCTGTCAGGTGACCAGAATGGCAGTGCCGCACTCTCGGTGCCTTCGAGCTTGCGCGCCGAAAGCGATCCGATGGTGCGCACCCACAACTCATTTTCCGATCGCGACACCGATCCGACGACGAAGGCGATCATCGTGCCGTCGGGCGACACCGCGACACTGGTCGAATCCGGATAGACCGTCTCGCCCGGAGGGGCCAGGATCGAGAGACGCGTCGCTGCGGGGCGCAGAGCAGGAGGCGACGATCGCCACAGCATCGTGGCAACTGTCGCGGTCAACACGATGCCCGCAGCCGCCGCCACGATAAGCGACAGGCGTGACCGCTTCACGACGATCGCACTCGCCGGTGGCTGGGCGGCAGCCGGCTGCTCGCGTTCCTCGAGCTCCAATCGCGCGTCGCCGATCGAGCTGAGACGACGACGGGAGTCCTTCTCGAGGCAGCGGCGCAGCAATCGCGTCACCGCGGGCGGAAGATCGGTTGGCAACTCGTGCCATCGCGGATCGTCCTTCAGCACGTTGGCCAGCGTGATCGACACATCATCGCCGTCGAACGCACGGCGGCCGGTCAACATCTCGTAGAGCACGACGCCGAAGGCCCAGATGTCGGCGCGCCGATCGACGGCTTTGCCGCGCGCCTGCTCGGGTGCCATGTACGCCGCGGTGCCGAGGATCACGCCCATCTGCGTGGCGTGCACGGTGAGGGTCGGCGAGTTCATCAAATCGATCGCACTGCCGCCATCGTGGCCCAGTGCCTTCGCCAGACCGAAGTCGAGCACCTTGACGGTGCCATCGGCCTTGACCTTCACGTTGGCCGGCTTCAGATCGCGATGCACGATGCCCTGTTCGTGTGCCACTTCGAGCGCGTCGGCGATCTGCTTGGCAATCGGCAACGCCTCGCTCAAGGGCATCGGTCCGTGCGCGATGATCTTCGAGAGGTCGTCTCCCTCGACAAACTCCATCACCAGCGCGTTCGCTTCGATGCCGTAGATACCGGCGACGTTGGGATGATTGAGCGACGCCAGTACCTGCGCTTCACGAGTGAAGCGCGCCAATCGATCCGAATCGGTGGCGAAGAGACCGGGCAGCACTTTCAGCGCGACGTCGCGATTGAGCTTGGTGTCGCGCGCGCGATACACCTCGCCCATCCCGCCTTGACCGATGAGTTCGAGAATCTGATACGCGCCGATGCGATCGCCCGTGGCCAACCCCATGTGTGCCCGGATTATAGGAGTTCAATGCTCCGGTCGTACGAGGAACCAAGAATACCCAGTTCGAAGTTCGAGGTTCGAGGTTCGAGGTTCGAGGTTCGCGGAACTCTAGAACCTCGAACGTCGAACGTCGAACTGGGAACCTCATGATCGGTGCGATCGCGTTTCGCGCGGCGCGGTCCGGCTAAAGCCGGACACTACGTACGTCCCACGTCGCGGGCAGCCTTGTCCTCGCGCAAACCAATGAAGCGCGTGTGTCGCAGGTGATTGTCCTGCGTCCACTCTACGAACTCGAACTGACCGACCAGCACCGGCTTCAACCAGCGGCAGTCGGCCATCTTGGCCTTCGTCAGGCCCTCACCCCATCGACCGCTCTTGGCTTCCGGGAGGTTCGCGAACGGACACGTGGAGATCTCCAGCGGCTTGAAGATCGTGTATAGCCGTTGCCGAATGGCTGGCGTGAAGCCGTTACGCGTGCGGCTGGCATAGATCAAATCATCGCCTTCGAAGTAGCCGATGACGAGCGCATCGAACGTCCTGGTGCCGAGCGTGTAGCCGCCGATCACGAACTCCTGTCCGCGATTGACGCGCATCTTCATCCACGCACCCGACCGCTGGCCCGGCTCGTAGCGGCTGTCGCGGCGCTTGGCCACGAGCCCCTCCAGGCCCTGCGCCTTCACCGAGTGGACCAGCTCGCGCAGCGCCGCCTTCAGCTCGCCGGCATATCGAACCGGCTCGGCGAGCGTTGGCAGCACGGCCTGTTCCAGGAGCTCGCGCCGTGCTTCGAGCGTCTTCGCCATGACGTCCCGTCCCTTCAACACCATCACGTCGAACACGTAATAGATCACCGGCGTCGCCGACGACCCGTAGTTCTGAAGCGCGCTGAACGACGGCCGACCGTTTTCGTCGAGCGCGAGCAGCTCGCCGTCGATCACCGTCTCGTCGGGCATCGTCGACAGACCACGGACGACGGCTCGATAGCGGTCGTTGAAGCTGTTGTCGTTGCGCGATCGCAGGTAGACCTTGCCGCCGGTCTTGAACGCGATCGCTCGGTAGCCGTCGAGTTTCAGCTGATACGCCCAGCGTGTGGTGTCTTCGGGCAGCTTCTCCGTACGAACGAGCAGCATCGGCGGGATGAATCCAGCTTTGACGCGCGGGGGCATGGGTGGAGTCTAAGTCCTTGGGCCTTGGTTCTTGGTCCTTGGTCCGTCCTTGGTCCTTGGTCCTCGGTCCTGAGTCCGCGGATCGCGCCGCGAAGGCGAGGACCGAGAACCACGGACCAAGGACGGACCAAGGACCAAGACCCAGGCACAAAGGACTACCCGAGTACCTCCGGCAGCCACGCGATCGCGTCCTGCCGTTTTGCGAAATGCAGCAGCTGCGGTGACGGCGCGAGCGTGATGCCGCTGGCTTCGGCCATGGTGTTGCGAATGACCCTCGCCTCGGCCACTTGCAGCGACCAGCGGGGATGATGAATATCGAGGCGATACGGTGTGCCGCGGTGGTCGAGGTTGTAGAGACAGTACCGTTCCGTCAGAAAGTATTCGAGCGTGCCCTCGATCGGATGAAACGGCGGGCCGACCGGGCGGTACGTCGCGCGCAACGAGGCGGACGCGCGCTCGCTGCGATAGTCCACACCATCGGCAGTCGCTGACACGGTCATCGCGGCGGTGTAGTACGGCAGATTGAACAGCGCGCGCGCCGTCTTCACCGCGAGTGCACTTGCCGCATCGAGGCTGAAGAAATATATGCCCGGTCTGTCTGCCACTCGAACGTACGTCCGCACGTTCAATTCGGCGAACTCCGAGATGCGCGGCAGCGAGGGGACGCCCCGCGGCGAGACGTTGGTCATGAAGAACGGCACCACCGCCATCCACGCGGCGCCGTCGTAGAGATCCAGCTCGAACGCGGCTGGTACCTTGGGGCGAAGTGCAACGGGGTCGATCGTCCAGTGCGCAAACAGCAGATCGTTCCAGGTCTGCGTCATCACCCACGGACGGTTCGGTATCGGCCACGGCCGATGCGCCACATCGTCGAGGATCGTCGAGTTGAAATCGTGCGGCACTAGCCTCCTAGGTCTGGAAATTGCACCACTCGAAGACGTGACACGTGGGGACCAATCATTCATGCAATCACGACCGAGTCCGGATCGACGCCAGCACGCGCGAGGGACGTCTCAAGCGGAACCATCGAGGCCGAATCTCGTGTCGATGATCGTCGGCGCCTATCGGGAAATGCCGGGATTATCACTCCTGATTCCGCAGGCGGCTCGACTGTTCGGCGTGCGAACGATAACCTGCCAGGTCGTGCTCGACGACCTCGTGTCGCATGGACGACTGCGCCGAACCTCGGATGGGCAATACAGGCTTAGATAGCCAGCTATTCGCCCCCATAGAGCACCACCCATGGCCAACGCTCGGTGAGTGTAGCCAGCGGCGCACGCCCGGCGCGCTCCAGTACGACCTGCTCGCCCGTCAGTACATTGGTCCATGAACGAACGCGCGGTGGCACGCGCAGCTCGGTGTCTGACCAGAACGCCCCACCGGTGGGCCAGCCCGCCCCAAGCGCGGCGCGATCGACGAGTCGCGGCACTGCGACCAGGACATGGGCGCGCGCAAACGTGCGGCGAAATGCCACCGCCGCCGACGCTCGTGCACCGCGGGCGCGAAGCGGAAAGTACCCCGCCCGCGCCATCATCTCGCGGTGCGCTCGCCGAAATCTCACGAGCTGCGCAGTCACGAACGCCTTGAGATCGCTCGACACGGCTCGTTCCCACGAGGTGCCGTCGAGTTGCTGCGCAGCTCCTTCGGAAAACAATCGCCGGAGCGCGGCGCGACGAGCCTCGAAGTCGACGGCTCGACGGTTGTCGGGATCGGTGACCACCAACGCCCACGACTCATCGCCCTGATAGATATCCGGGACGCCAGGAATGAGGCACTTCAGCACCAGCTGCGAGATCGAGTGGCAGGCGCTCAGCGGAAGAACCCGCTGCACCATCGCGCGAAGGGAGCAGCGGAATTCCACGGCCGATTCGTGTGTGAGCACGCTGCGCACGAAGCTGTCGACCACAGCCTCGTAATCCTCGTTCACGCGCATCCAGCTCGTATGCACCTGAGCCTCGCGCACGGCCTTGTTCATGTAGGCAGCCATCCGGTCCACCAATGAGGGCTCGGCGGCACCGCCGCCGGCGCGATCCTCGACCGGCCAGACGCCGATCAGCAACTGGTAGATGCGGTACTCGTCGTTGACGTCGATCTCCGGTCCCTTCGCGGTCGGCTGTCGAAATGTCGCGTTCGCTGTCCGCCACGCGCGCACGCTGGAGATCCATTCGGAGGGAAACGCAGTCAGCGACGCGATTCGGATCCGCGTGTCTTCGCCAAGCTTCGTGTCGTGCGTGGACGTGGCGTTCTGCGTGTGGGGCCAGTGTCGCGCGCGTTCTTCGTTGAACCGGTGGAATTCATTCAGCGTACCCGACGCCCCTCCGGGATCTCCTCCCACTTCGTTGAGCGCCAGCAGCGTATTGTCGCGGTAGTACGCGGTGTCCTCGATCCCCTTCGCATGCACACCGCTCGTGTACTGCTCGAGGCGTCTCACCACCGCGAGACGCGACGCGCTCAATGCGGGATCTGCGCCGGCCGGATCGAGGATCAGTGAGCGCAGGAAGCTCAATGCCGACGATTCCATCCATCGGTTGTAGCGGCTGGCCCGGGCAAAGGCTTCCTCCACCGCCTGGCGATCGACAGGACGATCGCTGCCGGTGCCCACGTAAGTCCGATACACCGGCAGGCAGGCGATGAACTCCACCAGGGTGGCCGACAGCGCGTTCAGTGTGATGTCGCGCGTCGTCCACGACGCTTCGGCGACGCGCTTGAGCGCGTGAGACAGAAGCGTCAGACCGCTGCGCAGCGTGCGCTCCATCACCAGGCGCTTGCTTCGATAGGCGATGTCGAAAAAGCTCGTCTGATCGTCGACGAGTTTCTGATAGAAATGACGAAGAACCCGGACCCCACGGCCGGAGATGAATAGCCGGTTGACGACGTTCAGCGCGTCGTAGCCCGTCGTTCCGTCAACGCACCACCTCGGGTCGAGCGTTTCCCATCGTCCAAGGATCTTCTCGACGACAATCCACGGTCGCCGACGGGCCCCGAGCGGAGTCGAGGGGCCGCTCGCCTGTTCGGCCGCCGTTCGCAGCTGCTGTAAGTAGGTCATTGGTTCCAGCAGGCCGTCGACGTGATCGATGCGCAGGCCGTGAACGACCTCGTCCTCCGCGAGCCGCAGTACGAGCCGATGGCTGGCGGCGAACACGTCGTCATCCTCAGGACGGATCGCGATCAGCTCGTTGACGTCGAAGAAGCGGCGGTAATTGATCTCGTCGTTGGCCGCCCGCCAGTACGCCAGCCGATAGTGCTGCTCCTCCAAAACGGCGTGAATGCGTTGAGGGTCGCCGTTGATGTCGTTCAGCGCCGCATCGTCGGTCGCGGGATCGATCGAGCCCGCGGCCAACGGCAAGTGCAATCCCCCAGACCGCAGACGGATCTCGCCGTCGACGCGCTCCAGATGGACTCGCCCCTGCACCAGCGCCTGACCGTATGGTTCTTCCAACACTGGCAGCAGCACTTTGTCTCGAATCAATCCAGTCAGCGGCCGCCAGTCGACATCGAAGTAGCACGACGCGGCGCTCCTGGGACCTTCGGCGAGCACTTGTCGCCACAGCCTGTTGTGGACCGGATCGGCCGCCATGTGATTGGGAACGACATCGAGGATGACCCCGAGATCGTGCGCGCGCAGGCTCTGGCAGAGCTTGCGCCACCCTTCGCATCCTCCACGCTGCGGGTCGATTGTGCCGTGATCGATGATGTCGTAGCCGTGGGTGCTTCCGGGTTTGGCAGCGTAGATCGGCGACAGGTAGATATCGGTGATACCCAGGTCCGCGAAATACGGCACCTGATTCGCTAAGTCCTCCAGCGTAAAACTGGAAGAAAGTTGTACACGATAGGTACTGGCCGGTGGCAGGTGATCGGCGCGCATTCACGCCCAGCAACGCATCTCCCGTGCCACGGCATCATCCTTGCGATTCGATCGTGCCGCTGTGCCGCCGAGCTTTCCGGACGCCACCGAGATTGTTCGACAAGTTCCCCTCGCGGGCGGCGATTGGGACTCGTGGGCCACGCGCGAATGGCTCGTCACCAACGGACTTGGTGGCTATGCATCAGGCACGCTCGCCGGCCCGCCGACGCGGCGGTATCACGCGCTGCTCGTCGCCGCGTTGCCGGCTCCGCTGGGCCGTGTATCGCTGCTCGCCAGCATCGATGCATCGATCGGCCGTTCGGCCGACGGCCTCGAGGCATTGAACAAGCTCGGCGACTCGACTCCACGAGCGCTCTCCGACTTCCGCCTGATCGCCGGCCTTCCGGTGTGGCGCTACGAGCTGCGCGACATCACGCTCGAGCGCCGTCTGTTCATGCCGCACGAGCAGAACACCGTACTCTCCACGTACACGGTTCTGCGCGCATCGGGCCGCGTGCACTTGCGCCTTCGGCCGCAGTTTCAACTGCGCCTGCATGAAGCAGCGGTGGATACGCCGCTGCCGCCGTCGCCGACGGTTGCGCCGCACTCACGGCACGTCGAGATCACATTGGATCCCGCGGTCACTCCTGTGCGCATGATGCTCTCGGGACGATCGGCGGAGCTGCACATCGAGCCCGAAGACACGCATGACGTGCAATACGCGCTCGAGGAACAGCGCGGCTATCCGTCGCGCGGCAGCGCGTGGAGCCCGGGCTTCTACAACGTCGAGCTCACCAAGGGTGAGCACGCCACCTTTCTCGCGTCGACGCATTCGGTGGCCGAGATCGAGGCGCTCACCGCAGACGCCGCGATGGACGCCGAGATCGAGCGGCGCACCCGTCTGCTCGTTGCGGCTGGCTGCTCGCAGCCCAAAGGCCTTGCCGCGGAGCTCGTGTTCGCCGCCGATCAATTCCTGATTGAGCCGGCGGCCCGCACCGCGGACGAGGCGCGTCTTCGCGCATCTGGCGAACACGCGCGCAGCGTGATCGCTGGCTATCACTGGTTCACCGATTGGGGCCGCGACACCATGATCAGCCTCGAAGGGCTGACGCTGTCAACCGGACGCTTGACCGAAGCGCGCGGCACGCTTTTGACCTTCGCACACCATTTACGCGATGGTCTGCTTCCGAATCTGTTTCCCGAGGGCAGCAAGGAAGGTCTCTACCACACCGCCGATGCGACGATGTGGTTCTTCCACGCGATCGATCGCTATGTCGACGTCACCGGCGATGTCGACACGCTGGGTGTGCTGATGCCGCACCTCGACGAGGTCGTGCGCTTCCACGTGCAGGGCACGCGCTTCGGGATCCGCATGGACACCGATGGCTTGCTGACGCAGGGCGATCCCAACCTGCCGTTGACGTGGATGGACGCCAAGGTCGAAGGCTGGGTCGTGACGCCGCGCCGCGGCAAGCCGGTGGAGATCAACGCACTCTGGTTCAACGCGCTTTCATTGCTCGCCGCCTGGCATCGTCAATGCGGCGACGACGCGAGTGAGCTGGAACGGATTGCGGCCCGTACGAAAGCGTCGTTCAACCAGCGGTTCTGGTACGGCTCCGGCGGATATCTCTACGACATCGTCGACGGCGAGACGGGCGACAACCCGATGTGCCGGCCCAATCAGATTCTGTCGCTGGCGCTGCGCTATCCCGTGTTGGACGAATCTCGGTGGAGAGCGGTGGTCGGCATCGTCAGCGATCGGCTGCTCACACCATTCGGTCTGCGCACGCTCGCGTCCGACGATCCGATGTTCAAGGCCCAATACTTCGGCGACCTTCGCGCGCGCGATGCCGCGTACCACCAGGGCACTGTCTGGGCCTGGCTCATTGGTCCGTTCATCGATGCGTGGCTGCGGGTGAACCCCGGTGCGGAACGCGAGGCGCTGTCGCTGCTGACCGGATTCGCCGGGCACCTCAACGAAGCGTGCATCGGCACGATCAGCGAGATCTTCGACGGCAGCGCGCCGTTCACACCGCGCGGCTGCGTCGCGCAGGCATGGAGCGTCGCCGAGGTGCTGCGCTGCTTGAAGCGTCTCGAATCGCTCGACGCGGGCACCGTTCTCAGCAATGCGTCGTCCATGGCCGCTCCAGCCGATATCCGGGCGTAACGGTCATCATGCCGAAGACAGACCTGACGCCCGATGTCGTGCTCGATCGCGAACTCGGCGCTCGAGTCGTCGAACACGGCACCGTGTTCACGGTGTGGGCGCCGCGTCAGACGTCTCTGATAGTGATGTTGGAGGACGGCCGCGCACACGAGATGGAGACACTCCCCGACGGCTACTTCCGGCTTCACCTTCGCGATGTCGGCACTGGCCAGAAATACTGGTATCAGTTCGCCGATCACCGCCGCCCCGATCCGGTTTCTCGTTTTCAACCTGACGGTGTGTTCGGTCCGTCGATGGTGATCGATCACTCTGCATTCGAGTGGTCGGATGATGGCTGGACCGGCGCGCCGCTGGCGCATCAGCAGGTGATCTACGAGATGCACATCGGCACGTTCACGCCGGCTGGCACCTGGGCCGCTGCCCAGGAACGCTTGCCCGAGCTGGCGTCGATCGGCATCACCACGATCGAAGTGATGCCGATCGCGGAGTTCGCCGGCCGCTTCGGCTGGGGCTACGACGGCGTCTTCTTCTTCGCGCCGTTCCACCACTACGGCACCCCGGACGATGCCAAGCGCTTCATCGACGCCGCGCACGCGACGGGGATCGGGGTGATCCTCGACGTTGTCTACAACCACATCGGGCCGGTCGGCAGCGTGCTGCAGGAGTACAGCGACACTTACTTCTCGGCTCACGAGAGCGAATGGGGCCGAGGGTTCAATCTCGATAGCGCAGATTCCGCGCCAGTGCGCCGGTTCATGCGCGCGAACGTGCTGCAGTGGGTCGAGGACTACCACGTCGACGGCCTTCGATTCGACGCCGTCCATGCCATCGTCGATCGCTCGCCCGAGCACCTCGTCGACGAGCTGACGCGCGTCTGCCGCGAGGCGCGCGCGCCTCGACGACTGTTCATGGTTGCCGAGAACGAAGCGCAGGAGGTGTCGTACCTCACGAACGACGACAAAGGCCTGGGCGGCATCGACGCGACGTGGAATGAGGATTGGCATCACTCGGCGTTCGTCGCGTTGACCGGACGATGCGAGGCGTACTTCACCGACTACAAAGGCACCGCGACCGAGTTTGCGGCGATGGCGCGCTGGAATCTCCTCTATCAAGGACAGTGGTACTCGTGGCAGAACAAAGGGCGCGGCACCGACGCGCGGCATCTGCCGTCTTCAGCGTTCGTGTCGTTCCTCGAGAACCACGACCAAGTTGCGAACACGGGATTCGGCGTGCGTTTCCCTTACGAGGTCGACGCCTCGTTGTGGCGCGCGATGACCGGATTGCTGCTGCTCGGGCCGCACATCCCGATGTTGTTCCAAGGGCAGGAGCGCGCCTCCACCGAGCCCTTCATGTACTTTGCGGATCACGACGACGATCTCGCCGAAGCGGTGCGGAAGGGTCGACTGGAGTTTCTGTCGCAGTTTCCGTCGCTGCGCGACCAGAACATCGTGCAGCGCATGCCCGCGCCGTCGGACGAAGTCACGTTCAAGAGGTGCCAGCTGCAGTGGACCGATTCGCGAAACGCCGCCGAAGCGTTGACGCTGCATAGCGACCTGCTGCGCCTCCGGCGCGACGACTCGGTACTCTCCGCGCTCGGCACATCCGACACCGCAATCGCCGCCTCGGCGCCGACGCCCGCGGTTGCCGTGCTCCGCTACGAGCGTCAGCGCGAGGAACGTCTGATCCTGGTGAACCTCGGCTCCCAGACCAGGCTCGAGATGAACGATCCGCTGTTGGCCGCACCATCGGGACAGCGGTGGGAGATGACCTGGTGCAGCGAGCACGCCGGCTACGGCGGCCGTGGCATCGTTGAGTCGTTTGGTGATGGACAATGGACGCTTCAACCGCACTGCGCGTGGCTGCTCCGAAACGTCGCCGACCCGACACGCCGGTAACCCACGACGTCTGGCCAGGACAACCGTTCCCGCTGGGCGCCACCTACGACGGCGAGGGCGTCAACTTCTCGCTCTTCTCAGAAGTTGCCGAGCGCGTCGAGCTGTGTCTGTTCGATGACGACGGTCTCGAGACGTGCCTGCGGCTCGACGAAAACACCGCGTTCTGCTGGCACGGCTACGTACCGGGATTACGGCCGGGGCAGCGCTACGGATTTCGCGTCTCGGGTGTATGGGAGCCGCAGCAGGGTGTGCGATGCAATCGATCGAAGCTGCTGCTCGATCCGTACGCCAAGGCGATTCAAGGCGACGTCGTCTACGAGCCGGCGATCTTCGGACACGTGATCGGCCCCGACGGCTCGCCGCTGGACGCGGCAAACTTCGAAGACAGCGCGCCGTTCGTGCCGCGCAGCGTTGTGACCGATCCGACGTTCGATTGGAACGGCGATACATCGCCGAAGCGTCCGCTGCATGAGACGATCATCTACGAGATGCACGTCAAGGGCTTCACGAAGCTGAATCCGAAGCTGCCACCTGAAATCCGCGGCACCTATGCCGGCCTGGCGCATCCAAGCTCGATCCGGTATCTCCAGGAGCTCGGCGTCACCGCGGTCGAGCTGATGCCGATTCACCAGTTCGTGCACGACGGCTTTCTGCTCGGTCGAGGGCTGAGAAACTACTGGGGCTACAACTCCATCGGATACTTCGCGCCGCACGCCGAGTACGCCAGCAGACGCGGCGGCGTCGACGCGATCACCGAGTTCCGCGAGATGGTCAAGGCGCTTCATCGCGCCGGTCTCGAAGTGATCCTCGACGTCGTCTACAACCACACTGCCGAAGGCAACGAGCGCGGGCCGACGCTGTGTTTCCGCGGCATCGACAATCGGGCGTATTACCGCCTGGTGCACGACCGCCCCGAGTACTACCTGGACTACACCGGGACGGGAAACAGCTTGAACATGCGGAACCCCCACGTGCTGCAGCTGATCATGGATTCGTTGCGCTACTGGGTGCTCGACATGCACGTCGATGGCTTCCGCTTCGATCTGGCCGCGACGCTGGCGCGCGAGCTGCACGACGTCGATCGGCTGTCAGCGTTTTTCGATCTCATTCAGCAGGACTCGGTGCTGAGCCGCGTCAAGCTGATTGCCGAGCCGTGGGACGTTGGCGAAGGCGGCTATCAGGTGGGCAACTTTCCACCGCTGTGGAGCGAGTGGAACGGCAAGTATCGCGATGCCATTCGCGACTACTGGCGCGGCGCCGAGGGCACGCTGGCCGAGTTCGCGTCGCGGCTCACCGGCAGCTCCGACCTGTACGCCGGCACCGGGCGCCAGCCGTACGCCAGCATCAACTTCGTGACGTCGCACGACGGCTTCACCATGCGCGATCTCGTCTCGTACAACGAGAAGCACAACGAGGCCAACGGCGACGAGAACCGCGACGGCGAATCGCACAACCGATCGTGGAACCACGGCGTCGAGGGGCCGACCGACGACAAAGCGATCAACGCGCTGCGCGAGCAGCAGATGCGCAACTTCATGGCCACGCTGCTGCTCTCGCAGGGTGTACCCATGATTCTCGGCGGCGACGAATGGGGCCGCACGCAGCTGGGCAACAACAACACCTATTGCCACGACAGCGAGCTCACGTGGTTCGACTGGGAGCATCAACATGCGGGGCTGCTGGCGTTCACCCGCAAGCTGATCGCGCTGCGCAAGGCGCATCCAACGTTCATGCGCCGCCGGTGGTTTCAGGGGCGACGGCTCCACGGCGTCGGGGTGGAGGACATCTCGTGGCTGACGCCGCAGGGCACACACATGACGGACGAGGACTGGACGGCTGGATTCGCCAAAAGCCTGATGGTGTTCCTCAACGGCGCCGCCATCGCCGGCCGAGGCCCACGCGGCGAACGGATTGAGGACAACAGCTTCCTGCTCCTCTTCAACGCCCACCACGAACCGGTGGTGTTCACGCTCGGCCTGGTCGGCGGCAAGACGCGCTGGTATACCTGCATCGACACATCACTTCCGGCACCGCGGCGGCGGAAATCGTTGGCCGGCGGCGATCGCATTACAGTCGCCGCCCGCTCTTTGCTGGTGTTGTCGGACTCGGAACGGTGTTGATCACGCAGAGATCGCGGAGATCGCAGAGAAGATCTCACGCAGAGACTGCCGAGGAGCGGAGCGCGCAAAGCATTTGCTGCGATTGATCGCGTCGCGGGTGGGGCCGCGCGCTCGCGCGCGGATGGGTCGAGAGGTACTCACGAATACAAGCACCGGGGTTATTGAGGGGTGTTTGTATTCGTGAGTACCTCTCGACCCATGCGGCGGCCGCAGGCCGCCGCCCCCACTCGCCCATAGACTGGTCCGATAGCAGATAACTCCGTCCGGTCTCCGTGTCTCCGTGTCTCCGTGTCGAAAACTCTCCGCGATCCCCTGCGATCCCCGCGTTCAAATCTTTTTTTGCGCGCCACTCTAAGACTTTGCCCGCTACGACCCGAGAAGTACCCGGGGGACGTCCGCGATGTGGAATCAAGAGACTGATCAGAAGAAAAGTGCCAGCGTGGCCACGCTCGGCAACTCGGTGTTCGTCAAGGGCGAGATTAAAGGGTCGGAAGACCTGACCATCGACGGCCAGGTGGAAGGGCGCATCGATCTGCCGGAGCACACGCTCACGGTTGGACCGAACGCGACGCTGGTGGCCGACATCAATGCCAAGAACGTGATCGTGTTCGGCTCGGTGGTCGGAACCATTACCGCACGTGAGAAGGTCGAGCTGCGCAGCAGCGCATCCGCCGAAGGGGCGATCACCTGCGGCCGCATCGCCGTGCAGGAAGGCGCCAAACTCAGCGGCAAGCTCGAAACGAAGGAACAGCGCAAGGCCACAAACAAGAAGGAATTAAAGGAAGTACTCGCGCCGGTCGCGTAGTCGCCAATACGCGACGACTCGTTCGAAAAACTGTTCACGAAGACGAGGATCGGACAGCCGACCCTCGTCTTCCACCGGCAAATCGGGAAAGCGCTCCAACAGCGCCGCCGCAAATCGACCCCGGCCCGATCGCTCGGGACTGCCGGACGGGTCGTACACCTTCACACCCTCGAGGCCACAACTCGGCGAGTCTTTCTTGAGCACGTAGCCTGAGAGATCCTCGAAGGCGAGCTCCGATACGCGCCTTCTCGCGTAGGCGTCGAGCCGCTCCGTCACGTCGCGCTGGGTATCGACAGCGATCAGTCGCACGCCGCCTTCCGTTCGCACCAGATTCATCGCTTCTCGCGGCGTGCCGAAGCCGGCCTCGACCTCGGGGCAGACCGGCACCCACTCGACCAGCCGTCCAAGCGTCTCGATGAGCACCCGATCGCGCTTGTGGCCACCGTCATAGCGCACCGCGTCACCCAGCAGGCACGCCGAGATGCCCACGCGAATCGAGCGGGATCGATCGTGGTCAGCTCCCATCACTTGTGAACTATTGTTATGCCATGACGCACACGAGGCTATGGGCTCTCGGCGTGGTATCGGCTCTGGCTCTGACGGGAGTGGTTCGCGCTCAAGACTGGACCCAATGGCGAGGACCGGCGCGCGACGGCCACATCGAGGGGTTTCGCGAGCCCGCGTCATGGCCCAAGGCACTGACCAAACGCTGGAGTATCGACGTCGGCGCCGGCTACGCCACGCCGATTCTGGTCGGCAATACGGTCTACCTCTTCACGCGTGTCGGCGATGACGAGGTGATGCGCGCCCTCGATGCGGGGACCGGCAAGGAGCTATGGCGCAAGGGCTATCCCGCACCGTTCAAGATGAATCCAGCAACCGCGCCGCACGGACCCGGACCGAAGTCGACGCCGGCGTTCGCGAACAATCGACTGTTCACGCTCGGGATCAGCGGAATCGTCACCGCATGGGATGCGAAGACGGGGACGCGAATCTGGCAACGACCTGCGGGGGCCGTCGAGCCGCTGTATCACACCGGCATGTCGCCAATCGTCGCCGGCGATCTCGTGGTGTTTCACATCGGCGGTCACGACAACGGGGCGCTCACGGCGTTCGATGCCGCCACGGGAAAGGAGCGATGGAGCTGGAACGGAGACGGACCCGCGTACTCGTCGCCCCTGCTGTTCAACCTCTCCGGCACACCACAAATCGTCACCTTCACGCAGAAGTACTTCGTCGGCGTCTCGGCCTCGGATGGAAAGCTGCTCTGGCGTCGTCCGTTCACCACGCCGAGCACGACGACGAGCCAGACGCCGATCCTCTACAAAGACACGGTCATCGAGATGGGGCGCAACAACGGCGTCACCGCATTTCGCGCCACACCCGCGTCAGGGAGCGAATGGACGACGACCAACGTGTGGCACACGGACGACGTATCGATGCATTTGAGCGATGCCGTGGCGATCGACGGCGTGCTCTTCGGTCTCTCGCATCTGAATAGCGGCCAGTACTTCGCGCTCGATCTCGAGAACGGCCGCGTGTTGTGGAAGAGCGAGCCGCGTCAAGCGAACCATGCCGCGATCGCGCGCGCCGGCAACACGATCTTCTCGCTCGAGGACGACAGCGAACTGGTCGTCCTGCGCAACAGCCGCGACCGCTTCGATCCGATCGCGCGATACAAGGTCGCTGACACTGACACATGGACGCAGCCGATCGTGTCTGGCAATCGGATCTTCGTCAAAGACGTGTCGTCGCTGACCCTCTGGACGATCGGTACGTAGGCGCCGCCTTTAGGCCGGTACGTAGGGGCCGCCTTTAGGCGGCCTTGAACTGCACACCATTTCCTGCTGAGCCCGCTCCACACAACCGCAGAAGTACAATCCTTCGTCACGAACAGACGGGTTTCAGTCCCTCATCAGCCCGCGCTCGTCACTCGAGCGCGCGGGGTCAATCGGGGCCACAAGGGAGACACACTCATGCGACGCACGGTCATGCTCACGTTGGTGGCGGTATTTGGTCTGATCTTCGCTCGCACGCAGGCGATCACGGACGGGAAACTCGATGGAAACGCACACCCGGCCGTGGTGTTGCTGCTGATGGAAATCGGGGGCCAGCCGGCGTTCCGGTGCAGCGCGACGCTGCTGTCGCCCACAGTCGTACTGACGGCCGGTCACTGCACCAACGACTTTCCCGATGCACCGTATTCGGGGATGCGAGTGTTCACCGAATCCGACGTAGAGGCGGGCCGCGGCGTCACCAACAACTATCCGTTCGCGGGACCACACGCCGTGGAGGCCGTCTCGTGGGCAGCGCACCCGCTCTACGAAACCGCCCCCTTCTTCGTGCACGACGTTGGCGTCGTGGTGCTATCGGCGCCGATCAATCTGCCGTCGTCTCAGTACGGCAAGCTCCCAACTGTGAATCAATTCGATGCCCTGAAGACGCAGCGTGGGCAGAAGGACCTCACGTTCACGGCTGTGGGCTATGGTCTTCAGGAGAGTTTTCCGGATCCGGCGATGTTCAACGCGACCAACACTCGCACTCGATTCTCGGCGACGCCTCGCTTGATTCAGATCAACGTGCCGGGTCAGACCGGTCCGTTCTCGATGCTGCTGTCGAATAACGCCAGCACCGGCGGCACGTGCTTCGGCGATTCAGGCGGGCCGAACTTCTACGGGTCGGGCGCGAGCGAAACGAAGATCGTGGCCGGTGTCACCTCGTTCGGCAAGAACGGCAACTGCGCCGGCACCGGCGGCGTGTTCCGCATGGATCGCCAGGACGTGCTCGATTTTGTGAAGAGTTACCTGCCATAGATCCAATCACCGTCAACTCCCAATTCCCAACTCCCAATTCCCAACGAACGAGCTGCATTGGGGAGTTGGGAGTTGGGCTTTGGCAGTTTGTATAGCAGAGCTGACGAAAAGTTTCGTTGCGCCGCGAGGGCTCCTTGGAGGATAGATCTGAGGCTCCCTGGCGGCGCGTTGCGGGGCGCGCCTCAAGCTCTTCGTATGAGGTGACGCATGGTTCGAACCTACAAGCTGTCGATCGTCTTTGCCGTCCTGTTCACGCTCGCTCTCGCGCCTCTGGTTGCGCAGTCGAACAACGGCAACCGGAAAGGCCACGCCGATCTCGTCGGATACCAGGAGGTGCCGACGCTGTCATCACCGGCGGCCGGCACACTCGACGTCGAGATCAGCAAGGACGGCCAGTCGCTCGACTACACTCTGACCTACTCCGGGCTTCCAACCAACGTCCGGTTCGCACACATCCACATCGGCAGACCGGCGATCAATGGCGGCGTGATGGTCTTCTTGTGCACGAACGAGGCGCCGCCGGCGGGTGTGCCAAGTCCGCCTCCGTGCCCGCAAGGAGGCGGCACTGTCTCTGGCACGCTGACGGCGGCTGACGTGCTCGCCGTCGCAGCGCAGGCGATCGCGGTCGGTGAATTCGACGAGGTCATTCAAGCGCTGCGTGCGGAAGCGGCTTACGGCAACGTCCACACAACGCAGTTTGGAGGGGGCGAGATTCGCGGGCAGGTGACGTTCCACCGCGCCGATTCCATCAACGACGATTAGGAAGGCCTCAGGGCCCAGGCCTCAGGCCTCAGTCTGTCTGAGGTCTGAAGCCTGCTGAGGCCTGGGGCCGTGAGCCCTGGGCCCTGTTCTTATCTGAGCAACTTCTCCAACTCGGGCAGCGGCACGCCGCTCTCTCGCAGCGCGCGATCGTGGAAATCGCGCAGTGAAAACGCACCGCCCTTCGCCTGCTTGTCGTGCTCTCGCGCCTGCAGCCATCCCATCAGCCCTGCGTAATACGTCGGCAGCTGACACGACGACAACTGCGCGCGCTGCAGCTTTGCGGTGGCCTCCTCGCGCTCTTGGAACGTGTCGTTGATCATCAGGTCAAGCGCCTGCTGATCGGTCATCCCCATCGTCTGCAGACGCACGTCGAGGATCGCGTTGGCGAGACCGCGCATCTTCTGCTTCAGCCACGTGAGGCGCAGCTCTTTGCTGTTGTTCAAGTAGCCCTCTTCCGACATGAGCTGCTGCGTGTACATGCCCCATCCCTCCACGTACGGCACGTTCGCAAACACGCTGCGGAGCACTCGGCGCGAGGCCGGCTGCAGTTCGTTGGCCCACTCCTGCTGCACGTAGTGGCCCGGCATCGCTTCGTGGATCGTCAGCTGTTGCATGCCGTACTGGTTGTACTCGCGCAGCTTCGACTCGACGCGCGCTTTGGGCCATGTCTTCGGAATCGGCGTGACCCAGTAGAAGGCACCCAGCTGGGGCTGGAGCGGCGGCGCGGAATTGAAGCCGCCCACGCCGTAGATGCCGCGCATGAACTCCGGTGTATCGATGACTTGCAGGTTCGAACGCGGCGGCAGCGTGACAAGCCCCTTCTCCTTCACGAACATCGTCGCCTGGTCGAGAGTCTTGCGGGCTTCGGCCATGTAGGTTTCGGGCGTGGCGTGATGCGTGGCGATCTCGTCGAGCGTCTGCTTGACGGTGCGCGGCGCAGACAGCTTGGCCATCTCCATGCGTGTGGCCAGCAGATCTATCTCCGCTTCCGCCAGTAGTTGTTCGGGAGTCTTGTCGGTCGCCAGCATGTACGCAAACTTCTGCGCGTACTTCTCTTTGCCGAGCCGCCAGTCGCTGGTCTTCTTCGACAGCGTGTCGGCGAGAAACGCGTTTAGATCTTTCAGCGCCACCAGCGCACGGCCGGCCGCAGTGTCGTACGGCGCCTTGAGTGCGGCGGGCACCACCTTCCGCAGCGTCTGGTCGATCAAGCCGATGTTGCCCTCGTTCTCCTCGCGCGCCACGCGGTTCCAGACGTCGGGCGAATCAACGAGATTGGTTTTTGCCTGCTCGACCAGCGTGGGAATCTTCTCGAGCCGCTTGATGATGTGCTGGAAGCGGGCATCGAGCGGTGCGTAATTCAACAGGTATGGCGTGTAGATGGCGTTGCCCGTCAACTCGACATACACCGTTGGGTTGTGACGGAAGTTCTGAATCGTGTCGAGCTCGAGCAGCGAGACGCCGATGTTGTTGCGCAGGATCTGCAGATCCGCTTGCTGCTCGCGATCGAGCGAGGCGGTGTTCAGCGACCCGAGGCGACTTTGGATGTCTTTGTAGAATCGCCGCTGGGCTTCGATGCCGGCGGCGCTGAAATCGTCGATCGCTTCATCGAGTTTGGTGCCGTTGTGCTCGTGATAGCCGGCTTGTGTCGCGGCCACGGGCGACAGCGCCAGCACTCCGCGTGTGAACTCGTCGGTCAGCTTGTCGAAGTCCGCAGCGGGTGCGGCCGCGCGCGTCTCGGGAGAGGGCGCCGGCTGACTGCATCCCGCCGCAAGACACAGAATGAAGACGAGAGTCGTCGTGCGCGTCATGGGCGAAGTATAGCGTGCGGCCAGTGGAGATCATCGCGTCGGTACGCCTTCTGCACTCGCGGTCGGCTTCACCGACAATCTGGGCGGATGCATGAGTGCACACGAGCATCAGAGCGACGAGTACGACAGCCAACCGCTGAAGCAGATCTCAATCGAGCGATTGTCGTGCTTGCTGCGCCATTGGGGGTGGGCCGACGAGGCCAAGTCGCGATTCGAGCGCGAGCTCGCGTCGTTTCCCGACGAACACGCGCGGACGGCCGCCGATTCCGGAAACCACGCGCTCGGGGCGTATTACCACTGGTGCGCCATGTTGTGTGCGATCGGCGACGCAGCAGTGGGCCACTCACTGCTGCATCATGCACCGCTCGATATGATTCACGAGGATCTCGAGGCGACGCTCCCGTGGCTGCGCGTGTGCCGCAAGCGTCTCGTCGACGTTCCCGTGAGCCCGGAGCCGTATCCGAGAATCGCCGACCTGCTTCGTGACAGCGGAACGCTGATGCGTCTTCGCCGCATGCATCGCGCCTTTGGCGAGGCGTTCCGCAACGAGCAGGTGTCACGCGAGCTCGACGCGCTCGATCATTAGCGACTCAATGCGTCGCGCCGATCTTGTGGCGAAGACGCTCTTCTTGCGCTCGCAACTCGGGTGTGAGCTCCTTGCCGAAATCCTCCATCTCGAAGATTGGCCTGATCTCGACTTCGGTGCCGCCGTCGAACGGTGCGCGCTTCAGCCAGTTGACAGCCTCGTCTATGGAGGCCACTTTCCAAATCCAGAACCCGGCAACCAGCTCCTTGGTTTCGGCGAACGGACCGTCGGTAACCGTGCGATCGCGTCCGGAGAACTTCACCCGCTTGCCTTTCGAACTGGGTTGAAGACCCTCGCCCAGCTGCATCACGCCGGCGTTGACCAGTTGCTCGTTGAATTTCCCCATCTCGGCCAGTAGCGCCTCGGTCGGCATGTGCCCGGCTTCCGATTCCTTGCTGGCCTTGACAATCACCAATACGCGCATCGCTTTCTCCTTTGTGTCGGGGAGGTTTGCCTCCCTCTACACTAACGTCGAACGAGGGTCCTCGGGATCGACACGGTCGAGCGTCGTGTCCGGCTCACTGCTTCCATTCAGCCAGCGGCTTTTCAGCCGGGCCCGAGATGACATCCCCATCCGGCGTGAACCGCGAGCCGTGACATGGACAGTCCCACGTCCGCTCCGATGGATTCCAGGCGACGATGCAGCCCAGGTGTGTGCAGGTGGCGGACAGCGCGCTCAAGGAGCCGTCGGGATGGCGATAGGCCGCGACTTTCGTCCCATGGTCTTCGATGATCTTCCCTTCGCCGGCCTTCACCGCCCGGAACGACTTTCCCTCCGCCCCGGCAAACCGAGCGCGCATCAGGTAATAGGGATAGTCGGCGTTCTCCTTGATGTAGTCCCACACGCCTCGACGTATCGCGGTTCGATGGGCATCAAACAGCTCCGCCCATGGATTCCCGCGTTTGGTGATTGCGTCGGCGATGATCATGGCCGCCAGCGTGCCGAACGTCATCCCGTTGCCGCCAAACCCTGTGGCCACGTACTGATGGTCCGTAGTGCGCCCGATGTACGGGAGACCGTCCGGCGTCTCGATAACCTGCCCTGACCATCGATAGGCAAACGACACGCCCGGCACTTTGTCGACGAGCGCCTTCTCGAGACGCGCGTAGCACGCATCGGTGTTCGATTCCTGGCCGGTCTTGTGATCTTCGCCGCCCAGCATCACCAGGTCGTGATCGCGGCTCGGATCGAGTCGCAGGTATCGATACGGCTCCGCGGTATCCCAGAACAACGCGTCGGGTACGGTTCCCTTCGCGACCCGGCCGGCAACGACGTAGCTCGAATAGAGCGCCAGCTTGGTCTGGAACAGCGTCGCCCCGGCAATGCTCTCGATGCCGGCTCGCGGATTGTGGGTCGCAATGACGATGTCCCTGCATCGCACCCAATGGCCGTTTGCTTTGACACCGAGCGGGTCGTCGCTGAACTCTTCGACGTCGCTGTGCTCGAAGATTGTCGTCCCCTCGAGTCGAGCGGCGATCGCCAGCGCGGCGAGATACCTTCGCGGGTGAAAGCGCGCCTGATTCTCGAAGCGGATGCCAGCCCCACCGACGAACGGCACATCGTTTACGAGCGACGCGTCGAAGCCCAGCTCGTCGGCGAGGGCAGCCTCCTTCTCGTAATCCTCTGCATCCCTGCGGCTGGCGTTGCCGTCAGGCGCGTGCAGATAGCCGGGAACCCACTCGAAGGAACACGCGATTTCATGCTCGCGTACGATCGACTCGATCTGCGCTGCGGCAGCGAGGCCTGCATCCCACACCGCCTGCGCGTGCGTCCTGCCGAACCGATCGACGAGATCGCGGAGGCGGGCGTCGGTGACCATCGTGATGTGTGCGGTTGTGTGTCCGGTGTCGATGCGTCCGCACCGGCCGCGTTCGAGGATGACGACCGACTTGCCACTCTCGGCGAGCAGATATGCCGTCGTCAATCCCGTGATGCCGCCGCCAACCACAACGACGTCGGCGTCGAGATCGCGATCGATGCATCGCGATGTGGGGATCGACGCTGAGTCGATCCAGTAGGGCTCGGTGCCGGTGTGCACGCTCGTGAGTTGTGCCATACAGCCGTGCCTCCGTGTTTGGCCGTAGTGTCCGGCTTGAGCCGGGCCTCCGTTCCTCGTCGAGCAAATGCGCGGCCACATACGCTCTTGGCCACATGATCGCTCCACGCCCGCCACAGCGCTTCCCCGCCGTTGCACGCGCGACTGATAGAGAGGCGCAGGGAAGAAGATCTTCACGCTCGTCCTTGGCGTGGTTACGCGCATTTGTCGAGGCAGAATCGAACTCAACCGGCGCGCTTCGGAGCGGGGTCCGCGATCGTCGCGTCCGCGCGGTACGCTAGGACCGACCATGTCCACCGATCTGTCTGGCCAGGTGACGGCGTTCTTTCTGTACGATGTCGCCGATGCGATCGATCTGTCCGCCGTTGCCACGCTCGTTGGACCAACGGCTCGCGTCCGGCTCACGCCGAAAGCGACGACCCCGTCTTACGTTCAGTATCAGCAGCCGCCGCTGACGATCGACGGAGCGGCGATCGGTCTTCACGACGCGTGCGGCTTCACCGTCCGCTTCAAGCTGTTCGATTACGGCGTGATCTCGGTTGCCTTGACGCGGCCGCTTCCCGGGACGTGGACCGAGTTCGTCGACGCCTCGATCGCGTGGCAGGACGATCCACGGCTGGGCGCAACGTGCGAGTCGCTGTGCCGAGATCTCGTTGGCCGGCTACAGCCGGCGATGACCTCGTCACGCGACGATCTCCTGGCGGAGGACTACTTCCTCTTCGCGATCACCGATCTGGCGGAGCGATGGTCGGCTCCAGCCCTGGTCGACGCCCGCGGCGACGATATCGTCCGCATCCTGCGTGGCGAGCGCGAGGCGTTGAGCCGTCAGGAGCGCGATGAGGTGCTGCGGCATCGCATCTCGTATTTCGAGCACGATCTGCTCGTCCCGACCTGGAACGCAGCGTTCGTCTACGACTCGGAGAGCGGCGCACTGGCGGCATCGGAGATCGTCGAATTCGTCAACTCGCAGCTGCTGGAGTTCCGTTACTACGACCAGCTGCTGGCGCGTGAGCTGGCGCGCCTCTACGCCGAGCTGCAGAAGCCAAGCTGGTTCAAGGGCTGGGGCGGCCGTCGCTACACGCGGGCGGCGCAGCAGGTGCACGCGCTCTTCATCGACGTCAACGATCTCACCGATCGCGCTGAAAACGCACTGCGCGTCGCCGGCGACATCTACACCGCGCGTGTCCTCACGCTGACCGGCTCGCGCCTCGGCCTCGAGCAGTGGAAGGCCAACGTCCGCGAGAAGCTGAACACGCTCGACGCCATCTACCGATTCGCCGTCGAACAAACGGGTATGGCTCGCGGCGAAGCGCTGGAGCTGCTGGTCGTCCTGATTCTCGTCGTCGAACTCGTGTTGTTCTTCATGGGACTGATGAAGTAGCCAGAACCTCGAACCTGGATCCATCCGAACCTCGAACATCGAACCTCGAACCTGGAACCGTACAGCCCCCTTGACACATATTTTAGTTTAAACTAAAGTATTGACATGAACGCCGTGCTGGCCGCCGTCGCGTCGCCCCGCCGCCGCGAAATCCTGCGCCTGCTCTGGGATCAGGAGCTGCAGGCCGGGGCCATTCATGCCGCCATGCCCGACGTCACCTTCGGTGCGGTGTCGCTGCATCTGCGGACCCTGGCACAAGCAGGGCTCGTCGACCTGCGGGCCGACGGCCGGCAGCGGTTCTATCGCGCGCGCCAAGATCAGTTGGGGCCGGTGGGTCAGGTCCTCGAAGGCATGTGGAGCGACGCGCTGTGGCGCCTCAAGCTCCACGCCGA
>Ga0075424_100000534_pt1 | contig 29953 bp, 31 predicted proteins | sample SoiMethybrSBSTD3_FD_75301 | JGI IMG/M metagenome (GOLD analysis project Ga0075424, IMG submission 75301) | Bulk soil microbial communities from a Populus tree surrounding site in Tennessee, USA - Soil MetaG P. TD hybrid SBSTD3 | ecosystem: Environmental > Terrestrial > Soil > Tree plantation... | reverse complement strand
GCGCGCGCGCCCTTCCGGCCAAGCCCGGTGCGCAGCGTGCCACCGGGTTCACCCAGGGGAAAACGAACCCCCCGTTTGTGAAGGACACGCATGACCATGAACCGCCTCGTGAGCTCGCGAGTGACCCAGCTCGCCGCGCTGGCTGCTCTGGCCACTCTGAGTCTCACCGCCTGCGGCTCCGACCCCAACAGCGCAAACGCGTCAGGCGGAGCCGAGCCTGGCAGCAGTGCCAATGCATCAGGCCTCGGCTGCCCCGCGGGCAAGCTCTCAGGGGAGGGCTCGAGCGCCCAGGCCAACGCCATCAACGAGATGATCGCCGACTACAACGCCGAATGTGGCGACAAGGCCACGATCGAGTACAACCCGACTGGTTCGGGTGCAGGCATCAAGTCGTTCTACAACGGTCTCGTTGACTTTGCCGGCTCCGACTCTGCCCTCAAGACCCAGGCGGTGGACGGTGTCGTCGAGGCCGACAAGGCCAAGGAACGCTGCCAAGGCAACCCAGCCTGGAACCTGCCCATGGTGGTCGGGCCCGTCGCCTTCGCCTACAACGTCGACGGCCTCGACAAGCTTGTTCTCAATGCCGAGACACTCGCCCAGATTTTCAACGGCACTATCAAGACCTGGAATGACCCCAAGATCGCCAAGCTCAATCCTGACGCCAAGCTGCCGAGCGCGAACATCACAGTGTTCTTCCGCTCCGATGAGTCCGGCACCACCGAGAACACCACTAAGTTCCTGAAGAGCGCTGGCAACGGTGCCTGGAAGGACGAGCCGGCCAAGGCTTGGACGGGCACCGGCGAAGGCAAGAACAAGTCGTCCGGCGTCGCCGAGGCCACAGCCAGCACTAAGAACTCCATCACTTATATCGAATGGAGCTACGCCAAGGACAACAATCTGAGCATGGCCCAGCTGGACAGCGGCAATGGGCCAGTGGAGCTGACAGGTGACTCGGTCGCGAAGGCCGTATCTGAGGCCAAGGTCAAAGGGACCGACAATGACCTCAGCCTGGAGCTCAAGTATTCCGACACCCAGAAAGGCGCATACCCTGCGTTGCTCGTCACGTACGAGATCGTCTGCAGCAAGGGTTTGGCGCCTGAAAGCACGGCGATCCTCAAGGACTTCCTGACCTACTTCTCCTCGACCGTCGCGCAGAAGAAACTTCCGGACCTCGGGTACGCGCCACTTCCGAGCGATCTGCAGTCGAAAGTCCAAGCTTCCGTCGCTGCGATCCAGTAGTCACCTCCCCCAGGGGCGGGTCATCGCGGCGACCTACCGCGATGACCCGCTGCGCCATTCACCCGAGCAGGAAGAGCTACGGCAGTGACCGATACGGATGCGACCGAGAAAGTCCAGCAGGAACACACCGCAGCCGACGACCCGAGCCTTTCGCCGGTAGTGGACCACACTGAGGCACACTTACACTCACCCGTCCCAACCGTTCTTCACCATGAGCACCATGAGCCCGCGCCCGCGCCTACGCCCGCTCGACCGGCCGAACGGGCCCCACGGGGCGTCAAACTGGCGAAGATCAGCCGGACCGGCGATCGGGTATTCCGCAGTCTGGCCACCACCTCAGGGCTTGCGATCGTCCTCCTCGTGCTTTTCGTGGGCTTTTTCCTGTTGGCACTTGCGCTGCCTAGCCTGCGGGCTGACCAGGACAATTTCCTCACCTCGCGTACCTGGACGGTCGCCGGCAACGAGCTGCGTTTCGGGATCGCGGGATTGTTCTGGACCACCGTCTTATCCTCGATACTGGCCATGGCCATGGCCGTCCCGGTGGCCCTTGGTGTCGCTCTCTGCCTCACGCAGTATTTGCACAAACGAGTGTCTGGCCCCGTATCGTTCGTCGTCGACCTGCTTGCCGCAGTGCCGTCAATCATCTTCGGCCTCTGGGGACTGACCGTCTTGGGTCCGTTCCTAGCTCCAGCAGCAGCGTGGCTCATCAGCACGATCGGCTGGATTCCCCTGTTCAGCAAAAGCGTCGATCCCAAAGGATCGGTTTTTGTCGCCTCCGTGGTGCTGGCCATCATGATTTTGCCGATCGTGATAGCGATCTCTCGCGACGTTTTTGCGCAGACCCCACGAGATCACATCGAGGCAGCGCTTGCTCTTGGCGCAACCCGTTGGGAGGTCATTCGCACCGCGGTGCTTCCACACGGACGGTCGGGCGTCGTCAGCGCATCCATGCTCGGCCTCGGGCGTGCGCTCGGGGAGACCATCGCAGTCATGATCATTCTCACCACACCACCTCAGGGCGCCCCGTTCACCCCGTCCATCTTCGCCGGCGGCGAGACGTTCGCCAGCAAGATCGCGAACAATGCTGCCGAGTTCGACAGCCCATCCAAGACTGGGGCTTATATCGCTGCCGGGCTGGTGCTCTTCGTCGTCACCTTCGCGGTGAACGCGATTGCGCGGATAGTGGCAGAGCGAGGAGCGAAGTCATGACGGCGACGACTACCGACACCCCGCTGGCACTGAGCCGCCCGAGCGGTGTCCGTACGCTCAAGAACGCCTTGGCCACCGTATTTGTGGCTCTCGCGACTGTGCTCACGATCATTCCGCTCGCCTGGGTGCTCGCGACCGTGATCATCAAAGGCTACCGACTCTTGCTCACCCCGACCTGGTGGCTACAGAGTCAGCGCGGCATTACCCCGCGTAGAGAAGGTGGCGGCGCCTACCACGCCATCGTCGGTACTGTGGAGATGGCCTTGATCTGCGCCGCGATCGCAGTTCCGCTTGGTGTCATGGGCGCAATTCTCTTGATCGAGTACGGCAGGGGTACCAAGATCGCTCGTGGCGTGAGCTTCATGGTGGATATCCTCAGCGGCATTCCCTCGATCGTCGCAGCGCTCTTCATCTACGCGCTGTTCATCACCATCTTCGGCTTGGGCCGATCCGCTATAGCGGTCTCCTGCGCCCTAGTGCTGCTGATGTTGCCGGTTGTCCTCAGATCCACTGAGGAGATGCTCAAACTCGTGCCCGACTCGCTACGGGAAGCTTCATACTCCCTAGGCGTGCCCAAGTGGAAGACCATTGTCAAGGTCGTGATTCCGACCGCATTTGGCGGCATCGTCACGGGTGTCATGCTTGGCGTGGCGCGTGTGATGGGCGAGACCGCACCACTCCTCATCTTGGTCTCGTACGCGGTGGGCATTAACTTCTCTCCGACCAGTGACACCATGGGTGCGCTGCCCACCATGATCAACGCCGGTCGGGACCAGCCTCCACAGTTTCCTGGATATGAGCGGGTCTGGGCTGCTGCCCTGACCTTGATCATCATCGTGATGCTGCTCAATCTGCTCGCCCGCTTCATCGCGCGTGCCACGACACTCAAGGAGAAATAGGCCATGGCCAAGCGGATTGACGTGAAGAATCTCGACATTTACTACGGCGGCTTTCATGCCGTCGAGGATGTCTCGATGACCGTGGAACCACGTACCGTCACGGCATTCATTGGCCCCTCCGGATGCGGCAAGTCCACTTTGCTCCGCACACTCAACCGGATGCACGAGGTCATCCCCGGTGCACACGTGAAGGGCAGCGTCCAGCTCGACGGCACCGAACTGTATGGCCAGGGTGTCGATCCGGTCGCAGTACGCCGAGTTGTCGGCATGGTGTTCCAGCGGCCCAACCCGTTCCCGTCGATGTCGATCTTCGACAACGTTGCCTCGGGGCTGCGGCTGAACGGCGTCAAGAACAAGGGCATCTTGACCGACGCCGTCGAGCGCTCGCTGATCGCCGCGAATCTGTGGAACGAGGTCAAGGACCGGCTCGGTAAGGCCGGCATCGGGCTCTCCGGTGGCCAGCAGCAGCGACTCTGCATTGCCCGCGCCATCGCGGTCGAGCCCCAGGTGATCCTGATGGATGAGCCGTGCTCGGCACTCGATCCGATCTCCACGCTTGCAATCGAGGACCTGATCGGTGAGCTGCAGGAGCAATACACCGTAGTGATCGTTACGCATAACATGCAGCAGGCTGCCCGCGTCAGCGACCAGACCGCCTTCTTCAACCTGGCGGCCCAGGGGAAGCCGGGCAAGCTGATTGAGATCGGTCCGACCGAGAAGATCTTCTCCAACCCGGATGAACAGGCGACCGAGGACTACATCACGGGAAGGTTCGGCTAGTCAAGCTGAATTGGCATGGGGTCTTGATCGAGTGCTTAGCCGGCCCGACCCGATCCGGAGTCCACGGGCCGAAGTACTGCCTGGCCGAGGTATTGGCAGGCTCGAAGGGCAAGCTCTAGGTCAGCGCGGCGATCGTCGATACCTCCACCCAGCGCCTCTTCGGCTTTGCGGATGCGGTATTGGACGCTGTTCTTGTGCAGCGCCAGCTGTTCGGCGGTCGCCGTATACGTGCCGAGGCGGAGAAACACCTGCAGCGTATTGCGTAACCGGGCGTGCGATTCGTCATCGAATGCAAGATCAGCAAGGGTCCCCCATACCCAGCTCCGGGCCGCGTCAACATCAGCGCAGATCAGCGCGATGGTCCCAACATCAGCAAAGGTGGTCACCCGAGCGCCCGGTTTCGCAGCCAGCGCCAGATCCTGGGTGCGTTCCGCCTGAACGTGAGTTTGGCGGAACCCGTCGAGGCCATACCCCGGTGCACCCACGGCCACTCGGATCATCGCATCGCCGTTCTCGAACGCTGTCGGCAGCGGCTCCTCAGAGACCCGAGTGTCAGCGCCCAGCGGTATCCATATCCAGGCCAGCGACTCGTCACGCGGCACGAATAGATACCTACCGCGGCTATTGAGTGCCCGAGCTGCCCTGGCGCCAAGCCGATCCAGCCGAGTCAGCCCGTCGCTGCCCTGGACCGCGCCGTCCACCCAAGCGATCACGCCAAGATGATGCCGGCGAAGACGGTAGCCCAACGCCGCCTCGGTCGTGTCAATGTCCACCGGGTCGCCGCGCAGCAGTTCCCGGACGCGTCCGGCACGCACCGCGGTCTGGGTGAGCAGCCAACGGTCCCGCTCTTGCTGATAGACCGAGATCAGCTCCTCAGAGACCCGGTCGATATACCGGAAGCTGACGTCAACCAGCCTCAAGGTGACCGCAGTGTTCAGGGCGGCATCGGTGGTCCGGCTTGCTAGTTGCTCGATACAGCGGGACAGGAATCGGCCGTGACCAACCCGGTAACTACGGATCAGGGCGATGGTCGACACCCCGCGCTGTGCCAGCCTCCTGGCGTACTCCACCGCGGCTGGCGGGGCACGGATCTCGTCCGGAACGAGCCCATGCTCGAAAACATGCAGCAACGTTGCGACATTCTCCTCGATGCTTGCGTCGAGGAGCTTTTCGACGATCTGATCGCCGCGGAGCTCCGGGATGTCTTGGGTCAGCAACGCCCAGATCTCGGAGCTCAGTTCCGGCACATGTCCAGCGACGGTCGCCGCGACGGCGGACAGCTCGGCAGCGACGGCGGTGTCTTCGCCCTCCATTCGGAAATGATCGCGGTGCCTTAGACCCGTGTCCACACCGACAACCCACACGCCTGCCCAGCGATCGAGTACCGATCAGGTGGTCGTTTTGGGTGCGACGCACAACAGCGGCGCATATTTCTGTGCGGTCAACACGATGCCAGCATCAACATCCCAGGCTGCAATTGGAGACAACCACTCGAATCCAGGAGGAAGCTATGAAACCCCTATCAGAGCAACTCAGCGATCTTGCTGACCGCGCCAAGCAGGCAGAGGACACTGTTGACGCTGCTCAGGCGAAGAACCGCGCTGCACTCGAGAGCCAGCGGGAACGGCTGAAGTCATCCATAAGCGCCGCCACCACGAGGGCCCAGGCCGACACCACAGCCGCCCAGGAAGAAATGCAGTCATGGTGGGACGAGACTCGCTCGAACATCCATGACCGATTCGAGGAGCTGAGGGCCAAGCGGGACGAGCACCGCGCCGAACGAGACCTGCAAAAGGCTGAAAACCGAGCCGACGACGCCGAGCTGGATGCCTCCGACGCGATTGATTTCGCCGCCTACGCCATCGATGAAGCCGAATACGCCGTCGTCGACGCCGTCATCGCTCGAGCTGATGCCGACGACCTCGCCTTGCAGCAAAGTTGAGCAGTTGTGCGACGCAGCACGGCACGACACAAGGCGGAACTATGACACAGAGCTACAAGCCAGGCGAGGCAGTCACAGCAACTCGAGCGCGCTCCGACACGGGCACGCTGTTCGGGTCCACGATGGCACTGATCGCAGTGACCACCGGCCTGTTCACACTGGGCGCCTATCTCGGGCGCAACCTATCGGGCGGGTGGGCCCTGGCGTTCTGGATCGCATCGCTCGTCTGCCTGATGGCCATGAACGTCACCGTCCGGCACTCCGAGCGGCTCACGCTGGGGATGCTGTTTGGCTTCGGCTTGCTGGTAGGGCTGGCCACGGCGCCGACGATCTCCTACTTCGCCCACGTCTATCCAGAGGCAGTCTGGGAAGCCGGCGGCGCGACGGCGCTGTTTGTTGCCGGATTCGGGGCCGCAGGCTATGCGAGGCGAGGAGACCTCTCCGCACTCGCTCGGGTGCTCCTGTGGGCGCTGATGGCACTGATCGTGTTCGGCATCCTGCTCATCTTTGTCTCGATCCCGATCGGCTCAGTGATCTATGCCGTTCTCGGGTTGGCGATCTTCGCCGGGCTGGTGATGTATGACTTCCAGCGGCTGCGCGTCAGGAACAACATCGTCAGCGCGCCGACGCTCGCGGCGTCGATCTTCCTTGACATCCTCAACGTCTTTCAGTCCTTTCTCACGCTGTTCGGCAGGACGCGCCGGTGACGGTTAGACCGATCCACGGACGTGGCCTAGGCGTGAGCAACTGGCCGCTGCCCACGACAGCCAACCCGGCGCTGCTGAAGCATGCAGAGGAGCGCAGGAAGAGCCTGGAGAACCGGGCCGCAGACCAAATCACGCGGTTCGCCGGCTCGATGCGGTTCGTCTATATCCACATCATCTGGTTTGCCGCCTGGATCGGCTTCCGGGTCGAGCCCTACCCGTTCGGACTGCTCACCATGATCGTGTCGCTGGAAGCCATATTCCTGTCTACCTTCGTGATGATCAGCCAGAACCGGGCCGATGAGAAGCGCCAAGTGCTGGCCGACCACCAGTGGCAAACAGTCCAGCAGGAGGAGCAGCAGAACGAGGAGCTGCTGCACATCTCCAACCAGATCCTGGAGCTCACCAAGGCCATCCACGCAATGAGGACAGGCGAGTCGGACGGCTTAGCAAATCAGGCTGGCGAGATTCGATCATTCACATGACACACATACGGCTGCGAGGGAGGAAGGTGGCAGCTCCTAGCGCAGGCTAGGGCGCGAGCGAGCTTTGTACCGCCTGTGCGTCTGGTAACGACTCGCTTTGTCCTCGTCGTCTTGCGCCTCGCGCAACATAGACTCGCCCCGTGAGTGCGAAGGCTGGGTGGTATCCGGACCCCGGCGGCGGACAGGGACTCTTCCGGTACTGGGATGGCAAGGCGTGGTCAGCGGCAACCTCCCCGAACCCAAGTTCGCCTCCACCAACACAGGGATTGGTTGGCGCGGGGACAGCGTCTCAAGGTGGCCAGGCTGGACAATCCGCGTACGGCCAGGGCGGACAGCAATACGACCAGACTGGCCAGTCACCATACGGCCAGTCTCCATACGGACAGGCACCCTACGGACAGGGCAGCGCGTACGCGAACTATCAGGAGATCCAGAAAAAGAAGTCGCCTATCGGTTGGTGGATTGCCGGTGCCGCGCTGGTCATCGTCATCGTGGTTGTCGCGGTGCTTGCCATTCGTGCCGTGACTGGCGGCGGCACCGGCACCACGGGTGGTCCGATCGGACAGCCATCGCAGGACGTCTGCCCAGCAACGAGCACCGCCACCCCCGAGCAGGGAAATCACCCAAACGACGGACGCGTCCACGGAGGTCCGGTTTCCTACCCCATGCTTGGCCAGCCATGGAGCGCACCGCAGGGTGAAAACCGGGTGCCATTCGGCACGGATGTGCAGAGTCAGCTTGTCCCGGTCGAGTCTGACTATGACGGCAATGGCTCCAACTGGGTTGCTTCAATCCTGGTCGGCGAACTGCAGGCCGGCGATGGCTTCTTCACGCCGGAGCAAGGCTCCCAGATTGTCGTGAAGTGCATTCTCGGGAAGTTCTATGGCGACAACCCCGTCAAGAGCAACGTCAAGGTGAACGAGAAGGCCACCATCGACGGTCACGATGCTTGGTTGGTGGAATCGCATCTCACCTTCGACATCGCAGGCCTGAAGACCAAAGGCGAGTTGCTCATCGTCGCGATCGTTTCCGGTGGAAACCGCTCCGGTCTGTATTACGCGTCGATCCCGGACACCACGCCAGAGCTCGTTCAGCCGGCCCGCGACGCTCTGAAGAACCTCAAAGTCGATGGCTAGAGGCTTACGAAGGGCCGCTCGCGGCCGGTACAAACTCAGCACGTGGCTAGGCCGCGGCGCGCTTTCATCGCCACAACCCGGGCTGCGCTCTCGGTAACACGCTTTGCAAGGTCAGAGTCGTCGGCCGCCTCATCCTTGATGGTGTTTGCCATGGTCGTTGCCAGGCTCGCGTCGCCGACGATGAGTAGGTCGCCTCCCGCGCGAATGAAGCGGAGTGCACGATCTCCCGGCGGAAGAGTCCGCATGGACATAGCGGCCACATCATCGGAAATCACCACACCGGAGAATCCCAGGTCATTGCGCAGCATATCGCCGATGATCATGGTCGAGAACGCCGCGCGATGTTCGTCGTCGATCTTGCTGTAGAACGCCGAGGACATCATCACCATGTCGACATCGGCATCGACAGCCGCGCGGAATCCGGCAAGCGCCGCGTCGTGTCGCGTCGTGGTGCTGTCGACGACCCGAGTCATGTAATCGGTGTTGCCGCGTACGCGGCCGAGCCCAGGGAAATGCTTGACAGCTGTCGCGACGCCTGCCCGATTCATCCCTTCGGTGAACGCGGTCACTTTCGCGGCCACCCTCTTTGGAGAGGGACCGTAGCCACGGCGGAGCTGCCCGATCGGCTGGTTGCTCCAGACCATGGACGTCGGCACGACATCTGCGACGGGTGCGAGATTCGCGCTGATCCCGGATGCTCTGAGCTGTCGGCCCCAGTCGTAGGCGTTGCGCCGCAGCCGAGTATCTGACTGCTTGGCTTGGAGGATTGCCGAGGGCATCGTCGTGAAGCCAGGACCTTTGAGCCGCTGGACCAGCCCACCCTCCTGGTCCGCCGCAAGCATGACCTTGACGCCCTCAGGGCTGAGTGCGGCATCCTGTACGCGGCTGACGACTCCTCGGATTGCCTGCATCCCGGCCGTCGAATTGCCGAGCAGGATGACACTTCCTGCTCGTGTTCGAGCGATGATCGCCCTTTCGGACGAGCTGACCGCGCCGGAGCCCACACCCACCATCAGCAACTGACCAACCCGCTCGGACAGGCTCATCCTGCCGACAAGCTCTGCGCACGGCTGGTTCACGGTGAACGATTCCGTGGGTGTGGCCATGCCCGTGCCGCTGGGTGCTGGTGCCGGGCTCGCGGGCTTCACTGTCGTTGGCGTCGTAGCGGTGATTGGCCCTGCGGTTTGTACGGCGCCGCACCCAGTCACTGCCGTAGCGATCATGAGAGCGCAGGAGATGAGCCAGGCTTGTCGAGCATTCATCCCGGGACGCACGGCACCTCGATCCCCGTCAGTTCACCGTCCGGGCCTGATGGCGGCCAGAACAGTGCGGACACTAGGGTTATCGCATCGCGGTGAGGACGCATCGGCGCATCCACACCTGTACGCCCATACGGTCTTGGAGGACAACCCCATGTCGAGCGTCACCAGCGTAAGCCCACGCACTCTAGGCGACGTAATTCCCGGCGGCCTGGTCCGCAGCATCGCCCTCGTGATCGGTGGCGCTATCTTCGTCGGACTCACCGCCCAGGTCTCGATCCCGCTGCCGTTCACTCCGGTTCCGCTCACACTGCAGACCTTCTCGGTGCTGCTGGTTGGCGCAGCCCTCGGCAGCATCCGCGGAGCATCCTCCATGGCCCTCTATCTGCTGGCAGGGGTTGCTGGAGTGCCGTGGTTTGCCGATCACCAGAGCGGCTGGGCTTTTGCATCCTTCGGCTACATCGTGGGCTTCATTGCGGCTGCCTGGTTGGTCGGCCGGCTGGCCGAACGAGGCGCCGACCGACGCGTGTTGCCGACCATCGGCATGATGGCGCTGGGAAATCTTGTCATCTATGTCTTCGGGGTTGCCGGCTTGATGTTGATTGCGCACCTGTCGTTCGGCAAGGCCCTGGCTCTTGGGGTACTGCCTTTCCTGATCGGCGACGCGATCAAGATCTTGCTGGCTGCCCTGCTGTTGCCCGGCACCTGGAAGCTGATCAACTCGCGCAAGGGCTCCTGACTTCCAGGCACATGGCGTTCACGGCCGAAGTCATTTCAGCAGGCCCGGGCGGCGGCGGCCATGCGGTCGTGGTGCCTAAGGAAGTCGCGACAACATTCACCTCCAAGCGCCCCCCGGTGCTGGCGCAGGTCAACGGCGTCGAATACCGCTCTCGACTGATGGTCTACGGCGGCAAGAGCTATCTCGGCTTGCGTAAAGACCTGCTAAGGGAGCTCGGCGTTGACGTCGGCGATCAGGTTGAGATCGAACTCGCCGAAGATCATCAGGAGCGAGTCGTCGTCGAGCCCCCCGAGCTCACCCAGGCCCTAGCGGCCAATGCGACTGCCAAGGCCGCGTACGACAAGTTGGCTTTCACCCACCGCAGCGAGTACGCGCGGTGGATAGACGAGGGGAAGAAGCCTGAGACCCGTGCTGATCGAGTCGCCAAGACGATCAAGCGTCTGACCGAGCCGCGCTGAGCGACTGTCCGACTCGCACTGTCCCAGACCGATCACTCGCGCCATGCCCGGAGTAGGAGATCAGTCGCTGAGGCCCAGGAGGGCGTTCTCGATCACTTCCGTCATCGCCGGGTGGATCCAATACTGGCCTCTCGCCACATCGAGCGCAGGCTGGCCAAAGCTCATTGCCTGGATCAGCGGCTGGATCAGAGACGATGCATCTGGCCCGATGACGTGGGCACCGAGAAGGACTTTTGATTCCGCGTCGGCAATGACCTTGACGAAATGGTCGTTGTCCTCCATCGCCCAGCCGAACGCCGTCTCTCCATAGTCCTGACGTGACACGACATAGGCCCTTCCCTGTTCGGCGGCCTGCGCCTCGGTCACGCCCACGGAAGCGACCTGCGGCATGGAGAACACCGCGCGCGGTACGAATCGCCGGTCACTGGTGATCATCGAGTTCGGGCGGAGCAGGTTGTGCTGCACCACGCGCGCATCCTTGTTGGCGACGTGCTTGAGCTGCTCACGAGAGCACACATCGCCGAGCGCGAAGACGCCATCCGCGGTGGTTCTCTGGTACGCGTCTACCACGATCAATCCATCGTCATCTGCCTCAATCTCGCCGCGCGGCAAGTCGAGGGTGTCACTGTTCGAGGAGCGCCCGGTCGCCACCAGTAGGACCTGCGCATCCAAAGCCTCGAACCCTCCATCTGGACCATCGAGATAGGCCCTTACACCTCCAGCCGCGGTGCTCTCGACCTTCGTGACGCTGGTGTTCACGCGGACATCGACTCGCCGTGCCATGAGCTCGGTGAATCTTTCAGCTACCTCAACGTCCTCCCGGCGCAGCAGCAGTGCAGAGCGGTTCACCACAGTGACCGAGGTTCCGAATGCGGAAAAGATGTGAGCAAACTCGGCCGAGACGTACCCGCCGCCAATAATGATCATGGAGTCAGGCAGCTCGGCCAGCCTCATCACCGTGTCGGAGGTGTGGAACCCCACTGAGCTCAGGCCGGGCAGATCTGGAACCATCGGACGGCTGCCAGCGGCGATGACGATCCGGTCGGCAGTAATCGGCTCGGGCCCACCAACGTCCAGCGTTCGTGGCTCAACGAATCGTGCTCGCCCATCGAAAACGGTCACGTTGTGGCTCCGCAGACGGTACGCCCGGCCGTTAGCAGCCGTCGGATCGATGCGGCCGAAGATCCGATCCCGGATCTCCTGCCATCGCACGCCCCGAAGGTCGAGATCAACCCCGAGCCTCGTCGCCTGGATCGTAGAAGCGGCAAGATCGGCCGAATGGACGAACATCTTGCTTGGAATGCAGCCGACGTTGAGGCACGTCCCGCCGAACGTACCCATCTCAACCAACGCGACACTCAAGTCGTCAAACCTGTCGTCGAGGATCGAGTTTCCAGAGCCGGTGCCGATGATGCAGAGGTCGAAGTTAGGCACGCCGCCATCGTGCCAGTACAGCCATAGCGTTACTGCCCGGTAGCGCTTGCCGCGCGAACGCGAATCAGCCACGATAAGGCGTGGATGGCACAAGTCTTGGCGGCAGGCTGAGCCGTCATCGGCGGAACCGGATCTCCTATCTCGCGCTAGTCCGGCGCTCCAAGAACTACACCATGCATGCCTGGTACGTCCGAGTGGTCGCGCTGGTGATCATTGCCAGCTTGTCCATTGAGAGCCGCAGCAATGTATTGGCCATCGGCCTGTGCCTGGTTGCCTCTGTCGGTAGCTTTCTGCTCTGGGCCAACGAGCGGCATCTCCGACGCGGTACGATGCCGCGCTTCTGGCTGTCTCAGGTCTACCGGCGGAACCTGATCAAGACCGATGGTAAGCATCGCTTGAGCATTGGTTCCTACTTCGAGATTCCCGAGGCCTTCCTATTGATCGCGATTCCCTCCTGGATTGCTACGGACGATCCACTGTGGGCACGACTCGTCATGCTGGCAGCCGCCACTGTGTTCTTGATCACAACGTCCCTGCTGATCTTCAACGACCACACGTGGTTCAACCCCGCAGAGATGGACCCGCCTGCTTGGCATGAGATCTTCCGGATCCTCGCCGGCCCGATTACGGCACTGCCCGTCTGCTTGATCGCGCTTCCAGCCGACTGGGGCCCGACGGGTTGGCTTGCGGCGCTTGCCATCTCGCTGATGCCTCTTGCGGTTGTGGGTTCCCGTATCACCGATACTGATCTGATCTTGAAGACCCTGCCGGAACTGGTGCAGCAGGAATCACACGCGGGCCGCGAACTGGTGCTCAGCGAGACGCATGGCGCACTCTCGACCAATCTCCGGCTGATGGAGCAGCAGGCCCGCCAAGTCCGTGATCTCGCCCCTGGCCTCTATGAGCTTGCCGTCTCGGCAAACAGCCGGCTGCGCGAGACGCTCACGCTCGCCCAGGTCGGTCGTGACAGCTCGAGGAGTGTACAGAATCTCGAAGCTCCAGTGCTCACCTTGGCGCGGGCCGTCGGAGCCAAGGCCGACGTGGAGATCACCGTCGAGACACTTTCCTCAGGTGATCGTGATCTTGCGCGGTTGGTGCTGAACGACCTGGTCGGCAACGCGTTGAATGCGGGAGCCGGCGCCATCAAGGTAGCGCTGGCACCGGATGCTGGACGCGTCGCCATCTCAGTGACTGACGATGCCCCGCCGATGGCGCACGGTGTATGGAAGACTCCGGGGACAAGCTCGGCGCGGCTTGAGGCTCGTCTGGAAGATCTCTCCGGATCGTTAACCTCAGTAGAAAATGGCGCTACCAAAACCGTCACGGCCAGCTGGGTGCCAGAAAGCGAGTGATCAAATCCGCAGATGACCGAGGGTCGACATTTGATCAATGGCATGGTGGGCCGGTGACCACAGGTGGTGTACTGCTGGTTGACGACGTGCCCGGCGAGCGAGCGAACTTCGAGCAAGCGTTCGGACGCGATCTGACCGTGGCGCCATCAATCGACCAGCTGAACGAGCAGTTGCGTCGCGGGCTGGCCTGGAACCTGGCGTTCGTAGACTTCAACCTGAGCTCTCAGACCAGCACGGGTCTAACCGCTCTGCTTCGGCTACACCATGAGCGGCCCGCGACGCAGATCGTCACCTACAGCCAATTCACCGAGAGCGGGCGCACCCTTTACGCTGCAGCCGCGCATCACTGGTTCAACGCCTCGGCTCTGATGGACAAGACGAAGAACGATCCCGGCACGCTGATGCACTATCGGGAATCCATCTGTGAGGGCATCAACCCGACGCCGGTGCCGTGGCAGCGTCGGCTCCAGTGGTCCCCACTGATCGACAACCTGCTCGCCGACGCCTCCTGGGTGCGAATCTGGCGTGCGCTCCGCGACGCCGCCGGTGACATGGCACTGGTAGCCGAAATGTTGCACGTAGACTCCAGCAGCTTGCGAGGCTTCAAAGATCGTGCCACCGATGCAGCCATCCAATTCAATGAGAAGTTTCACGACATTCCCCACCCAGGCCGTACTCGGAACAAAAAGGGCATTTTGGCTGCGTTTGCCGCTGAACATCGCCATTTCCTGACCGCACCGGACCTTTCGACGGTGATGTCACCAGGCACCCGGCGACGCTGCTAGCGCAGCGCAGTTACCTCTGCTGGCGTTTCCGCGGGAGGCCAAGGTAGTGCTGACGCTCGGCTGGATCGAAGTGCTCGATCGCGTAGCGCAGTGCAGTACGCGGCATGATCGTCGCGTGTTGATCAAGAAAGCGACGCAGTTCGTCGCGATCAACCCGCTTGCCCGCTTCGCGCAGCGACCAGCCCACGGCCTTGTGGATGAGGTCACGGCGGTCGGGCAACAGGATCTCCGCCAGCCGGTAAAGATCGGACGTCTCGCTGCGGGTCAGGAAGTGCTGGCTGCTGACCATGGCGATCCTGCGGTCCCACAGCCAGTCGGATTTGACCAGCTGGTAGAGCGGTGATCGGTCTCGGTCCAGCAGGTAGCCTCCGACGATTGGACCGCAGCTGACGTCGACGAGGTCCCAGTTGTTTACATGGTTGGTGTTGGCCAGATACATGTCGTAGATCAACTCCAACTCGTGCGAGTCGACGGGTCGCTTGATGATCTTCTTCGCGCGCTCGCTCATGACGATGAGTGCGATGTGTCGATGCTCATGTATCGGGCTGCGCAGCATCGGCAGCCACTTATCGGGCTCGAAAGCTGACGCGACGTAGGGCTTGGCCAACATCCGGAGCTGACCAAGTTTGAGGCCGAGGAAGATGTCCCCTTCCCCGTAGCTTCCAGGCCCGACCTTGAAGTACCTGACAAGCGCCCGGGCGTTCTCTGGGCTCGCGGCAGCGTCCATGGCCCGTACGAGATCTTCCACGATCGTCACAATGCCACCAGACGGTGACTCTTTGGGCTCCGCATTGTGAGATCGGCACGACTCTCTAAATCACATATTTCCTATAGTGAGACACGGGATTGCCTCATGGGTCAACTCCCCTACGTTCTTGCTCACAGCTACGCACGACAACAAGGACTTGAAGTGATCAGGCTGCTGCACCGCAGAATCCCCGTCGACTTGCGCCGTACGGCCAGTTCGGTCTGTCTGTAGCCCGCAGAGGTCCAGGGCGCTGCGACCTCCAGCCGCGACCCAGTTCGCGATTCCTTGATCATCTCGTGCTACGTCGAAGGAACCTTCCACGCCCAAGAAAGACAGAAGTCCCATCAACCTTGTCAAGATCACCACCGGCCTCGCTGAGCAGCGGGCCTTGTGGGAGCCGCTGGTGGCCTACGATCCGGCTGCTCGTTATTACGTCCGTCTCGCCCGCGAGCACGAATTCGAGGCTTGGCTCCTGACGTGGCTGCCCGGCCAAGGCACCGAATGGCACGATCACGGTGGCAGCGCAGGCGCCTTCATCACTCTTCAGGGCTCACTCACAGAGCGGCACGCAGAGGTTGGCTACGGCCCACCTCGGATCATCCCGGTGGCTCGAGACCTGGTCGCGGGCACGTTACGTCCATTCGGCTCGCGGCATGTGCACCAGGTCACAAATCAGGGGGACGAACCGGCCGTCAGCTTGCATGTCTACGCGCCGTCCCTGGTTGAGATGCATCAGTACGAGGTGAAGGGCGATTTGCTCGTTGTCGCGAATTCCCAGCTGGTTGGAACGAACTGGTGACCATCGACCAGATGCTCGAGGCGGCGCGGGTGCGCATCGTGAGACTCACTCCGGCAGAGGCCGAGAGCGCCCGGAGTTCCGGTGCAGTCCCGGTGGACATAAGACCCGCGGCTCAGCGCGCCATGGCAGGCGAATTGCCTGGCGCCTTGATCATCGAGCGCAATGTCTTGGAATGGCGCTTCGATCCGAGCAGTAGCGCGCGGCTGCCAATCGCCGATCATGACTTGCAGGTCATCGTGGTCTGTCAGGAGGGCTACACCTCCAGTCTCGCCGCTGCGTCGCTGCAGGACCTTGGCCTGCACCGAGCAACGGATGTGATTGGCGGCTACGCCGCGTGGCGAGAGCTCGGATGAGCTCTTTCGGTTCGTTGTCCAGCACAGCCGGCGAGACGAGCGCGCCTACTCGCGACTGAAGGCCACTCAGACTCCTGCGTAGGAGTGCAAACCGGAGACCAGCAAGTTGATGCCGATGAAATTGAACCAGAACGACGCGAGGCCGATGATCGCAATCACCGCTGCCTTGCTGCCGCGCCAGCCGGCAGTCGAACGGGCGTGCAGATAGCCCGCGTAAATGACCCAGGTGACCAGCGCCCAGGTTTCCTTTGGATCCCAGCCCCAGTAGCGACCCCAGGCGTACTCGGCCCAGATCGAACCGGCCACCACAGTGAAGGTCCATAGCGGGAAGGCAAAAGCAAGGAATCGATAGGCGATCAGGTCGATCTTGCGAGAGCTCGGGAGCCGCTCGAGATAACCGTGGACCTTATCTCGGTCTTCGGCGCGCTTCTTGATGAGATAGAGGATCGACATCACCCCACCGACGTTGAACGCCGCGCCGGAGATGGCCGCTGCCACGATATGGATCAAGAACCAGACCGAATGCAACGCTGGGACGAGCGGCGCCACCGCCACGTAGAACACGGTCACTGCGAGGCCGTTCCCGACGGCAGCGAGCAGCGTGACCGGGAGTCCGAGCCACCGGACTCCGGCTCGCCAGACCATGATCAAGTACGCGCCGACGATGAAGACCATCGCACTGGTCGTGAACTCGAACATGTTGCCCCACGGTGCCCGGTGCGCAGCAAGCGCGCGGAACAGCACACCGGCGACACTCAGCACGAAGCCGATGATGGTGAGCGCAACGCCGATCCGGCCGAACTGCTCGACTCGCCGGTTGCCACTGGACGACTCTTCCAGGCTGGAGACCGGGCTGGAGACCGGTTCATCGCCCGCATCGACGGGCTCAGCGCGCGTGCTGGAAGGCTCACTGTTTAGCTCGGCTGCCGCGACATTCACCAGCTCCCGCTCGCCGTGCTCCCCGCCGAGCCTTCGCGCAGCCGCCCACTCAGCGGCGTGCGCAAACATCGCCAGCACGTACACGACAACCGAACTCACGAAGGCGACATTGGAGTAGTACTCGTACCTCACGTCGCGCTCACATCCTCAGGCCTCCGGGACAGTTCAGCGGCAAGCTCTGCAACATCATCGGTCAGGCCGACACGGGCGTCAGCACGATCCAGGCCTGCGACCTCCACCACCCTATTGCCTGCCTTGCCCTCATCGCCTGCCTCGCTGTCTCGGATCCGAATCCAGACTCGACGCGGGCGGACGAACAGCGACAGGCACAAGCCAGCCACGGCAAACGCCAAGGCAAAAAGGGAGATCGGTACGCCTGGTGTGTCACCGATCTGCAGCTTCACCCACCGAACCCAGCCGTCCAGTTGAATGGAACCCTTGCCGCCGGGCAAGTTGACGCCGTCGCCGACTTTGAGCGCAATTCTCACTGGCTGGCCGTCGCTTTGCCTGAGCTGGCTGAGGCCGGTGGTGTCGAGGGAGTAGACGTTCTCCGGCCTTCCGGTCTCCACCTTCGGCGGCCCGTACCACACGTTGGCGAATAACGCGGGGTTAAGCGTGTCGGGGAAGATCGACCGCGGCCCGTGCTCGTCGAGCACAGCTGTCGGGAGGAAGAATGCTTCAAAAGCCAGGCGCTCGGGCCGGGCGTCTGGAGCCTTGATTGCACCAACGGAGGTGAAGTTGCTGTCCTGCGGCAGCATCACAACGGGACCCGAGAAAGCCACGTTGCCCTGAGCATCCTTGACGGTGACCTTGGGCGCATAGCCGTGGCCTATCAAGTGCACTGTCGTTCCATCGATGTGAAGCGGCTTGTTGACCTCCAGAACCTCCTGGCGCGGTGTCGCGCCAGGCCGCTCTGTCACCTCAACGTTCGCTCGGAACAAGCGGGCTGCTCCCCGTTGCACCGGCCCGGTCTCGAACCTCACGTCGAAGTCCTTCACCGTTACGCTGAACGGTGCCAGATCGGCCTCCGTGAACCGACCACCGGCCGAGAAGTCGTCGTACTGAGTGAGGTTGTTGGAAAAGCCCTGGCCAACAATCACCACACTGGTGCCGCGGAAGCCGAAGAGCGCCCCGATCGCTACCCCGACCAGGACGAAGACCAGGCAGGTGTGGAACACCAGATTGCCGGCCTCCCGCAGGTAACCACGCTCGGCCGCGACGCTGTCCTCGTGGACATCGACACGGTAGTGACGTCGGCGTAGCGCGGAGGCGGCACGCCGGAGAATGTCCTCAACGCTGTCTGAGACCTCAGCCTTCGCGTACGCGGGCAGCCGGGTGAGATTGCGGGGTGTCTGAGGTGGCCGTGCTCGCAGCGCCCTCGCGTACACACCGAGCCGCGGCACGATGCAGCCGACAAGAGAAACGAACAGCAGCAGGTAGATCGCGGAGAACCACGGCGAACTGTAGACGCCGAACAGACCAACCTTGTCATAGATCGGACCAAGCCTGGGATGTTCGTTGATGAAGTCGGCGACACGGACCGGCGAGATCCTACGTTGCGGTACCAGCGAGCCCGGAATCGCCGCGAGCGCGAGCGCGAACAACAAGATCAACGCCGTCCGCATCGAGGTCAGCTGGGTCCACAGATAGCGCAACCCGCCGCGCCACCCCAGCCGGGGCAGCTCGGGTCGTACCGCCGGATCGCTGGACTCGGCGGACTCGCGAGTCTTGATCGCCGTCACGTCAGGTTCCCATCAGGGTTGATTCCCCATCACGCTAGATCCCCACTACGCTAGATCCCCATTACGCTAAATCACCGTCTCGAAGCTCGATGCCCACTGCCGCAGCATGGCGGTCAGCGTGTTCCACGTGCCGGTGACTAGCAACAGCCCGACGATGATCATCAACACCCCACCGATCCGCATGATCAGCTGCTGCCGTTCCCGCAGGAAAGCTACCGCGCGTGCCATCTTCGTGAAGGCCAGTCCAGCGATCACGAACGGGATGCCGAGCCCGAGAGCGTAGACAAAGCCGAGCAGCCCGCCACGGATAGCCGTACCTTCGTTGAAACCGAGGTTGACCACGACTCCGAGAGTCGGCGACAGGCAGGGTGTCCAGCCGAGCGCGAATACCACACCCACCAAGGGAGCCGCCGCGACGCCTACAGCGGGGATGCGATGTAGCCGCAGGTCACGCTGCCCAATCGGCAGTACACCGGCGAAGATCAAGCCCAGCAGAATGATCAAGACACCGAGCACCCGTGTGATCACGTCGCGATACTCGGCGAGCATTCGTCCCGCTGAACCGGCAACCACGCCGGTAATCACGAAGACCACGGCAAATCCCAGTACGAAGAGCGAGGCACCGGCGAGCATCCGGCCGCGGCGCGGCGATCCCTCGACGACCTCGGCGGCTCCCAGACCCGTGGCGTAGGAGAGATAGCCCGGAAGTAGCGGCACCACGCACGGCGAGAAGAATGACACCAGCCCGGCGAGCAGCGCCACCGGCAGCGCCAAGACCATCGAGCCACCCACTGCAGCTTCGGCCCATGTCGCCATATCGAGCGGGATCATCTATCGACCGTTGGCCACGTCGTTGATCATGTCTACCAGCGTGATCTTGGAGACCCCGCTCAGTACTCGAACGGCCAGCCGACCCTGGCGATCGATGATCATGGTCGAGGGGATGGCGCTCGGCGGCAGCTCGCCGGCGAAGGCCAGGAGCACCTTGCCCGTCGGGTCGTAGATGCTCGGATAGGTGAGCTTGAAGCTTCGAACGAAAGCTTCCGCAGGTGCCGGGTCGTAGTCCTTGCTCGTAATGCCAACGAATTGGGCAACCTTCTTGGTCTCCACGCTTGCCGCCTGGAGATCGGGGGCTTCCTTGCGACAAGGGGGACACCAAGAGCCCCAGACGTTGACCACGACGACCTTGCCGCGGAAGTCCTCAGTCGAAATTATCTTGTTGCTGCCTAGAGCCTGACCCGACACGGTCGGGAGTTCCTTGCGCTGATCGGGCGCCACCCTGGTGAGATTGCGCGGCACGTCCGGATAGCCCACCTGGCCCGCGCTGCGTGTCTGCTCATCCGCCCCGGTGCTGGCACAGGCCGCCAGCATCACTATGCCCGCTAAACCGGCAGCAAGGCGGACCGCAGTACGCCGCAGCATCAGGCTCCTGCGACGAACTTCTTGGTCTGATGCCGACGGAGCAGGTCTGCGGCAGGCTCGGCGTAGCTGACCGACGTCACGTGCGCGTCGATGTAGGTGAACGATGTGACGCTGCCCAGCGTGCACTGGCGCTTACGGGGATCATGGGCCATCCGCCGGCCCTCTGCGTCGCTGCGCGCCACCCAGATCGGCAGCTGATGGGTCACGATGACCGCCTCGTGGCCGTACGCTGCCTCGGCGGCATCTCGCATCGCCGGGCGCATTCGGGCCAGGATATCGGTGTACGCCTCGCCCCAGCTCGGACTGAGTGGGTTTCGGAAGTACAGCCAATTCCTCGGATGACGCAGTGCACCATCAAAGGACAGGCGCAGGCCCTCGAGATGGTTCGCCGCCTCAATCACGCGGGCGTCGATCACCACGGGCAAACCGAAGACCTCGGCGATCGGTGCCGCGGTCTCCTGCGCCCGTTCTAGCGGCGAGGATCTGACATGCACGACATCACGGCCCCGGAAATGCTCCGCTACGCGCTGGGCCATCTCTTTGCCCAGCTCGGAGAGGTGGTAGTTGGGAAGCCGTCCATAAAGCAGGCCCGCGGGGTTGTCCACCTCTCCATGTCGTACGAGATGCACAATCGTCCGGTTCTGACCCATCCGACCCCCTCGTCTCCTATCCCGAAGCGCTTGCGGCAGCGGCCGCCGCAGCTGGGAGCGCTTCGACGATCCGATCTACCGCTCTATCATCGTGCGCCGAGGAAAGGAACCAGGCCTCGTACACACTCGGCGGCAGGTAAACGCCCGAGCCGAGCATGGCATGGAAGAAGGCTGCGTAGGCCGCAGTGGACTGCTGCGTGGCGGTAGCGTAATCCGGCACGGCGGTCACGCCTTCGGTTACGAAGAAAACGCTGAACAAGTTCCCAGCGTTCTGTATGACATGCGGCACTCCAGCAACGTCGAGCGCGGCCTTGAGCTCCGCTCGCACTTGCGCAGCCGTGCGGTCGATCCGCTCATAGATCTGCTGCGTCGCCAGCCGCAGCGTTGCCAGGCCAGCGGCTGTGGCAATGGGGTTCCCCGACAGCGTGCCGGCCTGGTAGACGGTGCCGACTGGCGCCAGATTCTGCATCAGCTCTGCAGGACCGCCGAATGCCGCCGCCGGGAACCCGCCGCCCATCACCTTGCCGAACGTCATCAGGTCGCTTCGTACGCCATCGAGCCCGAACTGCCCTGATCGACTCACTCGGAAGCCGGTCATCACTTCATCAGAGATGAACAAAGCGCCATGCTCGCGAGCAACGGTAGCGAGGAAGGCATTGAAGCCAAAGCCTTCCTCGGTGCCAGGGGGGACGACTCCCATGTTGCCTGGGGCCGCCTCAGTGATCACGGCCGCGATCTCCTCGCCAAATGTGGCGAACGCCTGCCGGACCGCGTTCCTGTCGTTGTAGGCCAGCACGAGGGTGTCCGCGATGGTGGCGTCCGTGACGCCTGGGGTGCCGGGTATCGAGAGGGTTGCTACTCCGGAGCCTGCGGCGGCGAGCAAGGCATCCACGTGACCGTGGTAGCAGCCGGCGAATTTGATGATCTTGTTGCGGCCGGTGATGCCTCGTGCCAAACGCAGCACCGACATGGTGGCTTCGGTCCCCGAGTTGACCAAGCGGACCTGCTCCACGGGCATCCGATCGATGATTTCGGCGGCAAGATCAACTTCTGCTTGGGTAGGTGCGCCGTACGAGGTTCCGCGCTGCGCCGCCTCGGCCACCGCCCCGATCACCTCTGGGTGGGCATGGCCCAGCAGCATTGGACCCCAGGAGCACACCAGATCGACCATTTCGTTGCCGTCGACGTCATACAGGTACGGGCCACTGGCCCGGGCAATGAACCGAGGCGTGCCGCCAACCGCTCTGAACGCGCGGACCGGCGAGTTCACCCCACCTGGCGTCACTGCCTTGGCCCGCGCAAAGGCAGCCTCGCTGCGTACGGTCGCCGCAGCGGGTTGGACTGTCATCGCGGATCGTTGTTGTGCAGCGACCGAGCCCGATCCAGAGCCCAGTAGCTCAAGATCAAGTCCGCTCCGGCGCGGCGGATGGAGGTGAGAGCCTCGTTGATCACCGCATCCCTGTTGATCCAGCCGTTGGCCGCCGCCGCCTCGACCATCGCGTACTCTCCTGAGACGTTGTAGGCCGCCACGGGCAGATCGACCGCGTCGCGGACAGCACGTACCACGTCCAGGTAGCCAAGGGCGGGCTTGACCATCACGATGTCGGCACCCTGCTCGACATCGAGTGCCACTTCTCGGAGCGCCTCGCGGACATTGGACGGATCCTGCTGGTACGTCCTGCGATTGCCCTTGAGCGAGGAGGCGACGGCCTCGCGGAAGGGGCCATAGAACGCCGACGCGTACTTCACGGAGTAGGCAAGGATCGCCACGTCCGAGGCACCCGCTGCATCCAGCGCCTCCCGGATGGCGCCGACTTGGCCGTCCATCATCCCGCTGGGTCCGACGACGTGGCTGCCGGCGTTCGCATGCAGCACCGCCATCTGGGCGTAGATCTCGATCGTCGCGTCATTGTCGACGGCTCCCGAGGGGGTGAGCACCCCGCAGTGTCCGTGATCGGTGAACTCGTCGAGGCAGACATCCGACATCACCAGGCAGTCGTCGCCTACTTCCTGACGCACCGCCCGGATCGCGGCGGTCAAGATACCGTCCGGATCGAGCGCTCCCGAGCCGAGGGCATCCTTGCGCTCGGGAACGCCGAAGAGCATGACGCCAGCCAAGCCCGCGTCCGCGGCCTCGACCGCCGCCTTGCGGAGGGTATCGAGGGTGTGCTGAACCACGCCGGGCATGGCGCCTATTGGGCGTGGTTCGCTGAGCCCTTCCGCCACGAACATGGGCAAGATCAGCTGGCGTGGCTCGAGGCTGGTTTCGGCCACCATGGCCCGTATCGCTGCTGTGGTCCGTAACCGCCTCGGCCGCTGCTGCACGACTCGTTCGCTCCTTAAAAGTGCTGGCAACTGCAGACTACCGAGCCCGGAATCTGCAAGCTTTCAGCACTCTTCTGCCAAGACGACGCCCAGACGTTGGCCCCAGATCAGGATCGCGCGAGCTCGGAGGCGCGATAACGCGCGAGATGTTCGCGCCGCCGATCTGCAGGAGGAGCCGGCGAAACGACTCGAGACGGGACTCATTCTGCAACATGGTCGTTTCGTCGGATTCGACGAAGACGGCGCTCCCAGGCGAACATCGCAGCGAGCGAAGCGAGCCATCGGACGCAGAGCGAAAGCGAGCGAAGCAATCAAACTCGACGCCTCGTCCCGGGACGGCGCTGAGAGGGCTTGAGCACCGGCTCGCCGGCTTCCAAGAAGGCATCCCGCCGCTGGGCCGCAAAGCTGGCTAGCGCGTCTGCCAAGTCCACGACCGACGGCTTGGCGGCGATGACGTCCACCCGCAGCCCATGCTCCTCACAGGTACGCGCGGTGGCTGGCCCGATCACCGCGATGACCGTCGATGAATGCGGCTTACCGGCGATGCCCACCAGGTTGCGCACTGTCGAGGATGATGTGAAGACCACCGCATCGAACTTGCCGGTCTTGATCGCCTCGCGGGTTGGCGCCGGCGGTGGTGTAGCTCGTACGGTTCGATAGGCGGTGACGTCCTCGACCTCCCAACCCACCTGTCTCAGGCCCTCGGCCAGAGTCTCAGTTGCGATGTCAGCTCGGGGCAGGAAAACGCGATTGATCGGATCCAGCACCTCGTCGTACGGAGGGAACTCGGCTGCAAGGCCGGCGGCCGACTGCTCACCCTCTGGAACCAGGTCCGGCTCGATTCCCCAAGCCTGCAAGGAATTCGCGGTCACCTCGCCGACAGCCGCTACCTTGAGGCCGGAGAAGGCTCGTGCGTCGAGCCCGTACTCCTCAAACTTCTCCCGTACCGCGCGGACAGCGTTGACCGACGTGAAAGCGACCCACTCGTAACGACCCTCGACCAGCCCCCGGATTGCCTTGTCCATCTGCAAGGGGCTGCGAGGCGGCTCGACCGAAATGGTGGGCACTTCTTCACTGTGCGCACCGTAGGTGCGCAGTCGCGCCACCATGGGCGCCGCCTGGTCCTTGGTCCGCGGCACGAGCACCCGCCAGCCGAAGAGCGGCTTGGTTTCATACCAGCTCAGCTCATGACGCTGCTCCGCTGCGGCTCCGATGATCACGTGTACCGGGTCGGACGCCGGGGCACGCACCGATCTCACCGCCGCCGCCAGGCCGTCGAGGTTCGTCGTGAGCGTGATCTGCTCGGTGCTACCGCCGTGCAAGGTGACGACCACATGATCATCTCCGGGGCGGCCGGCGGCCCTGGCGGCCTCGACCAAGCCGCCAACCATTGACACCACGGTGCTGACCACTATCGTGGCCGCGGCGCCCCACTGAGCTGTTCCGTTCTTGGTGAACTTGCCATCGATGACGGAGGCGAATTGCACACCTCCAGCATGGATCAAGTCGATGCCGGCGTATTCGGGGACCGCAGTGAGACTTGAGACTCCGGGCACGACCTCGAAATCGATCCCACCGCGTACGCATGCTGCGGCCTCGTCGGCGACAGCGTTGTCCAGGAACGGATCGCCTGCAACGAGGCGTACCACTCTGCTGCCAGTCGAGGCCTGCTTGAGCACGATCTTGGCTCTCGCGGAAGGGCTCAACGGCTTGCGCGCCTCAGTCAGCCCGATGGTGATGACGTCGGCATCCTCTGCGAGCTCGATAGCCGGGTGGCCCAAGATCTCTCGTTGTCGATCATTGTCGAGGATGACCGAGCTGGCGTCGGCCAGAGCGGCGATGGCGCCCAATGTCAGCAGGTCAGGGTCACCGGGTCCGGTGCCGACGAAGATCACACGACCTTTGGCGACAGGTGCGGTTGGAGTGGCTGAGGCGGAGGTCCGGGGCCTACGAGCCGAGGATGTGCTCACTGACTTCTCGCGTTCTGTTGTAATCGGCCCGGCCGCCTCGTCAACGGTCCGAGCCAGGTTGTTCAGACGTTTCGCTCCTGCAACTTCGACAGCGCCTCACCAGCCTGAGCCGCCCCAAACTGCTGGGGATCTGTTGACGATCCGTGTGCCTCCAGCCGTAACGCTGGGCCTGCTTTGGTGGGTTCTGACAAGTTGCTCAGTAACGTTCTCCCAATTACCGCCGCCAGAGTCAAATCGAGACTTGTACCACGGACCCCTCTGAGCGTTGCATGGGCCCCCACTGGTGCAGTACAACCGGCCTCCAGTGCAGCAAGAAAACCCCGCTCCACAAGGGATTCCGCTCGCGCAACGGAGTTGTCGAGATCTGCCAAATGCTCCCTCAGCTCAATACTGAGAGAACGATGAATTTCTAGTGCAAGGGCGCCTTGTCCGGGTGCTGGAAGCATCACCTGATGATCAAGAATCTGTGCTGGGAGCTGCTCAACCACGATGTCATCGGTCATCGCACCTTGAGCCAAGATGCCGAGCCGGCGCAATCCGGCCGCAGCCAAGATCACCGCATCAACCTGGCCCTGTCGTACCCGCTCGATTCGGGTCCCGACATTTCCTCGAATCGGTACCACGTCTAGCCGTAACCCGCGGCCAGCCGCCCAATCGAGGATCTGCATGGCACGCCGCGGTGCTCCAGTTCCCAGCCGGGCACCGTCGGCAAGATCTTCAAGTCGCAGGCCCACGAGCACGTCTCGGGTGTCCTCCCGCGCCGGAATGGCGATGATCTCGAGATCGTCGGCAGGCGCGGTCGGCAGATCCTTGAGCGAGTGGACGGCAACATCGATCTCACCTCGACGCAAGGCGTCGCGTACGGCACTGACAAAAACACCGGTCCCACCGATCTCGGTGAGGTGCCGTTGATCAATATCACCGGCCGTCGTTATCCCGACGAAACTCGAGTCAACGCCGTCGTTCGCCAGCGCGGCGGCGACCTGGTTCGCCTGTGCGCGGGCCAGCGCAGACCTACGCGCGCCCAGCCGGATCGGCCGGGTCAGGTGGGCTGTGTGCATCAGCGACGACGAACCATCAGGGTCCGACCTCCGGTGACATCACCGCTGCAACGGTCTGCGGGTCGAGCGCGAAGAGCTCGCGCAACGCGGCCGCGTAGTCGACGGCGTCCGGCTCGGTCGACAACTCCTGGACGCGTACCGTCGGCGCGTGCAGCAGTTTGTCGACGATGCGCCGCATGCTGCGTTGGATCTGCTCGCGTTCATGATCATTGAGATTGGGCAGCCGGGCCTCCAAGCGGCGCAGCTCACCGTTGACAACGTCGGAGGCCATCGAGCGCAAGGCAACGACGGTCGGAGCGACCTGTGCTGCGCGGCGCAGACCCAGGAAGTTGGCAACCTCGTCCCTCACCAGAGCACGAGCGTCCTCGATTTCCTGCGCGCTGGCGGCGTCTGGCTGGTCGGTGACGAGGCGATCCAGGTTCACCAGGCAAACGCCGTAGTCGACAACCTCTGGCGCCACATCGGCAGGCAGCGCGAGATCGACGACTCCGCGCACCGGCGTTCCGGCCAAGTCGTCGACACCGATGGTGAGCGTGCGCGCACCGGTGCAGGTGACCAGAACATCAGTCGCTGCGAGCGCCTGACGCAGATCTGACAGCGGTACTGCCCGTCCGCCGACCGCGTCCGCCAGCCGCTCGGCGCGTGCCAGCGTGCGGTTGGCGCAGGTGACAGATGCGCCGTCCGCTGCCGCAGTTCGTGCGGCCAGCCCGGCCATCGCGCCAGCTCCGACAACGAGCACTCGACGACCATTGAGCTCGCCGATCTCACTGGTCAAGAGTCGATATGCAGTGCCGACCAGGGAACGGCCCGCCGCCCCTATGCCAGTCTCGGTATGGACCCGCTTGCCCACCCTGATTGCCTGCTGGAACAACGAATTCAGGATTGCGCCGACGGTTTCGTGAGTCTGGCCGAGCGTCAAAGCGCTCTTGACCTGTCCGAGAACTTGGCTCTCTCCGACCACGAGCGAATCCAGGCCGGACGCGACCGAGAAGGTGTGGGCTACCGCCCCCTCATCGAAGAAAACCGCGCACAAGGAGCGCAGCTCCCCCGGCCTCAGACCAGCTACATCGGCAAGTGCTCCCGTCGCGTCGTCCAGAGCGCCATGGAATCGGGAGACTGAGGCAAATACCTCGGTTCGGTTGCAGGTCGACAACACGATGGCCTCGTCGATGTGCTCAGAGTCAACAAGCTGTCCGGCGAGCTTGGCCGAAGCGTGAGCATCCAGCGAGAGCTGAGCCAGATGGGAGACCGATGTTGACTTGTGGGAGACGCTGACCACCAGGATGCTCATCAGCTTGTCCTCCTGCTCTTGGCCAAGATCTGGGTGTCGTCGGTCTTGCGCTGCTCGTGATAGGCGAGAATCTGTAGTTCCTGGCCGAGGTCGACTTTGCGGACGTTGACGCCGTCGGGAACGACGAGAACTGTCGGCGCGAAGTTCAGAATGCTGGTCACTCCCAGGTCGACGAGCCGGTCTGCAACGGCTTGCGCAACTTCGGCCGGCGTCGCGATGACCGCGATCACCGCGTTGGTACGGGCGACGACCTCTTCGAGCTCGCTGAGGTCGGAGATCGCCAGGCCATGGATTCGCTTGCCCACCAGGTCCGGCGAGGTGTCGATCAGGCCGACGACACGAAAGCCGTGGGAGTAGAAGCCCGAGTAGTTGGCCAGCGCTGTCCCGAGATTGCCGAGACCCACAATGATCACGGGCCAGTCGTGTGCAGAGCCGACCACACGGCCGATTTGGAAGCGCAGGTACGCGACGTCGTAGCCGACCCCGCGAGTGCCGTACGAGCCCAGGTAGGAAAGATCCTTGCGGAGCTGGGCAGAGTTCACCCCGGCCGCCTCCGCAAGCGCACCGCTGCTGATCGTGTCGATCTGCTGGTCAGCGAGCTGGTTGAGCGCTCGCAAGTACACAGGCAGCCGCGCCACAGTGGCGTCCGGGATTCCCTTCAGAGTGGGAACCGCTCGCCAATGTTGAGATGTCGTCGCCGGCGGCGGAGGCTCGCTCGGGAAAGTGTGCGACACGCAACTCCTGAATCTGCGCTCGGATCTGGTCCAAACAGCGTCACTCTAAGGTCTTTGTGAACGCTGGCACAAACATCTCAATCACGGAGCTAACCGCCAGAAAGGCACGTGCACGTGCGCTCCTGTCACGATGCACACTTTGCAGCGTATGCGGGGCGCAAGGAATGTGTGTAGAGCGAGTCGATCTCTCGCTTTGGCGAGTGATGGCCGCGATGACCGCCCAGCTAGGCCTGCTCGAGGGTATTGAGATATGCCTGACCCCGTGGCGAGAGCCGATAGCCGCGCTCCAGCGATTCCGTCAGGCCAAGGGCCTTCAGCCGGCGAACCCGGAGCTTGTACGTGCGACGCTCCTGACCGGCCTCGGCGGCGAGTTCGGTCGACACCACACCAGGCAGCCGTTCAATCTGACGCAACGTGCTGCGGGTCCAGGGCTGCTCAGCAGCTCGATCCAGCCGGTCGAGCTTGCTATTCAGGGCGACCAGGTCGGTCGGATCGAGCGCGGCCTGGCCCCGGAGCGTGACCCGCGGATCGGGTCCCGCCAGGACGATTCCGACCCGGTAGAGATCGCCCTGACCCTTCGCGCGACACCACTTGACCAGGTCGGCCACCGAATCGAAGCCGGCTTCAGTCGCGTCCTGCGCGGTCAGCTGCTGCTCGTCAGCTGGCGTGATCGAGGTGACCTCGATCACCCCGGCGGACGTGGTGAATCTCGATCCCACCTTGGGTCGTACGACTTCCCAGCGTCGGTAGGTGAAGCTCACCCGACCCTCGGCGAGTCCGCGCAAGGTAGCTGCAGTGAACAACATCGCTGTCAGCGGGTCCGCTTCAGTGCAGCCGTGAGGCGTACCGGGTCCACGCGCCAAAAGTCATGCTGCGCACCATCGACGAACGTTACGGGCACCTGATCGGTGTATAGCCGCCGCAGCTCGGGGTCGCCGTCGATGTCAACCACGGCGTACTCCTCGCCAGTTTCGGCACACACAGCCGCGACCTGCTCCACTGCCTCGTCACACAGATGGCAACCCCGCCGGGTCAGGACGACGACTCGCTCCCTCCACCCGGCGAACTCGACCATGTCACCATCTTTCACGACGCGGGCGATGCGACCTTCGGAGGCCCGGCGAGTGCCGCGGCCGATCAGGGCAACGGCCAACAGAACTGCACCGCCGACGAACGACAGCACCGAGACAAGCCGCACCACCCCCCTGGTAGCGGCGGTGATGTCTGCAGTTCCGGCGCCCCCCAGCTCGATCAGCGTTCCGGCCACAGCGACGGCGACCCCGGCGATCGTCACCAGCGCGGTGAGGTTGACTCCAGCAGCCTCTCCGGCGCGAGCCGGATCGACGACCGCCTGGCTTCCTATGCTCGCCAGTGTCCAGCCGAGGCCCAGAGCGAAGCCGGTCAGGCCGAGCAGCGGCACATAGGCTCCCCAGGCATCCACTGCCGATGTCGCCAGCAGGGTGGCGCCGCCGAACATCATGGTCGCCGGAATGAGCAC
>Ga0075424_100000532_pt1 | contig 30028 bp, 26 predicted proteins | sample SoiMethybrSBSTD3_FD_75301 | JGI IMG/M metagenome (GOLD analysis project Ga0075424, IMG submission 75301) | Bulk soil microbial communities from a Populus tree surrounding site in Tennessee, USA - Soil MetaG P. TD hybrid SBSTD3 | ecosystem: Environmental > Terrestrial > Soil > Tree plantation... | reverse complement strand
AGACGAACCTTGCGAACTTCACGCGGTTGCTACAAGGACAGCGCGATTTGCTTGCCGTATCCAAGTTGATTCTCGCTGAGCTTGCGCCGCTCGTATCGACACAGCATGGTGTTTTTTACATCAATGTAGGCGCTGAAAATGGCGAAGCGGATATGAAGCTGCTTGCCAGCTACGCGTATCGCGAACGCAAGCACATCGCCAGCCGGTTTAAACCCGGCGAAGGGCTAATTGGACAGTGTGCGCTCGAAAAGGAGCCCATCCTTCTTACGGACGTTCCCCCAGGCTACATCCAAATCAGTTCCGGGCTTGGTGAAGCACCGCCTCTAAATATTGTCGTATTGCCGGTTTTGTTTGAGGGGCAAATCAAGGCTGTGATCGAATTGGCCTCCTTCCAGCGTTTCAGCGATATCCATCTGACATTTTTTGACCAGCTGACGGAGTCGATCGGTATCGTCCTGAACACGATCACGGCCACGATGAGGACAGAAGAACTTCTTAAGCAGTCGCAAAACCTTGCTATCGAATTGCAGACACGCCAGGAGGAACTGACAGAAACCAACAAGCGACTGCAGGAACAGGCAAAGACACTCCGGGAATCGGAAGAACGTTTGCGGCAACAGCAGGACGAGTTACAACAAACCAACGAAGAGCTCGAAGAAAAAGCAAATCTTCTGGCCAAACAAAATCTCGAGGTGGAACGGAAGAACCAGGAAATCGAACGAGCCAGCCAAGCGCTGCAGGAGAAAGCAGAGCAGCTGGCACTCACATCGAAGTACAAGTCCGAGTTTTTCGCAAACATGTCTCACGAGCTGCGAACGCCCCTGAACAGCATGCTGATTCTCGCTAAGCTGCTGTCCGACAACGAGGCAAATCTGACCGAGAAACAACGTGAGTTCGCGCGAACGATTTACACGTCTGGCTCGGACCTTTTGGAATTGATCAATGAAATTCTCGATTTGTCCAAGGTTGAGTCAGGAATGATGGAAGTCGAACTCGGCCGGGTTCTGTTTAACGATCTTTCGGAATATGTCGAACGAACGTTCCGGCAAGTTGCTTACGACAAGGGGCTGGAATTTTCGATTTACATGGACCCTGCGCTGCCAATGGGCATTTACACAGATCAGCGGCGTCTACAACAGATCCTCAAGAATTTGCTCGCAAACGCGTTCAAGTTTACTGAACACGGCCGCGTTGCGATCAACGTCTTTCCTGCGAAAGATGGTTGGGATGCCTATAACAAGGTTCTGAGCCATGCAGAACTGGTGGTTGCTTTCTCAGTAACGGATACGGGCATCGGTATCTCACCCGATAAGCACGGCATCATCTTTGAAGCGTTTCAGCAGGCGGACGGCACTATTACTCGTAAATATGGCGGAACCGGCCTCGGCTTATCGATCAGTCGGGACATCGCCGCGCTGCTCGGCGGAGAAATGCATCTGGACAGCACGGCCGGAGAAGGGAGCACATTCACTCTTTACCTTCCGGTCTCCTACAAGCCGGATGTCCGGAGAAGGAGAGTTCATTCCATCGGACAGTCGCTCGAACCACATGTCTCGTTTGTCCCCACAACGAGCTCTCCCCTAACGGTCACTATCGATAATACGGTTGATGACGATCGGGGCAAGATTGAGCCGGGCGACCGCACATTGCTCATCATCGAAGATGATGTGAACTTCGCCAGAATCCTGATGGAAATGGCGCGCGAACGCGGCTTCAAAGTTCTCGTTGCAAGGAGTGGCGATGCAGGGCTGGCTTTGGCACGCCAGTATACGCCGAGCGCAATTACTCTCGATATCGAGCTTCCTGGAATGGACGGCTGGAGTGTGCTGGACCGGTTGAAGCATGCGAATTCAACCCGCCATATCCCCGTGCATATCATCTCTGTCATCGACGAACGGCAGCGCGGCCTGAAGATGGGCGCAATAGCCTATGAAAACAAGCCTGTGACTCCCGAGGCGCTGCGGGACGCGCTCGGTCGCATCGAAAGTTTTGTGCAACGCGGTGTCAAGAACCTGCTAGTCATCGAGGACGATCAGATAGCACGGCAAAGTATCGTCGAGCTGATAGGCGAGGGCGACGTGGAAACAGTTGCTGTCGGCACGGCAGAGAAGGCCATGACCGAACTGCGGACCAAGCATTACGATTGCGTCGTCCTGGATCTCGGGCTGCCGGATATGAGCGGTTTTGATCTGATAGAGCGCATCAAAATCGAAATCGGCAATATCCCCATCATCATTTACACCGGGAAAGAGCTCAACCACAAAGAGGAGATGGAACTGCGGCGTCTTGCCGAGACAATCATCGTAAAGGACGTGCGGTCCTTGGAACGCCTTCTCGATGAGACTGCGCTGTTCCTCCATCGCGTTGAAGAAAATCTCCCCGAACCGAAACGGCAGATGCTCGAACAGCTCCGCAAAAAGGATCCCGTGCTGGCCGGGAAGAAAATACTCATTGTCGACGACGACATGCGGAACATCTTTGCGCTCACCAGCCTGCTGGAACGCTATGACATGGAGGTGCTGTACGCGGAAAACGGCAAAGACGGAATCCAAACATTGAAGACGACGCCAGGCATCGATGTCGCCTTGGTAGACATCATGATGCCCGAAATGGATGGCTACGAAGCCATGCGGCAGATCCGTGAAATGAAACAATTCAAGCAGCTCCCGCTCATCGCTCTCACCGCAAAGGCTATGAAGGGTGACCGGGAGAAATGTATTGAAGCGGGAGCGTCAGATTACATCACCAAACCTGCAGATAGCGAACAGCTGCTGTCATTGTTGCGGGTATGGTTATTCAAGTAAACCTCTAGAGTAATTCATGCAAGCTGCAAGACATGGACAATCGGTCGAAGAAATCGAACTCCAGTTACTGCTGGAAGCCATTTATCGGCACTACGGTTTCGATTTTCGCAACTACGCCTTGTCATCATTGAGACGGCGTGTGCGGGACTTTATTCGGCTTCAGCATGTGGAAAGCATATCCGTGTTGCAAGACCGCATACTGCGTGATCGCACCTGGTTGGACCGTTTTGTGCACGCGTTGTCGGTAAACGTCAGCTCGATGTTTCGCGATCCTGATTTCTATCGGACATTCCGTAAAGAAGTTGTTCCGTTTTTGAAAACCTATCCGTTTATTCGTTTCTGGTTAGCAGGCATATCCATGGGCGAAGAGGTCTACTCCCTGGCGATACTGCTGCAAGAAGAAGGTATTTACGATCGCTGCCGTATCTACGCCACGGACATCAATGACTCGGTTCTGAAAACGGCGAAGGAAGGTATATACCCGATCGAATCGATGCAAATGTACACGAACAATTACATCAAGGCCGGCGGCATCCGCACGTTTTCTGACTATTACACGGCGGCTTACGATCGGGCGCTATTGAAGGCCTCATTGCGGAACAATGTCGTCTTTGCACAACACAATCTCGCTTCCGACTCATCGTTCAATGAGTTTCATGTGATCCTGTGCAGAAACGTGATGATCTATTTCAACAAAGACTTGCAGGCGCATGTTCACGATCTGCTGCACCAGAGTTTAATGATGTTCGGGATTCTAGGCCTTGGAGCAAGAGAAACGATAAGGTTCAGCCCGCATGAGCACGACTATGAAGAAGTGGATGGCGCGTCGAAACTGTATCGGAGAATCATGTAAATGAGCTTCCAATTCGTGGCGATTGGAACATCGCTTGGCGGTTTTCGGGCTTTACAAATCGTCCTGGGCGGACTGCCGAGGGATTTGCCGTTACCAGTGGCCGTTGTCCAGCATCGCAGTCCAGATGATTCAGACGCTCTTGCCAGCTTGTTGGCGAGTTACACGCAAATGCCAGTGACGGAGATAGAGGATAAAGAACCGATCCAAAGCGGGCACATCTACATCTGCCCGTCGAATTATCACGTTCTGGTGGATGGCGCTCATTTCGCTTTGTCGACAGATGCCCCTGTTTTGCACGCAAGACCTTCGATCGACATGTTTTTTGAGTCCGCCGCAGATTCATTCGCGGATAGGGTCATCGGAATCCTCTTGACCGGCATGAGCAAGGACGGCACGGCCGGTCTCAAACGCATCAAACAACGCGGCGGGTATGCCGTCGTTCAGGATCCTGCGGGGGCAGAGGGTCGAATGATGCCAGAGGCCGCGATCGGATCCGTCGCGGTCGACAGGATTTTGGCACTGGGAGACATCGCACCATTGCTCGTGGAATTGTGCGCTGGCCAGAGGACTGAAGTATGAGTGAAGACAAGGTCAGCATTTTGTTGGTCGATGATCACGTTGAAAATCTCGTCGCCCTCGAAGCACTCCTTGACGATTTGAATCAGAATCTTGTACGAGCGGAATCGGGTCTGCAGGCACTCCGTTTACTGCTGCAGGAAGAGTTCGCCCTGATCATTCTCGACGTCGACATGCCCATCATGAGCGGTTTTGAGACTGCGGCGCTGATTCGTCAACGTGAGAAATTACGGCATACTCCGATCATTTTTCTAACCGCCATCAACACAACTCAGAAGCATGTATTCCAGGGCTACTCACTCGGTGCTGTGGACTACCTGACGAAACCATTCGTTCCTGAGGTTCTACGCGCCAAAGTGACTGCGCTTGTGGAACTGCACAAGAAAACCGAGGAAGTCAAACGACAGGCAAATCTGTTTCAGCAAATGGTTGCCGAGTTGGCCAGCGGTAACGATGAAATCCGGAAGTTGAATGTCGCACTGCAATCTGAGCGTGATTTCGTTTCCACAGTTCTGGATAGCGCGGACAGCATCGTCGTCGTTCTCGATGCAGCATACAAAATCGTGCGTGCTAGCCGCGCGTTTGAACGCATCCTAGGTTACTCCCAGATTGAAGTCGCTGGACGTTCGTTGACTTCATTTTTCGTATCCGCCGGGCCTTGGCAGGAATTGCCGGAAGCGGAAAACTATTGGCAAGCGAAAGATGGGACGTTACGTCTTATTGCGTGGTCCAAGACGGCGCTCAACTCCGATCATGTAATTCTTACCGGCAACGATTTAACGGAACGGAAGCGCTCCGAACAAGAGCGCGAGCAGTTCATTCGTGCCGAAGCGGCCCGAGGAGAAGTTGAAGCCGCCGAGCGGAGATCTGCTTTCCTCGCAGAAGCGAGCAGAATGCTGTCGACGACGCTGGATTATGAAAAAACTCTGATCAATATTTCACGTCTCGCCATTCCTACATTCGCAGACTGGTGCTTTCTGTATCTCGCGTTCGATGCCCCACAGATCGGCGCTGCACGGATTGCACACGTCGACCCTGAAAAAGAGCGTCTTGCTCAGCAGATCGAGATTCGGCCCGAGGACCTCTCGAGCGAAACTCTACCGGTCGTTCGTGTGTTTCAGAGCAGCACGCCTGAGCTGTTTGCGGACGTTAGCGAAGAAGAGTTGCAGGAGACAGTTCGCGATCAGGCCAAGTTCGAGGCGCTCAAACTCTTAGGTCTTCGCTCGGCCGTTGTCGTACCCATCCCGAGTCGTGATTCCGTACTTGGCGTGATCGGCTTCGTTTCCGGTAAACCCGGTCGCTATTCCTCAACGGAACTGATCTTTGCACAAGATGTTGCCCGCCGCGTCAGTCTCGCTCTGGAGAACGCACGCCTTTATCGCGAAGCTCAGGAAGCAAATCGGGCCAAGGACGAGTTCTTGGCGACGCTCTCGCACGAACTACGAACCCCGCTTAATGCCATTTTGGGGTGGACTCAGATTCTCCGCTCCAAACGGCTCGATGAGGTCACGACTGCTCGCGCATTCGAAGCCATTGAAAGAAATGCAAAAGCTCAAGCGGAGTTGATCGAAGACATGCTTGATGTTTCGCGCATTATTACCGGCCGGTTGCGCCTTGAACTGCGGCCCGTGCGACTTTCCGAAGCTGTAGAGGCAGCTCTGGATTCGGTACGCCCAATGGCGGAAGCAAAGGGTGTCCGCCTTGAATACGAAATCGGCACCGAAAAGAGTTTCATTTCGGGTGATCAGCACCGATTACAACAGATCGTTTGGAACCTCCTTTCGAACGGCGTGAAGTTCACGCCCGCTTCAGGTTTGGTTCAAGTCGACTTGAGGTACACCGAAACAGAGGCAAGACTCAGCGTGGCTGATAGCGGCAGAGGCATCAGTTCGAAATTCTTGCCCTACGTCTTCGATAGGTTTAGGCAAGCAGAAACAATGGTCAGCCGCACCGCGGGAGGTCTGGGTCTTGGGCTGTCGATCGCACGACATCTGGTAGAACTGCACGGCGGCGTCATCGAAGCTAGCAGCGAGGGCGAAGGGCGGGGGGCTACGTTTAGCGTGACCCTTCCATTGCGCGAAAACATATCGAACGCTGCAATCCAGAACGCTTCATAGATTCTGGCATCGTAATTGCTCACAAACCTGTGGCCCTACATTGTGATTTGGAGTAATAACGACTGCATGAATACACAAAGTATCGAGCAACCTCAGGCTTTCGCAGAATTTACGCAGGCCGCAGAACGCTACTGTTTGGGCCTGTCCAATGCCGCAATGCGGAGCTATGCGCTGAGATATCTTACCTTCCTACAGGCCAAATCCCAGGGTGCGGAGCACGAGGAACCTAAGAACGGGCGGGCATCCAGCTTTGATTGCGTCCTAATACGTTCATATTTGACCAAGCTGTACCGCGATACGCTGGATGATCGTTCACAGCGCGCCGCGTAGGTCTATTCAAAAAGGCCGGCCCGGGTTCTGGGATCTGGGCCGGCAACTCTTATGGTCTTGGTGGCTATGGACGTTGATCGCACTGATAGCGGCATGGGGTGACCACCGCAGGGCGGCAATAGCTACCGCAATTGTGGCAATCGTCACCTATCTCACAGTCCCGCACGAACACAGTCCGAAATACGGCCTCGAATCCCGCTACTCTGTTCCGTCGGGCGAGTTCTTGAACAGTCTTGTCGGAGCTACAGGCGAGCCTTTTTTTTCGGACAATCGAGTAAAGCTTCTCAATAACGGTGACGAGTTTTATCCGGAAATGCTCGAAGCAATCCGTGGCGCTCAGCACTCGATCACGATGGAAGCCTACATCTATTGGAAGGGCGAGATCGGAATGCAGTTCGCCCGCGCGTTGGCGGAACAATCGCGTTCGGGCGTTAAAGTAAAACTGCTTCTGGACGCCGTTGGTTCGTCCACCATCGGGACGGAAATCCTGGAAACGCTCGAATCAGGTCACTGCGAGCTCGCCTGGTACAACCCTGTAGGATGGAGCACAATCGGCCGGTACAACCATCGCACGCATCGGAAATCCCTCATAATCGATGGTCGCACGGCATTCACCGGCGGCGCGGGAATCGCCGATCACTGGACCGGCCATGCACAGGACTCGAAACATTGGCGCGACGTCGAAATTCGGATTGACGGCTCGGGTGCCATGCCGCTTCAAACCGGTTTTGCTCAAAACTGGCTGAACACCACAGGTGAACTGGTCAGCGGACCGGCTTTCTTTCCCTCGGTCAAACCGGCCGGCAAAGTGGCCGTACAAACCGTCCTCAGCTCCCCTGAAATCGGCTCTTCTGCCGTTCGCATTCTGTACTACCTTGCGATCGTTTCCGCTCAGCAAAAACTCTACATCGCGAATGCGTACTTCCTGCCCGATAACACGGCAATCGAAATTCTTATTGACGCGAAGAAACGTGGAGTCGATCTAAAGATCATCGTACCAGGTGTGCACAATGACATGTGGATCGCTCGACATGGTAGTGTGCAGTTGTACGGCAAGTTTCTGGAAGCCGGGGTCGAAATTTACGAGTACACGCGCAGTATGCTCCACCAGAAAGTGATGATCGTAGACGGCGCGTGGAGTACGATCGGAACTACCAACTTTGACAACCGCTCTTTTGCCTTGAACGAGGAAAGCAATGTTTGCATCTACGATCGCGCGATCGCAGAAGAATTGGAATCAAGCTTCATGGACGATCTTCGTGCGTCCACGAGAGTCACCTTGGACCAGTGGCGGAAGAGAGGGCTGAAGACGCGAGCGCAGGGACTGGTTGCATCCTTCCTGAAAGAACAAATCTGACTTCGCCCGCTTTACATTTTTTAACAATGACATAGGCGTGACCCCCGTCCAAAATGACAACGATGCGGCATGGTGCCGTTATCGTAAGCTGCGGGGGATGTCGGGAAAAATGAAGGTTTGGGAAATGTTCGTTGGCAAGCCGAACGTGATCCGCCCGAACGAAGAAATTCAGACATCCCCGCGCACTCCATCGCCTTCCCAGAGCGATGATATGGGATCCTGCGATCTCCTTCCTCCTCCTATTCCCGTCACGCCGGCGAGCTTCTGCATTCGGGTGTTCTTTTCGCCGCCGGTGCGTGACACGAAGCGGAAGCCGAGGAAAAATAGGTGATCATTTAACATCTCTTGGCTTAACGAGTCCGTCATACGTGCGTCTGAATCTCGACGAAGGAGTAATCGCTATGATGAAGTGGACAATGTTCAGATGCGTGTTCGCGGCACTCGCGATAACCACCACCACGTCGATGGCATGGTCGCAAACGGCGAAGCATGCTGACAACTCCACTGCTGCCACACTCATGCGGCTTCAGAGAGAGGTTGACCAACAGGCATCCAGGCTCCAAAAGCTCGAGCAGGAAGTCAATATGCCGGCGACCGTCACGCAGCAAGCTGGATCTGGCGTGGGTTTGATTATTGGCGAATATATTTGGACGGATCGTTCGGGACGAAAACCTCTTCGCTATCAAGGTTTCTCACGAACCGGTGAGCCGCTTCGTGATCAGGAGGGCAACGAATTAGCGAGCTTCGATGGAGCGGGTCCCGTGATCGTGAGGCAATTCAGCACGTCCGCGTTTGCCGTCGATTCAAAGCATGTTCTCACGAGCGGATTCATCCTGGCGCCGTGGAGTTCCGATCCATTGCTCGACGATCGTGAAAATCCGGAAATCGTTCCCGCTATAACGATGCTGCACGCGTACTTTCCCGAAGTAAGGAAAGCGCTCGATATAGAGATCAAAAGCACAACGGAAGAAGGCGATGCGGTTCTCTGCACTATAAAAGGGGAAGACTCGATCAACTCCGCTCTGCGATCCGTCGATACTGTGGAGCAGGCCAAAGAGATACCGATCGTGATGCTAGGTTATCCGGGGGGTGTTGAGTTGTTGATTTCCAGAGTTCCGCAAGACGTGCTCAAAGAGATAAACAAACTCGGATCTCCAAACATGGACGAAACGGCGGAGTTGCTCGCAGAACGCGGCTATATTCATCCGATCGCCTTTCCAACCCGAATAAGCGGCAGAACGGAAGACCGCTTGTTTTTCGAAACGTTGGCTAGCTATGGCAACGCTGGTGGACCGCTAATCACCGCTGACGGCCTCGTTGTAGGGATGAGCCAATCCGTAAATTCGGCATTTCCTTCATTCAATATGGCCATTGCCATGCCGCCACTGAAGTCCTGGCTCCAGGACGCGATTCACAAATGAGAAGGCCCCGCTGACTAGGTGGGACGGAGTCTGTCGAGTTCAGGCTTTACGAGATCGTCGTAACAGGCGGGACAAACTCCGTGACTGAACGACGCTTCCGTCCGTTGGCTGATGTAGTTTTCGATACTGACCCAGCGGTCCTGCTCGTCACGGATTTTTTTGCAATACATACATGTAGGCAGGATGCCTTCCAATCTTTTGACTCGATCTTGAAGGCCCACGATTCTTTCGGCAACCAGCAGGCGGGCCCGCAGTTCGTCGGGATCGAAAGGCTTTGTGATGAAATCGTCTGTGCCTGCGCGCATTGCTTGCAGATAATTAGCCTTGCCCTGCAAAGCGGTCAGCAACATTACATAGCAATAGCGAGTTGTTTCGGATCGCCGAATGAGGCGACAAAGTTCGAGCCCATCAGTCTCAGGCATCAACCAATCGGAGATTACGAGCGAGAAGTTGTCTTTTTGAAAGACTTCCCATGCTTCTTTTCCGTTTTGGCTTGCGACGACATCGTGGCCCTCCAATTCCAAAAGGACTTGAAGCATATCGCGGGCATCAAAGTCGTCTTCAACAATCAGGATGCGCATAATGCGATCACTGAGCTTATAGCACTGTCGGTTTCACGTTCAATACGAGCTTTTCCGTTCCTCGAATCACCGTTAGGTTTACGCGCGTGCCGGATTGACAATCTGTCAGCAGGCGATGAAGCGCGTCGATATCAGGCAACGCCTTATCATCGAAAGCAACAATGATATCTCCTTCGTGCACTCCTGATCGGTGAGCCGGACTATTCGGCTCTACACTTACGACGAATATGCCGGTGGCGGCCGCCAGATGATGCGCCCGCACCAACAGCCGATGTAGCGGTGCGTTTTGTCCGGCAACGCCGAGATAACCCCGCTGGATCTTCCCATCTTTAATCAGCCGTCCCGCCACAAATTTCGCCGTGTTGATGGCAGTTGCGAAACAGATTCCCTGCGCTGGAAGAATGATCGCAGTATTGACACCGATAACTTCGCCGTTTGCTGCGACGAGAGGCCCTCCCGAATTGCCGGGATTCAGCGCCGCGTCCGTTTGTATAACATTATCGATTAACCGTCCCGATTGGGATCGGAGTGACCGGCCAAGCGCGCTGATCACACCGGATGTAACCGTGGCTTGGAACCCATAGGGATTGCCTATGGCAATCACGAGTTGGCCGACTCGAATCGATTGAGAATCACCTAAGGTCACCGGAATCAAATTGACCGCGGTGATACGAACTACCGCAAGATCGGTATCCGGATCGTCCCCGACTTTGTCTGCTTCATAGTGTTGGCCGTCGGGAAGGATGACTTCGATCGTGGAAGCACCGTGAACAACGTGACTGTTCGTCAGAATGAATCCGTCCGGAGTAAATATAAATCCCGAACCCGAACCGCCTCGACGTCCTTGCTGCTGAACTTGGATTTTCACGACAGATGGACTTACGCGGTCGGCCGCGGAAATGACAGCTTCCGAATACGCATCGAGCAACGATGAACTTGTCGCCATGGTTCCAACTTATGCCGGCGTGAAGAATTTGCAAGGTCGAGCGGGTCCGCTATTGGTGAGACATGTTGATCACATCGCCATAATACCGAACACGGCCTTCTTCGAAAGCCTTGATCACATCAGTCATAGAGCTCAGCAGAGTCTCGAACCGCATGCCGAATCCACGGTATTGCCGGCTTCCTCCATTGCCGCCGTTGACAGTGCGAATGAACTGACTGGTCGGATCAATGGGCAGAGTTGCAACGTTGCTGTAGAAGCGACGCCAGCCATTGTCCTGAAACAGATATTGTTCGACGTTAGAAAGGTAGAATGCGGTTACCGTGGCGTCGTGATCTTTCAAATATTGCCCTACACGGCGAATCGCGGTGGGTCCGCCGAAATCACCAACCAGCGGCACGATCAGGTTTTTCATTTCCATGTCGCGTACTATTTTGTAATTCCCCTCCGAAGCCAGATAGCTGCGGTTTTTTCCGTCGGCATCTGTCATGGTCATGAGATCCATGTATGTCGGCGATCCACCTCCGCCAAAGCCGCCACCACCAACCTGGTAATCGAGAGCCGGACCGGCTTCCATAAAAACCTGGTATACATACTCGATGTTCGAAACGTCTTGATTCGATAGCGCAAACTTATGCTGCTTCACCAAAAGGTCTTTTAGTTCATCCGTGTTTTTCCGAAGCAATATCGGATCCGGCTTAATCTTGTCGAATGAGGCAAACAATTCTTCGGGTGAGGAATCGGCATTCAGGCGCTCCGGCCTCGGCCTCGCGAAAAGACGTGACACAAAATCCGCTCGATCGGGCGACAGCTCGAAGAATGCTTTGTACATTAGCTGCTCGAGCATGTTCTGGCGCCGGATGTCCGCGATGAACGCGATCTTCGGTTGAAGTGCCGCGATATACGTAAAATTTTGCTCAGGCCCAACACCGAGATACACACCGCCGGGCTTAGTGATTTCCTTAAGCTCAGGAATGACGAACTGGAAACCGAGCTCGTTCGAGAGGAAGTTCTCAAACCGAAAGTAACCGCCTGCTTCAGAAAACTCCGTGACCATTTTCCAGAATGTGTCGTCTGCGAGTCGGGCGGGTAGAGTCTCGGCGGCGCGAAAAGGAAATGTAAGCAGCAGCGCACCGGCGAAAACAATTACAGCAGTGGACGTGCGACGAACCTTCATCAGAAGAAAGTATGCCTTAGGGAGAACGAAGTCGAAAGTATGTATGTGTTCCGATCCCCGTTACCTGCGAGTCAAGTAGTACTGAATTGCTGGAGTGATGATCAACGAGAGAACCATTGAGATAAGGATTCCGCCAATCACGGCGATTGCCAGCGGTTGCAACATCTGGGATCCTGCGCCGATCGCGAGCGCTAATGGCAACATGCCCGCCACAGCAGCCATGGCCGTCATAACAATGGGACGAAGCCGGCGGCGGCCCGCATGAATCATAGCTTCCGCGGGCGGCAGCCCCTCCAATAGGTATTTGTGGTTTGCATCCAGCAAAAGAATGCCGTTCTTGGCAACGATTCCGACCACCATGATCAAGCCCATAAACGACGATACATTGAAAGTGGTTCGCGTAATCAGCAAGGCCAGGAAAACTCCGGACGTGGACAGGACCGCCGACGACAGAATCGCCAGGGGGGCGGTGTAGGAACGAAATTCAAAAAGCAAAACCAGAAAGATCAGGACGACCGCTAAGAGCAGGACCTTGAGAAGATCGCGAAATGATTTCTGCTGCTCTCGGTATGTACCGCCATATTCCACTCGAATCGATGGCGGCAGTTTCAAATCTGTAACGGCTTTTTGGACGGCTGTTATGCCGGTGCCCAAATCTACGCCTTCCAACCGCCCTGTCACTTCCACTATCCGCTGCAGATTCTCGCGAATGGTTTCAGTCTGGCCGGGAATTTCACGAATGGCGGCCAGTGAACCGAGAGTTGCTGTGCCGCCATTGGAATTAACGATCATCGTGTTACTCATGGCTTCAAGTGATGTCCGGCTCGACGCAGGAAAGCGAACCCTCACGGTATAAGGCCTGTCATTCACGATGACGGGTGTCACGGCAGGATCCCCGTCAATCATCGCAGTACCGATCACACCAAGTTCATCGGCAGCAAAGCCGGCACGCGCTGAAGCCTGCGGATTCACATTGAACACAACGGCAGGTCCGCTGGTCGTGTTTTCAATACCATTCTTGATGTCGACGACGGCGCTCTTGTCATTGATCCGAATCTTGTCGAGTGCGTCCGCCACCTTTGGTGCCCAGGCCGTCAAGGCAGGGGCGTCCTGAGAAAACAATTTGACGACAATAGGCTGAGGCGCTCCGGTCAAGTCACCAATCATGTCTTGAAGGACCTGAATAAATTCCAGATCGACAATTGGCTGGGCAGCGGTGATCTTTGCTCTGGCATCGCTTATGATTTCTTCGATGCCGCGGCTGCGTTTATCTTTGAGTTTCACGGAAAAATCACCGGTATTGGGTTCCGTCACCGCGGCTAACCCAAGCTGTAGTCCCGTCCGTCGAGAAGTGCTTTCCACCTCTGGGAGAGTGTGCAAGGTGTGCTCCACGTCATTGAGGACCCTGTCGGTTTCTTGCAATGAACTGCCGGGAGGCATGACGTAATCCAGAATGAATCCACCTTCATCAAACGACGGAAGCAAGTCGGATCCCAGCTCGCGGTAGGACAAATAGGAAACCGTGATCAGCGCGAGACAGAAAATCGCCAGAAGAGCTGGATGCTCCAGTGAGCGCCTGACCCATCGCTCGTAAAAGCGGACTATTCGCCCGAAAAGCCCGTGCTCCGTCGCTTCGTGCGCTTCCCTTCCACGTCGAATGAGACGCGTGCTGAGATTGCTTGTCCAGACCAGAGCGAGAACCAGCGAAGTCAGCAGAGCCACGCTCATGGCGATCGCCAACGCGCTAAAAAATGTTCCCGTAACTCCGGTAATGCTGATCAGCGGCAAAAACACCACGATCGGCGTCAGCGTTGAACCGATCAGCGGGACAGTGAGTTCCTTCAGGGCGCTAGCAGTCGCCTCCAGCGCGCCTTGTCCAGCATCGCGATGGAGAACAATGTTTTCGACAACGACAATCTTATCGTCGATCACAAGCCCCACGGCAGCGGCGAGTCCGCCCAGCGTCATGAGGTTGAAACTCTGACCGAGAATCTTCATTGCAATGAAGGTTACGACCATCGTTACAGGGACCACGAGGCCTGTCATAAGTGCCGTGCCCCAATCGCGCAAGAAAAGCCAGATGATCAATGCCGCAAGGAAGAGTCCAACGATGATCGCATCCCGCACACTCGCGATCGACGCCCTCACGATGTTGGATTGATCATAAAACGGCCGCAGCTCAACCCCGGCAGGTAGGCTTTTGTGAATCGCTTCCATTTCCGCATGGACTTCATCCGCCACTTGAACAGTGTTGCTATCGGGCTGACGGTTCAAACTCAGTAAAACAGCCGGCTTTTCATCCGCAGTAACGATCGTATATACAGGCGCTACTGCAGGAGCAACGGTGCCGATGTCTTGAATTCGGACCGGAACGTTGTTTGCGTTCTTCACAACTATCTGCCCGATATCCGCCGGATTGTGGACTTGGCCTGTGACGAGTCCGAGAAACAGCTGATGATTGCGATTCATGAGGCCCGGCGATTCGACGATGTTGGTGCGGTTGATCGCCGCAAGGACGTCTGCCACCGACACATGCGAGCGAAGCATCTGGGCCGGATCTACCGTAACGTGAAATTCCGGCCTTTGGCCCCCCTGAACTAAAACGCTCGCGACCCCCGATAACCGGTTCATTCGAGGTTGAATTTCGTACGTGGCCAACTCCCACAGATCGGTTTGCGGAACTGTATCTGAAGTGAGGCTGTACCCGATGATGGGGAAGCTGGCAAAATCCAAACGGTGAGTCTGTATTTGCGCTGTCGGTGGAAGGCTGCTTTGGATGCGCGAAACGGCGGCGTCCACTTGCTGCAACGCTTCCAGCATATTGACATCCCAGCTAAAGAAGACGTCGACTTCCGCGGACCCGCGGCTCGTGATGGAGCGAACGAGCTCGAGCCCCGGGACGATCCGAACTGCTTGTTCGATCGGCCTGGTGATCGTTACTTCCATCTGTTCGATCGGCATTACGCCGTTCTCCGCGCCGATGATGATGCGCGGAAAGTTTGTTGTCGGAAAGACTTCAACAGGTAAGTCGAAGGCTTCGTAGATTCCGACGAGCGCGAGAATGATGATCAGGAAGATAATCGATGTTGAATGCCGCGAAAACCAATATTTGTCCGCGTTCTCGGCCATGTTTATGAGTGAGAAGAGCCCGGAAATTCAAAATTGGACGAATCCTGCATCTGAAATTCGAAATCCGAAATCTTAGATTGGACTGATCGGAAATGCGGAAGGTCCAATTTCTGATTTCGGATTTCGAATTTCAGATGCAGGATTCGTCCAATTTTCAATTTCCTATTTGTGCTCATCCTCTTCTTTTTCTTTGGGAGGTTGTATCTCCACCTTCGTCTTTGCGAGTACGCCCTCCTCGAGTTTTCCGAGTTCAAACGCCCCCGTCGTCACAACGCGTTCTCCCTCCTCGAGTCCCTCGGTGATCTGGACGTTCGCGCCTTCACGGATTCCCAGCATGATGGCCTTTCTCTTAGGCTTGTTTTCCGAATCGACAACAATGACTGAGGTTTCGCCGCCGGCATCCGTCAATACCGCACTTTGCGGGATACCCAGAGCGTTCGGTATCGTCACCGCGACCATCTCCAGGCGCACGGCCGATCCCGCTTTCAAGCGTTCGTTGGGATTCCGGGCCTGCACCCATATCTCGACTGTCGTGCTGGCAGGATCGAGGGCGGGACTAATCACAGTTATTTTGCCAGGAACCTGTGCGCTGCCGTCGCCCGGCACGATGGCCGCGCGGGCGCCAACTTTCAACTGTTTGGCTTCCTCCTGGGATATATGAGCCCGTGCAATAACCTCTGAAAGGTCCATCACCGTAATCATCGGCCCATTGTTCGGTGGCATTTCGCCCGCGTAAACCGGCCGATCTGTAACGACACCATCGATGGGGCTCACAATCCTCGAGAACTGCAGCTGTGCCTCCGCGCCGTCCGCTTTACCCTTGGCTGCGTCGCGTTGAGCGGCGGCAGCTCTCGTTGTTTGCTCCCGAGATATCCCCTGAACCGTTTCCAGATGCTTCGACGCAATTTCGTACTGGCTTTTTGCCTGGGTCAGAGTAACCTGCGCGTCGTTTACTTCCTTTTGCGAAATAGCACCCTGCCGGTACAGCGATTGCCGGCTGTCGAAGAGCTTTTGCTGTGCATCCATCGCTTCCTTCGTCGACCTTACTTCTTGTTCCGCTTTCTGCAGCTCTTCAGGCACACTCCCTTTTGCTACGGCTTGATAATTGGCCTCTGCTTGCTCCAATGCGGCTTGGTTTTCACTAACCGTGGCAGCGAGGTCTCGATTTTCCAGTTCTGCAAGAAGTTGACCCGCGTGCACGCGAGAGCCGCGGTCGACATAAAACTTCCGCACGGGCGCTGCAATTTTGGGTACGATCGCCGCCTGCTGCAAGGGATACAGCAATGCGTCCGAGTTGATCTTCGCAGACATTTTCGATCTTACGGCGGTGGCCACGGCAACTGTGACAGTGTGCTCTTGGCTTTCCTGCTCCTGTTCCTCTCGAGCGCAACCTCCGAGCAGGGATGCGGAACAGACCAGTATTGGCACTACTCCTCTCGCCACGGACCGCCAGTTCGGATACATAATTAGAAAACTCCAGTCAACGTCTGCAGAGTGGCTATTGCGACACGATAGCGCGCTTGCGCGTCGTCATAGACATTGCGCGCATCGACGAGCGTTTTCTGAGCATCCACTACTTCGAGAACCGTGGATTCCCCCGCCTGGTATCGCAAGTTGACGAGACGCAGGCTTTCAGCGGCCAAGTCCGCGGCTCGCCTCAGAGCATCAACGGCGGCAAGAGCAGTCATCGCCTCGTTGTAATAAGAATACAGATTGCTCAACAGGACACGCTGTGTTTGAGTAAGTTCCACACGCGCTTGTTCTTCACGAGTCTGTGCCTGCCGGACTTTGCTTCGGCGTGCACCCCAGTCAAAAATAGGCAGATTGAAATTTCCAACAATATAGTAACCAAGGTTAGGCAACTTACCGAATTCAGGCGCGGCGGCAACCGTACTGTGGAGAGCGAACGCATTCGCCTCGATTCCATAGTTTGCGTCGATCGCCAGTGTCGGAAGGAGGGCATTCTTCGCGCCACGAATTTCCAATGTTGCTCCTCTGAGAGCTTCTTGAGCAGCACGCAAAACAGGATTTTCTCGGCCTGCCATCGATTGGATTTCGGGGAAAGGCGGGAGCGCACGAGCAGAATCCAGATCATCCACGACAGTGAAGTTTTCGTTGAAGTCCGGGAACAACAAGACGGCCAAATTTAAACGCGCATTCTCCATATCCAGTGTTGCCTCTTGAAATGCCTGTCGTTGCTGTTCGTATTGAATCTGAGCCTTCACCACATCGCTGTGCGCACCTTGGCCGGCGTTTTCCTGCTGCTGTGTAATTTCGAGAAACCGCTGCGCCTGCTGCACGGACTGCTGTGCCGTAGCGTACTTCCGCTGCGACGTAAGAAATGCGTAGTAGTTTTTTGTAACCGTGACAGCCAATCCACGCTGTGCAATTTCGAGACGCGCCCTTGCAGCGGCTTCGGCGGCCTGCGCCCGCTGATAACCGGATTGCAGAAATGTATCCGGCGTGATCTCCTGATGCACAACGCCCCATGACCGGTACACGTGAACGCCGTCGTTTGTGATAAAGCGTCCACTAGGCGATATGCCATTACCTTGGGTACCCAAGTACTGCGTGGTATAGCTCACGGAAGGTAGAAGAGAGGATCGTGCCTGCCGCCGATCTTCGCGAGTGATGGCGACGTCTGCAACAGCGGACTGAAACTGCGCATCGATCCTCCTGGCCCGATCAAGCGCGTCTTGCAACGTGATGACCGGCGGCGGAGCCGCGGGACCCTGCGGTAGAACGAGTTGAAATGCCGGACGATTTCCGTCGGTTTGGGCAACAGCCGGAGCAATCGCGACAACGGCGACGACGACGAGACTCAGTAGACGAGCCAATTGGGCCTCCTAAAGATGAGGGATCAGACTGAACGTAGTACACGATCATTCTGCCCGAGGAAGCCGCCGCGGCGCGATAAGTTACTGTGGAGCTTTTACGGCGTAAGTGTAAAACATCTCTGGAGGCGTGATCCGATGGTCCACCGCGAGCGTATCGGCAACACCGTTCGCGATCGCGTTATAGTACCAGGCAAAAAATTCCGCGAACGCAACATCTCGACCGGACGAAATTAGACTGGCTAATTTGATGAAGTCCGGACGGCGAGTTTTGAAATAAGGCAGTAGCTTGTCGCGCGAGAATACGTTTATAAACGTCCGGTACTTTCGGGCATCAGCGTCTTCCAGTATTGTTTCCTTGCCGCGAAGGTCGTCCGGAGTTCGCTTTTCATCGGCCAATGCTGTGCCGATCGTTACGACACGATAACCCGCGGACTCACGCAATTCACGACGAAGCTTGCCGGCAGCCTCCGGGTTGCTCTCGACAAGCCAGGCAAAATACCGCTCCGTAGAGGACCGATCCGACTTGCCACGGCGGGGTGGCGGCGGCATTAATGTCTTGTCCTCGTAGAAGGCATCAATCATCCCACCTAGCAAAATTCCCGAAACGACGGTCTCATACATCGCCCGTCCCTTTGGAATCGCCTTCGTTCCTTCCAGGGAATTGACCATGGACTCGATTTCGTTCCAGTTGTCGACAATTAGTTTCGTGAATTCTTGAGTGTTGCGGCGTAGTGGCTCGTTAAGGCGGTCAAAATCACGCTCACGAATGACAGGCATGAACGGCACCGAGTCAAATTCATCCCGGCGGCCGGCAAGATGCTCGTCTTCCAACCTGTCCGACATTCTGGATACTTCGTTGGTGGAAGACTTGAGCATTTTGGCCATTTTATCGATGGACCAACCCTGCGCGTAGGCGACAACAATCTGCCGGGCGAGATCGTCTTTCATCAGCGCTTCCGCGGTACGCGACCACGGATAAGAGCCGAACTGAAAGTCCGGATGGACATCCGGCTTTTTCACCGGTTTTTGAGCCGTGAGCAGCAAAGCAAGGGGAATGACGAGAAGCTTTTTCACCATTGCAATTCTAATCCAAATTGGACGTTCCGGCGCGTCGGTGGTTACCTGAAACAAAACCGGCAGCATCATACATGAACGACCTTAGCCGAAAGAACATTTGGCACCTGCCGGAATTGACCAATGACATCGTTGTTGACCGGATGATCGACTAATAGAAGCGCCAACGCCTTGCCGCCTTCATATTCGCGGCCGAGATGCATGCCCGCAATGTTTACGTTGCACCTGCCGAGAACACCTCCGATCGCACCAATGACTCCGGGTTTGTCATTGTTCGTGAAGAAGATCATATTCCCCCGCGGCACGACTTCGAGGGGATATCCGTCAATATTCACGATACGTGGAAGCTTGTCTGTGAATACGGTCCCTGATACCCGATGCGATTCTACGTCCGTCTTGAGCTCAATGACGATAAGGTTTGTAAAATTTTCAGGTGCAGGGACGCGCGTTTCTTGAATTTTGATTCCGCGCTGCTTCGCAACATGAATCGCATTGACCAGGTTCACACCTTCGCGAAGTACCGGAACAAGCAAGCTGCGCACAATAACGGAGGTCAGATAATTGAGGTTCATCTCGCAAACCTCACCCGAATACCGTATAGAGACGGTTTGCATCCTTCCTTCGCAAATTTGCGCTATGAACGTCGCCAGCCGAGCGCCTAGATCGAGGAAGTGCTGATATCTTTCGACCGTTCCGGCCTCCAGACGCGGAAAGTTAAGTGCACCATCCACGGTGTTCTTCATAAGGAAATCGGATACTTGCCGGCAGATGTCCTCGGAGACCTTGCGTTGGGCTTCGACAGTGGAAGCTCCCAGATGTGGAGTCGCAATGAAGTTTTCTAATCGAAGCAGAGGAGAATCCGTATTTGGTTCAGTCTCAAACACATCAAAAGCTGCACCGGCAACCTTGCCGGTCTTGAGCCCGTCGTACAGATCGTCTTCGTTGATAATGCCGCCGCGCGCACAGTTTAGGATGCGAACACCGTCTTTCATCTGAGCGATGGCATCCTTGTCGATAAGGTTTCGTGTTCCATCTGCGAGAGGGACGTGAACAGTCACGAAATCGGCTTCTGCGAATATGGTCCGTAATTCCACCAACTCTAAACCGCTCGAAAGATGGGCATCCGGATTGATGTAAGGATCGAAAGCAATGACGTTCATGCCCATTGCCTGGCACTTGCGCGCGACTTCGCTGCCGATGCGCCCGAGACCGATCACACCGAGCGTCTTGCCCGCTAATTCCACGCCTTTGAACCTGTTCTTTTCCCACTTATGGTCCTGAAGGCTTTTGTATGCTTGCGGAATATTACGAGCGAGAGCGAACAGCATCGCAATGGTGTGCTCGGCAGTTGTGGTCGTCGAGCCGCCCGGAGAGTTCATCACGAGAATCCCATATTCCGTTGCGGCATCGAGATCGACATTGTCCACTCCAACGCCGGCCCGACCCACAACCTTCAGCTTCCGGGCTTTTTGCATCAGCTCGCGATCGACGTTCGTGCTGCTGCGGATGATGATCCCATCGAAATCGCCAATGATTTCAAACAGCTTCTCACGCGAAATCTTTTCCTGGACAATCGGTTCGATGGATTTCGAGCGGCGAATAACCTCGACGCCCGCGGGATCGATTCCGTCTACTAGGAGAACTCTAAAATCGGGCATAAGGCTCTGAGAGATTTAAAGACCTGCCACGAAGGCTCGTATTCGTTCCAAGGCCGATTCGATATTGGCGAGAGAATTTGCAAAGGACAATCGTAGATAGCCTTCCCCGTAATCTCCGAACGCCGTTCCGGCCAAGGCTGCCACACCTGCCTGGTTCAGCAATCTATTTGCAAACTCCTCGCTCGGAAGCTCGACGCCGCTGATATTCGGAAACAAGTAAAAAGCACCAGGCGGTTTGAGACACCGAATCCCGGGAATGCTGTTCAGACCATCTGCAAGAACATCGCGCCGCTTCCGAAATTCGGCAACCATGATTTCAGCCGCCGCATCCGATTCGGGCGTAAACGCTTCCAAAGCAGCGCGTTGTGTGAATGTGGCGGTACTCGAAACGGTGTTGTTAACGAACAAATCGACGGCTGGGAAAGTATCTGCGGGCACAATTCCGTAACCAAGCCTCCAGCCTGTCATAGCGTATATCTTCGAAAACCCGTTCACGACAAAGACACGGTCGACAATATCGGGCACATCCAGAATGCTTGCGGGACGATCTCCGTAATAAATCCCGGAGTAGATTTCGTCGGAAAGAATCAACAGGTCATGCGCACGCGCAAGATCAGCGATTTTTTTCAAATCATCAAAGGTCAAAACGCCACCGGTCGGATTTTGCGGCGAGTTGACCACGATCATCTTGGTGCGAGACGTAATGCGGCGGGCAAGTTCGCTCAAGTCAAAGCGGAACTGCTTTGATTCTTCGAGTCTGACCGGGACAGGTGCGGCGCCGGCCATTCGAATAGCCGCTTCATAGGCCGGGTATGCTGGAGCGGGATAGATGACCTCATCGCCTGGATCCACGATCGAGTGAATGATCGAAAAGATCATCATCTTGGCGCCTGGCGTAACGATAACGTTTGCGGGATCGATTCTTACGGGATGTTTGGACGATAAATGGTTCGCGATCGCCACACGCAAATCCCAAACTCCCGGTGTCGGCGAATAGTGGGTAGCGCCTTTCCGCAACCAGTCGATTGCTGCCCGAACCACAGGTTCGGGGGTGTCGAAGTCCGGCTCACCAATTTCCAAGTGAATGATGCTACGGCCCTGGCGCTCCAACTCGTTGGCACGGCCTAGCATCTCGAATGCCGCCTCGCCCCGGATGCCCTGCATTCGCCGTGCTATGCGGCTTTTCGTATCCAGCTTCACTCAGCCAACTCCTTTTCAAAGAAAATGACCCGAAAGTATAACATTCCTGTATGTACAAGGATGCTGGAGGGACGCGTGGGTGACAAGTGGGTCCGTGTTGCACACTTGTTGGACTTGCCAACCGAGGGACTTGGCCACTCCGTAAAGGCTGAGGGCCTCGATATCGCCCTATTTCGCTGGGAGGATCGCGTCTATGCCATCGAGGATCTATGTCCGCACCTGGGCTTTCCGCTAAGCGAAGGAATCATGCAGCAGGGAGAAATAATCTGCAGCTGGCACGGCTGGCACGTCCGTCTCGAAGACGGCTCGTGCCGTCGCGAGCGCGAGAAGGCGAAGGTATGGGAATGCGAGATTCGTGGCGACGAGGTTTTCATAAGAATTGAAAATGGATTATGACAGTACGGCGCCTCTGGATGCAGATGACACCAACCGTGCATACCTTCCCAAAACTCCGGTCTTATAACGTGGTTCTGGCGCTTTCCATGTACTGAGGCGCTGTTTGATTTCGCCCTCCGAAACCTTCAACTCGAGTTTTCGTTCCTGAGCATCGATTAGAATCGTGTCGCCGTCTCGGATGGCAGCGATCGGGCCGCCGACTGCGGCCTCGGGAGCAACATGGCCGACCATCAGTCCGTGTGTTGCGCCGGAAAATCGGCCATCTGTCATCAAGCCAACTTTATCGCCCAGGCCCTCACCGTGGAGAGCACCCGTCACTGCCAACATTTCACGCATACCCGGTCCACCTTTCGGACCCTCGTACCGAATGACGACAATATCCCCGGGCTTGATGTCGCCTCGAAGAATCGCCGCCATCGCGTCCTCCTCGCACTCGAAAACACGGGCCGGACCTTCGAGGCGGAGATTTCGAACACCGGCTACCTTCACTACTCCGCCTTCAGGAGCAAGATTGCCCTTCAAAACGCGGATTGTTCCAGTAGGGCTGATCGGTTTCGAGATCGGACGCACAACGCTCTGTTCGGTTCCGGCCGGAACCTCTTTTAAATTTTCCTTCAAAGTGCGTCCCGTGCAGGTGAGAGAATCCCCATGAAGCAAACCCGCATCCAACAGAGCTTTCATTACTCGTGGCACACCGCCAACGCGGTCCAGATCCGCCATGACATAAGTACCCCCCGGTCGCAGATCTACGATGTGGGGTGTGCGATCGGTTATCCGATTGAAATCGTCGATTGTCAGGGGGACACCGGCTTCATTGGCGATTGCGAGCAAATGCAGAACGGCATTCGTAGAACCGCCCGCGGCAACTACAACGGTGATCGCGTTCTCGAACGCTTCGCGGGTAAGGATCTGTCGCGGCGTAATGCCCTTCTGCAACAGGTTCATCGCGGCTTTGCCGGAGTTCAGGCAAATCTCCGTTCGGGCGTCCGCCACAGCCGGAACGTTGGCGCTACCAGGGATCGACATTCCCAACGCTTCGATGGCGGACGCCATCGTATTTGCCGTGTACATACCGGCACACGATCCAGGCCCCGGGCAGGCCATGCCTTCAAGCTGCTTCAATGCTTCCGCCGTCATTTTCTTTTGCGCATACGCTCCGACAGCTTCGAAGACATCCTGGATCGTCACATCCTTGTCACCGAAATGGCCGGGCATAATCGTTCCACCATACAAAAACACGGATGGAAGGTTCAGTCGAGCAAGGCCCATCAACATTCCAGGCAGACTTTTATCGCAGCCGGCGATGGCAACCAGACCATCAAATCGCTCTGCAAACGTGACGAGCTCGACGGAATCGGCAATCACTTCACGGCTGACCAAGGAACCTTTCATGCCTTCGTGCCCCATCGAAATGGCATCACTCACCGCAATGGTGCAGAACTCGATTGGTGTGCCGAGCGCAGCACGGACTCCATCTTTTACAGATGCAGCAAGCCGATTCAGATGGATATTACAGGGCGTGACTTCGTTCCAGGAACTGGCAACGCCGATCATGGGCTGGCTTAGCTGGGCATCGGTAAGTCCCATCGCTCGAAACATCGATCTGTGAGGCGCGCGCTCTGGTCCTTCGGTAACAGCCCAACTCCGGTGTTTGAGTCTATGGTCGGACATCAGTATCGATTCTCCTTGAATTGAAGCGTGACAGAATAACACACCAAAAGTAGCCCAAATCCTCCAGAAATCGAGTATTTCCGCGCGTTCGCAACCGCAGCGCTTCGGCCAAAACTTCCCGTCCATCCCTCATAGCTGGAGCTGACATTAACGCCGACCCTTCCAAACCCACACCAGTCGTGCGACTTAGCGTGCGGGTCCCCGATGGGACAGCGATCTGCATACATATTGAGTAGGGTACCTAACCCCGGAGGTCTGGTATGCGTTTTTTGAACAACAATGTGGCTGTATTGCTATTCAGCTGCTTCGTGTTGGCGCTGGTTGTTCTGGCGCCACCTGCAATGCAAGGGGACGAGTGGAATTTAGCCACTCGATTTTCAGTCAATCATCCTTTCGAAGTCCCGAATTTAGTATTACAACCGAATACTCCTTATTTAATCCAGCTGCACGATTCACCCGCAGAACGGCGCGTCGTCCAGATTTACAACAGCGATCAAAGCAAAATGCTGACGATGTTTATGGCTGTTGCGGATGAGCGCACAGCTCCTACGGACAACACACAATTTACATTCATTGAAACAGAGCCAGGTTTTCCCATGCCCATTAAAGAGTGGTTCTATCCTGGACGGCTAGCCGGTCTGGAGTTTGTTTATCCGAAGGACCAGGCAATGGAAATTGCCCGGCACGCTCAAGAACCGATTCTGGCTGCAAGTACGAACGATCTCCACGACCTTAGTAGCATTACTGTTGAGTCGATCGGACCGATACGAGAAGAGGCACAGGCGCCTGCAACCAGTACGGCTCAGAACGTGACGCCACAAGAAAGCCCGGCCGTCTTAGAAAAACCGACCGATGTTGAAGAGGCTGAGCAACAACAGGTGACCGAGCCGGAAACTCCTCCTCTGATAGCACAGAACGATCAGTCCGAGATTCAACGCGAAAAGCCTGCCGAGGCTCCAGCGGTAACTGAGGCTCCAGCGGCTCCAGCGGTAACTCAAGACACGACCACAACCCGCGAGCTTCCGCAGACTGCCGGTGAATTGCCTCTAATTGCGTTAATCGGTCTCTTGTGTTTGGGTGCTGGCCTTAGCTTAAAGGTCATCTCTTCGCACAACTAAGCACCCGATAAAAAATGTCCGCGGCGGCACTGGGCAATTTGCCAAAATTTGGCAAATTGCTCACTGTCCCTGTTTCGAATTGCTACAATCCTAAGCCATGATAAGCGTGTTGGTAGGAATCCTTCTGCTGCTGGCGAATGGCCAGACTGTTAATTTCTTCTCGCTAAACCAGGACATTGAGATCGGCTCAGCATCGGAAAAGGAAGCCAGACAGACGCTCGCTCTGATAGCCAATCCAAGCGTAACTCAGTACGTGACGACGATTGGCCAACGGATCGCTCGCAACCGTACGTTGCCGGCACTGCATTATCAATTCCAGATAGTCAACTCGAAGGACATTAATTCCATCGGATTCCCGGGCGGGGCGGTCTATATCTACCGCGGCTTACTGGAAACGGCCTCCAGCGACGATGAAATCGCCGCAATTCTGGCACACGAAGTCAGCCACGTCGCATCCCGCCACGGCACGGCGCAGTTGTCGCGCCAGTTGTTGGTACAGGCGCCCATTGCCATCGCCGCGGGCCTGCCCGCAACGGAAGTGTGGAAAGAGCAGATCACAAAACTGGGAATCTCGCTCGGAATCGATGCTCCTTTCCTGCGTTATAGCCGGGATCAGGAACTCGAGGCCGGCCTTTTGGCAATTCGTCTCCTTTCTGAAGCTCGATACGATCCGAGCGCCTTCCAGGCAATTCTTGAAAAAATAGAGGAGGCGCAAACCAGCGATCGCGCACGGGCAACTGCCTTCGTTTTTAATCATCCTCAAGGACAGACAGCTTCATCCGAGATTGCAGAGGCAATCGAGCAGCTTGCAACACCGGTCACTCGCGCGACTGCAAATCCAAACTTTCGTACTTTCATAGCTCGTCTTCAGCGCATCGCCTATCCGCCGCCCAAGCCCGTGCTCAGTACCGTTACGGACACCCCCTCCGGCGTTCCCTGGAAAACGTTCACGCATTCTTTGGACTATTACCGCCTTGGTTATCCGTCGGGATGGGTGGTGACTCGTACACAAACCGGGGGTGCGATCATTGCACCTCCCGATGGCATTCGGGCTTCGCGGGATGGCGATGATGTCAGTCGAGGAGTCATGTTTGATCTTTTCGACATCTCATTACCCGATCGATCGCTGACCTTGGAGCAAGCAACCAACCGCCTGATTGTGTTTCTGCGGCAGCGGAACCAATCCCTGCGAACGGTTCCTGGAGCAGAGACGCAAACTCTTGTAAGCGATGAAGCAGGGTTGAGGACCGTGATGATCGGGAAAGCCGACGTAAACGGCCAACCCGAAGTCGCATGGGTGGTGACGCGTCTTTACTACCAAAGCCTTTTTTATATGGTGTTCGTCGCCCCGGAAGACGAATTCCCAACCTTTCAAACCACCTTTGAACAGATGGTCAGCAGCGTGCGGCTACGATAGGGCGGACCGGGTAAAGCACGATCTTACTTGTTTCGCTCAATCCGCCGAATTCCGTCGCGGACAGCAGCGATTATGCACGAAGCAATATCAGCAAAGATTCCCGAATCGATGACACCAGTCGTGGACTTGAGTTGGGTATCCAGGGCAGAGGGATTATCGATCGGACCGTGTTGCCAATCGACAATCAAGTTGCCATTGTCCGTCACTATCGGTTGGCCATTCCGCACTCGCAAACTTCCCGGCTGCAACTGACGGAGAACAAGTGGCGCGGCAAAAGGGACTACCTCGACGGGAATCACCGTTTTGGTCCCGAGCCGTTCAACGAGCTTACTTTCGTCGACCACGATAACTACCCTCTTTGACGCGCGCGCCACGATTTTCTCACGCACCAGGGCGCCGCCAAGCCCTTTGATGAGATCGAGGCGAGGAGAGACTTCGTCGGCGCCATCGACTGTCACGTCGATCACAGGGTGATCCTTCAACGTTGTTAGCGGCACTCCGAGCTCTTCGGCCAGTCGCCGTGATTGCTCGGATGTGGGTATCCCGGCGACTTTCATACGAGAGCGCGCGAGTTCCTGAATGAACATTGAAGCCGTGGATCCGGTGCCGAGGCCAACGATCATGCCGTCTCGGATTTCTGCCAGCGCTTCCAGTGCAGCTTTCCGTTTCAGCGCTTCAGTCATAGGAAGTCGTTGACGCGCAGCAAATCGTCTTCTTTCAGGACTTGCAATTTCAAGCCGCAGTCGCAGAGTTGATCGAGATCGCGCGTCGTATCCGATACAACGAGCGTTTGGCCCAAGGTGGAACCGACCATTTCGACCGCACGTTCCGCGAGTGCCTTCTTTGAAATCGGGCTGGTGAAGTCTCCGGACACATTGATCCTTACAACAGGCCCATCGACGAGTTCATTCGCATAGATAAGCAGCGGATCCCATGAGCACTGCTCTTGAATTTTGCAAGCGACATATTTAAAGCCGGAGGAAATGATGATCGAAGGAATTCGTGCGGCGACAAGTCGTTCAACCACTGTAGGAACATGGCGGTTCCACTCGATCTCATCGAGATACGCATGGATTTCGTCGATAGAACGGCCTTTCCACAAGCTTGTATCGCGTTGGCAGAATTCCTCGTAGGAGAGGCGGCCGGCGAGCCACTCGTCGAAATAGTTACATGCGACATCTTCCCAAACACCCAACCGCTCGTGGACGTAACGCCATGGACTCGGGGTATTAGTAAGCGTTCCGTCGAGATCAAAGATTACTGAAGACAATTTGTCTACCATCGGTTCCTAAGGCCGGTGACCGGCACGTACAAGATTCAGGAATTCGTTTCGCGTGTTCTGATCGTCCTTAAATGCTCCGAGCATTGCACTGGTCACCGCAACGGAATTTTGTTTTTCAACACCGCGCATGATCATACACAGATGCTGGGCCTCGACAACGACAGCCACTCCTCGAGGATGGATTTTTGCCTCGATGGTTTCGGCAATCTGTGTGGTCAAACGCTCCTGAACCTGCAGACGTCGAGCATACATATCCACAAGACGCGGAATTTTGCTCAAGCCGATAACGCGACCATTCGGGATATAGCCCACGTGACACTTGCCGAAAAATGGAAGCAAATGGTGCTCGCAGAGACTGAACATTTCGATATCTCGAACGATAACCATCTCATCGTAAGCGACATCGAACAGCGCTCTGTTCAATAACGCATCCGGGTCCATTCGGTATCCGCTCGTTAAAAACCGCATTGACTGATCTACCCTCTTCGGAGTGTTGACCAGGCCATCACGAGTCGGATCCTCCCCGATCTCCTTCAGAATCGAGCTAATCTCCTCAATCATCCTGACTAGTATGCCCTATCGTGTTCCATCAATAAGGAAGAATGTGTTATTTAACGGTATGCCCATCTATGAATACGAATGCGCAAAGTGCGGCGCAACCATTGAAGTGATCCAGAAGATGTCGGACAAGCCATTGAAAAAGCACGCCGGCTGCGGGGGCGCCTTAACGAAGTTGGTCTCCGCTGCCGGCTTTCAATTCAAAGGCACCGGCTGGTACGTGACCGATTACGCCCGCAAAGGCTCGGGTGACCGTACTGAAACTGGAAAAGATGACAAAACAGACTCGAAAGAATCGAAAGACACCTCCGGAAATGGCAACAAGGAAAGCAGCGGCACTAAAGCGGGGACCGAAAAAACCAGCAAGAGAGACAGTTCACCCAAGAAAGGCGCCCAAAAAGACTAAGTATCTCCGGGCGGAACATATCTACTCCCGCCTTCAGGCCGCCTATCCGCACGCGAAGTGCGCGCTCGATCACGAGAACCCGCTTCAGCTACTCATCGCGACAATTCTCTCGGCACAAAGCACGGACAAGATGGTCAACATCATCACGCCCGCATTGTTCAAGAAATACCGGACGGCCGAGCAGTTTGCCAATGCAGATACCCTAGAGTTGGAAGCCATGATCCATTCGAGCGGATTCTTCCGGAATAAGGCCAAGAGCATCAAGGCAGCGTGCCGATTGATTGCCGAGGAATATGGCGGCAAGGTGCCCGATGAAATGGACGCATTGCTAAAACTGCCAGGGGTCGCCCGGAAGACTGCAAACGTTGTCCTGGGTGTCGCGTTCGGCAAGGCCGAGGGGGTCGTGGTCGACACTCACGTCCAGCGCCTATCGCGCCGGCTGGATTTCTCTAAAGAAGAGCGCCCCGACCGGATTGAGCAGGATTTGATGCAGCTCTTCACACGAGATAAGTGGGTCCTCTTAGCGCATTTGCTTATCTTCCACGGCCGAACGAAATGTATGGCGCTTCGGCCCAAATGCGGCGAGTGCCCGATCGAAGACTTGTGCTATTCCGAAGACAAGACCGTGTGAGATGCAGACGATCCTGGGCATTGTTCAATGGACCATCGTTATCGTGGCAGTCTCAGGAACACTGGCACTGTTCGCGTGGATTTTGACAATGATCATTCGGAAAGATAAACCGAAATGAGTTCTATCGACCGCGTACGCGAGGAATTGGAAAAGTACGAACATCCATTCTTCAGCTTCGCAGCGCGTGAGAAGAACGATAGTACGGAGATCGTCATCCGATCGAAGATCCCGAATGTGATCTCACCCGAATACCGAATCACACTACACGAACGCGACTTGCAAAGCTCGCAGTTTCCTTGGACCTTTCAAAAATTACTGTACGACTGCCTGACGGATTACATTGTTGAGCTATTTACTAAGAGTCCCATGACCTGATGACCGGATGAATGAATCAGGGAATTTTAACGCAGGAGCGGCGGGTTGCCGGGCCAATACGGCGACATTATCAGAGTCTCAGCTTCAACTGCTGCAGGCGATGCCATCGGTTTTTCA
>Ga0075424_100000531_pt1 | contig 30046 bp, 2 predicted proteins | sample SoiMethybrSBSTD3_FD_75301 | JGI IMG/M metagenome (GOLD analysis project Ga0075424, IMG submission 75301) | Bulk soil microbial communities from a Populus tree surrounding site in Tennessee, USA - Soil MetaG P. TD hybrid SBSTD3 | ecosystem: Environmental > Terrestrial > Soil > Tree plantation... | reverse complement strand
CGCCGAAGGGGCTGGACAGGAGACCGTGGTGGCTCTCCTCGGCGAGCGTGACGCCGACTTCCTGATGGCTCTGCTGGCCATTCTCAAGGCTGGAGCCGTCTACCTGCCGCTGGATCCGGAGCATCCCGCCCAGCGTTGGCGGCAGGTGCTGGCCCAGAGCGGCTGTCGCCTGGCGATTGTTTCGGCAGAGCTCGCCCCAGCCCTGGCCGCGGCCCTGGCTGGCGCCGACTCGGCGGAGGGGACGAAGCTCCTTCCTCTGGACGCTCCTCTCGCAACCGAGCTGCCGGACGGCAGCCTCGGAGTGGGCTCCGACCCGCAGAGCCTCGCGTACATCCTTTTCACGTCCGGCTCCACGGGCGTTCCCAAGGGCGCCATGATCCAGCACCGAGGGATGCTCAATCACCTGCGGGCCAAGATCGCCGATCTCGGGCTCACGGCCGGCGACTGCGTCGCCCAGTCGGCCCCGCAGACCTTCGACATTTCGGTGTGGCAGCTCCTTGCTCCCCTGTTGGCGGGAGGGCGAGTGCACATCGTCGACCGCGGCGCCAGCCTCGATCCGGAGCGGCTCATCGCCGAGGTGGGTGCCGCGGGAGCTTCGGTTCTGCAGACCGTGCCCTCGATGTTGGCGGCGATGCTGCGCGACGCCGGCCTGGCGGAGCGGCGGCTGCCGGCGTTGCGATGGATGATCGCCACCGGCGAGGCTCTTCCCCCCGGACTTGCCGGCGACTGGCAGGAGGCCTTCCCGGCGATACCGCTCCTCAACGCCTACGGTCCGACCGAGTGCTCCGACGACGTGACCCATGCTTTCGTCTCCGCCGCCGGTGCAAACGAGGCTCAAGTGTCGATCGGACGTCCGGTCACCAGCACCAGGATCTATGTCCTCGACGATCACCTTGCGCCTGTGCCGGCGAGAGTGGCGGGCGAGCTGTACGCCGGCGGCGCCGGGGTCGGGCGTGGCTATGTAGGCCGGCCGGAGCTGACGGCGGAACGCTTCCTGCCGGATCCGTTCGGCCCTCCTGGGAGCCGTTTCTACCGGTCGGGTGACCTGGCCCGCTGGCGGGTGGACGGCACGCTCGACTTCCTCGGCAGGGTGGATTTCCAGGTCAAGATGCGGGGCTTCCGCATCGAGCTCGGAGAGATCGAGGCGGTGCTCGCCCGGCATCCGGCGGTGTCGGAGAGCGTGGTCACGCTGGGCGGCGACGGGTCCAGGCTGGTGGCCTACTTCGTGGCATCGCCGGGCGCGGCCGTGGGAGCTTTGGAGCTGAGGGACTATCTCCAGGAGAACCTGCCGGTGTACATGATCCCCTCGGCCTTCGTGGGCTTGCTGGCACCGCCGCGCACGCCCAACGGCAAGCTCGACCGGCGCGCGCTGCCGGCGCCAGAACCGGCGGCGGCGGCCGAACCGCTGGCGCCGCGCACGCCGGTCGAGGAGATCGTGGCGCAGATCTGGGCGGAGGTCCTGGACCGCGAACGCGTGGGGGTGGAGGAAGACTTCTTCGCTCTGGGCGGTCACTCGCTGCTGGCGACGCGGGTGATGTCACGGCTGCGCCGGGCCTTGCAGGTGGACCTGCCGTTGCGGGCGCTGTTCGAGGCGCCGACGGTGGCGGGGCTGGCCGCAGCCGCGGAGCGGGCACGGCGGGCCGGGGACGCCGCGGAGCGGCCGCTCCTGAAGCGGGTGACGGGGGACGGGGATTTGCCCCTCTCCTATGCCCAGCAGCGGCTGTGGTTCCTCGACCAGCTCGAGCCCGACAGCCCGCTTTACAACCTGCCGATGGCGGTGCGCCTGGAAGGCGAGCTGGACATCGCCTCCCTGGAGCGGAGCCTGGCGGAAATCGTGCGGCGCCATGAGGTGTTGCGCACCCGGTTCCCGGTGCGCGCGGGGCGTCCGGTGCAGGAGATCGAGCCGGCAGGCAGCCGGCTGCTGCCGCTGATCGACCTGGAAGGTCTGGACGAGAACCGCCGCCGTTGGGAGCTGCGGGACCTCGTCCAGGCGGAGTCGGCGCGGCCCTTCGACCTGGCGCGTGGCCCGGTGTTCCGAGCCTTCCTCCTGCGCCTCGGCGAGAGTGAGCACGCGCTGCTCGCCACGGTGCACCACATCGCGAGCGACGGCTGGTCGAGCGGCGTGCTGCGCCGCGATCTCGGCCGGCTCTACGCCGCGTTCGCCCGCGGCGGCGAGCCACAGCTCTCGGCGCTACCCGTGCAATATGCAGATTATGCGGTCTGGCAGCGCCGGTGGCTGGAAGGTGGCGGGCTGGCGGCGGAGTTGGAGCATTGGCGGCAGCGGCTCGCCGGGGCGCCCGAGATCCTGGAGCTGCCGTGGGACCACGCGCGTCCGGCGGTCCGCAGCCCGCGGGGGTCCAGCCAGTCCTTCGCTCTGCCCGGCGACCTCGGCGAGGCGCTGCGCTCTCTGGGCCGGCGGGAGGGCGCGACGCTCTATATGACGCTGCTCGCCGGATTCGTGGCATTACTCCGCCGCTCCGCAGGGGACGACGTGGTGGTGGGGACGCCCGTCGCGGGCCGCCGGCTTCTGGAGCTGGAGGAGCTGATCGGCTTCTTCGTCAACACCCTCGTCCTGCGGGTGGACCTCCCGGGATCTCCGTCCTTCGCCGGGATCCTGAAGCGTTCCCGGAAGGTCGTGCTGGAAGCTCACGAGCACCAGGACTTGCCTTTCGACAAACTGGTGGAGGAGCTCCAGGTCCAGCGCTCGTTGAGCTTCTCCCCACTGTTCCAGGTGATGTTCGTCTTCCAGCCGGAGGAGGGCGAAGCTCTGAGCTTGCCGGGGCTGCGGGCCCTGCCGATGACGGACGAGATCCGCCTTGAGACGGCCCGCTTCGATCTGTCTCTGGTGCTGACCGAACGCGCGGGGATGCTCGGAGGATTCCTCAACTACAGCACGGACCTCTTCGAGACCGCGACCCTGGCGCGCATGGCGGATCACCTCATCTCGCTGCTCGCCAGCGCGGCCGCTCATCCGGAACAGCCGCTGGAGGAGTTGAGCGTGCTCTCCGCGGCCGAGCGGCAGGCCCTGGTCATCGAGTGGAATGACGGTCTCCGCTGCGCGCCTGAGACGCTCTGTTTCCAACAGCTCTTCTCGCGCCAGGCGGTGCGTCGGAGGGAGGCGGCTGCGGCCATCTTCGCCGGCGAGACCCTGAGCTACGCCGAAATCGAGGCGGTCTCCAACCGGCTGGCGCGCCACCTGAGGCGCTTGGGGGTCGGGCCGGAGGTGCGGGTAGCCCTCTGTGTGGAGCGCTCGCCGGACTTTTTGACCGGAATCCTGGGAATCCTCAAGGCTGGCGGTTCCTATGTTCCGCTGGATCCGGCGTACCCGTCGGAGCGCCTGACCTGGATTCTGGGCGATGCCCTGCGAGGTCAAGAGGTGGCTCTCCTGGTGACGCGCGAGGCGTCGGCGGCCGCCATCGAAGCCGGCACTCCAGAGACGCCGGCGGGGCTGCGCCGGGTTCTCCTCGACCGGGATGGGGAGGCGATCGCCCGCGAGAGCAGCGAGCCGCTCCCGGCATGGGTCGGTCCGGACAACCTCGCCTACGTGATTTACACCTCAGGCTCGACCGGCCGGCCGAAAGGCGTCGCCGGCACGCACCGCGGTCTCGCCAACCTCTGGGCCGAGCTCGGCGGCCGTTTCGCTGCACCCGGCGAGCGGGTATTCCAATTCTTCTCTCCGGCGTTCGATGGGGCGCTCTGGGACGTGACGCTGGCCATGGCGAGCGGCGCCACCCTCTGCTTTGCACCCCGGGAGGCCCTGCTGCCGTGGCCGCAGGATTTGAAGATCGACGTTGTCACGCTTCCTCCCTCAGCCCTCTCGGTGCTGTCTCCTGAGGCATCGCCCGAGCTCCAAACGGTCGTGGTGGCGGGCGAGGCCTGCCCGCTGGAGCTGGCGCGCCGTTGGGCGCGGGGGCGCTGCTTCGTCGACGCCTATGGGCCCACGGAGGCCACGATCTGCGCCAGCTACTCGCGGTTCCGCCGGGAGCAGGACCGGCTGTCCATCGGGCGTCCGATCACCAACGTGAGGCTGTACGTCCTCGATGCGGGAAGGCAGCCAGCGCCGGTGGGTACAGCGGGTGAGCTCTGTATCGCCGGGACCGGCTTGGCCCGCGGCTACCTCGGCCGGCCGGATCTGACGGCGGAGGCCTTCGTCCCCGATCCCTTGGCGTCCGCTCCGGGGGAGCGCCTCTACCGGACGGGCGATCTCGCCCGCTACCTGCCGGACGGCGAGATCGAGTTCCTCGGGCGCATCGATCATCAGGTGAAGGTCCGGGGCTTCCGCATCGAGCCGCACGAAATCGAGACGGCGTTGGTGCGGCAGGAGCGGGTCCAGGAGGCGGTGGTCGTGGCGAGAGAAGACGCCGGGACGACGCGGCTCGTCGCCTACGTGGTGCCGCGCGATGGGATGGAAGCCCCTACCTCCGGCGAGCTGCGGGCGGCGCTCTCCGGCACGCTGCCGGATTACATGGTGCCCGCGATCTTCCAGCGGCTCGAGCGGCTGCCGCTGCTTCCCAACGGCAAGGTGGATCGCAAAGCTCTGCCCGCTCCGATGGAATCGGGGCAGGACCGGGTCTACACGCCGCCACGCAACCCTGTAGAGGCGACGCTCGCCTCGCTCTGGGCCGAGGTGCTGCGGCTGGACCGCGTCGGCGTGCACGACAACTTCTTCGAGCTCGGGGGTGACTCGATCCTCAGCATCCAGATCGTCGCCCGAGCCCAGGAGGCAGGGATCTTCCTCACGCCTCGCCAGGTCTTTCAACACCAGACGATCGCCGAGCTGGCGGGCGAGGTGCAGGGTGCGCAGTCGGTCCGCGCCGAGCAGGGGCCGGTGACCGGTCCCGTGCCTCTCACCCCGATCCAGCGCTGGTTTTTTGCGGAAGGCTTCGCCGCGCCGCACCACTTCAACCAGGCCGTGCTGCTGCAGGCGTGCCGCCCGCTGGAGGCGGCGCGCCTGGCGCGCGTCTTTGCGGCGATGGTCCGCCACCACGACGCGCTGCGCATGCGGTTCGGTCACAGCGGAGAGGAATGGCGGCAGGTCAACGCCGCGGTGGAGGCTGCGGCGCCGTTCCTCCACGTCGACCTGTCCGGGCTGCCCGCAGCATGCCGCACGCCGGCACTGGAGGTTGCAGCGGCCATGGCACAGGCGAGCCTGGACCTCGAGCGCGGGCCGGTGGCGCGCGTCCTGTGGCTCGATCTCGGCGCCGCGGTCTCGTCCCGCCTGCTGCTGGTGATCCACCATCTGGTGGTGGACGGTGTCTCCTGGCGGATCCTGCTTGGCGACTTGGTCCGCGGATACCGGCAGCTCGAGGCGGGGGAGGAGATCCGCTTCCCGCCCAAGACGACGTCGTTCAAGGAATGGGCGGAACGGCTGGAGGCTTACGCCAGCTCGGCGCATCTGGCCGCTGAAGGCGAGCAGTGGCTTGCGGCGACATCGGCGAGGCGAGCCCTGCCCGTCGACTTCCCCGGCGGAGCCAACCTCCAGGCCTCGGCGTGCACTCTCTCGACGTCTTTGGAGGCCGGCGAGACCCGAGCCCTCCTCCAGGAGGTGCCTGCGGCTTATCGCACGCAGATCAACGACGTCCTCCTCACCGCTCTGGTGGAGACCTTCGCGGCCTGGACCGGCGAGCCCTCGCTGGTGGTCGATCTGGAGGCCCACGGCCGCGAGGAGCTGTTCCCCGAGGTCGACCTCTCGCGCACGGTCGGCTGGTTCACGACTCAGTTCCCCGTGCGGCTGTCGCTGCCCTCGCCGCCCGTTCCGGGAGCGACCCTCAAGCGAATCAAGGAGGAGCTGCGGGCGGTGCCGCAAAACGGCATCGGTTACGGCCTGCTGCGCTGGACGGCGGGCGCCCCCGAGCTCTCGCGGGGGCTCGCGGCGCCGGGCGGTCACCAGGTGACTTTCAATTACCTGGGGCAGCTCGACCAGACCTTGCCGGAGTCGTCTCTGTTCGCCGGCGCGCCGGAGTCGACGGGTCCGGCGGTGAGCGCTGGCGCGCACCGTCCCGCGGTCTTCGAGGTCAGTGCGAGCGTGAGGGGCGAGCGGCTGCGCATCCAGTGGGAGTACAGCCGGGATCTGCATCGGATGGAGACGGTGCAAAAGCTGGCCGAAGGCTTTTTGGCTGCCCTGCGCGCGCTGATCGAGCACTGCCGGGCTACATCCGGCGGCCTGACTCCTTCCGATCTGCCCCTGCTGCGTCTCGGTCAGGAGGACTTGGACCGCCTCTTCACCGCGCCCCGGTCCATCGAGGACGCCTACCCGCTCTCGCCGCTCCAGCAGGGCATGCTGCTCCAATCTCTGGGCGCGCCCGACTCTGGAATCTTCGTCGAGCAGTTGAGCTGCACGCTGAGCGGCGATCTGGATCTCACCGCCCTGGAGGCGGCCTGCCGCGACGTCGTGGCGCGCCACCCGGTCCTGCGCACCTCGTTCCTGTGGGATGGGCTCGCGGAGCCGATTCAGGTGGTCCACCGGCGGGTTGATTTGTCTCTGGAGGTCGCGAGTTGGACGAGTCTGTCGCCGGCGGAGAAGGCGCGGCGTCTGGAGGAGCTCCTCCGTGAAGACCGCCGACGCGGCTTCGATCTGACGCGGGCGCCGCTGCTGCGGGTCGCTCTGATCGAGCTGACTCCCGGCACGCACCGCTTCGTCTGGACCATGCACCACCTGGTGGGCGACGGCTGGTCCGCGCCGGTGATGGTGCGCGAGCTGCTGGCTTTCTATGAAGGCCGGCGGCACGGGACGGCGGTGGCGATGCCGCAGGCCCGCCCGTTCCGCGACTACATCGAATGGATTGCGGGACGGACCTCCGCGGCCACCGAACAGTTCTGGCGGCGTGAGCTCGCCGGCTTCACCGCGCCGACGCCCCTGGGAATCGATGGGCCGCGTGAACGGCGGGAGCGCGGGCACGGTGACGAAAGGGTTCGGCTCTCCAGGGAAACGACCGCGTCGCTGGAGGCGCTGGCCCGCGGCTCGAAGCTCACCCTCAATACCCTGTTTCAAGGAGCGTGGGCCCTGCTGCTCGCTCGTTATAGCGGCGAGGAGGACGTGCTCTTCGGAGTCACGGTCTCGGGTCGTCCGGCGTCCCTGCGTGGTGCCGAGACCATGGTGGGCCCTTTCATCAGCACCCTCCCCCTGCGCATAAAGATTTCCGCGCGGGCTTCCCTCCTGCCATGGCTGGAGGAGCAGCAGCGGCGCGGTCTCGAGCGCCAGGACCACGAGTACCTCTCGTTCGTCCAGCCCTGGTCGGAGGTGCCCCTGGGTCTCCCGCTCTTCGAGACGCTGCTGGTTTTCGAGAACTATCCGCGCACCGCGGCCGCTGAGGCGGCGCGACGGGAGGATTCGGCCGGCCGGCGGCTGCTGGAGATGCGGGACCTCCAGAGCCTGGTGCGCACCCGCTATGCGGTCAACGCGGTGATCAACCCCGGCGCCGAGCTGCAGCTCTATCTTTCCTATGACCTCTCGCGGATCGACACGGCGGCGGCGCGGCGGATGCGGGATCACCTGGCGAACCTGCTGTCCGCCTTCGCGGCGGATCCCTCACGCATCCTTGCCGAGTTGCCGATGCTCGCCGAGGCGGAGCGCCGGCAGCTCCTCGCGGAAAGGCCGCAGGCTGGGGACTTGCTGGTCCTTGGCCTGGACCTCCAGCCGGTTCCGCTGGAGGTGCCCGGCGAAATCCATGTGAACCTCCCGGCGGCGGCCGCCCCGGATCTCGCCAGGGCGCCCTGGGACGCTGCGGTCGCGTTGCTGCCCACCGGGGAGTGGGCGCGCCGAACGGCCGACGGAGATCTCCGATTCCTGGGCCGGAGGTCTGAGCAAGTTCGCGTCCACGGCCGGCCGGTGTGGCTCCACGAAGTGGAGGAGGCCATCGCGCAGCATGCGGCGGTGCGGGAGGCGGTGGTCTGCTTTGAGCACGGATCTCTGGCGGCTTGGATCGTTCCATCGACGGCGGAGCTGCCTGCCACCGTCGACCTACGGCTGTTCCTGGACGATCTGCTGCCTCAGCACATGATTCCGCGATCGTTCGTACCGCTGCTGGATCCGCCACGGACGCCTGAGGGGCGGATCGACCGCGGTCTCCTGGATTCCGGCACCATGCTCGACCACGCCGGCGCGCGCAGCGTTTCGCAACTGGAGGACCTGCTGCTCGGCCTGTGGCGAGAGGTGCTCGGCATCGAATCCCTGCGCACCGACGACAGCTTCCTCGACCTCGGCGGCAACTCACTGGTCGCCTCGCGCCTGGTATCGCGTCTGCGCACCACCCTCGGTATCGAAGTCCCGTTGCGGGCTCTTTTCGAGGCGCCGACCGTGATCGAGCTGGCACGGTGGATCGAGGCGAGGGAACCGGGCACGACGCCTCCGGCCCCGGCGCTCGCGGCGGTGCCGCGCGACCGGCCGCTGCCGCTCTCCTTTGCTCAACAGCGGCTGTGGTTTCTCGACCAACTCGCGCCGGGTGATGTCTCCTACAACGTCCTTGCCCCGGTCCGATTGAGCGGAGCCCTGGATGCCGGAGCCCTGGGCCTGGCTCTTGCCGAGGTCGTGCGGCGCCACGAGACTCTGCGAACGACGTTCCCTGATCTGGAAGGGCGGCCGGTGCAGCGGATCTCCCCGCCGCAGGCGTCACGTCTGCCCCTCGTGGACCTGGGGGATCTGCCTCTCGAGCGGCGGGAGAGCGAAGCTCGGCGGCTCGCCGAAGCCGATGCCCTCACCCCCTTCGACCTCGCCCGCGGTCCGTTGCTCCGCATCGTCTTGATCCGCCTCGACCGGGCCGACCATGCGCTGCTTTTCAGCACCCATCACATCATCAGCGACGCCTGGTCGATGGCGGTGCTGGTGCGCGAGCTCGGCATCCTTTACCGGGCCTTCTCGGCCCGCCGTCCGTCGCCGTTACCGGAGCTGCCGGTCCAATACGCGGACTATGCCGACTGGCAGCGGCGGCGGCTGGAGGGGGAGGTGCTAGACACGCATCTGGCTTATTGGCGCCGGCACCTAGGCGGTACACCCCCGGTGCTCGATCTGCCGACCGATCGCCCGCGCCCGCAACAGCCCTCGGGACGTGGGCGCCAGCGTGTGTTCACCCTGCCTGTTGATCTCTCCCGGTCCGTGGTGACGCTGGGTCGGCGAGAAGGGAGCACCCCGTTCATGACCTTGTTGGCTGCCTTCGCGGCGCTGCTTGGAAGGGAATCCGGCAGCAGCGATGTCGTTCTCGGCATGCCCATCGCCGGCCGTGACCGCCTGGAGACGGAGGGCCTGATCGGCTTCTTCGTCAACATCCTGCCGCTGCGCCTGGATCTGTCGCAGGCACCGACCTTCCGCGAGCTGCTGCGCCAGGCCCGGGAAGCTACGCTCGGCGCCTTCGCCCACCAGGAGCTCCCCCTGGAAAAGCTGGTGGAGGCGCTGGGGATCGAGCGCCGGCAGGACCGGTCGCCGCTGTTCCAGGTGACGTTCGGGCTGCAGAACGCGCCGCAGGCGGACGTCGATCTTCCCGGGCTCCATCTCGCGCCGTTGGCGGTGGCAAGCGAGACGGTACGTTTCGACCTCACCGTGTGGGTGAAGGAAACGCCGGAGGGCCTGGGAATCCAGTGGACTTTCAGCACCGACCTGTTCGACGTCTCGACCATCGAGAGGATGCAGACCGCCTTCGAGGCCTTGCTCGCCGGCGTCGTGGCCGCCCCGGAGACGGAGATCGACCGCGTGCAGATGCTGCCCGCCGCCGAGCAGGAGCGGCGTCAGCGCGCGGAGTTGGAGAGCGAGCAGTCCCGCTACGGGCGGCTGCGGAGCATGAAACCACGGCCGGTGCGGCCGGTCGACCCTAGAGGTGAGAACGCAGAGGAGAGGACGGACACACTATGAGCAATCCGATGAATGGACCCAGCTTCAGCGACTTCCGGTCGCGGCCGCGCAAAGCCGTGCGGCTTTCCCAGGAGGAGCTCGTGCGGACCGGCTATCTCCCGGGCGACGAAGACCGGTTTCCCCTTGTGCTCGAGCCGAGCGTGGAGGACCTCAACCTGGTCGACTGGGCCCGCGCCAACCGCAGCTCCGTGGAGGAACAGCTCCTGCGCCATGGCGCCGTGCTCTTCCGCGGTTTCGGCGTGTCTTCGGCCGAGCAGTTTCATGAGGTCTGCCAGAGCTTTTATCCGGATCTACTCGACTATCGCGAGCGCGCCGCGCCGCGCCACGAAGTGAGCAGCAAGGTCTATACATCCACCGAGTTTCCGGCGGACCAGTACATCCCGCTCCATCACGAGATGTCCTACTCCCACAACTGGCCGACGAAGATCCTCTTCTATTGTCACCAGCCGGCGCGCCAGGGAGGGTGCACGCCCATCGCCGACGATCGCAAGGTCATCCACCGGCTGGATCCCGAGATCAAACAGATGTTCCTCGAAAGAAAAGTCATGTACGTGCGTAACTATGGCGAGGGGGTCGACCTCTCCTGGCGAGAGGCCTTCCAGACCGACGACCGCGCAGTGGTGGAGGAGTACTGCCGCCGGGCTGGCGCCACCGTGGAGTGGCGGGACGGGGACCGGTTGCGCACGCGCTCCGTCCGCCAGGTGACCGTGCAGCACCCGCGCACTGGAGAGACGATCTGGTTCAACCACGCCCACATGTTCCACGTCTCCAACCTGCCGCCGGAAGTGCGCGCCTCGTTGCTGTCGGAGTTTGCACCGGATGAGCTGCCGCGCAACGCCTTCTTCGGCGACGGCGCTCCCATTGCGGATGCGGTGTTGGAGCACATCCGCGGCGTTTACAGGGACACCGCCGTGAGCTTCCCCTGGCAGCAGGGAGACGTCCTGCTGGTGGACAACGTTCTCGCCTCGCACGGCCGCGAGCCGTTCGAGGGGCCGCGCTCCATCCTGGTAGCCATGGCCGATCTCTACACCGCTCCGGGCCTGTGACGGTCGACAGATTGAAGAGCGAGGAGCACGGGGTGCAACGGCAGGTGATCGAAGGTTTTCGTCTTTCCCCCCAGCAGCAGCGTCTCTGGCGGCTGCGGGAGAAAGGTACTGCCGGCACGGCGCAATGCATCGTCGCGCTGGCGGGAGACCTCCGCGCCGCGGCGCTCGAGCAGGCGCTCTCGGCGGTCGTGGCGCGGCACGAGATTCTGCGCACCCGCTTCGAACGCCTGCCGGGCATGGACGTGCCGATTCAGGTGATCGCCAGCGAGCCGCTCCTGGTCTTCCGCGAGATCGACCTGAACGATGGCTCAGAGGGCCTGGCGGATCTCCTGGAGCAAGACCGCGGCCTTCCCGGCGGCGACCGCGGGCGCTTCACGCTGGCCTCGAATCCGGGGCGCTCGCTGCTGGTGATCACTCTGCCGGCGCTGCTTGCCGATTCGCTCAGCCTCGACAATCTGACCGCGGAGATCGCTCCCGCCTATGGCGCCGCCGTAGGGATTACCGGCGAGTCCGATGAGCCCTTGCAGTACGTGCAGTTCTCGGAATGGCAAAACGAAGTGCTGGAGGATGCCGGCGCAGGCGAGGCTCGCGAGTTCTGGCACCGGCAGCGTCTCGGGGGGAACGGTTCCCGAGAGCTCCCGCTGGAGGCTCCTGACGATCCCGAGCACCGGGGGCTCTATCCAGCTTCCCTGATCCGCATAACCTGCCCTCTTTCAACGGGCGCCGTCCGCGAAGCGGAGAGGGTCGCCCGTGAGCACGGCGCCTCCCTGAAGGCGTTGCTGCTCGCTTGTTGGGGAGGGTTGCTGGCGAGGCTCTCGGGTTCTCCGGAGGTCGCCGTGGACGTGCTCTTCGACGGCCGCAAGTTCGGCGAGTTGGCCGCGGCCCTCGGGCCCTACGGCCGCTTCCTCCCAGTGGGCCTTCGTGGCTTGGACGGCCGCTCCCTCGCCCGAGCTCTGGGGCGGATTGAGGAAACCCTCGCCCAGGGCGTCCGATGGCAGGAGCTGTGCCCCGGGAGGACGGCGGAGGAGCCGCTCCTCCCAGGCTTTGCCTGGGAGGAGTCGGTGAGCGGACCCTGGACGTGTGACGGCGTGACCTTTTCCATTGTGGACAAGCTGTACGCCGGCGGCGATTCCGGGCTGACCCTATGGGCGCGGCGCCGAGGGGACGATCTCGCCCTGGAGCTGCACGGCGATCCGGCGAGCTACACGGAGGAGGCGCTGCGGCTCCTGGCCTCGCGGTTCCAGACGCTCCTGGAAAACGCCGCGCGCGAGCCTGGAACGCCCTTCAACGAGTTGGAGTGGATCGGCCCGGAGGAGAGCCGCCGGCTGGAGACCTGGAGCTTGCGTCCCCTGCCGCCCGTCACCGAGCCGGTGCTGACGCGGGCCTTTGCCGCACGGGTCGCCCGCACGCCGGAGGCGCCGGCTGTGACCGCGGGCGGAGAGACGTTGACCTGCCGTGAGCTCCGGCGCCGCAGCGGCGAGCTGTGCCGCCGCCTTCGCCGGCTCGGAGTGGGGCCGGAGTCGCGGGTGGCGCTTTATCTCGACCGCTCCGTCGACGCGGTCGCGGCGCTTCTGGCCGTGCTCGAAACAGGGGGTGCCTACGTTCCCATCGATGCCGGACAGACCGGACAACGGCTGGCCTGGATCCTCGACGACGCCAGCGTCGAAGCGGTGGTAACCCGCTCGAGCCTGGCCGTTGCGCTGCCTGCAGACCCCTCCCTCCGGCGGCTGCTCGTGGATGTTGCGGAGGCCGTAGGCGAAGCGGATGCAGCGCCGGTGGCACCCTGGAGCTGCGCCTACGTCATCTATACCTCCGGCTCCACGGGTCACCCGAAGGGGACGCTGATCGAGCACCGATCGGTGGCGTGCCTCGCCGCCGCCCTGGCCGCGGAGGTCTATGCCGATTTCGAGAACGGCACTTCCCTGCGAGTAGCGGTCAACGCTCCCCTCTCCTTCGACGCCTCGGTCAAGCAGGTGATCCAGCTCCTGCGCGGTCATTCCCTGTGGCTCGTGCCGGAGGAGGTGCGAGGGGATGGCGAGGCTTTCCTCGCCTGGCTGCGAGAGAACCGGATCGACGTCGTGGACTGCACGCCGTCCCATCTCCGGCTGCTGTTGGATGCCGGCCTCCTGGACGGTGACTCTCCCTTTCCGCGTGTCTTGCTGGTGGGCGGAGAGGCGATCCGTCCCGACCTGTGGCGGCAGATCGCGGCGGACCGGTCGCGGCGCTACTACAACCTCTACGGCCCTACGGAATGCACGGTGGACGCGGCGGTCTGCCTCATCGAGGCGGGGATCGGACCGACCCTCGGACGCCCCCTCCCAGGCGTGGCGGTCCATGTGCTGGACGGGCGGTTGCGGCGGGCTCCGATCGGCGTGGCGGCGGAGCTGTGTCTGGCCGGACCGCAGCTCGCACGCGGGTATCTCAATCGTCCCGATCTGACCGCCGAGCGGTTCGTCCCCGACCCTTTCGCCGCCGCGCCGGGAGCCCGGCTCTATCGCACGGGTGACCGGGCGCGCTGGCTGCCCGACGGCCGCCTCGAGTTCCTGGGGCGGCTCGACCGCCAGGTCAAAGTGCGGGGGGTGCGAGTCGAGCCGGGAGAGATCGAGGCGGCCTTGCGCGACAGCCCGCTGGTTCGCGACGCCCTGGTCGTGCTGCGGGAGGATCAGCCCGGGGATCAACGGCTGGTGGCATATACCGTACCCCGGCGGCGTGCCGCCACCGCCGCCGGCCGGCCGCGGCACGAGCTGCCGAACGGCATGGCGGTCGTGCACCAGAACCGCAACGAAACCGACTATCTCTACGAGGAGATCTTCGCGAAGCGCTGCTACCTGCAGCATGGCGTGCGCCTGCCCGCCGGTGCCTGCGTCATCGACGTGGGAGCGAATATCGGCCTGTTCACTCTCTTCGTCCATCAGGAGTGCGCGCGGCCCCGGGTCTACGCGTTCGAGCCCATTCCGGCGATCTTCGAGGCCCTGCGGGCCAATTGCGAGCTGTACGCACCGGAGACGAAGTTGTTCCCCCTGGGTTTGTCCGACGGCGAACGGGAAGAGCCGTTCACCTTCTATCCGCGCTACACCATGATGTCGGGCCAGAGCCGCCATGCCCGGCCCGAGTCCGAGGCCGAGGTGGTGAAGCGATATCTCGAGAACCTCCGGCAGGAGGGGCAGGAAGACGCCGCAGCGCTCCTGGGGGATGCCGACGAGCTGCTGGCCGGCCGCTTCCAGGGAGAGACGGTGACGGCGCGCCTGCGCCGCCTTTCGAATGTGCTGCGGGAAGAGCGGATCGCCCATATCGACCTTCTCAAGGTGGACGTGCAGCGGGCGGAGCTCGAGGTCCTGTGGGGTCTGGACGAGGAGGACTGGGAGCGGATCGATCAGATCGTCCTGGAGGTGCACGACGCGCCTGGAACCGATAGCGAAGGACGGGTGGCCGAGGTGCTCTCTCTGCTCGACCAGCACGGATTTCAGGCCGCCTGCGAGCAGGACGAGCTGCTCCGCGGCACCGACCGGTACAACGTCTACGCCGTGGCGCGACGGCTCGACCGCGCCGATGTGACGGAGGAGCCGCCCCGGCGCCTGGAGGCGGTGACCCCGGCGGCGGAAGACCTGCGGCAGTTCCTCAAGTCGCGGCTGCCGGAGATCCTCGTTCCCGCGGCGGTTGTATGGCTGGACGAGATTCCGCTCACCCGCAACGGCAAGGTGGATTTCTCCGCCCTGCCGCCTCCCGAAGGTCGGGCTCCGGCGCGCGCGGCGGCGCCGCCTCGCACGCCCGCTGAAGAGGTGCTGATCGGTCTCTGGGCCGAGGTGCTCGGCGTCGAGGACTTCGGCGTCGACGAGAGTTTCTTCGAGCTGGGCGGGCACTCCTTGCTGGCCACCCAGCTCATGTCCCGCACGCGCACGGCCTTCGGTATCGAGGTGCCCCTGCGCGCCCTCTTCGAGGAACCCACGGTGGCGGGGCTGGCCGCCCGCATCGAGGCCGCCCTACGCGCCGGTCACGGGGTGGAGAAGCCGCCCATCGTGCCGGTGCCCCGGGATGGCGACCTGCCCCTCTCCTTCGCTCAGCAACGGTTCTGGTTTCTCCACCAGCTTGAACCGGAGAGCCCGGCCTATAACAGCCCCAAGGCGATCCGCCTCGAAGGGCACCTGGAACTGACCGCTCTGGAACAGACCCTGGGCGAGGTGGTGCGGCGCCACGAGGTGTTGCGCGCCAGCTTTCCCGCCGTGGACGGATGCGCTGTGCTGAGGATCGCTCCTGTAGGCCGCTTCCTCCTGCCGGTGGTGGACCTGACGGGTCTGGCCGGCCCGGCACGCGAAGCCGAAAGCGCGCGCCTCGTCGGCGAGGAGGCCCCGCGGCCCTTCGACCTCGCCCGCGGTCCGGTCCTCCGGGCCACCGCCCTGCGCCAGGGAACGGAGGAGCACATCCTCCTGTTCACTATGCATCACATCGTGAGCGACGCCTGGTCTCTCGGCGTGCTGGTGCGGGAGGTGGCGACCCTCTACTCCGCCTTCCTGGAGGGCAGGCCGTCGCCTCTGCCGGAGCTACCGGTGCAATACGCGGACGTATCGCACTGGCAGCGCCGTTGGCTCTCCGGTGACGTTCTGGAACGGGAGCTGGCTTATTGGCGGCGCCAGATCGGACCTGAGCCTCCCATCCTGGAGCTGCCCACGGATCGGCCCTATCCGCTATCCCCCGCTTTTCAGGGGGGCCGGGAGAGCTTCCGCCTGGCCGGGGACCTTTCGGCCGCCCTCCGCGAGCTGAGCCGCCGGGAGGGTACAACCCTCTTCATGACCCTGCTCGCCGGCTTCCAGACCCTCCTCGCCCGCTACAGCGGGCAGGAGACGATCCTGGTGGGCGTGCCGATCGCCGGGCGCAACCGGCGGGAGACCGAGGATCTCATCGGCTGCTTCCTCAACATGCTCGTCATGGCGGCCAGCTTTTCCGGACGGCCGAGCTTCCGTGAGCTGATCGCACAGGTGCGCCGGGTATCTCTGGAGGCCTATGCGCACCAGGATCTCCCCTTCGAGCTGTTGGTCGAGGAGCTGGCGATGGAGCGTGCCACCGGACGCTCGCCGCTCTTCCAGGTCGCTTTCGGCTTGCAGAACGCCCCACGAGAAAGCTTCGAGCTGCCCGGACTGCAGATTCACGACGCCGGCGCCCAACCCGAGAGCTCCCGTTACGACCTCACGCTCTGGCTCTATGAGGGGCAGGAGTCCCTCGGGGTGAGCTGGACCTACAACGCGGCTCTTTTCGAGGTCGGCACCATTCAGCGCATGCACCGTCATTTCGAAACTCTCCTGCGCGAAGCGCTCGCCCATCCCGACGAGCCCATCGACGCCTTGGAGGTGCTGACCGAGGACGAGAAAGCGGAACTGGAGAGGTACAAGCGGGATCTCAAGGATGCCAACCGCAGGCGGTTTCTCGCCTCCCGGCCCGGACTCCGCGCCGGGGCGGCAGCCAGGATGCCGCGGTGAGCGTGAACGCGATGAATGTCCTCGAGGGATTCCCCCTCGCGCCGCAGCAGCGCCGTATCTGGCGGCTCCAGCGGGGCGGCTCCAGCTTCGTCTGTCAGTGTGCCCTCGAGGCCGAGGGGGAGCTCGACCCAGAGGTGCTGGAGCGGGTCATCCGGCAGGTCATCGCGCGCCACGATATCTTGCGGACTCGCTACGCCTGCCTGCCGGGAATGGAGCTGCCGATCCAGGTGCTGGAAGAGGCGACGCCAGCGATTTTCCGTACCGTGGGAGCGATCGACTCCCGGGTCGCCACCGCGGACATGCTGGACACCCTGCTGCGCGAGGACCGCAGCCGGGTCGGGGACGGCACGGCAGGACCCCTGGCTTGCATCTCCCTGTTGCGTCTGCCCGAGTCTCGTTGGGTGCTGGCCATTACGATCTTTTCTCTCTGCGCCGACGATCTGTCCCTCCGAAATTTCGTCCACGAGATCCTGGAGGTCTATGCCGGCCGCACGCCCGCGGAGGATCCGGTGCAGTACACCCAGTTCTCCGAGTGGCAGAACGAGCTCCTGTCCGCGGAAGACGGCGCGGCGGCAAAGAGCCGCTGGCGCGGGCAGGGACTCGCCGAGGAGGCGCTCTTCCGTCTTCCTTTCGAGGACGCGCTGCACCAGGATGGCTTCCTTCCCCAAGCCACCCCTCTCGTCCTTCCTGCCGGGCTCGCCCTCCGCATCGAGGCGCTCAGCCAGCGCTATGGGGTCACTCCCGCCGCCTGCCTCCTAGCGGCATGGCATCACCTCCTCGCCCGCTCCAGCCATCGCTTCCACATCGCCCTGAGCATTCTTTGCGGCGGCCGTCCCTATGAGGAGATGCGGGAGGCCCTCGGCCTCTATGCGCGCTGGCCTCTGGTCTCGATTCACAGCGAAGCCCGCTTCAGCTTCGGTGCTCTCGTCAGGGAAGCCGGGGCTGCCTTGGCGAGGGTCGAGGAGTGGCAGGAGTACTTCTCGTGGGAGCAAGTGGCAGAGGAGGGCGGCTGGCCCACCGAAGACCTGGCACCTTTTGCCTTCTCCTGGAACGAGTGGCCCGGGACGATCGCGGCGGCGGGTGTCCAGTTCCGCCTGGCCCGGCGGTGGACCCTCACGGAGCGCTTCAAGATGGAGCTCGCGGCCTTGCGCCTGGGAGATGCCCTGGCGCTGGATCTGCGCTACGACGCCGCCCTGTTCTCCGCCCCCGACGTGCGACGCCTGGGTGCCCGGCTCGTGGGCCTGCTGGAGCGCGTCCTGCGGGAGCCGGAAACCCGGCTGCTCGATGTAGACATCCTGAGCGCGGTGGAGCGGCACCAACTGCTGGTGGAGTGGAACGACACCCGGACGGAAACGCTGTCGGCCGAGACGCTGGCCCGGGGTTTTCGCGAGCAGGCGGCGCGGACGCCGGATGCCGAGGCGGTCGCCTTTCAGGGCGTGAGCCTGACCTTCCGCGAGGTGCAGGAACGGGCGGCCCGGCTCGCCCGGAACCTGCGGGCGCTGGGCGCCGGTCCCGGCGAGAGCGTCGTCCTTTGCCTCGACCGATCGGCGGAGATGATTCCAGCCGTCTTCGGCATCGTCGAGAGCGGCGCCGCCTTCGTCCCCGTCGATCCCCTCCAGCCTGAGGGGCGGCTGGCTCTCCTGCTCGAGGACGCCGGCGCCCGCGTCGCGGTGACCGAGGAGCGGCTGCGAAGCGCCTTCGCGGAGCGCGGATTGGCTACCGTCTGTCCGGCTGCCGACGGCTGGAATGCCGGTCCAGCCGGGGAGACCGGTCCTGTCCGGGAGGCGGCCTTCGACGATCTCGCCTACGTCATCTTCACCTCCGGCTCCACCGGTCGGCCCAAGGGTGTGGCCGTCGAGAATCGTTCGGTGATCAACCTGGTGGACGCTCTCGCCGCGACCGTGTACCGCGGGCTGGGTGCCGGCTTGCGCGTGGGCATCAATGCTCCTCTGTCGTTCGACGCTTCCATCAAGCAGCTCGTGCAGGTCCTGCGCGGCTGCGCGCTCTGCCCAATTCCGGAGGACGTGCGGCTCGATGGCCGGGAGCTCCTCGATTACCTGGAGCGGCAGCGCGTCGACGTCCTCGACTGCACGCCGTCGCAGCTTCGCCTGCTTCTCCAAGCCGGGCTGCGGGAGCGGGTCTTCCCCTCCGTGCTGCTGGTGGGGGGCGAGTCCGTCGATTCGGCGCTGTGGGCCGAGTTGGTCGCCGACGAGCGGCGCCTCTGCTGGAACGTCTATGGCCCCACCGAGTGCACGGTGGACGTCACCGTGCAACGCATGGCGGGCGACCTCTCGATCGGCGCGGCGCTGCCCAACGTCCGTGTCTACGTGCTCGACGAGCACGGGCGGCCGGTGCCGCCGGGCCAGCCCGGCGAGCTGTACGTGGGCGGCGCCGGCCTCGCGCGCGGCTACCTGGGCACTCCGGAGCTCACCGCCGAGCGGTTCGTACCGGACGCCGAGAGCGGTGCGCCCGGGGCCCGTCTGTACCGCACCGGCGACCAGATCCGTTGGCGCTGGGACGGGCGCCTCGAGTTCCTCGGCCGCGTCGACCATCTGCTCAAGATCCGTGGCCAACGAATCGAACCGGGTGAGATCGAAGCTCACCTGGCCGCCCACCCGGGGATCCGTGAGGCTGTGGTGACGGCGCGCGAGGATCAACCCGGCAACCTTCGTCTCGTCGCCTACCTGGTGCCCCGGTCTCGAGGGGGCGGCGGCAGCGGAGAGCGGCGGTACCGGCTGCCCAACGGCTTGCTGGTCGCTCACCAGAATCGCCACGAGACCGACTACCTCTATTGGGAGATCTTCGAGCAGCGCTGCTATGCCCGCCCGGGCATTCGCCTGGGAGCCTCGCCGCTGATCGTCGACGTGGGCGCCAACATTGGCATGTTCACTCTGTTCGTCGGGCTCCACCGGCCGGGTGCGAAGATCTATGCCTTCGAGCCGCTGGCCCCGATTTTCGATAACTTGAAGGCCAACACCACGGATCTCGGGCTCGACGTGCGGCTGTTCCCCTTCGGGCTCTCCGACCGCGAAAGGCCGGAGACGTTCACCTATTACCCCGGCTACTCGACGATGTCGGGCCAGAGCGCCTTCGCCAATGCCGCCGCCGAGCGGGAGGTCGTCAAACGTTTCCTGGAGAACGAGCGGCGGCAAGGCTCCGCCAAGGCAGCAGCCCTCTTTGAAGAGGCTGACGAGATCCTCGCCGGGCGCTTCGCGGGCGAGAGCCATCAGGTGCTCCTGCGACGCCTCTCGGACGTGCTGCGGGAACAGCGCATCGAGCGGATCGATCTGTTGAAGATCGATGTCCAGCGCGCGGAGATGGACGTGTTGCGCGGCATCGATGACGCCGACTGGGCGAAGGTCCGGCAGGTGGTCATGGAGGTCCACGACGCGGTGGGCGAGCCCACGGAGGGCCGGCTGCGGGAAATCACCAGCCTCCTCGAACGTCACGGCTTCGCCGTGGAAGTCGAACAGGACGAGCTGCTGGCCGGCACTGATCGCCACAATCTCGTCGCGGTGCGGCGCGGCGTTGCCATCGACGGCTGGGAGGTCGACGGTGACGGCGGGAGCAGCCTGGCGATCCGGGACGAGGCCCTGGACGCCCACTCCCTTCGCGACTACCTGCGCCCGAGGCTCCCGGAGGCGATGATCCCCTCGGCCTTCGTGCTTTTGGACCAGCTCCCGGTCACCTCCCGCGGCAAGGTGGACCGCGCGGCCCTGCCACCTCCCGAGGAGGCGGAGCGGCCCCGGGAGCAGGAGGTCGAGCCGCCGCGTACGCCTTTCGAGGAGATGTTGAGCGCCATCTGGGGCGAGGTCCTCGGTGTCGAGCGCGTGGGACGGGACGGCGATTTTTTCGATCTGGGTGGGCACTCCCTTCTCGCCACGCAGGTCATGTCCCGCTTGCGGGAACGGTTCCGGGTGGAGCTGCCGTTGCGGGTGCTGTTCGAGAGCTCGACGGTGGCCACCCTGGCCGAGCGGGTCGAGAGGGCGGTGCAGGGCGGGACCGCGGCTGTTCTGGCGCCGCCGCTGGTGCCGGTGCCGCGGGACCGCCCATTGCGGCTGTCCTTCGCGCAGCAGCGGCTGTGGTTCCTCCATCAGCTCGATCCGGAAAGCCCGGCGTACAACGTGCCGCAGCCATTTTTGGTTTCGGGGGCGCTGGAGATCGGGGCCTTCGCGCGGGCGCTCTCGGAGGTGGTGCGGCGGCACGAGGTGCTGCGCACGGCGTTCGTAACGGTCAACGGCGAGCCGCGGCAGGTGGTGGGGCCGGCGGCGCCGGTGGCGGTGGCGGTGGCGGATCTTGCCGCTCTGCCGCAGGAGCGGTGGCCGGCGATGGTGCGCGGGCTGGCGCGGCAGGAGGCGCTGATGCCGTTCGATCTGGCTCGCGGTCCGCTGCTGCGCTGCACGGTGCTGCGGCAGGATGCCGCGGAGCACGCGGTGCTGCTGACGATGCATCACGTGGTCAGCGACGCCTGGTCGATGGGAGTGCTGATCGGCGAGCTGACGGCGCTGTACGAGGCGTTCCGGCGGGGGGAGGCCTCGCCGCTGGCGGAGCTGGCGATCCAGTACGGTGACTTCGCGGAGTGGCAGCGGAGCTGGCTGGTGGGGGAGGTGCTGGCGGCGCAGTTGCGGTTCTGGACAGATCGTCTGGCGGGAGTGGAGAGCCGGGCGAGCCTGCCGCTGGACCGGCCGCGGACGGCGCAGGTGGGGCGGCGGGGGGAGCAGCGGCCCTACTCCCTACCAGTGCAGACCTCGGAGGCGCTGCAGGCGGTGGCGCGGGAGCACGGGGTGACGCTGTTCATGCTGCTGCTGGCGGCGGTGCAGACGCTGCTGTGGCGCTACGGCGGGGGCGAGGAGCTGGCGGTGGTGGGCACGCCGATCGCGGGGCGCAACCGTCTGGAGACCGAGCCGCTGATCGGGTTTTTCGTCAACACGCTGGTGCTGGCGTCGCGGTTGGGAGATGCTCCGGGATTTTCCTCGCTGCTGGAGCGCACTCGCGAAGAGACTCTGTCGGCCTTCGCGCACCAAGAGCTGCCGTTCGAGAAACTCGTCGAGCAGATCGCGCCGCAGCGCGATGTCGACCGCACGCCGCTCTTCGACGTGCTGTTCGCGTTGCAGAACGTGGAGGCGCCGGCGGTGGAGCGGGTGGGACTCCACATCGAGCCGCTGCGCGGAGGGGGGGCGGGGACGAAGTTCGACCTGTCGCTGACGCTGAGCGCCACGGAGCGCGGGATCCGGGGAGGCTTCGAATACGACCCGTCACTTTTCGATGAGGCGACGGTGGAGCGTCTGGGGGGCCATCTGAGGGCGCTCCTGGAGTCGGTCGTAGCGGCGCCGGAGCAGCGGCTCTCGGATCTGCCGCTGCTCGCCGAGCCCGAGCGGCACGTGCTCCTGCGGGAGTGGAACGACACGGCGAGCGTGGTGGAGGACCGGCCGGTCCACGAGCGGTTCGCGGAGCAAGCGGCGGCCCACCCGGAGCGGCCGGCGGTGGCAGCCGGCACGCAGATCCTGAGCTATGGCGAGCTGGACCGGCGATCCAATCGGCTCGCCCGTTACCTGCGCCGGCTGGGGGTGGGGCCGGAAGTGCTGGTGGGCATCGCGCTGGAGCGCTCTCTGGACCTGTTGGTGGGTTTGCTCGGGGTGCTGAAGGCAGGCGGGGCTTATCTGCCGCTCGATCCGACGGATCCGGGCGAACGTCTCGGCGCGCTGCTGCGGGACTCCGGAGCCGCTCTCCTGCTGTCGCGGCGGGACCTCGCGGCGCGAGTGCCGGGAGCGCCGCGACGGATCTGCCTGGAGGACGATCGCCTCTCGATCGAGAAAGAGAGCGAGGCTGCAGTCGAGGCGCCGGTGGTCCCGGAGAGCCTGGCCTACGTCATCTACACCTCCGGCTCGACCGGAGCTCCGAAGGGGGTCATGATCTCGCACGGCGCCCTGGCCATCTATACGCGGGTGACGGGCCTCTGTCATGGGCTAGCTCCGGGCGACCGGATTCTTCAATTCGCCTCCATTGCTTTCGACGCCAGCGTTGAGGAGATCTATCCCTGCCTGACCGGTGGGGCGACGCTGGTGTTGCGCTCTCCAGCAATGGTGGATTCCTCAAGAAAGTTTCTGGCGGAGTGTGGCCGCCTGGGTCTGACAGTGGTGCCGATGCCGACCGCGTACTGGCACGAGCTTGCGACGGCGATGGATGAGGAGGAGTTGGAGGTTCCGCCGTCGGTGCGGCTGGTGATCTTCGGAGGGGAAGAGGCGCGGGCGGATCGGCTGCGGGCCTGGCGGCGCCGGACCAGGGTGTGGATAGTCAACGGCTACGGCCCCACCGAGGCGACGGTGGATACCACGCGGAGCGGGCTGACGTCGTGGAGCGAGGAACAGAGCCGGGTGCCGATTGGCCGGGTGCGGGAAGGGCTGCGGGTCTACCTGCTCGACGGCAGCCTGCGGCCGGTACCGCTGGGAGCGGCGGGAGAGATCTGCATCGGCGGCGCCGCGTTGGCTCGAGGCTACCTGGGACGTCCGGAGGGTACCGCCGGGTCGTTCATGCCCGATCCTCTCGGTGAGCACGCCGGGGGACGGATGTATCGCACGGGAGACCTGGCGCGTTTCCGAGCCGACGGCGAGTTGGAGTTCCTGGGACGGATCGATCAGCAGGTCAAGGTGCGTGGGTTCCGCATCGAGCCGGGCGAGATCGCGAGCGCGCTGGAGGAGCATGCGGGCGTCCGCGAGGTCGAGGTTGTGGCGCGGCAGGACGCGCAGGGAGACCGGCACTTGGTGGCTTACGTTGCGACCGGAGAGCCGGTCAAGCCGCGCGAGCTGCGGGAGTTCCTGCGTGAACGGCTGCCGGAGTACATGGTTCCGGCGGCGATCGTGGTGGTGCCTTCGTTGCCGCGCACCGCCAGCGGCAAGATCGACCGCCGCGCGCTGCCGGCGGCGGATCTCGCCTCTGACGAGCGGTCGCTCGTGCCGCCGCGCAGCTTGTCGGAGCTGGAGCTGGTGCGCATCTTCGAGGAGCTGCTGGCCATCCGTCCGGTCGGCGTCACGGACGACTTCTTCGAGCTCGGCGGCCACTCGCTGCTGGCCACGCGCCTGATGTCGCGGGTGCGCGAGCGGTTCCGGATCGAGCTGCCGCTGCGGGTGCTATTCGAGAGCCCCACGGTAGCAGCGTTGGCGGAGCGGGTGGAGAGGGCGGTGCAAGGTGGAGCGGCGGTCGTGACCCCGCCGCTGGTGCCCGTGCCACGGGACCGGCCGCTGCGGCTGTCGTTCGCGCAGCAGCGTCTGTGGTTCCTCCATCAGCTCGATCCCGAGAGCCCGGCCTACAACGTACCGCAGGCCTTCGCCGTCTCGGGAGCGCTGGAGCTGACGGCCTTCGCCTGGGCGCTGTCGGAGGTGGTGCGGCGGCACGAGGTGCTGCGCACGGCGTTCGTCACCGTCGACGGCGAGCCGCGGCAGGTGGTAGGGGCGGCGGCGCCGGTGGCGGTGCCGGTAGTGGATCTTCAGGGTCTTCCCGAGGAGGCACGGCAGGCCTCGGTGCGCCGGCTGGTGCGGCAGGAGGCGCTGTCGCCGTTCGATCTGGCTCGGGGCCCGCTGCTGCGCTGCACGGTGCTGCGCCTGGGGGGCGAGGAGCACGTGGTGCTGCTGTCGATGCACCACGTGGTCAGCGACGCCTGGTCGATGGGAGTGCTGATCGGCGAGCTGACGGCGCTGTACGAGGCGTTCCGGCGGGGAGAGGAGTCCCCACTGGCAGAGCTGGCGATCCAGTACGGGGACTATGCGGAGTGGCAGCGGAGCTGGCTGGAGGGAGAGGTGCTGGAGGCGCAGATGCGGTTCTGGACAGAGCGCCTGGCGGGGGTGGAGAGCCGCGCGAGCCTGCCGCTGGACCGGCCGCGGACGGCGCAGTTGGGACGGCGGGGGGAGCAGCAGGCCTTCTTCCTCGAGAGCGAAACCCCAGCGGCGCTGCAGCGGGTGGCGCGGGAGCATGGGGTGACGCTGTTCATGCTGCTGCTGGCGGCGGTCGAGACGCTGCTGTGGCGCTACGGGGGAGGCGAGGAATCGGCGGCGGTGGGCACGCCGATCGCCGGGCGCAACCGGCTGGAGACGGAGCCGCTGATCGGCTTTTTCGTCAACACGCTGGTGCTGGCGTCGCCGCTGGGGGACGATCCGGGGTTCGGCGAGCTGCTGGGGCGGACGCGGGAGGAGGTGCTGTCGGCCTTCGCCCATCAGGAGGTGCCATTCGAGAAGCTGGTCGAAGAGATCGCTCCACAGCGCGACGCCACCCGCACGCCGCTGTTCGACGTGCTGTTCGCATTGCAGAACGTGGAGTCGCCGCGGGTGGAGCTGCCGGAGTTGCGGATCGCGGCGCTGCAGGAGCAGGCCGCGGCGGCGAAGTTCGACCTGTCGCTGACGCTGAGTGCGGGAGATCGGGGGCTGAGCGGCGGGTTCGGCTATGACCCCTCGCTGTTCGACGCGGTGACGGTGGAGCGGTTGGGGAGCCATCTGGCGGCGCTGCTGGAGTCGGTGGCGGCAGCGCCGGAGCGTCTGCTGTCGGAGCTGTCGATGCTGTCCGAACCCGAGCGCAGGACGCTGCTGATGGAGTGGTGCGGTGGGCGCAGGCAGATGCCGGTGGGCGACACACTGGCCGAGAGGTTCGCCCGGAGGGCCGCAGAGGCGCCCGCAGCCGAGGCGATCCGCTGCGAAGGCCGGGCACTCTCCTATGGCGAGCTCGATCGGCGCTCGAGCCAACTGGCCCGCTACCTTCAGGAGTTGGGGGTGAGGCCGGAGACGCCGGTCGGGTTGCTTTTCGAGCGCGGTCTCGACCTGGTCGTCGCGGTGCTCGGGGTGCTCAAGGCGGGAGGGGCCTACGTGCCGCTCGATCCGTCTTCGCCGCCCGAAAGAATCGGACTGGTGCTGCGTGATGCCAGTGTGCGGGTGCTTCTGACCCATCCGGAGGCACCGCCGGCGCCGGTCGAAGCCGGAGTGCGGGTCGTCGACCTGGATGCGGAGGCCGAGACAATCGGGCGGCGCGAGGCCGGCCTGGTGGCGAGCGGCGCGATTGCGGAAAACGCCGCGTACATCATCTTCACTTCGGGCTCGACGGGAGTACCCAAGGGGGTAGTGGTCTCCCACGCCCATGTGGTGCGCCTGATCGAATCGACGCAAGAATGGTTCGGCTTCGGTCCCGAGGACGTCTGGACGCTCTTCCACTCCATCGCCTTCGACTTCTCGGTCTGGGAGCTGTGGGGGGCGCTGGCCTGGGGAGGGCGGCTGGTGCTGGTGCCCTACTGGATCAGCCGGTCGCCCGAGGCCTTCCACGACCTGCTGGCCTCCGAGAAGGTGACGGTCCTCAACCAGACACCGTCGGCCTTCCGCCAGCTCGTGGAGGCGGACGCGCGGCCCGAGGCGCGGCGGGACCTGGCGCTGCGATGGGTGATCTTCGGCGGTGAGGCCCTCGATTTTCGGAGCCTCGGTCCATGGTTCGAGCGGCACCCGCAGCAGCCGCAGTTGGTCAATATGTATGGCATCACGGAGACGACGGTGCACGTCACCTATCGTCCGCTGAGCGCTAGTGACCCGGAGCGGGTGCCGGGCAGCGTCATCGGCGTGCCGATTCCGGATCTGACGGTCTATGTGGTGGACCGTTACCTCGGCCTGGTGCCGGTGGGGGTGCCAGGGGAGCTGTGCGTTGGCGGCGCGGGTCTGGCCCGCGGGTACCTGGGCCGACCAGACCTGACGGCCTCGCGGTTCGTGCCGGACCTCTTTGCGAGCGCTCCTGGAGGGCGCCTATACCGCTCGGGCGACCTGGTTCGGTTCCTCAAGGGAGGAGAGCTGGAGTATCTGGGGCGGATCGATCATCAGGTGAAGATCCGCGGCTTCCGCGTCGAGCTGGGGGAGATCGAGACGGCGCTCGCCCGGCATCCGGCAATCTCGGAAACCGTGGTGACGGTGCCCGGTAACGGGTCCGGACTGACAGCCTATTTCACCACGTCGCCGGGAGCGGTCACGGAGACGTCGGAGCTGAGGTCCTTCCTCCAGAGGAGCCTGCCGGTGTACATGATTCCCGCGGTCTTCGTGCGTTTGGCGTCGCTGCCGCGCACCGCGGGAGGCAAGATCGACCGCCGCGCGCTGCCGGCGCCGGAGCTTGCTTATGACGAGCGGTCGCTCGTGCCGCCGCGCAACCTCTTGGAGCTGGACCTGGTGCGGATCTGGGAGGAGCTGCTGGGCGTCCAGCCGGTTGGGGTGACGGACGACTTCTTCGAGCTCGGCGGCCACTCGCTGCTGGCCACCCGCCTGATGTCACGGGTGCGCGAGCGGTTCCGGATCGAGCTGCCGTTGCGGGTGCTCTTCGAGAGCCCCACGGTGGCGGCGCTGGCGGAGCGGGTGGAGAAGGCAGTGCAGGGCGGGGCGGCGGCGGTGACGGTCCCGCCACTGGTGCCGGTAGCGCGAGACCAGCCGCTGCGGCTGTCGTTCGCGCAGCAGCGGTTGTGGTTCCTCCATCAGCTCGACCCCGAGAGCCCGACCTACAACGTACCGCAGGCCTTCGCCGTCTCGGGAGCCCTGGAGCTGGCGGCCTTCGCGCGGGCGTTCTCGGAGGTGGTGCGGCGGCACGAGGTGCTGCGCACGGTGTTCGTCACCGTCGACGGCGAGCCGCGGCAGGTGGTGCGGCCGGCGGCGGCGGTTCCGGTTTCGGTGGTGGATCTCGGGGGCCTTGCCGAAGGTCCGCAGCAGGCAGCGGTGCGCCAGTTGGTGCGGGAGGAGGCGCTGGGGCCGTTCGACCTGGCGGGCGGTCCGCTGCTGCGCTGCCGGGTGGTTCGGCGGAGCGCCGAGGAGCACGTGGTGCTGCTGACCATGCACCACGTGGTCAGCGACGCCTGGTCGACGGGGGTGCTGATCGGCGAGCTGACGGCGCTGTACGAGGCGTTCCGGCGTGGGGAGGTCTCGCCGCTGGCGGAGCTGGCGATCCAGTACGGGGACTTCGCGGAGTGGCAGCGGAGCTGGCTTGAGGGGGAGGTGCTGGAGTCGCAGTTGGGGTTCTGGCGGTCGCATCTGGAGGGGGTGGAGAGCCGGGCGAGCCTGCCGCTGGACCGGGGGCGGACGGCGCAGGTGGGACGGCGCGGGGAGCAGCGGGGCTTGGTGCTTCCGGTGGCGGTTTCGGAGGCGTTGCAGGCGGTGGCGCGGGGGCATGGGGTGACGCTGTTCATGCTGCTGTTGGCGGCGGTGCAGACGCTGCTGTGGCGCTACGGCGGAGGCGAGGAGACGGCGGTGGTGGGCACGCCGATCGCGGGGCGCAACCGGTTGGAGACCGAGCCGCTGATCGGCTTTTTCGTCAACACGCTGGTGCTGTCGACGCGGCTGGGGGATGACCCGGGGTTTTCGGTGCTGCTGGAGCGGACGCGGGAAGAGACGCTGCTGGCCTTCGCGCATCAGGACGTGCCGTTCGAGAAGCTGGTCGAGGAGATCGCGCCGCAGCGCGATGTCGATCGCACGCCGCTGTTCGACGTGCTGTTTGCCTTGCAGAACGTGACGATTCCGGAAGTCCGGCTGCCGGGGGTGCGGATCGCGGCGTTGGGGGAACAGACCGGGGCGGCGAAGTTCGATCTGTCGCTGGGCTTGAACGCGGGGGCGCGAGGGATCTGGGGCGGGTTCGAGTACGACCCATCGCTGTTCGACGGAGCGACGGTGGAGCGGTTTTCGGCTCACCTTGCGGCGCTGCTGGGGTCGGTGGCGGCGGCGCCGGCGCGGCGGTTGTCGGAGCTGCCGCTGCTGGGCGAAGCTGAGCGGCACGCGCTGCTGCGGGAGTGGAACGACACGGCCGGCGCGGTCTCGGACCGTCCTGTCCATGAGCGGTTCGCGGAGCAAGCGGCGGCCGATCCAGAGCGGCCGGCGGTGGTAGCTGGCGGGCAATGTCTGAGCTATGGCGAGTTGGACCGGCGTTCCAACAGGCTCGCCCGCTACCTGCGGCTGCGGGAGGTGGGGCCCGAGGTGCTGGTCGGCATCGCCCTGGAGCGCTCTCCGGACCTGCTGGTCGGTCTGCTCGCGGTGCTGAAAGCGGGCGGGGCCTATCTGCCGCTGGATCCGGCGGATCCAGGGGAGCGGCTCGGCATGTTGCTGCGGGACTCTGGAGCCTCGCTCCTGCTGTCGCGGCGGGATCTGGCAGCGCGAGTGCCGGGAGCGCCGCGGTTCGTGTGCCTCGAAGAGGTCGTCTTTGGTGAGTGGGAGACCGCGGAGGCTCTCCGGGTACCGGTGGCGCCGGAGACTCTGGCGTACGTCATCTACACCTCCGGCTCGACCGGCGTCCCAAAGGGAGTCATGGTCTCGCACGGAGCCCTGGCCACCTACGCGCGATCGACGGGGGAGGACCACGCGATTCGTCCCGGCGACCGGGTGTTGCAGTTTGCCTCGATCACCTTCGACGCCAGCGTCGAGGAGATCTACCCCTGCCTGATATCGGGAGCGACGCTGGTGCTGCGCTCGCCGACGATGCTGGACTCACCGGGAGGTTTCCTGTCCGAGTGCAGCCGCCTGGGTTTGACGGTGGTGCCGATGCCTACCGCGTACTGGCAGGAGCTCGCGGCGGCGATGGAGATGGAGGAGCTGGAGCTTCCGCCGTCGGTGCGGCTGGTGATCTTCGGCGGTGAGGAGGCGCGGGCGGATCGGCTGCGGTCCTGGCGGCGCCGCAGCGGGGTGCGGATGATCAACGGCTACGGTCCCACCGAGGCGACGGTGGATACCACGCGGAGCCGGCTAGCATCGTGGAGCGAGGGGCAGAGCCGGGTGCCGATCGGGAGGGTGCGGGAAGGGGCACGGGTCTACCTTCTCGACGGCAACCTGCGGCCAGTGCCGTTGGGAGCGGCGGGAGAGATCTGCATCGGTGGTGACGCGCTGGCCCGCGGTTATCTGAAGCGGCCGGAACGCAGCTCCGAGTCGTTCGTGCCCGATCCCTTCGGCGAGCACGCCGGGAGTCGGATGTACCGCACGGGAGACTTGGCGCGTTTCCGGGCGGACGGTGAGTTGGACTTCCTCGGTCGGCTCGACCAGCAGGTGAAGGTGCGGGGCTTCCGCATCGAGCCGGGAGAGATCGCGAGCACGCTAGAGAAACATGCGAGCGTTCAGCAGGTCGAAGTCGTGGCGCGGCAAGACGCGCGGGGAGACCTCCGCTTGGTGGCCTACGCTGCCGCGGCCGGGGAACCCGTCACGGCGCGCGAGCTGCGGGAATTTCTGCGTGGCCGGCTGCCGGACTACATGATTCCCGCGGCGATCGTGGTGCTGGCGTCGCTGCCGCGGATGGCGAGCGGCAAAGTGGACCGCCACGCGCTGCCGGCGCCGGAGCTCGCGTCTGAGGAGCGGTCGTTGGTGGCGCCGCGCAGCGTGTTGGAGCTGGGTCTGGTGCGCATCTTCGAGGAGCTTTTGGGAGTCCAGCCGGTCGGGGTCACGGATGACTTCTTCGAGCTCGGCGGCCACTCGTTGCTGGCGACGCGGCTGATGTCGCGGGTGCGGGAGCGGTTCCGGGTGGAGTTGCCGCTGCGGGTGCTGTTCGAGAGCCCCACGGTGGCGGCACTGGCGGAGCGGGTCGAGAGGACGTTGCAGGGCGAGGCGACCGTAGTGGCGCCGCCGCTGGTACCGGTGCCGCGCGACCGGCCGCTGCGGCTGTCGTTCGCGCAGCAGCGGTTGTGGTTCCTCCATCAGCTCGACCCCGAGAGCCCG
>Ga0075424_100000530_pt1 | contig 30072 bp, 25 predicted proteins | sample SoiMethybrSBSTD3_FD_75301 | JGI IMG/M metagenome (GOLD analysis project Ga0075424, IMG submission 75301) | Bulk soil microbial communities from a Populus tree surrounding site in Tennessee, USA - Soil MetaG P. TD hybrid SBSTD3 | ecosystem: Environmental > Terrestrial > Soil > Tree plantation... | reverse complement strand
CGTTCGGAAACTGACGCAGGCCGTTTTGGTCGCTTCGCTGGGAACGGACGTTGTTCGTTGGACGTTTCGCGGTCCGTTTGGGACGGTCGTTGGATCGCCCGCCGCGCCGTGTTCTCACTCACCCTTTTCAGATTCATCGCGCCGCTTTCGTTTTGGGTCAATGGCGCTCGGCGCATGACATAACGTAGTCGTGCCATCCCTCCGTCGCCTGCAGTGCGCGGCGGTTGAGAGCGACGATGCCCTTATACTCATTCTCGTCAATGTACTTTTCGACGAACGCATCGCGCAGGTGATTCTGGGTCTCTCCGAGTGAGCCGAGGGCATGACGCACGAACTTCGCGTTATCGCGCGGCCGTCCTCGCCCACGCCAGAATCCCTCCGCAATGTTGGCCGGACCCGATCGTGCGGAGCGCCTGATGTCATCGCAGAATTTGAAATGCGGGGCCTCAACTGTGCCAGCCACGCCCCCAAACTCGCCAAGGGACTGCGAAGCGCCGAACGGACTGCGAAGCGATCGCAACGGACTCGAAGCGACCGCGACCGCCCCCCTGCCAGACATATAATCCCGCCTGGAGGCACGAATGCTCGATCGCCGTACGTTCCTGAAAACCCTTGCCGCCACCGCGGCGGTCGCGCCGGCCGCGCGCGCGGTCGCGGGGCAGTCCGCGCCCGCCGCGCAGTTCTCGACGACCATCCACAAGTCCATTCTGATTTCGATGCTGCCGAGACAGATGTCGTACGCCGACCGGTTTGCGCTGGCGAAAGATATCGGCTTCGAAGCCGTCGAGATGCAGACCATGGCGAAGCCGGAGGAAGCTTCCGAGATCCGGGAGGCTTCCAAGAAAACAGGTCTGAAGATCCACTCGGTCATGAACATGGATCACTGGCGGCTTCCGCTGTCGAGCAGCGATCCAGAGGTCGTGAACGGCAGCGTCAAAGGCATGGAGACGTCCCTGCGTAACGCGGCGCTGTGGGGCGCCGACGCGGTGCTCCTCGTCCCAGCCGTCGTCGACGCAAAAACGTCGTACAAGGACGCGTATACGCGCTCGCAGCGCGTCATCCGCGAGCGGCTCCTGCCGATTGCCAAGGAGACGAACGTCGTGATCGCGGTCGAGGAGGTGTGGAACAAGTTCCTGCTCAGCCCGATCGAGTTCGCGCGCTACGTCGATGAATTCGAATCACCCTTGATAAAGGCGTACTTCGACGTCGGCAACATCGTCTTCTATGCGTTCCCGCAGGACTGGATCCGCACGCTCGGGTCGCGCATTGTCAAGATGCACCTCAAGGACTTCAAGCTGGATCGCCGCAACGGCAAGTTCGACTTCACCAATCTGGGAGAAGGGGATATTGACTGGCCGGAAGTGCGCCGCGCGCTGAACGACATCAAGTACGCCGGCTTCGTCACGACCGAGATCAACGGCGGCGACGCCGCGTATTTAAAGGACGTGTCGGCGCGCGTCGACAAGTTCCTGGCAGGGGAGAAGCCATTTACGGCGTAGCGCAGGTAGGGCGGGGTCTCGAGACCTCGCCTCTACCTAATATCTTGCATGACAAGATAGATGGTCGTATAATGCCATCGTGAGCGGGCGCGAGGACGATCGCAAGGGCATCGCACGCGAGCTGAAGCGCGGTTCGCTCGAGCTCGTCGTGCTGCACCTTCTTTCGCTCGGCGAGGCCTACGGCTACGAGATCGTCACCTCGCTCGCCGAGCGCACCAACGGGTCACTCGAGATCACCGACGGCACGCTGTACCCGGTGCTGTACAGGCTCGAACGAGCCGGATACGTCGCCGTCCGCTGGGAAACACCCCAGCGAGGCGTCCCGCGCAAGTACTACCGCCTGACGAAAGCGGGGCAGTCAGAGCTCGGCCAGCTCACTCATGAGTGGAACACGTTCGCGAGCGCGATGGCGCGGCTTCTCCGCCAGTCGCCGGAGGTCACATGAATCAGATAGACGATTATGTGGCGCAGGTGCTCGACAGGCTGCCGCCAGATTCCGAGATCCGGTCGCAGGTGGAGATGGAAGCCCGCAGCCATATCGCCGAGCGGCTCGAGCACGGCGAGCCCGTCGATGCGGCGCTCGCACAGTTGGGCGATCCCGCGGTGCTGGCGGAATCCTATCTGTCAGCCGTGCCCCTGCTGGCGGCGCCATTCTGGACGCGCGTCTGGGCGAAGCTGGTTGATTTCGTCGTCGCGATCGCAGCCCTCGCGCCGCTCGTCTGGCTCGCGAGCCAGATCAATGCGGGTTTTTTCATCGTCGTGTGCATACTCGGGCTCGCGTGTCTGCCGCTGTACCCCATCGTGGCGGAGTATCAGTTCGCCAAGACGCTCGGCAAACATCTGCTGGGACTCCGCGTCGTCCGCGAGTCCGGTGCCCGAATCAGCTTCGGCCAGTCGATCGTCCGACAGCTGCCTGCGTTTTTCCAGGTGTTCTGGATCGACGCGATGTTCGCACTCTTCACCGATCGCCACCAGCGCGCCTTCGAGCTGCTGTCGAAGACGCGCGTGGTGCTCAAGCTGGAGGCCACATCATGAAGCGTTATCTTTTCGTCGTCGCGCTGCTCGTGGGATCGGTCCCGCTCGCCTCCGCGCAGACGTCCGTTCCGTCGAAGCCTGCGACGCTCGACGACGTCATCGCGGAACTTCGCGGGTTGCGCAGCGACATGCTGAAGCTGCAGGAGGCGAGCGTCCGCGCACAGCTGCTCGTCGCGCGGCTGCAAGTGCAGGAGCAGCGAATTGCCGGCCTCGCGCGCGATCTGGCGCAGACGGATGAGCAGATTCGCGGCCTGGAGGCCGCCCGCAACCCGTTCACCGAGATGATGTTGAAGCAGCTCTCGAACCAGCCGCCGGGCAAGCCGGAGGAGCAGCCGTTTGCCGACGCGTTCAAGGCGCAGCTCGAGAAACTGCAGAATGGGGACCCGGCGCTGAAGGAGCGACAGGCATCGCTCAATCAACTGATCGCCGAGGAGCAGGCGCGATGGAACGCTTTCAATGCACAATTGGAGGCGCTCGAACGGGACCTGCCGGTTGTCACGAAGAAGAAATGAGATTGCGCTCGCTTGGGTCGACGCTCGTTCTCCTGCTCGTGCCAGCGGTGGCCACGGCGGAGACAGGGCAGGCGGCGTGGCTCCGTTACACGCCGCTCGACGCGGCGGCCGCGCGGCGATATCAGGCGCAACTTCCGGCGACGCTCGTCGTCCTTGGTGACTCCTCGCCGGTGCGAAAAGCAGGAGAGGAGATCGCCCTCGGCATACGCGGCATGCTTGGCCGCGACTTGAAAACGTCGACGAGCGTTCCCCCAGACGGCGCGATCGTCGTCGGCCCGCTCGCGAGTGTGCGGTCGGCGCTTCCGGCGCTCGGTCTACCAGCGACCGTCGGCGCCGACGGGTTCGCGTTGAAATCGGGCTCGGCGGGCGGCGCGACGTTCGTCGCGATTGCCGGCGAGAGCGATCGCGGGACGCTCTACGGCGCGTTCGCGTGGCTGCGCCGCATGGCGACCAATCAACCGCTCGCCGACGATGTGCAGGCCCCGTACGCACCGATCCGATGGGTCAACGAATGGAACAATATCGACGGCACCATCGAACGCGGCTACGGCGGCCGGTCGATCTTCTGGGATGGCGGGCACATCCGGCAGGATCTGTCGCGCGCCGGTGAATACGGGCGGCTGCTGGCATCGCTCGGCATCAACGGGATCTCAATCAACAACGTCAACGCCAACCCGCAGGTGCTGTCGCCCGACCTGCTGCCCGAGATTGCGCGCGTCGCAGACGTGCTGCGTCCATGGGGACTGCGGCTGGCGCTTGCGATCGACTTCGGCAGCCCGCAGTCGCTCGGAAAGCTCCCGACCTACGATCCGCTCGATCCCGCGGTCGTCGCCTGGTGGAAGGCGCGCGCTGACGACATTTACCGCGCAATCCCCGACTTCGGAGGGTTCGTCCTGAAGGCGGACTCCGAGGGACGCGTCGGGCCGTCGGCATACGGACGGACGCACGCGGACGCGGCCAACGTCGTCGCGCGCGCGCTCGCGCCGCACGGCGGCGTGATCTTCTATCGCGGCTTCGTGTACGACCACCACATGGACTGGAACAATCCGAAGAACGATCGCGCGCGCGCGGCCTACGACAATTTCCGTCCGCTCGACGGCCAGTTCGATCCGAACGCGATCGTGCAGATCAAGCACGGGCCGATCGACTTTCAGGTCCGCGAGCCGGCCTCGCCGCTCTTCGGCGCGCTCGAGCGCACGAACGAAGCGATCGAGCTGCAGATCACGCAGGAGTACATGGGACAGTCGCGGCATACGGTTTTCCTGGTGCCCATGTGGAAGGAGGCGCTCGATTTCGATCTTCACGTCGGAGCGGGCGGACCGTCGCCGGTCAAGGCCATCGTCGCAGGGCGAGTCTTCCACAGGCCCACGGGCGGATTCGTCGGCGTTTCGAACGTGGGCCTCGCGCCAAACTGGTTCAACAACCACCTCTCGCAGGCGAACCTGTACGGCTTCGGCCGGCTCGCGTGGAATCCCGATCTCACATCGCGTCAGATCACCGACGAGTGGACGAGGCTCACGTTCGGCGGCGATCCGCGCGTGCTCGAAACGGTGACGCGCATTCAGCTCGATTCGTGGCCTGCCTACGAGAGTTATACGGGTCCGCTTGGGCTCCAGACGCTGACCGACATCGTGGGGAATCACTACGGCGTCGCCGTCGAAGCGTCGGAGCGCAACGGCTGGGGGCAGTGGCACCGCGCCGACGACACGGGAGTCGGCATGGATCGGAGCGTTGCCACCGGGACTGGTTTTATCGGGCAGTACGCGCCGCCGGTTCGGGCGATCTACGAGCCGCTGGAGAAATGTCCAGACGAATTGCTGCTCTTCATGCACCACGTGCCGTACATGCACCGGTTGCACTCGGGGAAAAGCGTCATCCAGTACATCTACGATTCGCACTACGAGGGCGCGGCGGCCGTCGCGGGCTACCTGCATGACTGGTCGGCGCTGCAGGGCCGGATCGACGATCAGCGATTCGAAGACGTGCGCGCGCAGCTCGACTACCAGGCGGGCCAGGCGATCGTCTGGCGCGACGCGGTCACGAGATGGTTCCATCATGCGTCGGGTATCGCCGACGCGCGCGGACGCGTGGACAACTATCCAGACCGCATCGAGGCGGAGAGCGCGCGCCTGAAGGGATACGAAGTGAAGGCTGTGACGCCGTGGGAAACGGCGTCGGGGAAGGGGGCCGTAGCATGTCCGCCTTCGCCTTCGGCTTCGGCGGGACAGGTCCCGCCTTCGGCTATGTGCACGGCGGAATTCACGTATTCGGGCCCCGAGGGCAATCACGATATCGTCGTGCAGTATTACGACGTGAACACGGGCGCCGCGCGCTTCACGCTGCGCGTTGGCGATCGCGTCGTCGGGCAATGGACCGCCGCCGATCGCCTGCCGACCCGGCGCCTCGACGGCTCGTCGTCTTCGAGGCGCATCTTCCGGGACGTCGCCCTGAAGCGCGGCGACGCTATCGTGATTGAGGGCATTCCGGACGCCGGCGAGACCGCGGCGCTCGATTACATCGAGGTTCAACCGTCAGGGAGAAGCATCCGATGAGGCGAACTGTTCTTGCATTGTTACTCCTTACAACCGTTTCCGTGGCCGAGGTCCGCCTAAAGGCGGACGCTACGAGAGGAACGGCTACGAGAGGAACGGCCCGGTCGACGTCCGCGGGGACCGAAGAACACTGGGTGCCGACGTGGGGGACGGCGCAACAGCTGATCAAGATCATTCCGCCCGCGACTCCGCCTGCCGGCGCGACACCGCCGGCCACGCCGCCGCCGGCACCTCCGATAACGCCTCCGCCGTTCCGCGTGACAACACTGAACAATCAAACCGTGCGGATGATCCTGCGCACGAGCATCGGCGGGCGCCGTGTGCGTGTGAAACTGTCGAACGCGTTCGGCATGCCGGCCGTCGTCGTCGGCGCGGCGCACGTGGCGCGCCGCGGCACGGACGCGGGCATCATGGCCGGTACGGACCGCGCGCTGACGTTTGGCGGCAAACCTTCGTTCTCGCTGCGCCCCGGAGTCGTGATCGTGAGCGATCCCATCGACCTCGAGGTGCCGCCGCTGTCCGATTTAGCGGTGAGCCTGTATTTCCCGCGCGATACCGACACGCCGACGACGCACTCGACCGGGCTGCGGCCGACATACGTCTCGACCGAAGGGGACTTCACCGGCGCATCCGAGCTCCCGCTCGCGGGGACCACGCAGCAGTATTACTGGTTGACGAGCGTGGAAGTCGCTGCGCCGCAGGACGCGGGCGCGATCGTCGCGTTCGGCGATTCGATCACCGACGGCGCGCGGTCGACGCCCGACACGAACCATTCGTGGCCGGCGCTGCTTGCGGCGCGGCTCGCCGCCGACAAGGCAACGGCCAAGCTTTCGGTCGTGAACGAGGGCATCGGCGGCAACCGTCTGTTCACCGATTCGGGCGGCCTTGCCGGCGTCAGCGCGCTCGCGCGCTTCGATCGAGATGTCCTGAGCCATCCGAACGTGAAATGGCTCATGATCCTCGAAGGCATCAACGACATCGGCGCGCTGGCGAACCCGGCGGCGAGCGTGGTGATCACCACTGACGATCTGACATGGGTCCTCAAGGAAATGGTCGCGCGGGCGCACGCGCAGGGAATCAAAGTGGTCGGCTGCACGCTCACACCGTACGGCGGCGCCGGCTACGCGCGCGACGAGGGGGAGGCCATCCGCGCCGCGGTGAACCAGTGGATTCGCACCTCGGGGACGTTCGACGCGGTGGTCGACTTCGAGGCCGCAACGCGCGACCCGTCCGATCCGAAGAAGTTCAGGCCCGAATTCGATCCCGGCGATCATCTGCATCCGAACAACGCCGGCTACGAAGCCATGGCGAACGCCGTGGATCTCTCGATCTTTGGCGGCAAACCGTCGAAGGCCGAAAAAGCGAAGAAATAGGTTTACTGTTGAGGCATCGCGGGGTATAACGTGCCCCGCCATGCCTGAGTGCTACCTCACACCATCCTGATACGCCGACGAAACGCCGCGCGTGCCGTGGCGACGCGTGTACGGGCGTGTGTCCGCGCGATGGCTTCCCTGGGCGCGGTGGGGCGCGATCGTCTGGATCGTCGTGTTCTGGCGGCTCGGCTATGCGAGCCTGCTCGATCCTGACGAAGCGCATTACGCGGAACTGACGCGCGAGATGCTCCATGCGGGGAGCTGGCTGGTGCCGCTCCTCGACGGCAAGCCCTTCATCGACAAACCGGTCCTCTTCCACTGGCTCCAGGGCGCGTCGGTCATGCTGCTTGGCGAGACGGAGTTCGCCGCGCGGCTGCCGACCGCACTCGCGGCCGTCTCGCTGTTCGCGATCACGCGATGGATGGGCGCCGCGCTGCTGGGCGAGGAAGTCGGCACCCTGGGCGCGATCATGTTCGCGACGATTCCCGCCACGTTCGCGTTGTCGAGCATCGCGGTCTTCGACATGGTGTTCGCGTGCTTTCTGTTCGGCGGGCTGGCGTGTCTGCTCGTCGCCTCCAGACAGCGGCGCGAACGCGTCGAGGTCTGCGGCTATGCGCTGCTCACGCTCGCCGTCATGACCAAAGGGCCGGTGGCGCTGGTCCTCGTCGGACTGTGGATCGCCGCCGCCATCGCCACGTCCGCGCGCATGCGCGCCGAGCTGCAGCGGCTGCATTGGGGCGTGGGGCTCGTGTGCGTGACCCTCGCGGCGTCGCCGTGGTTCGTCTGGATGGAGGTACGGTTCGGTTCGGATTTCGTGCGCGGATATCTCCTCGCCGGCAACCTCTTTTACTTCACGCAGCCCGCCGAGTTCTCCTCGCGCGTCGTCAGCCACACGTTCTACATGCGGGCGTTCGCAGGGGCGTTCTTCCCGTGGAGCGCGGTCATGATTGGCCGCGGCATCGACGTGCTCCGCAGGCACGCGCCCCAGCTCGACACCTCTGAGGCGTTGCTCTGGACATGGGCGCTCGTCGTGATCGGGTTCTTCAGCGTCGCCAGGTTCAAGCTCGATCACTACATCTATCCGGCGGCCCCAGCGTGCTGCCTGATCGCGGCAAAGGCCTGGCGCGACGCTGCCGCCGACGAAGCGGGCACGTGGCACGCCACGCGCGTGGCCGTCGTGGCGATCGCCGGGCTCCTCGTCGCGGGCGGCGGTTTTGCGAGCGTGTATCTCTGGAAGCTCGATCTGGAGCTGCCGCCCGTCGCGATCGTTCTCCCGATGGCGTTGATCGCAGGCGGCATCGCACTCATGTTCCAGAGCTGGCGGATCCAGTGGCGCGTGCCGCGCAACGCGACGGCTGTTGCCGCGATGCTGCTCGTCAGTTATGCGACGGTCGTCGTGGTCGGCTATCCGGCATTCGAGGAGATGCATCCAACGGCGCAGGTCGCGGCGCGGCTCGCCGACGCCATGGGCGGCAGCGAGGCACCGGTCGGGTTGTACCAACTCGAACGGTGGCGGGGAAGCCTGCGCTACTACCTGAATCGGCCGATCCAGCGGCTCGAGACCGTCGAAGAGGCGCGCGCGTTCTTCGATCGGTCGGAAACGGTCTACGCGATCATGCTGCGGCGCGAGTATTTGGAGCTGCGACGGGAGCATGTGCGGGTTCATCCGATGCTCGCGCACCGCGCGGTCGTTGGCACGCAAGGGAAAGGGTTGCGCAGGCAGCTATGGGGCTACATCGTCGTCGTGACGAATGTGCCAAGACGGTTCAAGCCACCGTGGGATGAGAAGGAGGTAGGACCCTCCTATTGAACACTCACGGAGTCGAACTGCGCTGTCGCGGTATTCAGTGTGTCCTTGCTGACGGTTGCCAGCCCCACATATACCGTGGCGTCCATCGGCACCGTCGCGCTGGCGACCAGCGTCCACGTGATGCCGTCAGCGGACTGATACCCGTTGAACGTGTTGCCAACCCGCTCGAGCTTCACCCAGTAAGGCGGAACGATCGTCGTGCCGCCTGACGTCGCGACCGTTGCCGCGCCGGCGGTCGGACGATACTGCAAGTACGATCCCTTCAACGTCGTGAGGGTCATGAAGGCGTTCACCGCGGCGGGATCCAGGGACTGCCGGATCATCACGCCCCCTTTCGTCGCCGAATTGATCTTCTGCAGCTTCTTCACGTGCGCCACGATCACCCCGTCGCCGGTCATCATGCGATACGCGAAATGGAACGAGTCGGCGTTCCCCCAGATGTCATTGCCCGCGCCCATCAACGTGAACGTTGATGTTGCGGAATCGAATGTCGTTTGACCCGTGATGCCGACGTTGCCGACGTCGGCTGGCGCCCATCCAGTCGGCAGCACTGGAGGTGGAGGCGGCGGGACCGGCGGGACCGGCGTTCCGCTGGTGAACGAGACGTTGTCGAATGTCGCGGGCGATACGCCGGTGAGGCTCGCGCTCGTGACGCCGAGGCCGGCGTACACCGTCGCGGGCATCGCGACTGTGTCCGATCCGATGTAGGTCCACGTGACGCCGTCGGTCGATCTGTAGCCCGTGAACGTGTTGCCGGCACGGTCGAGACGAACCCATCCTGGCGCCGACTTCGTCGAGGACATGATCGTGCCGAACGTGCTGGCGTTCGTGGCTCGCCTCCGCTGGAATCCGGACACAGTGCCCGCCGACAGATACATGAACGCGTTGGCCGATCCGGTCGTCAACGATTCGCGCACCATCAATCCCGCGCGCGACCAGGTCGTAATCTTCTGAACGCTGGCAACGCGCGCCACCAGCGATCCGTCGCCTGTCATCGACTGCCAGGCGAAGTACATCCCATCCGCGGTTCCCCACGCGTCGCCGCCGCCCCCGACGACAGTGTACGTACCGGCCGTGCTGTCGTATCCGGCGAAGCCGTTGATGCCGACGACCCCGATGTCCTGACTGCGCCATGGATCCGGCAGCGTCGGCCTCACCGGCGTCGCGCCGCTGACCGTACTTGCGAGCAGGGTGTTGTCGTACCGCCGCGGCCCCGGCGCAGAACGAACGTAAGTATCAGGGCTGAGCACGATCTGATCGATGACGGGGCCGTCCGTCCGCTGCTGCACGCGGATCGTGTGCGTGCCGGTGGCTGCGAAGTACAGATCCGGGCCGAAGCTCGTGGAAGTGGAGTTGTCGGTCCATCCCCACCCGGCGAGATACGTATCACTGAGCACGATCTCCTGGCTCGACGTCGTGCCGATGCGGTAGCTCGCCGTGCCGAAGCCATCCACGCTGTCGTTGAACTGGACGTGGACCGAGTTGTTCGAGAGCGAGTTGGACTGCGCGCGCATCCGTATCCATATGTGGTACGGCACGCCGCTCATCGCGTTGAACGTCGCCTCGAAGTAGTTCGCCGGCGAGGCGAGCGCCGGCGAGATCTTGGCGTTCCCCTTGTCCTGGTTCCACAGCCCGATGCCTCCCACGGCGGTGGGATCGGCGAGAACGCTCCAGCGCCCGAAGATGTTCGCCGATTGCACGTCGTTCGCCCAGATGACTTGCGTGACTGCTCCAGGTGGCGGCGGCGGCGGCGGTGGCGGGGCGCCCCCGGTCGTAAAGGAATAGGTGGGGCCGGCCGCCGGCAATCCGGCCATGGTCCGCGAAACGATCCGCCAGTAGTACGTCGTACCGGATTGCAGCGTCGGCAGCGTGATCGACTGGAGGGTGCTGCTGCCGTACAGATGCGGACCGAGAAACAGGTTCGACTGAAAGAGGGGAGGATTCGGATCGACGCCGAAGTACACGTCGTAGTAGTGCGCGTAGTAGCCGCCATCCCATTTCAGCTTGAGCCCCGTCGTGACCTGGCCTGCCGCATTGTTCGCCGGGCTCGAATTGACCGGCTTGTCCGGGGGCAGCGGCGAGAAGTCCGCCGTCTCGGCCGAGCCTACGGGATTCTGTTTGCCGACACATTCGTCGGGCATCCCGCTCGGCCACGGGCCCGAGCACCACTTCCGCTCGAACTGGCTTGTGAAGTACTGGAAGATCCACGGCTTCACGGTGAAGTAGTTGTGCTCCTGCTGATGGTTGTCCGACGGCGATGTCCAGTTCGATGAGCCGAACACGGAAAGCCCCTGGCCGTAGAACAGCACCAGCTTCTGGTGATTCAAGCCGAGGTGCGCGCGCACGCGGAACTTCACGCCTGCGGCCCACAGCTTGTCGAGGTTGTACGACACCCACTGACGACTGGGTTCGCGGTATTCATCGAGATCCGTGATGAGGCGGACCGGTATGCCGCGCTGAAGCGCGGTGATAACTGCGTTGGTCTCCCGCTCGTCCGTGATGCGGAACATGATCGCGTCGATCCGCTGCATCTCCTTCGGGTACTTGCCGAGCAGCCGATTCGCGTAGCTTTCCTGCTGCGGGAAATTCAGTTCCGGATCTTTCGTGAAGATCGGATATCGACGTGTGAGCGGCGCGGTAATGTTGGCGTAGTCCGCGTAGATGGTCGGATCGACCCAGAGGTCGTCGTATTTCGTGCGGAAGCTGTTGACGATGCCGGGAGCGCCGGTGAAGTAGATCGCCTCGTCCTCGAAATCGACGTAGGGCGTCTGGGGCACGAACGCCGTGGGGCTGTAGTTGGCGCCGCTGAACTCGACCATGTTCTGGCCGTCGAACAGCATCATTTTCCAGTGAAGGATGTAGGACTGGCTCAACGCGCGTTGCCGGATGGGGATGCCGGCCGCGACGAGCTGCTGCAGGATGTCGACTTCGACGGGATGCGTGCCGCCGTAGGCGGGCAGCGCGCGCTGGTCGATGATGACGCGCACGGGCACACCGGCCTGCCACCGCCTGATGATTTCGGATGAGAGCCGCGCGTCCTCCATGAACCAGAACGCGACGTCGATGCCGACGTTCTCGTTCCGGATGAGGTTCACGAGCGGGTCGCGGCAGTTCTCGTATGAGGCGTCGCACAGCCATTCATTCGTTTGTGCGCGCGCATTTGACCCGAACAGGACGCAGACGCCCGTCACCAGCGCAATTCGCGCAGTCAGACTCCGAAATCGAGACATGTCCCTCCGCCTCCGCTTCCGGTCGCGCCCGGCCGTATTGCGTGCCGCGTGCCAGCAGGTCAGTAGTGCGGCGGCTCTGCGCGATTTGCGCAAGAAATCAAAGGGAATCGGCATTTGTGAACAGACGAGTTATCGAACGGTATAGGAACGGCCGGGGTATGGGTCAGCAGGAGTTTTAGCTTTTGCGGCAATTGGTTTCTCAGCCGTGGCCGACGCGCGGCGGGACTGTGGGAAGATTTGTCGCAACTTCCCATGGCCAACGTCGAAAAGGGAACGGCGCTGGATTACGCCGTCGCGTTTATCGCCGTCGCGGTGGCAACCGCCGGCACCGCCGCGATCCAGGGCGTCATGGGACAGAGCGTGTCGATTCTGTTCTTCCCGGCCGTGCTCTTCAGTGCGCTCTATGGCGGGTACGGGCCATCGCTGCTGGCGACGGTGTTGTCGACTGCGGCGCTCGCCTTTTTCTTCGTGGCGCCGTACTGGTCGTTCGACATTGGCGCGGATGACATGGTCCGTCTCGCCGCGTTTGCGGCGGTCGGGCTCGCCACGGCGTCGATCAGCTCGGCACGCAAGCGCGCTGAAGATGCACAACGGCAGGCGCTCGCCAACCTTCGCGGAGCGCTCGCGACGCTCCAGAAGGTGAGCGGCTGGCCGGTGTTCGTCGACGTCACGATGGCCGGGGCCGCGGCGCGGCTGCTCGCGCACGCGGCGACGGTCGTGCAGTGCGATCAGGCGGTTGCGATGTGGGAAGCGGAAGACGAGCCGTGGATCTACGTCGCCGCGTCGGACGGCACGGACCGCGAGATCGTGAGAATCCCGCCGACGGAACTGGCGGAGACGATGCCGCACGCGCTGCGCGACGCGACGTTCGTGTCGAACGATCCGATCGGCAACTCGATGGACGCCATGGTGAGCGGCGCGGGCGCGGTGACGACGTGGCGCGGCAGCGTCGCGGGAGCGCCGATAATGGCGCGGCTGCGCGGGAGTGGACTCGCCTCGGCGCCGTTCGAAGGGGAGCACCTGAAGGGGCGGATGTTCTGCGCCGGGATGTCGGATGTCGGGCCGGAGCTCGTGCCGCTCGTCGAAGTCGTGGCCCACGAAGTCGGGAGCTCCCTCGAGCGGCTGCACCTGCACGATCAGCTGCAGCAGGTTGCCGTCCGCGAGGAGCGGATTCGGGTGGCGCGCGATCTTCACGACGGCGTGCTGCAGTCGCTGACCGCCATCCGTCTGCGTCTGCAGGCGCTCGCCGACACCACAGAGTCGCCGCCGGATACGCGCGACAGCCTGCTTGCCGCCGAGCGCGCCATCGCGATCGAGCAGCGCGAGCTGCGGCTCTTCATCGAAGATCTGAAGCCGCCCGCGCGGCGCGCGGGAAAGGCCGGTACGGTCGCTGAAGTGTTGCAGGACATCCGCGAACGTCTCGAGCTCGAATGGGGCACGCCGATAGCAGTCCGCGCGACGCCCGCGGACCTCCGCGTCCCAGCCGATGCGGAACAGACGGTCGGCCTGCTCGTTCGCGAGGCGATCGTCAACGCGCTCAAGCACGCCCAGCCTTCGCGCGTGTCCGTCGACATCGAGCGGATCGACGCAGGCCAGCTGCGAATCGTGGTGGCCAACGACGGCCGCGGTTTCCCGTTCCGCGGACGCCGCACGCTGCAGGAGCTGCAGGCGGCGAATGCCGGACCGGTCAGCCTGCGCGAGCGTCTCGTATCGGCTGGCGGATCGCTGGCGATCGAGTCGATGCCCGCCGGATCGCGCGTCGAGATGGATCTGCCGGTTTAGGCTCCTAGATCAACCGCTGCTGCTGTGCGCAGAGCACCAGCTCGAGGCGCCCGTCGACGCCGAGCTTCTCGTAGATGTTGTGCAGGTGGACCTTCACCGTGCCCTCGGAGATCGAGAGCCGCTCGGCGATCGCTTTGTTCCGCAGGCCCTGCGCGACCATGCGTACGATTTCCAGTTCGCGCGGGGTCAGCGCGTCAGCCGCTTTGCCCGAATCGCGGGCGACCGCAGTCTGCAGCGCCCGCGTGACGGTGTCGCGCTCGATCCACTGCCGCCCCTCGTGTACCGAGCGCACGCATTCGAGCAGGACCTCCGGCGCGGACTCCTTCAGCACCAGCCCCGTGACGCCGAGCTTCACCGCCTCCATGACCTCGTCGTCGCGAATCGCCGCCGTCAGCAGCACGCGGCGGCAGCGCTCGTGTTTTCCGGCGAGCGTACGCAGCACGTCGAGTCCGCTGTTGTAGGGCATGCGCAGATCGAGCACGAGCACGTCCGGATCGTACTTGGCGACGGCAGCGACCGCGGAGGGCCCGTCGCTGCAGGCGGCGACCACCCGGAAATCATCCTGACGATCGAACAGCTGCCGGAGTCCGTGCAGGACGATCTGGTGATCGTCGACGAGAACGACGCGGATAGCCATGGGCCTTTGCTTGGTATATCCCCGGGTATATACAAAAACTACCGATACATATATTCACGCGAAGCGCCGCTCTTCCTACTATGGATCAGGTCTCGCGATGCACGACACGACGAAATCAAGCGAGGTGGGCGACGCGGAGCGAACCGCCTCCCCATCCGATCTGTTGAGCGCTGAGGAAGTGATCGATCGTCTTCTCGAGGACGCGAACCTTCGTCGCGTTGCCGCGACGTGCGTGCTGCCCGCCGTGCGCGTGGGATCGAGCTGGCGGTTCCGGCGCAGCGATCTCGATGACTGGATCAGGCGACAGCGTGAGTCAATGATGAATGCTGAATGCTGAACGGCATAAATTTTCAGCATTCAGCATTCATCATTTGCCGCGGAAGCGGTACAACGCCACGAGCGCAGCGCCGATCGCCTGGGACAAATCCCCCATTGACGCCGGCACGATCGTGAGCGTCGCGCGCTGCGCGGGCCAGAGGTAGGGCGCCGCGGTCTCGCCGATGATGCGCAGATATCGCGCGCGGAAGTCTTCGGTCGTCGATTCCGGATCCATCAGCCCGCCGCCAATCACCACGAAGCGCGCATCGAGCGCCATAGACAATGACGCGACGTGCAGGCCCAGCGCGCGCGCCTGGAAGTCGAAGATCTCCACCGCCAGCGGATCGCCCTTCTGCGCCAGGCCGCGCAGAGAGAACGCGCGCTGTTTCATCGGCGCGGTCGAGCGCGCGAGCTCGTGGTCCGCGTGTCGTTCGAGCGCTTCCCCGAGCAGGTAAGGCAGTCCGGCCAACGTCGTGTACATCTCGACGCAGCCCCACGTCCGTCCGCATCCGCATGGGTACGGTTTGGCGTCGAGCAGGTGCAAGGGCGCGGGCATATGCGCCGCTTCCATTCCCGAGATCGTGTCGCCGTCGAGCGGCAGCCCGCTGCGGTCGACGAACGCGCATCCGAGACCGGATCCGGGCGCCAGCATCATCACGCTGGCCTCATGCGAGCCGCGCGCGCGCTGCGCTTCGGCGACCCCTCCCATGTTGCCGTCGTTGCCGACCACGAGCGGGATCGGCCGGCCGGCACGCTGCTCGAGCGCGCGCGCATACCCGACGTGCACATCGAAGCCGGCGAAGCTCGCAGGAAGGTTCGGCGATTTTCCCCACACGCCATACCGATCGTACGGTCCCGGAATCGCGAGTCCGACCCCGCGCACGTCGTCCCACGCGAGACCGTTGCTCTTCAGGTAATCGACGATGGCATCCGCCCACCCGCCGACCATCAGGTCGGGCCCCGCTTCGGAATTCGTCGGGCGCTGCAGCAGCTTTGTGGAAACCGGCGACTCGTTGCTCCAGACCGCTGCGACCTTCGACGTTGTCGCGCCGCCGTCGGTACCGATGAACACATCACGCGCCGGCATCGTTGAGATCTCCTTCAGCTGAATCAGTGACGCGTTCGACCGTGACATAGAGCGGCCCCGCGCCGAGAAGCGCCACGAGCGTCATGCTGCCAGGCCCCGCGCGATTGACGACGCGGTAACGGACGTGCTCGCCGGGGGCAGCGTCGAACGCGACGTTCTTCCAGACAAGCGTGTTGTGGATTCGCAGCCGATGCGGACCAGAACGAATGCGCCGTGTGGCGCTCTCCCCGAAGAGCAGCGTCGCGAACGGCTGGCCGTCCAGCGTGGCGACCGTCTGGCGGATGCGCACGTCGGCAGGGTCGCGGCGTTCGACGGTCAGCACCGCGTTCTCGTCGCCGATTTCCTGCCGCACAAGCGGTAGATTATGCCATTCATGCCATCGGACACGCAGTGGGTGGTCACCGACGGCGAGGCGGGCGTACGCCTCGACAAGTTTCTGGCGGCGCCCGGCCGTCTCGCGTCACGCGCGCGTGCGGCGTCGGCGCTCGAACGCCGCAAGATATTCGTCAACGGCGTCGAAGCCTCGATCGCCGACGCCGCGCGGCCGGTGATCGCGGGCGACGTGATCCGGCTCTGGATCGATCGCCCCGGCAGTGCCACAGGATCGGTCCGACGCCGCCAGGCCGGCCCACTGGACATCCTGTTCGAGGACGCCGCGTTGATCGTCGTCAACAAACCCGCCGGGCTACTGTCGGTACCGCTGGACCGGAAGCCTGATGCGCCGTCGATGCTCGACGCGGTCGCGGAGCACCTCAGGGCGCGCGCGAAGCGCTGGCCGCTCCCGGTGCATCGCATCGATCAGAACACGTCCGGCCTCGTGCTCTTCGCCAAGAGTCCCGAGGCGCAGCGCCTGCTCAAGGATCAGTTCAAACGGCGGGAACCGCGGCGTATCTATCTGGCAGTCGTGTATGGCGTGCCCGAGCCGCGCGCCGGAGTGTGGCGCGACATCCTTGCGTGGGACGAACGCGCGCTCGTCCAAAAGGCCACACACCCGCGCGACCCGAGGGGCGTCGAGGCGATCAGCGACTATCGGGTCGTCGAAGTTTTCCCGTCCGCCTCGCTCCTCGAGGTCAGTCTCCGCACGGGACGGCGCAACCAGATCAGGCTCCAGGCACGTCTGCGCGGCCATACGCTCGTCGGGGAAGCGCGCTACGTCGACAAATCGGCGCCGCTTCGACCGATCCACTTCGAGCGCCAGGCGCTGCACGCCTACAGGCTCGCGATTCGGCATCCCGACGGACGTCAACTCGATCTGGAGGCGCCGCTCCCCGCAGACTTCCTCGACTTGTTGACTCGGCTGCGCCGAGCACGGTGATCTATCCTTCGAACTGGAGGACGGAATGGAACGTGTGCTGGGTCGATTCTCACCGCAGTTGTACGCGCTGATGCGAATTATCGTCGGGCTTCTGTTTGCCTGTCATGGCGCCCAGAAGCTGTTCGGTCTCTTTGGCGGACCGCAGATGCCGCTGGCGTCGCAATTTGGGCTCGCCGGCGTCATCGAGCTCGTCGGCGGACTGCTGATCACCATTGGCTTTCTGACCGGGACCGTCGCGTTCGTCGCGAGCGGTGAAATGGCGTACGCGTATTTCACGCAGCACTCGCCTCACGGCCTCGCGCCCATCCGGAACGGCGGCGAGCTCGCGGTGCTCTACTGCTTCGTGTTCCTCTACATCGCGTCGCGCGGCGCCGGAATCTGGGGCGTCGATCACGGCTCACGGCGGTGACGATCCGGCCTGCCATCGCCGGATGGCTTCCAGCGGATAGATCAACATCAGAATGTTGAGCGCGAGGTTGTCCCTGATCCAGTAGGCGAGCGACGCTTCGATCGCGACCGCGATGAGAATCGTCGCCCACGCCGGAATCCGCGCGGCCACCACGAATCCCACGATCATCGAGACGATGTCCATCACGGAATTGACGACGCTGTCGCCGTAGTAGTCGAGCGAGATCGTCGCTTCGCGGTACCGCTGGATCACGAAATCCGTGTTCTCGATGACCTCCCAGGACGACTCGATCAGCACCGCCGCGACCAGGCGGGCCCCCACCGGCCACCGCCGCGCAACCAGCCACAGGACCGCATAGAACGCGAAGCCGTGGATGACGTGCGTAAAGGAGTACCAGTCAGTCAGGTGCTGGGAGTTCTCGGAGCTCTGGACGACCCCGTGCCAGAGCTTGACGTACCCGCACTTGCAGATCGGCGTCCGGCCCATCGCCAGGAGGGCCGCGACGGCCACCGCGATGATCGCCGCACTGGCGAGCGCGCAGACCGCAGGACGGCAGCCGGCCCGAGTCATGAATGCGGGAATACTAGTGGCCTGTCCGCGTCAGTTGCAATGCCGCGTTACAAATGACGCGGACAGGCCGCTACCATCGACCGTTGAAGGAGGGTTTCATGTATACGTTGCGCGTCCTGCCTCATCTCCTGGTGGTCCTGTTCCTCGCCTTCGTCGTTGCGGGCTGCACCGTCGTCGGGGGCATCTTCAAGGCCGGCTTCTGGAGTGCGATCTTTCTGGTAGCGGTGATTGCTGTGGTTCTGATGCTGCTGGTTACAAAAATGAGAGGGTGACTCCACTGGCCCATGGTTTGCGTCCAATGTACATACCCCAGCTCTCGCGCTCTTTGCCGTAATAACGCCATACAGGTATGGCCAGGGAGGCGTCGTATATATGGACGTACGCTGCCCGAAATGCGGGTGTGAAGCACGGCCGGCGGGGCACGAGGACGCCCGGGCCTACTACGAGTGTCCGAAGTGCAGCCGCGTCTGGGCCACCATGCTGGCTTCCCTGGCCGGCCGGGAGGGGAAGCGCAGCCGCCTGGGATCCGTACGCGTCCTCGTGGTCGACGACTCCAAAGACCTCGCGCAGCTGGTGTCCATGTGGCTGGAGGACGAGGGATATGCGGTCGTCACCGCGTCGTCGGGACGCGAGGCGCTCGACGCCGCCTCGGTTTACTACCCCGATATCGTGCTGCTCGATCTGATCATGCCGCCGCCTGATGGCTTTGCGGTGTGCGAAGCGCTGCGCAATCACCTCCCGCCGCAGGTCATTCTGATGACCGGTCTGTCGGAACAGGACCACGTCAGGCGCGCGCTGGATCTCGGTGTCGTCGGTCTGCTTCGAAAGCCGCTGACGCGCGAGGCGGTGATCGACGCGGTCACGATTGCAGCGGAACGATGCCGCCGCGATCCCCTTTCGAAGCTCCGCTGGCATTTCGGCATGCACCCGCGGGCCTGACGGAGCGGCCTTCAGAAACTGAACTTCCCGACGATCTCCAGGATCCGCGGCGCGCTGACCGTGCTGGCGATCACGCCAAACGTGTTCGGGTCGGCGATGTTCCGTCCCGGCGGTCCAAAGCTTGGATGGTTCAGCATGTTGAACGCTTCCACACGTATCTGCGCCGCGCGCCGGCCTGTGGACGGGAAGCGCTTCCCGACCGCGAGATCGAGGTTCAGATAGCCGGGTGCGCGGAGTATCCCGACGCCGGAGTTTCCCCACATCCCGGGCGCCGCCCGTTCGAAGGCCGCGATGTCGATCCATCGATCGATCGTCGGGCTGGCGACCTCGCCGGATCCGATGCGATTCGGGCGTTCGTTGCCTCTCGTCGCCTGCAGCGACGACCCCCGGCTGTCGATCACGGTGATCGGGAATCCGGACCGATGCTGGAAGATGCCGCTGAGATTCCAGCCGCCCAACACAGCACGTGCGACCGCGGGCAGATCCGCACCGGCGTATTCGTACGTGCCTGACAACACGATGTTATGCGTTGCGTCGAAGAACGCTGGTCCGTATTCCGAATCGCCGTCGTATGCGTTCTGCCAGTACGATCCTGACGCTGCGACGTTTTGCGACCCGAAGTAGCCGACGTTGTTCGTCATCGCCTGGCTCCACGTGTACGACGCGAGAAATTCCAGTCCTCCCGCGACGCGTTGCCGGATGCTGCTCTGGAGCGCCTTGTAGTCGCTTCGCCCCTGCGACGCCGTGACCGAGATGTTCGTGATTTGCGGCGCCGCAGCGAACAGCGGCCGGCGCTGCTGCAGCGGCAGCCACGTCGACACCGGCCCCGTGCCGCGCAGCGGCTGATTCCCTTCGATCGGCGTAACAAGATGTTCCGCGTGATGGCCGACGTACCCGACGCTGAAGGACGTGCTGCTTCGCAGCAGATACTCCATGAAAACGTTCCACTGCTGCGTGAGCTGCGGCCGCAGGTTTGGATCCCACGCGCGCACCTGGCCTGCCGGTTGATCGCGCGGCTGCAATCCGTCGAACCCGGTCTGGATGCTTCCTGCCCCGGTCGTCCGATCGTAGCGGACGTCCGACTCGAAGAAGAACGGCGGGTTCATCGGGAGCCGCAGGTTCGCGCCCGTGCCCTCCATGTGCTGCGTGATGCCGTACGCGCCGCGCAGCATCCAGCGAGCGGCCGGCGCCCACGCGACGCCGAGGCGCGGTTCGAAGCCTTTGTAGTACGGATTGTAGAGAGCGCGGCTGGCGCCGTCTTGTCCGGCGAGGACCACTTGCCCCGTTCGAAGATCGAAGTTTGCCTGCCGGTCGTGTTTCTCCACGAGCGGAGACGTGAACGCCCAGCGCAATCCCAGATTCAGTGTGACGTCGCGCGTGATCTTCACATCGTCCTGGGCGAACGTGGCCACGCGATCGTGAATATGCGTCCATGGGGGCGCCACGCTGCCGCGTCCCTTGACGGCGAGTTGATCCAGCAGGAAATCGGCAAACCCGAAGTTCGTGAACGTTCCGTTGAACGTGAACAGACCCAGCGCGCCGTTGTTGCCGGCGTAATAGCGCTGCTGGGTCAGGTGCAGCGCCTGGCCGCCGAACTTCATCGTGTGGCGGCCGCGGCTCCAGGTCAGCCGCTCGTTCAACTGGTAGGTGCGATCCAATGTGTCTGAAATGAGCGCCGCTTCGCCGAGGCTGCTCAGCCCGCTGCCAAGCTGAATGAGGCTCAGCCCCGCGAACGGTTGTCCGCCCGGAATGCCGAATCGCTCGTTGCCGTTTCCGAGGCCGCTGAGATCGTCGGCCTGCCTGATGATGCGCGCCTGGTTGAAGCCGGCGAGCAGCTCGTTGACCATCGAGGGGCCGAACACGTGATTCCAGTTCACTGCGAGGTTCCGTGACGGCGCCTCGTTGCGAATGCCCAGAAACAGCGGAATCGTTTCGACCTCAGGCGCCGATCGATACTCCTCTCGCGAGTAGCGGACGAAGAACCAGTCGTTACTCGACAGGTTCGCGTCCAGCTTCGTGTCCCACTGGTGCGCTCGCGTGGTGACGATCCGTTTGCTCACGTAGTTGCTCGTGACGCCACTCACCGATCGATTCGGGAGAGGGTAGAGCGTCGTATTGGTCAGAATCGCCCGCGCGACGGCACTGATCCGGCTCTCCGGGATGCGGTTGCCAGGAAACGGCTCTCCCGTGCGCGGGTCCACGATGGTGACGCCGCTCAGTCCCGAGAAATCTCCACTGCGCCACTCGGCAGGTGCCACGGACGCCAGACCCGAACTGGGCTCGTCCAGCCGAATGCCCTGATAGTCGCCGAAGTAAAACACATGATTCGCGATCACCGGTCCGCCGACGGTTCCCCCGAAGATGTGCTGCGTCCGTTCCGGCTTCGGCGCACTGGATCGATTACCCGCCCACGAATTGGCATCCAGGCGGCTGTCGCGATAGAAGTCGAAGGCGTTGCCGCGGACCTCGTTCGTTCCGGACTTGAAGATGTTGTTGATCACCGCGCCGCTGACGTTTCCGAGCTCCGCCGAGTAGTTGCTCGTCTGGACGCTGATCTCGGCCAGCGCGTCCGGGCTGGGCTGATACGGAACCAGGTTGTCGATCGATTCGTTCATGTCGATGCCATCGAGCAGGTAGTTGTTCGTCTGCTCGCGGTGGCCGTTGACGTACGGACGGCCGGCGCCGAAGTTGCGGATCGCCGTGAACGAGCTCGGGTGCGGCGTGATCGCGCCCGGAAGCAGCAGCGTGAGCTGGCCAGTGTTGCGGCCGTTGAGCGGCAGCGTCGTCGACGTCGTGCCGCTGACCACCTCGCCAACGAAGGCATGCTCGGTATCGAGGAGCGGGCTCGTGCCGGTCACCGCCACCACGTCTTCCATCTTTCCGAGCTCGAACTTCATGTCCAATCGCGCGATCTGGTTGGCCTCGAGCGTCATCGGGTTCGTCACGGTTCGCCTGAACCCCGCGACTTCGGCGCTGACGATGTATGTGCCGACTGGAAGGGGCGTGATGGTGTAAACGCCCGCATGATTCGACGTGCCGGCGTAGGTGACGAGCGTCGCCTCGTTTATCGCGATGATGACAACGCCCTGCAGCGCGCCGCCCTGTTGATCGACGACGATGCCTGTGACAGACGCGGCGCCGGTTTGCGCGTTCGCGGGCGCCGCGATGGCCGCGAAACTCAGCGTCGCGATAACCGCAAGCAGGCGTGAAAATCGACGAGCTCCCTGCATGATCGGCCCCCGAAACGACGACACTGGTCGCCGCTCGAAACGGTGTGGCTTGTTGAGGGAGCGATCCCGGTATAACCTCAACCGTTCCGCCAGTCAAGCCCAGCCGTATTCGACAGTGCACACGATTTCCCAAAACCGCTCGGGCCTGATTGACGGAATTGCCGATAATTGACTTCCCAAACAGGGCTATTCCGGGGAATCTTTCGGCGTGTTGCACGTCATGCGAGGCCCAGGATGCGTCACTTCGGATTGATTTCGCTCTGCGTCATCGGCGCGGCGCTCTTCACCCACTCGAGCGCCCAGCGAACAGACATCGTCGATCCGGTCTTCTTCAAAGGCATGAAATACCGGCTCGTGGGGCCGAGCCGCGGCGGGCGGGTCACGACGGTCACCGGCGTCCCGTCGCAGCCGCGCACGTTCTACATGGGCGTGGCGAGCGGCGGACTGTTTCGCACCACTGATGGAGGCGTAACCTGGACGCCGATTGCCGACGGTCAGATCCCGCTCGGGTCGATGGGATCGATCGCCGTCGCCGATTCCGACCCGAACGTCATTTATGTCGGGACGGGGTCGGATGGCGTGCGGAGCAACGTGTCGACAGGCCGCGGCGTCTACAAATCGATCGACGGCGGAGCGACGTGGCAGTTCGCGGGATTGCGCGAGGCCGGGCAGATCGGCGCCGTCCGGATACACCCGACGAATCCCAACATGGTCTGGGTCGCCGCGTACGGCGACGCGTTCAAGAGAAACACCGAGCGCGGCGTCTTCAAGACCGAGGATGGCGGGAAGACGTGGCGCAAGGTGCTCTTCATCAACGACGGCGTGGGGGCGATGGACCTGGAACTGCAGCCGGGGAATCCGCGCGTCGTCTATGCGTGGATGTCGCGGCTGGAGCGGAAGCCGTGGACGATCATCAGCGGCTCGCGCGACGGCGGCTTTTACAGGAGCACCGATGGCGGAGAGACATTCGCGAAGATCGCGACGGGACTGCCCTCGGAGCTGATAGGCAAGGCGAACCTCGCCGTCACGAACGCGAAGCCGGATCGCATCTACGCGCTGATTGAGGCCAAACCGGGCGGCGGGTTCTACCGGTCCGACGACGCCGGACAGACGTGGGTGCTCGTCAATTCCCAGCCGGCACTGATTCAGCGCCCATTCTACTACGCGACGCTCGGCGCGGATCCGACGAACGGCGACGTGGTCTACGCCGGCGCGGAGAGCTTCTTCAAGTCAATCGACGGCGGCCGCACGTTCACGATCATGCGGACGCCGCACGGCGACAACCACGACATCTGGATCAACCCGAAGGATGGCAACGCAATGATCCAGTCGAACGACGGCGGCGCCAACGTCTCGTTCGACGGCGGCCGCACGTGGTCGACCCAGTTGAATCAGGTGACAGGCGAGTTCTACGGCGTATGGCTCGACAACCAGTTTCCCTACAAGCTGTACGGGGCGCAGCAGGATGATTCGACGGTGATCATCACGAGTCAGGCTGATCCCTTCGCGCGTGACGACTGGCGCGGCGGGCCCGGGTGCGAGACCGGCCCGATCATCCCGCATCCGGCGAGCCCGGACATCGTCTACGGATCCTGCAAGGGTCAATACAGCGTGATGAACCTGAAGACCGGGCAGGAGAAGAACTACTGGATCGGAGGGCAGTCTCTGTACGGCAACCCCGCCAGCGATCTGATTTACCGCATGCAGCGCGTGTCGCCGATGGCGGTGTCGCCGCACGACCCTGACGTCCTTTATTACGGGTCGCAATACGTCCACCGCACGCGGGACAGAGGGGTCACTTGGGAGAAGATCTCGCCTGATCTCACGGCGCATCCGGACTGCTGTCAGGGCGCCAGCGGGGAGCCCATCACGCGTGACGTGACGGGGGAGGAGTTCTACAGCACGCTGTACGCAATCACGGAGTCTCCGCTCGAGAGAGGCGTCATCTGGACGGGGTCGAATGACGGACCGTTCTATGTGACGCGCGACAACGGCAAAACGTGGACAAACGTGACGCCTCCGGACCTCGAGCCTGGCGGCCGCGTCCAGTACATCGACGCATCGCCGCATCGGAAGGGCTCCGCGTACTACGCCGTCTATCGATACCTGCTCGGCGACTATCGACCGTACATCTACAAGACCGATGACTACGGCAAGACCTGGAAGCGTCTGACCGATGGCAGCAACGGCATTCCGTCGGATACGCCGACCCGGGTCGTCCGGGAGGATCCGGATCGGGAAGGGCTTCTCTATGCGGGCACCGAGTTCGGCATGTTCATCTCCTTCGACAACGGCGCGCACTGGCAGTCGTTCCAGTTGAACCTGCCGAACGTTCCGATCGCGGACATCAAGGTGCACCACAAAGATCTGGTGGTCGCGACGCAGGGCCGCGCGTTCTGGATTCTCGATGACGTCACTCCACTGCACCAGCTCACGCCGCAGACCACGACGTCTGAACCGCATCTCTTCAAGCCGCGCGACGGTTACCGGACGCGCGTAGCGCCCGCGATCCTCGGACCGACGTTTGACTACTATCTGCCGTCGACGGCGGCGGGCACCGCGTCGATCGACATTCTCGACTCACGCGGCGCCGTCGTGAACAGCTACAACACCGACACGGCCGTCCCCACAGGACGCGGGAGAGGCGGGCGTGGCGGCGCAGCGGCTGGCGAATCCGACGATCCGGACGCGCCGTCGGGATTCGGGCGCCGCGGCGGCGTCGTCCCGCGAGTGACGAAGACAGAGGGAATGAACCGCTTTGTCTGGGACGTGCGCAACCAGGCCGGCATCACGATGCCGCCAGGCAGCTATCAGGCTCGTTTCAGGATCGGAAGCGCAACCGAGACGCAGCCGTTCAGCGTCCTCATCGATCCGAACGTCGCCGCCGACGGGGTAACCGCCGCCGATCTGCAGGAGCAGTACGAGCACAACACGCGGATGCGCCAGCTCGTCGCCGATGCGGCGCTTGCGGTCGGGCGTGTTCGCGAGGTCCAGGCGAGTGTTCAAAAGGCGGGCGACGCCGCAAAGATCAAAGCCGTCGAGATAATTGCGGCGAAGCTGCTGACCGAACCCGTGCGGTACGGCAAACCCGGCCTGCAGGCGCACATCACTTACCTCGCGAGCATGACGACCGGAGCCGACCAGAAGATCGGCCGCGACGCCATCGAGCGCTATACCGTGCTCCGGAAAGAGCTCGACGCTATCCGTGCGGAGCTCGAATCGCTGCGGTAGTCCGCCTGAAGACGGACACTACGGTACAATTCCGGACCGGAGGTACGAATGAGAAAAGCGTTGACGGCGTTGTTCCTCGTGTTCGTGGTCTCAGCGCCGCTGCGCGCCGAGTTGAAATATACGATGCGGATGGAGATGAAGAAGTCGGATACCGCGGCGGCGGCAAATACCAATCCGATGCTCGGCATGATGGGGGAGCAGATGATGAAACAGATGCTCCCGAACGGCAGCACGGAGATCATATACATCGTGGGCGAGAAGGGCACGCGGATGGAGTTCAAGCAGGCCGCCATGGGGCAGGCTGAGGGCGCCGTGAACATCGCGAAGCCAGACGGCACGCTCTACGTCGTGGATCCCACGAACAAAACCTACTGGAAAACGACGGCGCAGGCGACGTCGGACACCTTGAAGGCCGCGGGCCTCGTTCCGGAAGTCACGGCGAAGAAGACCGGCCAGACCGACACGGTCATCGGCATCGCATGCGATGTCGTGGCGTTCGACTGGAAGATGCCGCTGCCGATTCCCGAGGCGGCACGCGCCAGTCTGCCGCCGGATTTCCCCACGACGCTGACGATGAACGGCGACAGCTGCACGACAAGCCAGTACTCGAAATATGTCGACATGATCGCGCGCGGCGCAGGCGGCATGCTGGCCGCGATGGGCTTCGACAAGGTCGCGCAGGGCGGCCTCATCATGCGGCAGACCATGCAGATGATGGGGTACGAAATGAAGTCCGTCGTCACCAGCATCAGCGAAGAGGCCGTCGATCCGACGATCTTCGATATTCCCGCTGATTACAAAGAGGTGCCGGCGCCGGGCGCGCCGAAATAGATGATACGGCCGGCGATCGCGCTCGGCGTTCTGCTCCTCGAGGCGGCGATCTGCGCGCAGGGAGCAGTTCCGCAGCGTGACGCCACGCCGGTCGTGATCCGGCCTGCCCGCGTGTTCGACGGCGAGGCGATGCACGAGGGCTGGGCGGTGCGGGTGCAGGGGGATCGCATCCAGGCCGCCGGTCCATCAGCCTCCATCGCCGACGCTGGTGCCACGGTCGTCGATCTGCCAGGGACGACCCTGCTGCCCGGTCTGGTGGAAGGCCACTCGCACGTCCTGCTCCATCCCTACAACGAGACGTCGTGGAACGATCAGGTGCTGCACGAATCGCTCGGCGTGCGCACCGCCCGCGCCGTCAATCATCTTCGCGCGACGCTGCTTGCCGGCTTTACGACGATCCGCGATCTGGGCACTGAGGGCGCCGGCTACGCGGATGCGGAGCTGAAGCAGGCGGTCGAACAGGGCATCATTCCCGGTCCGCGAATGTTCGTCTCGACGCGCGCGATCGTGGCGACCGGCAGCTACGGCCCGAAAGGTTTCTCGCTCGAGTGGCGCGTGCCGCAGGGGGCCGAGGAGGCGGACGGCGACTCGCTCATCCGCGTGGTCAGAGACCAGATTGGCCATGGAGCCGACTGGATCAAGGTGTACGCGGATTATCGCTGGGGGGTGGCCGGCGAGACGGCGCCCACGTTCTCGCAGCAGGAGCTGGCGACGATCGCCGACACCGCGCGAAGCAGCGGCCGCCCCGTTGTCGCGCACTCGTCGACCGCGGAAGGCATGCGGCGTTCGGTGCTCGCGGGCGTCCAGACGATCGAGCATGGCGATGGCGGCACGCCCGAAGTCTTCAAACTGATGGTGGAAAAGAATGTCGCGTTGTGCCCGACCCTTGCGGCGGGCGATGCGACGTCGCAGTACGCGGGATGGAAGAAAGGCCAGGCGCCAGAGCCGCCGAGCATTGTGCGCAAGCGTGCGAGCTTCAAGGCCGCGCTCGACGCCGGCGTCACGATCCTGAGCGGCAGCGATGTCGGTGTGTTTACCCACGGCGACAACGCGCGCGAGCTCGAGCTGATGGTCGACTACGGCATGTCGCCGGTGGCGGCGTTGAAGAGCGCCACCTCCGTCGCCGCCCGCGTCTTGCACATGGAGACACGGATTGGCGCTGTCAGGGAAGGGTTGCTCGCGGATCTGGTGGCCGTCGATGGCGATCCGACCCGCAACATCTCAGCATTGCGGCAAATCCGGCTCGTGATGAAGTCAGGCGTCATCTATACGAAATAAACTTCCTGGCGGGGCTGAAGCCCCGCCCTACGTGGTATCCTGACTCGACTCCCCGAGGACAGCCATGAAGACCGCCGTTGCAACGCTGTGCGCGCTGCTCGCTGCGCCCTGCGCGTTCGCCCAATCCGAAGCGGCGCTCAAGGAATACTTCGAAGGAAAGAGCGTCGTCGTGAAGCTCGACATGCCGGCCGCGCAGACCGGCGTCGATGTGTACGCGGACGCACGCCGGCCGATCAACTTCGACGACTACAGCGCGCGTCTGAAGGCCAACGGGGTCGCGATCCACTCCGGCGATTCGGTGCTGATCACGAAGATCAAACTGAAGGACAAGCTGATCGAGTTCCAGCTGGCGGGCGGAGGCTACGGGACGGCGGGCGACGATACGAGTACGAGCTCGTACGCGTCGAGCACGCCGAAGTCGAACCGCGAGAAGGATCTCGAGCGCGCCGTGAAAGAGGAAACGGATCCGGCGCGGAAGCGGCGCCTGCAGCGCGATCTCGACGACATGCGGCACGAGCGCGAGCGCGAAGACCAGCGGAACAAGGCGGCGGCCGAGGTCGTCTCCGAGCAGAAGCGGCAGCGCATTGCGGAGCAGCGGCTGCATGGTGGATCGCGCTTCAACATCCGGTATGACGACGGAGTTCCCCCGGGAGTCACGCCCGGTGGAGTCATGGCGGCGCTCGCCGACTATGTGGCGTTTCCGTTTGCGGACCGTCGGGCTCCAGCCGCGATTACTTCGCCGTCCTCGCTCAGGAAAGGCATGAGCTGGGAGGATGTCCGTCGAGCATTCGGCGAACCAGAGAAGACGGCCGACCGCATGGAAGGCCGGCTGAAGGTTACGGCAGCGATCTTCACCAGCGGCGATCAGCGCATCGAGACCGAGTTCGTCGAGGGCGTGCTGATCAAGTACTCGATTTCATCGAGGTAACCACCGCGACGCCCTTGATGGTCGCCCAGTCGCGCGGCACATCGCTGACCGGCTGCAGGATGACGTAGCTGACGAGAATCAGCGCGAGAAGGACCAGAACTCCGATCCCCTGACCGACCTGCGGGGACATGCCAAGCATGTTGATCGTGAGCCGCGTGACGATCGCCCAGATCAGCGGGCCCGTGATTGCCGAGAAGCGGCCCACCATTCCGTACAATCCGTAGAACTCGCCGATGCGGTCCGGAGGCGTCAGGCGGAGCATGTACGGGCGGTCCGCCGCCCAGATACCGCCCAGGGCGACGCCCGCGGAGCACGCGACGACGTAGAGGGTGGCGAGCGGGAGTCCGATGATGCCGATGGCGGCGGCAAGCAGGAACACGCCAATCCAGAGATACAGCACATAATTCAGCGTCCGCTTGGGCCCCCATCGATCGACCAGCCAGCCCCAGACGAAGCCGCCGATGACCGCGAACGTGATCGCGGTCATCATGATCACCTTGCCCGTCTCCTCGCCCTGATCGTGCGTCAGCCCGCTGTACTCCGCGACGTTGATCGTGTAGAGCATCATGATGGAAATGACGGTGTTGATCGGGTCGGTGTAGAAGATGCGGCCGACGAGGAACCGGACCAGCCCGGGATACTCCCGCCCCGAGCGGATGGTGCGAATGGTTTCCCCGGTGGATTCCCGCAGCATCTTCATGCTGAAGACCTCGCGCGGATGCGGATTCCCGCGCTCCTTGACGAAGATGAAGCACGGCAGCGCGAAGAGCAGGAAGAAGAACGCGATCATCAGGAACAGGAGCGGCTTGTTCTCGGAGCCGAACGCGAAGTCCATACCCAGGCCGACGGCGAGGTAGGAGCCGAGATACCCGACGCCGACGCCGATGCCGCTGATCTTGCCGCGGTTTCCCTCGTGGCTCACCTCCGGCAGCATGGCGTCGTAGAACTGCAGTCCCGCCTGGTAGGCGACGTTCGCGATGACGAAGAACAGCGCGGTGATGTAGAAGCCGAAGCGTGCGAGCAATGCGGTGAAGAACACGCACACAATCGTGCTGACGACGAGAAACGGCATGCGCCGCCTCGCGCGATCGGTCATGGATCCGAGGAGCGGCGAGCTGAAGAAGATGAGCGCCATCGAGATCGCCGTGATGACGCCGTAGACCGAGTCGGCGCGCGCGGCGCCCACCTCGTCGCGCACCCACACGGAGAAGTACACGGAGACGACGCCCATCGAGAAGATGGTGTTCGCCAGGTCGTAGAGCACCCAGCTGACGACGGCGCGCGTCGGGATGTGGCGTGGCTGTTCCGGCATCGTGGTAGCGAGACTACCACGCTGCGGATGAATCACTGGTTGGTGACATCTGGGCGCGCGTAGCGTCCACCTTTAGGTGGACCTGGGTCGGTAGCGTCCACCCTTAGGTGGACCTGGGTCGGTAGCGTCCACCTTAGGTGGACCTGGGTCGGTAGCGTCCACCTTAGGTGGACCTGGGTCGGTAGCGTCCACCT
>Ga0075424_100000526_pt1 | contig 30093 bp, 24 predicted proteins | sample SoiMethybrSBSTD3_FD_75301 | JGI IMG/M metagenome (GOLD analysis project Ga0075424, IMG submission 75301) | Bulk soil microbial communities from a Populus tree surrounding site in Tennessee, USA - Soil MetaG P. TD hybrid SBSTD3 | ecosystem: Environmental > Terrestrial > Soil > Tree plantation... | reverse complement strand
TCTGCCCATCAAGCTTGATTTCCACTTCGCCGGGAACCGTTTCTCCGAGCTCGTCGAGAAAGACCCCATGCTTCCCCGCCATCTCTTTGATTCCTGACAGCTGAACTGGGTCGCAGGAGATCACCACCCGGCTGGCATCCTCGCCAAACAGAGCAAATTCGACCGGAAGTCCTTTAGATGCAACGTCCACGCGCAAACCGACTCCCTGACTGAACGCCGACTCCGCCAAGGCCACAGCCAATCCGCCGGAGGAGCAGTCGTGCGCCGACTCCACCAGCCCCGCCTGGATCATTTCGATCAAACCCTTCTGCAGCGCAGCTTCGCGTTCCAGTTCCAGTTCCGGCGGATAGCCCCACACCGTGCCCAGAATCTCTTTGGCGTATTCGGAAGATCCAAATTCAGTTTGTGCGTCCGTAATATCGCCCGCTTCTGTCCCGCGCAATAGCACAATTGTGCGCCCCGGTTCGCGAAAATCCGTTTTCGCAGTCTTGTGCACATCTTCAAGCACACCCACAATGCCCAGCACCGGCGTGGGATAGATGCCTTCGCCTAAAGTCTCGTTGTAGAAGCTGACATTGCCCCCGGTAACCGGCACTTCCAATTCTTCGCAAGCCTTGGTGATGCCATCGACCACCTGCGAAAACTGCCACATAATGGGCGGCTTCTCGGGATTCCCGAAGTTCAGGCAATTGGTTGCTCCGATAGGCGTTGCACCCGAACAGGCCACGTTGCGGCAGGCCTCGGCCACGGCATGCATGGCTCCCAAGCGCGGATCGAGGTAGCACCAGCGCCCGTTGCCATCGAGGGCCATGGCCAGTCCGCGCCGCGTACCCTTGATTCGAATCACGCCCGCGTCCCCCGCGCCGGGCGCTTCGACTGTATTGGTCTGCACCATGTGATCGTATTGCTGCCACACCCAGCGCTTGCCGCAGATATTCGGACTCGCCAGCAGACGCTTGAAGTTTTCAGTCAAGTCATTTGCGTCTGTCAGTTGAATGTGTGCTGGCACCTCGCGTTCCACCGGCGGCTCCCAGCGCTCCAGAGGGCGCTTATACAGCGGCGCGTCATCCGTAAGCGCTTCATTTGGAATCTCGGCGACCAACTCGCCATGGTGCCGCACGCGCATCACGTTGTCGGCCGTGACATGACCAACCTCGACCGCGTCCAGCCCCCATTTTTCGAAGATTCGAAACACTTCCTGCTCGCGGCCCTTCTCGGCGACGAGTAACATGCGCTCCTGCGATTCAGAAAGCATGATTTCGTAGGCCGACATGCCGGTCTCGCGCTGCGGCACGCGATCGAGCTCGATCTCCAGACCCACCCTGCCGCGGGCGCCCATCTCGCAGGTGGAGCAGGTCAGCCCCGCCGCGCCCATATCCTGAATGCCAACGATGGCGCCGGTCTGCATGGCTTCAAGGCACGCTTCGAGCAGAAGTTTTTCCAGAAACGGGTCGCCCACCTGTACGTTCGGACGCTTGGCTTCGGATGCTTCGCTGAATTCTTCCGAAGCCATGGTGGCGCCGTGAATGCCGTCGCGCCCAGTCTTCGCGCCCACGTAGATGACGGGATTACCCTCGCCCGCGGCCTTTGCATAGAAAATCTGATCACGGCGAACCAATCCGAGCGCAAAAGCATTGACCAGCGGATTCCCCGAGTAGCACGGCTCGAACTTGGTTTCGCCGCCGAGGTTGGGCACTCCGAAGCAGTTGCCATACGAAGCCACGCCGCTGACCACGCCTTCCATGATGGAGTGGTTCTTATGAATCTCGTCGCGTGTGGCGCGGGCGTCCTCGCCCGCGGCTTCTGATTTCGAATCTTCAATCGGCCCGAACCGCAACGAATCCATCACCGCCACCGGCCGTGCGCCCATGGTGAAAATATCGCGCAGGATCCCGCCCACCCCGGTGGTCGCTCCCTGAAACGGCTCGATGAACGAGGGATGATTGTGCGATTCGATCTTGAAGGCGCAGGCCCAGCCGTCGCCGATGTCGATGATCCCGGCGTTCTCTCCCGGCCCCTGCACGACGAACTTGCTGCGCGTGGGCAAACGCTTCAGGTGCACGCGCGACGACTTGTAGGAGCAATGCTCGCTCCACATCACGCTGAAGATGCCGAGTTCGGTCAAGGTCGGCTCGCGTCCGCCGAGAAGCTGCTGGATTTTGGCGTACTCTTCCGGCCTGATGCCGTGCTCCCGGATGAGTTCCGGAGTGATGGCTGGGTTCGGGGAGTGGGTCATGGGGTGGAAGATTTATTGTCGCATGAAAAAGGCGTCGTCGCCGTCGGCTAAGGCGTCCTTGGTCGTTGGGAAAAGCGTCGTTGGTCGTCGGTCGTTGGTCGTCGGCAAAAACCCTGTCAGTGGAGCGGCGGGCGTCCTCGTGCGCCGAGGCGAGCCGTGACGCCACTAAAAGCGGCCAAATGCGGTAGTGGGCTGGGCTGAGAAATTGATCTTCATTTTCTTAAAGCTTAGATTTGCGTCAGGGATGCCCCAGGATCGATCGCTCGGCTTCGGTATGGTTTGAACCATCACCCGAGGGCCGAAAGTGCGCTATAGGGCTTCTAATAGCGATTAACAGGCATTCCTTGCGACGTTGCCATGGCGTTTTTCAAGTCTGTGATCGCGCAATGGGCTAGGATTTACAATAGCTATTAGATACTAATATAAGAATCAAAAGCTTGGCTCGGATCTGCCGACGGGCCGGCAAACTCGTTCTTGCACACAGGGCACCACGGGCCCTGCTCGCCGTTCCACGGACCTTGTCCGTCGGGTGATGGGTCTCGCCAACGACCAAGGACCAAGGACCAAGAACCAAAGACGCCTTTGGGCGGCCGACAACCGACGACCGAGGACCGACGACTTATACTGTTCCCCCGAAATGAAATCCGTCATCGTAGGCACGGCCGGGCACATCGATCATGGGAAGACAGCATTGGTGAAGGCCCTCACCGGCATCGACGCCGATCGCCTGGAGGAGGAGAAGCGGCGCGGCATCACCATCGACATCGGATTCGCGCATCTGGAATTGCCGGCGCCCGGCGGCGAAACACTGCGGCTGGGGTTCGTCGATGTCCCGGGGCACGAGCGGTTTGTGCGCAATATGCTGGCGGGCGTGGGCGGGATCGATCTCGTGTTGCTGGTGATTGCAGCCGACGAGTCGATCAAGCCGCAGACGCGCGAGCATTTCGACATCTGCCGATTGCTGGTAGTGCGTCGCGGGATCACGGTGCTGACCAAGTCCGATACCGTCGATGCGGAAACGCTGGAGGTCGTACGCCTGGAGGTGGCTGATTTCCTGCGCGGATCGTTTCTCGACCCTGCGCAGTCTCCCATAGTCGCGGTGAGTTCGCTCACGGGCGCAGGTCTTGACGACCTCAAGCGGGAACTGGCGCGCATCGCAGCCGAGGTGCCTGCCAAAGATGCGTCCGCGCTCGCCCGCCTGCCCATCGACCGAGTCTTCACCATGAAAGGGTTTGGCACGGTGGTAACGGGCACGCTGGTCGCGGGTACGATCCGCAAGGAGGACGAACTGGAAGTGTTTCCGACTGGCAAACGCGTGCGGTTACGGGGAGTGCAAGTGCATGGCGAGCTATCGGACCAGGCCGTCGCAGGGCAGCGTACCGCGCTGAATCTTGCTGGCGTGGCCGTAGAGGATCTGGGGCGTGGAATGGTGCTCGCCCCACCGGATACATTTCGCTGCACAACACGTGTGGATACGCTCCTTTCCCTGCTTCCATCGGCGAAGCCGCTCAAGGAGGGTGCCCGTGTTCATCTGCACGCCTACACGATGGAGACGATGGCCGAAGTTCGGTACTACGGGCCCAAAGTACTCCACCCCGGCGAAGAGCAATGGGTTCACCTGAAATTGGCTCATCCCGCACTGATCCTCCCCGGAGACCGATTCATCGTGCGGCAATTCTCACCGGTGATAACCATCGGCGGCGGCTTTGTGCTCGATGCATCACCTCTAACTCGCAAGGTCTCACAACCCGACATCGCCAGATTTTTGACAACGCTTACTACCGGGACACCCGAGGACATTTTGCATGCGAGAGTCGGACGACGTGGTCTCATCGGGATGCGTCTGCGGGACGTTCCCGGAGAAATGAATATCCGAACGGCGGACGCTGCGCGGGTGCTCGCGAAATCTCGAGCCCTGGTGCAGTGTGACGAGGTTCTCGTTACAAGTCACTCGTTTAGCGGGGCGACAGCAATGGTGTTGAACACCCTCGACAGGTTTCACGATGTCAATCCCCTCGTTCAGGGGATAAGCAAAGAGGAACTGCGCGACAGAACAGGCATTGGGCCTGACGTGTTTCAACGCGTCATCGCTGAGATGATAGAAAAAAAGGCGATCGAACTTGTCGGCGACCTCGTCCGCCTCCCCGGCCGCGGGGTGGTGATGAAGAACGAGGAAGCCGAGTCGAAGAAAATCATCGAGCACGCGTTCTCATCGGCGGGCCTGCAAGTGCCCGCACTGCAATCCGTGTTAGGCGGATTGAAAGTCGACAAAGCGCGCGCTCAGAAGATCGTCACGCTGCTGTTGCGAGACAAGGTGCTGGTCAAGGTTTCGGAGGAGCTAGTGTTTCATCAGTCGGCGCTGCACGAGTTGCGTGCGAAGCTAGCAGCTGTCAAATCGAAAACAACCGGAGTGGCGAAGATCGATGTGGGCAAGTTCAAGGAGATGACCGGGGTCAGCCGCAAGTATGCGATCCCGCTGCTCGAGTATCTGGATCGAGAACGTGTGACCAGGCGCGTGGGGGATGAGCGGGTAATTCTGTAGCAAGCAATGAGGGCACATCTGATGTCGCTGCGGAAACACAAGATCCCTCGACTCCGTTCGGCTGGCGCCTCTCTCCGCTCGGGATGACAGGTGCAGTAGGACGAGGTTGTGGTATCGCGCCTTCACTCGTAGCGCAGTGCCTCGACTGGATCGAGTTTTGACGCACGCAGGGCTGGCACCATTCCACTGGCCACGCCTACCAGGAGCAGCACTCCCGTCGATAGCAAAACTGTCATGAGCGAGATCTTCAGGTGAATGTCGGCTTTGCCGGAATCGTCTTCAAACAGCGGGCCCATCAACGGTAGCGTCCCGACGGAGGCGGCAATCAGGTAAGAAATCAGAATGCCGACTGCGCCGCCCAACAGCATGATCAAGAGGGTTTCCGCGAGGAATTGCAGCTTGATATGCCGCTTACGAGCGCCAAGCGCGCGGCGTAGCCCGATCTCGCGAATGCGTTCGTCCACTGACACCAGCATGATGTTCATGACGCCCACACCGCCGATGCCGAGGGTAAGCGTCCCGATGAAAGTCAGCAGCACCTGCAGTCCGATGGTCAGCCCGTCGATGATTGGACGGAATTCCTCACGGCCGAACATCTGGATGGCTTTCTGGTCAGTGGGCGAGAACTGCTGCCGGGTCGCCACGGCCGCCAGCACCTGGGCCATGGCGCGCTTCTCAAACTGTGGGGCGATCGGTTCAAACACCAGCACCGCGCCGTAGCGGTGGCTCCACAGATCGCCGAAGGTGGAGTAGGGAATCCAGGAGGACTCGTCGTCACTCGAGAAATAGTTGCTGAGCTGGATCTTGCGCGCCATCACGCCGACCACCTGAAAGGGCACGCCCGTCACCAGCACGGTTTCACCGACGGCGGGGCGGCCGCTAAACAACTGCTCACGGAGCCGGCCGCCAAGGAAAATCACGCGCCGGCGCTCCAATTCGTCCAGAGGATTGAGCCAGCGACCTTCGGCGGGGACTTCGTTGCGCATCTCGCCGTACTCCGGGCAGACGCCTCGCACGGGAGCAGTTCCCGACATGCGATCGCCATAGGAAATTCCGGGTCGCCGCACCGTTTCGAGGCACACATGTTTGACCAGAGGTGCGGTCTCCTTAATCAGCTCCACATCTTCTTTTTCGAAAACCACTTTCTTGCCGGCGCGCTGTCCTCCCGGCTGCTCGCTGGTCTGCTGCGGCCAGCAGATCACGGCCCCTTTCCCAAACGCGTTGAAGCCGTTGACAAGGACCGCCCGGAAGCTGTTGCCATAGGCGATCAGCAACGTGACCGTGGCGATTCCCCACACGATGCCGAGCATCGTCAGCGCACTGCGTGTCCGGTTGCGCTTCAGCGCGACCCAGGCTTCGTAGATGATTTCGGTCAGCATGAAAAAGCAGGTGTCAGGTCTCGGGTGTTAGGTCTTAGGTCGAGCTGTCAGCTATCAGCTGTCAGCTTTCAGTCGCGCGCATTCTTGCCGTTAATGAGAACTGAGAACCGAGGACTGGTTTTTATCCTCCGGCCTCATACCTCAGCGCCTCAATCGGATCGATCGATGCGGCCCGTCTTGCCGGGTAGAGCGCCGACAACACCGCAATCATTCCCAGCAGGGTGCACGCTAATAGCCCGGTGCTCCACGTGGCGAGCAGTCCGGCGAAAAAGTCTGGCATCGGCAAGAGATTTACCAGGGCGCACAGTCCGTAAGCGATGCCCAGTCCAACAGCTCCGCTTAGCGCCGCGATCAACAGCGCCTCGCAGAAGAATTGGCGCAGGATCTCGGCTCCGCGCGCGCCCAGCGCCTTGCGCACGCCGATCTCGCGCGTGCGTTCGCGCACCGCTACTAGCATCACGTTCATCACTCCCAAGCCGCCAAGAACCAGCGTCACCAGGCCCACCGCGCCCAGGAAATATTTCATGCCATTCGTCATGGTCTCAAACGCCTTGGCTTCCTGCACCGTGTCCCAGATGGGGCAGGCTTCCTTGTCGTTGGGATCGAAATTGTGCAGGTGGCCGAGCGCGCGCCGAATCTGATACTTGCACATATCATGCTGATCGACAGAGCGCGGCGTCACGATGAATTGATCGATCTCATGCGCCGTGGAAGGCGGCTTGGCGGGGAAATCGCGCTGCATGGTCGAAAACGGAATGAAGACTTTGTTCACATCCCAGCCGTCATAGCTGGAGTCCTGTTTCTTTTTCTGCATGACGCCGATGACGGTGTAGGGAAAGTCGTTGAGATGAATTGTCTGGCCGACGGCGGCGCCTTCGGGAAAGAGTTGCTTCGCAGCATCCGTACCTAGAAAGGCAACTCGACGTGCTTCACGCAAGTCACTTTCGTTGTAGAAACGGCCTTCGCCAGGATTCAGCGTGCGTACCAAGCCGAATTCGGGGAACGACCCAGTAACGAGAAACGCGGCATTGTTGTAGGCACTGTGCGTGCGGACGGTGTCCTGCTCAAGCTCGGGCAGAATGTATTGGCACTCGGTGGCGGTGTCCCGAAGATACGGTATGTCCTCGTCGCTCCAGCGCACTGACCGACCGGCCCGTTGACCGCCCGCCTGCAGGCTGGTCTTCGCGTGAAAGACCATCATCACGTCTTTGCCGAGTGTTTCGGCGACTTTGGCCTGTCCCACGCGCAAGCCCTCGCCGGCCGCCACCATCAGAACGATCGATACGATCCCCCAGGCAATGCCGAACATGGTGAGGAAAGTGCGCAGCTTATGTGCCCACAGAGTGCGGAAAACGTCGCCGATGAGGTCGCGTAGAACCATGTAAAAGTTGGACGAGGGCAGCGTTTGAACGTCATCGCACGTGGCGCGGGCACTTTGTGTGCAAGTCTGGCGGACACCCCTCCCGCGCGACGTTAGCCAAGGCCGAAGACGTCACACATAGATACGTACTTTCAGTTGGATTTGTTCAAACGGGCGCTCGGCTGGATAGACGGGCGTCTGCGCCTACATGGTTCAAGGTAGAACTCCCAACTTAGGCTGCAGGTACGGCGCCTACGCGCTCCAGCCAGCTGTCGAACTCGTGCAGAGCGGCCTCACATTGCAGTCGATGCCGCTCTTGCCGATCGCGAACCTTCCTGTCGAGAGCAGGAAGCAGATCAAACGTGATGTTTGCGGGTTGGAAATTCTTCGGGTCGGCCTGGGTGATGTAATGCATGAGTGATCCGAAGGCCGATGCTCGAGGCGGGGGGACGGGAGATGCTGCTGAAGCCAACGCTGCGGCGTTCACTCCCGCCATCAGCCCGGTGGCGATCGACTCGACGTAGCCTTCCACGCCGCAGATCTGCCCCGCGAACATGACGTTCGTATGTTCTTTCATCTGCAGCGTGTCGCGCAGCAAGGTCGGTGCGTTGATGTAGGTGTTGCGGTGAATCTGTCCGTATCGCAGGAAGCGGGCATTCTCGAGCCCCGGTATCAGGCGCAGTACGCGAGCCTGGTCGCCGAATTTCAAGTGATTCTGAAATCCGACCAGATTGTAAGAATCCGCCCGCAAATTTTCCTGCCGCAACTGCACGACCGCGTGCGGAGGCCTGCCGGTGCGGGGATCTTTCAAACCGACTGGCTTCATGGGCCCGAAGCGCAGCGTGTCGCGCCCACGGCGGGCGATTTCTTCGATGGGCAGACATCCTTCGAAGTAATTCAGTTTTTCCCAATCGCGCTCTTCCACGGACTCGGCAGCCACAAGGGCATCGTAGAAACGGTCGTACTCTTCCTTCGACATCGGACAATTGATGTAATCCGCTGTACCCTTGTCGTATCGGGCTGCGAGGTACACCTTCGTCATGTCGATCGATTCCGCCTCCACGATCGGACTGATCGAGTCGTAGAAGTAGAGGCTGTGTGCTGCCGGCGTCCCCGGCTGCGAATCGTAAGAAACGGCACCTCTGCTGAGTCGAGCAATCTCGGCGGACAGCGCATCGGAAGTGAGCGGCCCGGTGGCAATCACGGTGATTTGGTTCTCGTCGATCGTGCTGACTTCCTCGCTCCGCACCGAGATCAGCGGCTCACGGGAAATTGCCTCCGTCACCTTCGCTGAAAAAGCGGCCCGATCTACCGCCAGTGCATGTCCCGCGGGCACAGCGCACTGGCGCGCAATCTGCAAGAGGAGCGATCCGGCGCGCCGCATTTCTTCTTTCAACAGCCAGGGTGCAGTGTCTACGCTGTCGGACTTCAGTGAGTTCGAACACACCAGCTCGGCAAAGTCGCCAGTCTGGTGCGCTGGAGTCGATCGAACCGGACGCATCTCGCACAGCTCAACCGCGACGCCGCGCCGCGCACACTGCCATGCGGCCTCTGCGCCGGCGAGCCCTGCGCCTATGATTCGAACCGTCTTCATTTCCGTGCACTCTCCGCTAGCCGTTGCAGGGGTTCTCCGGTCAGATGCACAGACTTCCAGTCGTCAAGAAACGTAGCCCCAAGAGTTTTGTAGAAGTCGATGGCGGGCTGGTTCCAGTCGAGCACTTCCCAGCGTACGCCCCAGAAACCCTCTCGCACTGCGATGGCCGCTGCTTCTGCCATGAGCGCCTTGCCGATGCCGTGGCCGCGAAACTCCTGGCGCACGTAAATGTCCTCGAGGAACAGTCCGCGCCCCGCGAAGCTGCTGTAGAACTCATATAAAAGCTCGTATCCCGCCGATTTGCCGTCCCACTCCGGCAGGAGGACGCGAAAGCGAGGGGTTTCACCGAAGCCGTCGCATACAAGCGCCTCTTCGGTGATGGTAACCTTGTCCGCCAGGCGCTCAAATGTCGCGAATTCGAAGATCATCTTCCTCAGCAAAGGCACATCAGCAACGGTCGCGGGGCGGATGCGGAGCATGTTGGGGAGAACTCCAGCTGTGAGGACGAACGCAGTCTCTGCCGCGTATTATAACGAACGAACGGAGGCCCGATTTCATGGCACGTGTTGCACTGATCGAACCTGAACAAGCTTCACCGGAAGTGAAGGAAATCTACGAGCAGAAGCTCAAGGGCAAGCCCGGCAACGTGCAGAAGGCGCTCGCGCATCGTCCGGACATGCTGAAGAACTTTCTCGGTTTCTACGCCAGCGTGGGACGTTCGCTCGACCGCAAGCTCTATGAACTCATCTATATTCGGACGTCAATGATTAACCAGTGTCACTATTGCCTGCAACATCACCTGGCGTCGTCGAAGCGGGTGGGGCTGACATCCGACGACTGGAAGCCGCTTCAGGCGAAAGATCTCTCCCCGTTCGGTGACAAAGAGCAAACGGCTTTGATGTACGCGGAAAAGCTGACGCGAGATCCGCATTCAGTGAACGACGCCGACTTTGTGCAGTTGAAGAAGCATTTCAGCGACGCGGAAATCGTCGACATCCACCTGCTGACGGGACTGGCCAATCTGACGAATCGTGTCACCGATCCGCTGGGGCTAGCGGTGGAGTTTCCAGAGGAGAAGATTTAGACGCTATTGGACATTGAGAGTAAAGCGTACCTCAGGGCCTGAAGCCCGGGTCCTTCGTGGGCCTTTGATGGCACGGCTGAAGCCGTGCCCTTCCCGCAATTATTCGGCAGATAGCGTTTTATCAGATGGCCCCGGGGAAAGTCCTCAGTGCCTTCCTGATCAGGCTCGCATTGTCAGCTGCCCGGCGGGCGTCGGTCGGTGGAGGACGATCGGGGAGTAGGCGCTCCGAATTTTCCAGGGCGCAGCTAAGCGGCTTTTTCCAGTTCCTTGCGATTCCAATGGCCCAAGTCGGCGCCAGCGTCGTACGTGCTCTGCAGGAATTCGAGCAACCTGCCACGAGGTGATTCCGCCTGCCGCACGTCGTCGTACATCAAAAGAAATTCCTTCATCTGCGGGTGATAAAAGGCCTGCGGCGGCCGCACCGGATGTTGGGCAAAGCCTGCGGGCTCTGGAGCTGCGTACGTGTAAAACGCTGCGCCCTTGACATCGCCTCCGCCCGGCCAGAAGCCGGCGCTGATCACCTCGTGGGAATATGCTTCACGCGTGATGGAATCAGCACCCTCTCGTTCCGGAGCGCGGCGACCGGAAAAGCGGGTGACGGTCAGGTCGAAGCTGCCCCAGAAAAAATGAACTGGACTGACCTTGCCGATGAAGGCCGCACGAAACTGTTTAAAGACCGCGTCGCATAGCAGGAGGATCCGCCAGAACCGATGCGCGTATTTCGCATCGTACGACGTATGCTGCGTGTCCTGATCGAATGGAATCGGATCGGGAACTTCACAGGGCATCTTCCAGATCTTTACCTCAATCCCCAGTGACGCCAGGGCGTCCATGAACTCCCTGCAGAAGTCTGCAACCGAACGAGGTGCCAGCGCCAAGGCGCGAGTAGCACCCCAGCTGCTTTGGATCAACAGTTTGTGCTGCCAGAAGTCGAACTGGATTTCGAAGGCTCCCTCCCCATAGGGGATGGGCGAAGTCGTCAGTCCGACCGAATTCACGTAGAGAGGCACTTCCCACCAGTGATTGGTCCTCGGGCTCAATGCAAGCCGCACTTTGCCAACAATCTGCGACCACATGTGCAGCGTACGGTAAGTACTTTCCCATGCGGCGAGCGGCAATTCCGGCCACAACTCGCGATCGGCTCTCGTCTGGTTTGTGCTCATGGGCCCTCCAAAAACATCCCGCAATGTGGGGACTCGGTGGGTGCCCTGTCCAAGCTCAGCTTGCGGGGCTGGTTGGCTGCAGGGTCGAACGGCGCAGAAACTATTTGACCACAGAACGGCGGTGAAATGGAGAGACGGGCGTCCCCGCCGGTCCCGTCGGGCGGGATGCCCGACGCCCTTAACTCGACGGGGCATCCTACCTAATCTCTCCAACCACAATTTCTCGAGCCGCCTCCAGAATCTCAGGAACAACCGCGTCGATGTCCGAATCTTTGGTCAGGTGATTCACGATGCAGGCACGCAGGCAAAACTTGCCTTTCAACTCGGCGTTCGACAGGTATATGCGACCGCGCGCAATCAGTCGCTTGAGCAAAGCCAGGTTGAAACGGTTGCGCTCGTCTTCCGATGCATCTTTTCTCAACAGGTGCCGGAAGCACACCGCGCTCAGTTCCACCGGCGCCAGACATTCGACTTCCACGCAGTGGTCGAGCGCTTTCGCCAGGCGCTGCGCGTGGTCGAGATCCTGTCGGATCGCTTCCCGGAAACCATCCAGCCCGTGGTATCGCAGGGAAAGCCACAACTTTACTCCACGAAAGCGCCGCGAGAGTTCGATCGACTCTTCAAAGAACGCGAAGCCTTCGATGGGATCTGCGCTTAACTGCTTCGCATACGATCCGGTATACGTGAAAGTCTGCCTAGCCCGGGCCACATCGCGATACAAGAGGCATCCGCAGTCGAGCGGCTGATAGAGCCATTTGTGCGGATCGAGAGAAAGGGAATCCCCCAAGCTCAGTCCATCGAATTTTTCGGGAGCTGCGATCGCCGCCAGGGCTCCATAGGCACCATCCACATGCATCCAGACATCATGCTCGCGCGCGATGGTGGCAATCTCACGCAGCGGATCAATCGCTCCTGTGTTGACCGTTCCCGCCGAGGCCACCACCGCAACGGGCATGAGTCCTTGAGCAATGTCCTGTCGAATTGCGTTGTCGAGTTGAGCGGGAATCATCCGGTACGCATCGTCGCAGGGGATATAGCGGAGATTTTCGCGCCCGATTCCCAGCATGGCCACCGCCTTGGGCACAGCCATGTGCACTTGCTCGGATGCGTAAATCACCGCTTTCTTCGACCTGAACAGTCCGTGCTCGTTGGCCGGAATCTTTGTCTCACGGGCCATAGTCAGTCCCATAAGATTCGCCGCCGAGCCGCCGCCCGTGAGAGTGCCCAGGAATCCCGGACAACCGATTGCCTCAGCCAGCCAGCGCACGACCGTGCGCTCGATCGTCACGCCCGATGGCGAAGAGCGCCAGGCCGTCATGTTCTGGTTGAGGATGGACGCGAGCAGATCGCCGAGGGCTGCTATCGGCTCTCCCGGGCCTTGGACGTATCCGAAGAAGCGACCGTTCTGTGCGCGTGCGTGCGCGATGACGTCGCGCAACCCTGTGAACGCTTCGTCGCCCATACCGGTTTGCGGCGCGTCCAAATTGAAAATCCGTTCCACTTCCGCTCCGCTGGTTTGCGGGAAAATCGAACAGGAGTCAAGCGATGAGAGAAATTTAGCCGAGAGATTAAGCACTTCGCCCGCCAACCGGCGAAAATCTTCCACAGAGAGTTCGAGAGGTTTCATGCCGGAAGGAATTTAAACACATACGATGTGGCGAATGTCTGTAAGGCTCCGACTGCGCCCTTCGCGGCACTTGTTGTCGTCCCTCTCTGCTTCTAGAATTTTCAGCACTATGATTTCGCGCTCGACCGACTACGTGGAGTATTGCCGAGAAACCGCTACCCACCTGAAGTCGCTGCATGACCTTGCGTTACGTGGAAGAGGCAAAGAGGCCATCACGGCGGCAATTCACGAATGCATTATTCGAGAAGTCGGCCTCGGACCTGACGATGACCTGGTCGATATCGGGTGCGGAGATGGAACGCTTCTTCGCCTGGCGGCAAAGATTGGAGTGCGCAGCGCCGTCGGCTTCCTGGCTACCGACGAGGAGGTAGCCTGCGTAAGCGCCACGGGCCTGAACGTGCGGCAAGCTTACAGCGATCAGCTGCCGTTGCCCGATTCGAGTGCGTCGGTGGTGGTTTGCAATAGTGTGTTGCTGATTGTCCCACGCGACAAGGTGCTGCCGAGCTTGCGTGAAATGCATCGCATCGCCAGGCCGGGTGCGCGGATTTTTGTCGGCGAGATCCCCTTCACTCCGGGCCCGCCGCCTGAACCGCAATTCGACAGCAGCTGGAAAACGCTCGCGTACCTCTATCGCAAACATGGCGTGCGCACGTTCGTCGGGATGGCTCGCCGGATGGCATATTGGAAACTCGCCGGCAAGCCTATGGTGATCCGAGATGGCACGCAGATATCGTTTTATGCCACAGTGGAGGAGTTCCTTGCCTTGGCCCGCGATGCCGGGCTGATCCCGGTGCATCACTCGCGCCACGAACATGTTCAGACGCGCTACAACTATTTATTCACGAAAGTAGCATAGGGTCGTGGTCATCGAGGTGGCGTCCCCCGTAGCAAAATAAGTCATGACATCGGTGCGGATGGATAAGTGGCTCTGGGCTGCCCGATTCTTCAAGACGCGGGCACAGGCAGCGAAAGCTTGCGAGCTCGGTAGAATTCAGTCAAACGGACAGTTGGCGAAGCCAGCACGCGCTGTCCAGGTTAGCGACATGTTGCGGATCACCAAGGATGGCGGTGATTTCGAAGTGGAAGTGTTGCTTCTCAGTGACGTGCGAGGGCCGGCTTCGGTGGCGCAAACGCTCTACCGCGAAACGGAAGCCAGCCGCGAATGGCGCGCGCAGGTTGCAGCGGAGCGCCGGGCGATGAGAGAGTTCGAACAATTGCCGCCTGGCCGACCTTCCAAGCGTGATCGCCGGCGGATCATCCAGTTTCGAGGTCGAGGGTGAGCGTCGCCAACAATTCGGTTGACCCCCTTCCAGCCTTCGCAGTACCTTGCAGGCGCAGCTGCCACAATTTACTGGGGAGCTTTCTTGCCTAAATCGTCAATTGACGTTATCGGCCTGGCTTTCGAGCACGCTCGCAAGCAACTGTTCGAACCTTTTCGTTCGGGACAGTGGGGGCGATTGGCGCTGCTCGCTTTGGCCACCGGCGAGATGAGTTCCGGCGGAGGCTGTAACAGCGGCTTCAAGGCCCTCAGCAGCCTGCCCTCCCGACTTCCCAGTTCAACACAAAACTTCGTGGCTCCCGGTGATGTGTGGTCCGGCTTGGGATTTGATCCGGCGGTCCTGGTCTCGATGGTTGTGGTCGCGGTGGTTGGGCTTTTAGTGCTTGGGCTGGTATGGCTGTACATTTCGAGCGTGAGTCGCTTTTTGTTGTTTGAGTCAGTACTTCGCAGGAACTGCGAGCTCAGTGAGAGCTGGGGGCGCTGGCAAGGGCAGGGTCTGCGCTACTTCGGATGGCAACTGGCTTTGTCGATTATCGGACTCGGGATCGCTGGCGTTTTGTTTGTACCGTTGCTGCTGCCAGTATTGATGGCGCTACTCAGGAATCATGAGAGACCTGGGCCAGGGCTGTTCCTCGCCCTACTTCCAATGATTCTGGTCTTTGCAGTTTTCTCGGTGATCATGGCACTCATTCGCGTTCTGACCAAAGACTTCGTTGTTCCCATCATGGCGGTGGAAAAAGTTGGTGTCATCGAGGGTTGGCGCCGATTGCTGGGAATGATGAAATCTGAGAAGGGCAGTTACGCGGGATATGTGGGAATGAAGATCGTGCTGGCCATCGGAGCGTCGGTGGTCTTCGGGATTGTGGCCGCCATTGTAGCTGTCATTGCGTTGATCCCCATCGGAATTTTGGTGGTTCCCGTGGTGCTATTGGTGCGAGGCGGGCAGAGCTTGAGCGTGGTGACCATAACGCTGGTGATTGTGGTGGGCACAATCTTATTGTCCGGACTCTTGTACCTAATCTCGCTGGTTTGCGTGCCTGTGGCAGTGTTCTTCCCGGCCTACGCGATGTACTTCTTCGCAGAGCGCTATCCGGCGCTGCATGCACAGCTGTATCCCCAGGCGCCAGCAGCCCCGCCGCCACCTTTCGGATCGCCTCCTTTGCCCGAGTTGTCGTGATGCTGAACCGCGGGAACTTACTCCGCTCCCCGTGTGTCCAATTCCTCAGACACGCCGCGTGCCCCAAAAGGAGACGGATATGGCAATGTCGATGGCAGGCGGCGGTGCGTCTGGGCCACAGGTGAATGTGACGCCTTTGATTGATGTGCTGCTGGTATTGATCATCATCTTCATGGTGATTGTCACGCAAACCAAGGACAAGGGTCTGGAAGCCCAAATTCCGCAGCCTCCGGCAAATCCGAAGGATGCGCCGCAGCCGGAAGGGACGATCGTGATTCAGTTGGCCGACGCGCAGAGGGGCGACCTGCCTGAACTCAAGATCAATCAACAAAGCGTGAAATGGACAAAGTTGCAGATGCAGTTGCGGGACATATTCAAGGCTCGCGCCGAGAAGGTAGCGTTTGTGCAGGGCGAAGATGAAGTGGACTTCGAGTATGTAGCAGACGTAATCGACACTGCGCGGGCGACGGGAGTGGAGAAAGTTGGGTTATTGCCAAAGGAAATGGCGACTCGGTGAGTGCACCGAGCTTGGGATTTAGATCGCCGATACGCCCGCCAAACCCACCCTATCTTTCGCACAAAACGCGAAAGACTAGGGTCGGGCACCCTCGAGTGCGCGCAGCTGAATTCAAGGGTTGTAGTGCTCCATGACGAACCGCCTTTTTTAATTCGCGAGTTCCAGGACGATGATTGTGTCGTAGCTGTCCGCGGCGTGAGCCGGAAGCTTGAGCAATAATCCGTATTCGTTCGTTGCGGTCTCGACTTTGCTGTGGCCGTTCAGCGTGTATGCGGCGGCCACACTCTTTGGCAGTCCTGGCAGCAGCAAAACCGGGTCGGGCCAATCCAGGATGTGGACGTAGACTTTGTTTCCCTCCTGTGTGGTCACGCCCCAGGGATGAGGGGCGATGGGGCCGCCGCGAGTCCCATAGATGGACTCGCTATTTTTGCTGAGCCATTCGCCCATCTGGTGCAGGCGTTCGACGAATTCGGGCTGAATGGTGCCGTCTGGACGCGGGCCGATATTCAGCAGGAAATTTGCATTGTTGCCGGCAGCACGCACCAGATACTGCACCAGATCGCGCGTGCTTTTGAAGTTGTGATCGCTGGCGTTGTAGCCCCACGCCGTGTTGATCGTCTCGGCGGTCTCGAGAGGCAGTTCTCCGATTCTTGCCTCCGCGTTGAAGCCTGCCGTGTTCTTGCCGGGAAGATCCTTTTCAAACATCTGGATGTCTTCTCCGGGTTTCGGCAACTGATGGTGGTTGTTACCGACCAGCGTTTGCGGTTGCAGACTGTGAATCAGTTGGTAGGCACGGTCGAGACGCCATTTGGCGTCGGGCTTGTCCCACCAACCGTCGAACCAGATGCCACCGATCTCCCCATAGTTCGTAAGCAACTCACGCAGCTGCGCGTCCTGGTAGTCAAGGTATTTGTTCCAATCGCCGCTTTCGGGACGTCCGGCAGCTTTGCCGGTGCGGCCGCGCGGGAAATAGTCAGGATGATGCCAGTCGAGTTGTGAGTAATAGAACGAGAGGTGAATGCCCTGCTTGTGGCACTCGTCGGCCAACATTTTGAGTGGATCTTGCTTCCACGGAGTGCGCTTGACGATGGTCCAATCCGAAACCTTCGAGTCGAACATGGCGAATCCGTCGTGGTGCTTGCTGGTGATAGTGATGTACTTCATGCCAGCAGACTTGGCGAGCGTGACCCATTCCGCCGCGTTGAATTTCTCCGGATTGAAGCGAGGAGGAAGTTTTTCGTACTCGACGATGGGCATTTTGCGGACTTCCATCACCCACTCGCCGTCTTCCAGGACGCTGTACGTGCCCCAGTGAATGAACATGCCGAACTTGGCGTCCTGAAACCATTGGCGGGCGGCAAGATTGGCGGGGGTGGGAGCGTCGGATTGGGCCGATGACTCGGTCGCGATGAAGGTGGGTGCGATCGATAACAGCATGACGGAGCAGATACGAGTAATAACGCTGGGCAGGGTCATCGCGACGAAGGATAAGGCACGAGGAAGCGAAGGTAAAGCCCCAGGACGCCGGCTACCGATTTCCCCGATTTCTATCGAGTTGGATCAGTAACGCGGCCCAGGAATAGAAGTGCGCCAGTCTGTTCGTCACGAATCGCAAAAAAGAAAGGGCGATCCACGTTCATCTCAAAGGTGCGTTCTGGTCGAGGACGCATAGCGCACGCTAAGGTCACGCCCACCATTGTGACCGCCGCGGCTTCGGTCCCCTCTTCGTTGACTTCGGCCACGGCGCGATGTAGTACAAGATCAATCCAACTTTCTGGAGGAGGGGGACAGATGTGATCGAAACGCGCCCTCTTCTGGTCAAACGCAATTCCCATGCCCATATTCGTCAGCGCTCCGTTCAGGTATGCAGAGAAGCTGACGTTGAAGCGTGGGAGCCGCACTACACCCTTTACGTCTTCGAAACCGGACATCCATTCTTGCCATTCCCCAGATGTCAACAGCCGTTCGAAGTCCGCGAGTGTTTGCCTCGGTGCCGGTAAGAACACATACATCGAGGTGCGACGTTCGTTGTAAGGAAGAACGACAGCTTGAAACTTACGTCGCTCCAGGTACCGAAACCTGCCGTACTGCGACATCATCGGGACCTGTTTTTTGGGTCCTTCTGCAGGTGCAAACCATCGATCGTTGGTTAGCGATAAGTCAAAAGGGTTCGCCCAGGCCCCCTTGAAATAGATCGCGTTCAGAGCGACGAGAAGCGCCAATGGGCTGATCTCGTTAATGATCCCGTCAATCTTGTTGTGAGTTTTTTCTCGAACCCACTTGTTAATGCGTTGAACCGTGTGCTTGTCGGAGAAATCGGTCGATTCGACCGTAGCGCCAAAGTCTGCACCCATACGGGAAAGGTAGTCAGACCGAATCGCGATTTGACGATTACACCAGAGAGAATTGGCAATCATTAACTGAACGCCGCTGTCCGTTACGTGAAGCGCCTTTTGCAGCTGAACGACAGCTATGCTTCGGGCCTTCTCATGCAGATCCGAAATTTCCAATGTGGTGGCAATGGCCTGGCGTGTTTCGCCAATAGCCCCCTCGTACATCATTGCCAGACAAAACGTCACGGAGCACGGAGAGAAGAAAACATTGTCCAGTGCATCGGGATGCACGAGTTCGCGGTACAAACGGAATGCGAAGCGATCGGCAAACAACACGCCGTCCTCAGATGGGTGCTCCACGACAACTGAATGTCTAAGGGAAAATGGCCAAGGCATAACCCCTCCCGGCGAAGGAAGTCAGGAATCGGGGCCTGAAGGGGGACGATACTCGTTCTATTTGAAAAAGTCTCCAGCTTTCGAAGTCTGCCCCATTGGACGTCACTCGAGGTTAATTTAATTCGCCCGGTTCTTGATCCAGATCGGCGTGCCCACAAATCCAAACGCCCGTCGAATCTGGTTCTCCAGAAACCGTTGATAGGAGAAATGCAACTTCACGGCGCGGTCGGTAAACAGAATGAATGTAGGTGGGGCGACGTTGGATTGCGTCAGGTAGAGAATTCTCACTCGCTGCCGTAAGGGGACGGAGGCGCGGTCGAAGTCGACGGTCTTCAGGAAGCGATTCATTTCGCCGGTGCCGATGCGTTTTTGGCGTTCGGCGGCGACTTCCTCGATCAAGGTGAAGATTTTGTCGACATTCTTTCCAGTGGCGGCCGAAATGAAAAGCACGGGTGCGTAGTTCAGGAACTTCAGGGCCCCTCGCAGGCGTTCGAGGTATACCTTCTGATCCTGCGGCCGCTTGGAATCTTGAATTCGGGCGGCTCGCGCCTGGCTGATGGCCCGACTCTTTCCCGTAGTCACAAGGTCCCACTTGTTGACGAGGATGATCATCGAGCGGCCGCTTTCGTGAGCGTAGCCAGCGATGGTGGCGTCGAGTGCGCTGACGCCTTCGGTCGCGTCGATCATGAGCAAGGCGATGTCGGCATCCTCGAGATGTTTCCGCGACATAACTACGGACAGCTTCTCGGCCATCAGTCGGGTTTTTCCTTTGCGCCGGATGCCAGCCGTGTCGATGAAGCGAAAGCGCTTGCCATGGCGCTCGACGATCTCGTCGACCGCATCGCGTGTAGTGCCGGGAATGGGCGAGACGATGGCGCGGGAAGTGCCGGTGAGCTGGTTCAGAAGCGTGGACTTGCCGACGTTCGGGTGGCCGATGATGGCGACTTTGACTTCAGCCGTCGGTACCTGGTCGCCAACTTCAGTCGTTGGTCCTTGGTCGTTGGTCGTTGGCGCGGCAGTGACGGTTCCAGCTGCTTCCACAGGCCTTGCGCTTGATTCCTTCGTGCGCTTCGTGTCCTCTGTGGTTAATTGGTTTTCCGGCGGCAGGATCGCAAGAACGGCGTCCAGGAGATCGTCGATTCCACGCCCGTTTTCGGCGGAAACTGGGAAGATTTCTTTCACGCCCAGACGATGAAATTCTCCAGTCAACGCGATCTGCTTGTCGCTGTCGATCTTGTTTACGGCGAGGAAGAGCGGCTTGCCCGTTTTGCAGAGCAAACGAGCGAGTTCGAGGTCCGGGGCGGCGATTTCGGTACGGCCGTCCACAACCAGCACGATCGCAGCAGCTTCTTCGAGTGCGACATTCGCCTGGCGGTAGATCTCTGACGGAATCAGATCCTTGTCTTCCGGAATGATGCCGCCAGTGTCGACTACGCGAAGAGCTCGCCCGTGCCACTCGGTTTCGCCGTAAAGGCGGTCGCGAGTAATACCCGGTTCGTCGCCGACGATCGCGCGGCGGGAGCCGACGAGGCGGTTGAATAGACTCGACTTGCCGACATTGGGGCGGCCGACGATCGCGAGTAGGGGAGGAGCAACTGTCTGGTTGACGCGCAGGGCGTCAGCAATTACCGCGGATTGAGGGTCGCGACTCGTCATGCTCCACTGTTTGCGACAAGTGGAGGGACGGACGTCCCGCCCGTCCCGGCGGGCGGGAACGCCCGCCGCTCCATTCTGCCGTGGTCCAAAACGTTATTATAGAGATTCGCCGAGTTTGGCTCGGCTGGGCAGACGAGGGCGTCTGCCCCTACGCAAATCCGTGCCTCCTCCGTCCCAGCCAACGTCGTCCACTTCCTTCGGCACACGCGTGCGCGAAGCCTCACTCTACAACTTTTTCGCGCCCGGCGGCGTTCTCTCCAAGGCCCATCCCGCTTACGAATTCCGGCGCGGGCAGTTGCAGATGGCGCAGGCCGTCGAAGAGGCGCTGGAACAGAAGAGACACCTGATCGTCGAAGCGGGAACGGGCACTGGCAAGACACTCGCCTATCTGCTGCCTGTCATTCGGTCCGGCAAGCGCGTCATCATCTCGACAGGTACCAAGAATCTGCAGGAACAACTTTTCTACAAGGACATTCCCTTCCTGGAGCAGACGCTCTATCCGAACGGCGAGGGGAGGCTGAATGTCTGCTACATGAAAGGACGAAACAACTACCTCTGCAAAAAGAAGCTCTATGACCTGACGGATCAGCCCGTGCTTTCAGGGCTCGAAGAGATCGAACACTACCGCGCCATCGCAGCCTGGGAGAAGACGACGCACACGGGAGACCGCGCGGAACTAGCCTCTCTGCCCGAAGCCAGTGCGCTCTGGCACAAGCTGGACGCACGTTCGGAGACCTGCCTCGGGCAGAAGTGCAGCGCATTCGAGACGTGCTTCATCACAGAAATGCATCGGCGCGCGCAGGAAAGCGACATCATCATCGTCAACCATCATCTCTTTTTTGCGGATTTGGCGATTAAGCAGGCGTCGGAGTACGCGCCGGATGCGGGCATCCTGCCGGAAGTGGGTGCGGTCATCTTCGACGAAGCGCATGAACTCGAAGACGTCGCCGGCAGCTATTTCGGCGTCTCGGTGAGCAATTCGCGCGTGGAAGAACTGGCCCGCGATGTTGAAGCTTCCCTCACGCGCAACAAGATGCTGTCGGCCAATGTGGTCGGTGCAGTGCGCAGTTTACGGGAGCGCTCGCAACTTTTCTTCTCAGTTCTGCCGCCGGGTGATGGGCGCTTCGCATTTGAGAATCGGCGCGAGTTCATGGAGGAAAACGGCGACGAGTTCATTGCCTTGCAGCAGTCCTTGCAACGGCTTGGTTCGGAGTTACAAAACCTGCCCAGCAAATCCGAAGAGATCTTCACCTTCTGTCGCCGCGCGCAGGAGTTGCAGGTGCAGTTCGGTTTTCTGATGGAATCGGAAGACCACAATACTGTGTTCTGGATTGAGAGGCGGGGACGGCGGTTTTCACCACGCAGAAACAGAGACACGGAGAACACCCACGAGACTCGCGGAGGCATGCGAGGCCAGAATGTCTATCTGCAGGCCACTCCGATCGATGTTGCTCCAATCCTGCAACGTACTTTGTTTGAGCCGCTGGAGACGGCCGTGCTTACGTCTGCGACCTTGGCGGTTGGAGGCGGATTCGAATACATACGACGACGGCTTGGGCTGGAGCACGTTCGCGAAGTCGTGCTGCCGTCGCACTTCGACTATCAGAAGCAGGCGTTGTTCTACGTCCCGCCCGATTTGACGGACCCACGTACTCCGCAATTTGCTGCCAAGGCGTCAGACCGGATCCGGCGAATTCTCGAAATCACACGCGGCCGCGCCTTCGTGCTCTTCACCAGCTACGCACAGATGAATGAGATCTACCAGCGCTTGCTGGGCGAACTGGAGTTCCCCATGCTTCTGCAGGGCGATGCGCCCAAGAGCGCGCTGCTAGAAGAATTTCGTCTCACGCCGCATGCGGTGTTGTTCGCGACCTCTTCGTTCTGGCAAGGGGTGGATGTGCAGGGACAGCAACTGAGCTGTGTGATTATCGACCGCCTGCCGTTTGCAGTGCCAAGCGACCCGGTCGTCGCAGCCCGGGTGAAAGCGATCGATGCCGAAGGCGGCAACGCCTTCTTCCAGTACCAGGTGCCGGCAGCGGTAATTACCCTGAAGCAAGGCTTTGGCCGGCTGATCCGGTCGTTGCACGATCGTGGCCTGCTGACCCTGCTTGATAACCGAATTTTGAAGAAGGCTTATGGGCGAACATTCGTGGAGAGCCTTCCTGCCTATCGCCGCACCACCGACATTCGGGAGGTCGAAACTTTCTTCGGGTCTACCTAAAGCAACAAGACGGAATGATATTCCGACTCGAAGCGAGGTGTGTTTCTGTGCGCGCATTGCGGCCCTTTCTTTGCGATCTTCGCGGTTAAAGGCTTTTGACCGCAAAGCGCGCAAAGTATTCGCCAAGATCGCAATGAACCGTATCGAGTTCATTACCCCTAGCGAATCCGTTCACACGTACTCCCTCTCTCGCCGCCGGATCGCCTTGTATCTCTGAAACGCGACTCTGTCATCTTCCCAACCAAGCAGTGAGCGAAGCGTGCTGCCGCGAAACGTGTGCGCCATCATCTGAGGCGCGTGGCTGAGAACAAACCATGGATCATGGCGAAACGCTGCCGGCATGTGGCGGACCTTCATCCACCGCTCGGCCTTCCATCGGAGAAATTCCACATCCTCGGCTTCCATATGCCGGGTGCGAACGACGGCAGTTGTCCCGTCATATTCTTCCAGCCGTTCGTTTGTAATCAGGCCCGCAGCCTGAAAATCCTTCGTCATGGGGGTGCGTGGATACGGCGTGGGATGCTGAATGTAAGGCCAGTCCACATGTTCGCGGGCGAACTCGAGATTGGCCTCGATAGATTCACGCGTGTCGTCGGGATTGCCGACAATGAGCCCGCCGACGACGTACATGCCGTTCCGATGCAGGCAGTCGATGGCACGGTACGTAGCATTTCCCGTGCGTTGGCCGTTATCGCGGGCGGTATTCTTGTCGGCCGCACGCAAGAACACGAGATCATTTTCCAGGATGTTTTCAATCCCGAGAAACACATAACGGAATCCGGCCTGCCGCATCAAAGGGGCGAGTGTTTCGCCGTGCGCCGCGATGGGAGAAGTCATGGCCTGCACGAAATAATCCACCGTATTCAAGCCCGCATCGATGATCGCGCGGCAAAGCCCCTCAAAGCGATGCACATTGAGCATGATGTTGTCGTCAACCAGGAAAATCGTGTGGGCTCCGCGGTCGCGTGCATCCCGGATGTCATCGAGCACGCGCTGGAACGAGTACGTATGAAAGTTCCGCCCACGCATTTCGATGATCGAGCAAAAGCTGCAATCATAGGTGCAGCCGCGCGATGTCTCCACGACATCGACAGGACGCCCCAGAAGAGTGTATCCCCTCAGCACCCTAGCGGCACGGTTGGGCAGACGGATCTCGCCATCGGCCAGGCCGCGAACCGGGCGATCGGGATTGTGCTGCCACCGTCCCTCTTCGCGATAGGAAAGCCCACAAATAGCATAGAGCCCACTGCCGCTCTCGAGGGCGCGCAACAACTCACGGAAGGTCAGGTCGCCTTCGCCTCGAACGATGAAGTCCACCGGCATTTGCTGATAGGCATCGGTCGCGAGGGTGGGATCGTAACCTCCGGCCACAATGTGAACAGTGGGCTTCCATGAGCGCAACAGTTCGACAATTCGACTCGCGCTGCGGCGCTGGAAGGTCATCACGGAGAGGCCGATCAGATCAGGGTCGAACTCGCGCAACAGGCGGTTGAGGACTTCCCGTACCCGGGTCTGTACCAGTACCAGGTCGGCAATGGCGACTCGATGATGCGGGTCGACATTGCCCGCAATCGAAGATAGTCCGCCGTTGGGCATGCGCACCGCCACCGTGGGCATGTGCTCGAAGGAGTCTGGCATCGATAAAAGGAGAATTTTCATTTCGCGTTGCCGTGGGGCAACTTAAAGGGCACAGGGCGGGAACCGGGAAGAAACGGGTGCGAAGATTGTACCCCAGAGCCTCACGAACCGGGGAGTCGTTGGCTTTCGGTAAACAGATACGAATCTCTTTCCAAACCGGCAGAACCACGGCATAATGCCCGGCCATGCGCCAGGGTGTCTGCTGCCAAATGTGGCATGTCCCCTACCATCCGTTCCTTCTACCTGCTGAACGGAAAAATGTAGTGCGAAGCTTGTGTCTGGAAAGCTTCCCGAGATGCCCAGGCGAAGGGTGAGCCTTCCGAGTATGTTTCCCTGACCGACAATTCTGTGTGCGTGCGCTGCGGGGCATCGAGCGACGCAACCGATTTCCAGTTGGTCGGGAACCAGCCTCTCTGTGCGCCCTGCAGCCAGCTCATTCAGGATTGGCCTTATCCCACATGGCTCAAGGCAGGGTTGGCATTTGTGCTGATCCTGCTGGTAGTCGCCCTGTTGAACGGGCGCAAGTATTTCCACGCAGGCAGATCTCTGTATGTTGGCGAGCGCTTCGTGGACGAGGGTCACTGCGAGCAAGCGCTGCCCTATCTGGAGGAGACGGTGCGCGTGGCGCCGAATCGGACAAAGCCGTTCTCCTGGCCGGCCGGGCTGCCTTGATGACGGGCCGTGTGGATATCGCGGACAAGGTCTCCATGGCCATAGCGGCGGCAAGTTTGAGGATCCAGACGATGACTTCCGGACGGTCGAAGCCTTGTGGGAAAAGGCCAACCGCGCGTTCGAGAAAGCGGAGGAAGCCTCCAAGCTTGAGCAGCAAGGAGGCCATGACGCTGACGCTGCCCGCCTTATGCACGAAGCTGCGGCCATGTATCCACAGGCGACCAATCTCGCCATCGCCGCGGAGATGTACGACGAGGGGGCAGCCTTCGAACGCAAGGACTACGATACCTTCCTCTCGATCGCCCGGCAGCAGTGGAAAATCTTTCCCGGGCCGGAGACGGCGGGTGTGGTTGCCAGCGCGCTGGCCTGCAAGTACGCCGTGACTGGTGACGAGCAGTACAAGAAGCAATCGGAAGAGATGCTGCTGGAGGCCGAGCGCGGAAGCCAGCAAGCGGAGCAGAAGAAGCGTTTCGAAGAATATGCCGAGAGGATCCGCTACCGTCTGGCCAGTCGTGTGATCATTGACAAGCCGGAATACGACAAGAAATTTCGTAGCCAGAAAACCTCAACTGAGTAGAGGCTGAAAATATGTTCTTCATCCCCGGACCGGTCATCGCGGCGCTGACGTTTCCCGGCGCCATCATCCATGAGTTCGGGCATCTGTTTTTCTGCAAGCTTTTCAAACTCAAGGTCTATGACGTGTGCTTCTTCCGCTTCGGGAACCCTGCTGGGTATGTCGTGCATGAAACGACTGACAATTTCACCCACTTCTGGTTCGTCAGCATGGGGCCATTTTTCGCGAATGCGATTCTGTGCGTCCTGTTCTGCACGGCAGCCTTCCTTCCCGTATGGGTGCTCAAAGTGGAAGATCTACTCGCTTATTTCTTCTATTGGCTTGGGATTTCGATCGGCATGCATGCGTTCCCCTCTACCGGGGACTTGAGTAACCTTTGGGCGATGGGCCCGCAACGCGCTAAGCAAGGCAATTTATTGGCGATTGTGAGCGTTCCGCTGATTGGATTGCTCTACATCCTCAACTTTGGTCGGATCTTCTGGGCAGATCTCGGATACGGAATAGGCGTCGGCATCCTGGGGCCTCTGGCCATTTTCCGCGCCCTTGCCCGGGCCTGAATCAGGCGAACATCGCTTCCTCAGCGTAAAATATCTGTTCGAGCCAGGGTGCGCGGAGCCGCTGTGTTCATGCGGCCCGCCGGGGGATGCATGTACGAGGTCACGGTCGAAGACACATTTGCGGCGGGGCACTACCTGCGCAACTACAAGGGCAAGTGCGAGAACCCGCACGGACACAATTACAAGGTTCGGGTCACGCTCGCTGGAAAAGAACTGGACAAAGCCGGCTTGCTGCTCGACTTCAAAGACCTGCGCGAGGTGATGAAGCACGTCATCGATCGGCTCGACCATCAGATGATCAATGACATTGCCCCTTTTACGGAACTGAATCCCTCGGCAGAAAACCTCGCGAAATACTTCTTTGATGAGACGAATGAACGTCTAAAGAACATTACCCACGGCCGGGTGTTCGTGCGAGACGTGACGATATTTGAAACTGATACGACCACGGCAAAGTATTCGGAATGAGTAGTCCATGCGGGGATCATTCGCTCGTTAGCACCAAGCGGCGCCCTATTCCTGGATCGCTAACGACCAAGGACTAACGATCAAGGACCAACGACGGATTCTGTGCAAATAACTGAGATCTACAAGTCGCTGCAGGGTGAATCCACGCACGCGGGCCTTTCCTGCGTTTTTGTGCGCCTCACGGGATGCAACCTCCGTTGTTCCTGGTGCGACAGCGAATATACCTTTACGGGCGGGCGTCGTATGACGGCGGGCGCAATCTTCGGCGAAGTGGAATCGCTCAGCCCGAACGGCGGCCTGGTGGAGATCACCGGCGGCGAACCCATGCTGCAGGAGCGGGAGCTTGTGCCATTTATGCAGCGGCTGCTGGATGCAGGTTACAAGGTGCTGCTCGAAACCAGCGGCGAACGCCCTCTGGCGCGAGTCCCGCAGAGCGTGACCAAGATTGTGGACGTGAAGTGCCCGGATTCAGGCGAGCCCGATACGTTTGATCTGGAAAACCTGCAAGCTCTGCAGCCTCACGACGAAGTGAAGTTCGTTCTGAGCACGCGCGTCGATTACGAGTTTGCGCGAGACTTCGTACGGCGGCACAAGGTAGCTGAGCGCGTTCACGCCGTGCTGTTCTCGCCAGCCTTTCACAAGGAGGCCACCGGTGCGCGCGATTCTGCGCATTGTCTGCTGGACCCGCGGGAATTGGCAGAGTGGATGATTGCGGACGATGTGCCTGCTCGGCTGGGATTGCAGATTCATAAGTTCATTTGGGATCCGGCGGTGAAGGGAGTCTAAGGGTTTTTGGGTGTGGACGGCTTTGCGCTGGCGTTGGCTGACGACTGATGGCTGAGAGCTGATGGCCGAGTCGAGCAATCCGTTGGGGGCTAACTTTCATCCAACCATGGTGACTCTTTCCAGACCTCGGGCGGTGGTGCTGCTGAGCGGCGGGATGGATTCGTGCGTGTGTGCGGCGCTGGCTACGCGCGATTACGACGCAGCCGCGGTCCATGTCAGCTATGGGCAGCGCACTGAAGGTCGAGAGCGGAAATCGTTTTTCGAAGTATGCGGCCAGCTTGGTATTAACGATCGATTGGTGGTGCGGAACGAGGCGCTACGCGCGATTGGAGGCTCAGCCCTAACGGATGAGAGCATCGACGTGCCGGAGTCGCACACCATCGGCCGGGATGTTCCAGTCACCTACGTGCCTTTCCGCAATGCGCACTTTTTGTCGGTGGCGGTGAGCTGGTCTGAGGTTCTGGGTGCGAATAAGATTTTTATCGGCGCAGTCGAGCAAGATAGCTCGGGATATCCCGATTGTCGTCTGGCCTACTATGAGGCCTTTAATTCCGTCATTCGCGCCGGAACGAAGGAAGGAAAAATCGAAATAGTTACGCCGCTGATCGGGTTGCGTAAACATGAGATTGTGAGGCTCGGCCTTGAACTGGGAGCGCCCTTCGATTTAACGTGGTCTTGCTACAGCCGTGAGGATCGAGCCTGTGGTGTGTGTGACAGCTGCGTCCTCAGGCTGCGCGCCTTCGAACAAGCTGGAGCTCGAGATCCGATTTCCTATGCGGAGTCGGCCGTCAGGTCGTGAGGAGTGAATTTCCCATTCTCAATTGCCAACTTTCCCGAGCGCATTGAGGCCCACAGCCAGCGGGAAGCATTGGTAGTTGGAAATCGGAAATCGTGAATTCTTGATAAGCCGGGAGGCTACGATGAAACAACGTTTTGCATTAGCCGTGCTCTTCTCTTTGCTGCTGGGACTGTGTGTTCCGCCAGTCTTCGCTCAGGCAACGGGCACCGTGAAGGGTGTTTGCAGGGATGGTGAGGGCAAGCCTATCACCGAGGGTACGGTGGAATGGATGAGCCTCGACACCGGGCGCAAATACACGCTGAAGCTGAACAAGAAGGGGGAGTATTTTTCGCTGGGAATTTCGCCCGGCAAGTACAAGGCCACGCTGTTCGCTCCTGACGGGAAGGAGTTGTTCCACTACGGCGGCGTGCAAGTCGGGCTCGACGAAGTCACGCAGGATTTCGATCTGAAGAAAGAGGCCACTGCGCAGGCTGCCGGGCAGGGCTTGTCTCCTGAGCAGCTCAAGCAGATGCAGGAGCAGCAGGCAAAAACTCAAAAAGAACAAAACACAGTCAAAAGCCTCAACGAGAAGCTGAACGCCGCCAAGACGGCCAGTGATGCAGGGGATTTTGAAACTGCGATCACTACCATGAAAGAAGCGACGGAAATGGACCCGTCGCGCGATCTGCTGTTCTTCAAGCTAGGGGATTACTACCGGTTGTCGGCCCCCAAGCAAACCGATCCAGCGGAAAAGAAGAGCCGCTTTGAAATGGCCGCAACCAACTATCAGAAGGCGATCGAACTGAAGACCAGCCATCCGGATCCAAAGGACGCTGAGGCCAACGCTAAGCTGGCGGCCTACTACAACAATCTCGCCGAGGCGTATGCCAAGTCGGGGAAGATCGATGATGCCGTAGCCACGTACACGAAGGCCGCGGAAATGGATCCAGCTCGGGCGGCGCAGTACAACTTCAACGTAGGTGCCGTGCTTACTAATGCCGGAAAAGTGGACGACGCGATCGCCGCCTTCGACAAAGTGATTGCCGCCGATCCGGCCAAAGCCGAAGCGTACTACTGGAAGGGCGTGAACATGATCGGTAAGGCGACGCTGAAAGGCGACAAGATGGTGGCGCCTGACGGCACCGCCGACGCCTTCAACAAGTACCTGGAACTGGCGCCCACGGGGACCTATGCCCAGCCCGCCAAAGATATGCTGGCCAGCATCGGCGCCTCGGTGGAAACCGGCTTCAAGAAGAAGGCCGCAGTCAAGAAGTAGTTTTGTTCTTAATAAGATAAGGGGGTGGTCAATGAGCCGCCCTCTTTCTTTCTGACGCCTTCTGTCCTTCGATTCGGTAACCCGCACCCGAGGTTACTAAGGGGCACCTACCTTCCGTCCTTCGCCGATTCCGCGGCGCGCGCTACAGTAAGGATACCCCGGTCGTTCTTGGTCCTTGATTTTCCCTCCTGTGGCAAGGAATTTCTGTACGTGTGAGGAAGAACCATGGCTTCACCGGGCATTGCCCCGCTGTCGGTCTCGCTGGAAGGAGTCCACGGACCCGGAGCGGTGCCAACGCAGGCCCTGCTGGCCGCGATGCTGCGTGCGTCGGAGAAGGTCAGCGATCTGATTTTTTCTCCGGGACGCGCTCCCCAAGTAGAAGTCTACGGGCAACTTGTTCCCGTGCAGGTGGAGGGGTTGTCCACGCTCAGCGCAGACGACACCCGGCGGATCGCCGCGGACCTGATTGGCAACAACAAACAGGCCATCAACACGCTGCGCGAACAGGGTTCGTGCGACATTTCCTATGGACTGCCCGGCCTGGCGCGCTTTCGGGTGAATGCCTTCATTCAGCGGGGAAGTGTTGCGGTCGTCATGCGCGTCATCCCGACGGCGATTCCGGAATTCGAGTCACTTCATCTCCCCGGGCACCTGGGTGACGTGGTCAACCTGCGCAACGGGATCGTCCTTGTCACTGGCCCGACGGCTTCGGGAAAAAGTTCGACACTCGCTGCTTTGCTGGATCGCATCAATCGCGAGCGCGACTATCACATCATCACC
>Ga0075424_100000524_pt1 | contig 30130 bp, 20 predicted proteins | sample SoiMethybrSBSTD3_FD_75301 | JGI IMG/M metagenome (GOLD analysis project Ga0075424, IMG submission 75301) | Bulk soil microbial communities from a Populus tree surrounding site in Tennessee, USA - Soil MetaG P. TD hybrid SBSTD3 | ecosystem: Environmental > Terrestrial > Soil > Tree plantation... | reverse complement strand
ATGACGCGGCCGGCATCGCGTGATGAAATGCGGATCGGCCCGATGTCGATCCGCAATCCACCCGTGACGGTGACGATGCCGGCCCACGCGAACAGCGCGGCCGCGGCGAACAGCAGCCATCGACCCCAGGTGCGACGCGCCGTCACCTGCGATCGGCGGGGGCGCCGCATGCCGGTGCGGCGGGCGGCTTCCAGCTGCCGAGTTGCGTGAGAGCGGGATTCTTCGCCTGCAGATCACGCAGTCGATCGAGCGCCGCATCGATCGCGCGGCACGGCCCATCCACGCCCGCCACGATGCTCGGTGTGGGCTCGAGATCTCCGACGAGCTGATCGTTCAAGCGTCTGCCAAGATCCCTGTGCGCGGCGCCAACGCCCGATGGTCCGCTCGCGATGTCCACCAGCGCGGCGTCAATCGATTGCGCGGGCGACTGACTCCGGACCTGCTGGATGAAGTTGAAGGCCTGATACGTCGCGGCAATCCCCGCAACCATGCGCTGCTGCAGGCGAAACTGCGCCGCGAGCGCGGCACCGGTAGCGGGAACGCGCGGATCCGCCACGACATCGAACGATTGCGTATACGCCTGCCCGTTCACCGTCAGCTTCGCGGTGTACTTGCCTGGCAGCACCATCGGCCCGACGAGCGTCGTCCGCGGCGTCTGTCCCGGCAGCGCGTGCCAGGTCAAGGTGTACTCGCGGTAGTCGAGAAGGTTGCCGCTGTAGCCATAGTTCAGTGTGGGGGGATCGGGATACCGCAGGTCCCAGTTGACGCGATGCATTCCCTCCGACACGGGCAGCACCATCGGCGGCGCGAGCCAGTATTCCGGCACGTTCGCCATCGTCGTATCCGGCGGCGGCGCCACGTTCGTGAACTCGCGTACCGTCGCACCGCTCGCGTCGGTGATCGTCAACGTGACGGGGCCGGAGGCGGCCGTCGAGAGGTAGTAATCGATGATCGCGCCTTCGGGCGGGTTGTCGCCGACCTTCATCTCGGGCGGGAGCGGCGTGTCCTGCGTGTTGTCCCACCGGGCGCGCGAGGCGGGCGCCGGCTTGAAGAGAAATGCCGGCGCGCTCGACGCCATCGCCGTACGAATCTGCCGCAGCGGCGACACGTCGTCGAGAATCCAGAACCCGCGGCCGTAGGTCGAAATCACGACGTCGTTGTCGTGCACGGTCAGATCGCTGACGACCGTCGTCGGCAGATTCAGCTGCAGCGACTGCCAGTGGTCGCCGCGATCGAACGAAATCCACACGCCCTTCACGGTGCCGGCGTACACAATCGACGGATCGACCGGATCTTCCCGCACGACGCGAATGACGCCGTCGTCGGAGATGCCACTCGAGACTTCCTGCCAGCCTGCGCCGTAGTCGGTCGTGCGATAGACGTGCGGCTTCGAATCACGCGTCAGCACCGCGGCATACGCCGTCGCCGCATTCGCGTGCGATGCGTCGATGACGTTGATGGTGCCGAGAGGCAGGTTCGGCGGCGTCACGTTCTTCCAGGTCTTGCCGCCGTCGCGCGTGACGTGGATCAGCTCGGTGCTCGTCCCTACCCACATGACGCCGTCAGCGGCCGGCGACACTGCCAGCGTCAGAATCGATCCGCCCTGCGCGGGACCGGCGACGCTGCCGCCGCCTGCCGTCAGCGTTGCCGACAGCTGCACGCCCTTGGGCGCCGCAAGATCCGGACTGATGGTCCGCCACGTTCTTCCGCGATCGTCGGACGCGAGGACATGGTGCGCCGCCATGTAGAGCGTGCGGGCGCCGTGTGGTGAGAATGCCAGCGGCGGTGCGCCGCCGAAGCGATCGTCGGCGGTCGGCTGATACAGTACGACGACCTGGCCCGTGACGCGATCGTACCGCCGCAACACGTGATACCAGCCCTGCGTGTACATGTAGCGTTTGTCGAGCGGATCCGCGATCAGAAATCCGTTCTCGAACCCGCCGCCGGAGAACCAGTCGTTCGGCCGGATGATCCCGAAGTCGGTGCGGCTCGCGACGCACGCGGTTCCGGAATCCTGCTGCGGGCCGCAGACGTGATACGGAAAGTCGTAATCGGTCGACACACGGTAGAACTGGCCGTTGACGAGGCCATAGTACGGAGTCCACGACTCTCCGCCGTCGATGGTAATTGCCGCGCCCTGATCGACCCCGGAGAACATCCGCTTCGGGTTCGTCGGATCGATCCACAAGTAACGCGGGTCGGCGCCGCTCGGCGCGCCCCAGAACGCGGCGAAGCGCTGTCCGGCATCAGTCGATCTGTAAATCGCGGTGCCCATGATGTACACGACGTCGGGGCTCTGGGGATCCGCGTACATCTTCCCGCCGGCACTCGCGAGCTGCCGTGTGCCGAGTGTCCACGTCTCTCCACCGTCGTCGGATCGGTACAAGCCACGGGTACCCGCCGCGCCGCGGCCGCCGGTTCCCGCCAGCGCATACAGCCGTCTGCCCTGTGTGCCAGACGCGAGGGCAAATGCCGTGATGCGTGCGCCGTCGGGCAAGCCTCGTGCACCAACGGCCTGCCACGTCGCTCCGCCATCGGTCGACTTGTGCGCCGCACCAGTGAGAAGGAGTGCATACACGATCCGCGGATCGCGATAGTCCATGTACACGTCGGACGCGCCTGTCAATCCATCGGCCGGCAGCACGCACGTCCAGCTGCGGCCGCCGTCCGTCGATCGGTAGACGCCGCGCTCGCTGGAGTCCGACGGCGGCGGCGGTGCGGACGCGACCGGCGGAATGACCCTTGCGCCAAGCGCGGCAACGAGCACGACGTCCGCATTTCGCGGGTCGACGACGATGCCACCGATGTACTGCGACGTGGGAAGGCCGACATTGGTCCACGTCTTCCCGGCATCCGTGGATTTGTAAACGCCCTTCCCGGTGGTGAACGACCATCCGACCTGACTGCCGGTGCCCACGTAGACCACGTTGGGTGCGGAGGGCGCAACGACCACGGCGCCCACGGAAGCCACACGTTCATGGTCGAAAATCGGCTTCCAGGTGACACCGCCATTCGTCGTCTTCCAGACACCCCCTTCCGGCATTCCCGCGTAGTACGTCGTCGGATCGCCGGGAACCCCCGCGGGCGCCGAGATATAGCCGGATCGCGGCGGCCCGATCGAGCGCCATTTGAGGTCGCCGAAGTACGACGGATTCAGCTGCTGCGCGCGAGGCGCCGTCAACGCGCACACGAGCACGGCGGCACTAGTAATAAGGAGGGTACGCATAGGGGTGCCGAGGATGGTAGCACCTGCCGCGTTGCGCGTTAAATCCGTTAGCGTCCGAGGCTCCGCTTATGCGAAACTCGCGCTCGCGATGACGACACGCACCAATCGACGAACGTTTCTGGCCACTGCCGGGGCTGCGATCGCAGCTGCGGGCGTTGGCCGCGCTCAAACGTCTCAGCCGCCGCAAGGCAAGGCCCGCTTCCGCACCGGGCTGGTTGCGTACTCGTACCGGCTGGCGCTCCAGGGCAAGACGATGACGTATGAAGACCTCATACGCGTCGCCGTCGACACGGGCACGGACGGCATCGACATGACCGTGTACTGGCTGCCCGACACCTCTGATGATTACCTGCTCGGGCTTCGGCGTTTCGCGTACAGGAACCGCGTCGAGATCTACAGCATCGGCACGCGTGTCCGGCTCGCGCAGCCCACGCCCGAGCTGCGCCAGCAGCAGCTCGACGAGTTGAAGAAATGGCTGGACGTCGCGCAGCGTGTCGGCGCGACGCACGTGCGCGTGTTCGGCGGCGACACGCCGAAGGGCGCGACGCTCGATCAGGCGATCGGATTTGCCGCCGAGACGCTGAAACGAGGCGCGGAGCTCGCCGGGGCGCGCGGGTTGATTCTCGGCGTGGAGGACGATGGCGGCATCACGGAGTTCGCGAAGGAGACGATCGAGATCGTGAAGCGCGCCGACGCGCCATCGGCCGGCATGAATCTCGACATCGGCAACTTCCGTCCGCCGGACGTATACAGCCAGATCGAGATGTCGATCCCGTACGCCGTCAGCACGCACATCAAGACGACGATTGCGCTCGACGACGGCAAGACGCGCGGTCCGATGGATCTGGATCGCGTGTTCCGCATGTTCGCCGCGCACGGCTACCGCGGCTACATGGGGCTCGAATACGAGGCGAGCGGCGATCCGGCGACGGAAATTCCGGCCAATCTGCGCCGGTTGAAAGAGCTCGCGGTCAAGTACTCGACGTAGTCTTCGCCTGCGTTCGCAGAGTGTGTACCACTACTGCCGCGCCGGCGGCGAGCGCAAACACCGCTGCTACGCGTCGCAGCGGCAGACGCTCACCCGCATCACTCGTGAGCCGATTGCGCTTCGCGTCACGCCCTCGCGCGAGTGCGAGAACGTCGGCGAGATGAAGGGCGCGGCGATTGGTCGCCTGCGCGATCTGTTCACGGCAGCTGAATCCGTCGGCGATGATCAGTACGTCATCTGTCGCTTGCCGTACGCGAGGGAGCAGCCGCTGCTCCCCGACCGCTTGCGAGACGTCGTAGTGATCGCGTTCGAAGCCGAACGATCCCGCCATACCGCAGCAGCCGCTCTCGACGATTTCGTAGTCGAGCCCAAGGCGGTCGAACACATGCCGATCGGCATCCATGCCGAACAGCGCCTTCTGATGACAGTGGCCGTGGACGAGTGCCTTGCCCCGGAGCGTCATCGGCGGCAGACGATCCGCATGCTTCGAGAGGAATTCGCCGAGCGAGGACACGAGCGTGGTCAGCCGGCGCGCGCGCGGATCGTCGGGAAAGAGGTTCTTCAGCTCGTCCCGGAAGACCGCGACGCAGCTCGGCTCGAGTCCGAGGATGGGAATACCTTCGTCGATCTCCCGGAACAGCGCGCCGATGATCTCGCGTAGCCGCTGCTTCGCCATTGACAGCATGCCGTAGTCATACAGCGGGCGACCGCAGCATAGCCGCGCCCGCGGAATCTCCACCGCGAATCCGGCATCCTCCAGCAGCTCCACCGCGGCAACGGCCGTCTCGGGATGGAAGTGGTTGTTGAACGTGTCGGGCCAGAGAATCACACGCTCCGATCCGCTGCGTTCGATCGGCGGACGATTCAGGAACCACTCGCGGAACGTCACCGACGCGAATGCGGGAATGCGACGCTGGGGCGACATCCCCGCCACAAGTTTCGCAAGATCGCGTACGCCCGCCGTCTGCGTGAACAGGTTGACGAGCCACGGTGCGTACGAGGCCAGCCGCGCCCACGTATCAATCAAGCCGAACGCATACGCCGTCCGCGGCCGGCGGTGGTGTTCGTAGTAATGCGAAAGGAACTCCGATTTGTAGGTGGCCATGTCCACCTGCACTGGACATTCGCCCTTGCATCCTTTACACGCGAGACACAGATCCAGCGCGCCGTGTACCGCCTCGCTCGCCCAGCCGTCGGTAATCTGTTCGCCGCGCAGCATCTCGAAGAGCAGACGCGCACGTCCGCGCGTCGCGTGCTGCTCGTCGCGCGTCACCATGTAGCTGGGGCACATCGTCCCATCGCCGCCCTTGCGGCAGTTCCCGACGCCGACGCAACGGAGGGCGGCATTCGCGAAGCCGCCGTCATCTCGATAATGAAAGTGCGTCTGAGTGAACTCTGACTTCCGGGCGTCCAATCCACGCACACGGAGATTCTGATCGAGCGGGTATGCGTCGATGACCTTGCCGGGGTTCATCTTCCAGTCCGGATCCCAGATCGACTTGAACTCGCGAAAGGCCTGAATCATCTCGCCGCTGTACATGCGCGAGAGGAGCTCGCCGCGCGCCTGCCCGTCACCATGCTCGCCGGACAGCGAACCGCCATATCGATGGACCAGGTCCGCGGCCTCGCAGAGAAATGCCCTGAACTGCGCGATGCCCGCGACCGTGCCGAGCTCGAAATCGACGCGGCAATGGACGCAACCCTGACCGAAGTGACCGAACAGGTCGGCGTTGTAGTGGTACTTCGAGTACAGCTGATGGAGCTCACGTAAGTAGGCGCCGAGCTTTTCTGGCGGGACCGCCGAATCGTCCCAGCCAGGCCACATCGCGCGGTCGCCATTGCTGGCGGGCACCGCCGGGCCTCCTGCTTCGCGTATCTCCCACAAGCGCTTCTGTTGATCGTCGGCATCGAAGACGCGAATCTCCGGTGCCTCGCGGGAGCCACGAAGCTGCGAGACCAACACGTCCGCATGTTCGCGCGCCTCGTCGATCGTGTCGCCGCCGAATTCGACGTACAGCCATCCGCGTCCGGGGGGAAGCAGTCGAAGGTCTTCGGAATGCAGGCCGCTGTGCTGACCCGAACGAATCAACATCTCGTCGACCCCTTCGAGCCCGATGGGATGGTGCTCGAGGATCGCTGGCACCGCGTCGGCCGCGTTGAAGATGTCGCGATAGCCGAGCACGACGAGCGCTCGGCGCGGGAAGTTGCGCACAAGATGAAGGCGCGCCTCGAGCACGAACACGAGCGTCGATTCGCTTCCGACGACCGCGCGTCCGACATGGAATCCGTTCTCAGGGAGAAGCGCCGGCAGGTTGTACCCGGAGATGCGCCTCGGAATCTCTGGAAACTGGCCGCGAATCAGATCCGCGTAGCGTTCCTGGAATGTTTTCAGGCGTCGATAGATCTCGGCCGGCGGTCCCCCTTCGCTGACGATCCGGCGGTAATCCTCATCGCTGGTTGCTCCGACCTGCATGCGTACGCCGCGATAGGTCACGACGTCGAGCAGGTCGACATGATGCGCCGTCGTCGGACCTGGACCGTAGAACTCGGACAACGCCGAATGGACACCGCACGAATTGTTGCCGATCATCCCGCCGAGCGTACAGGAGCGATGCGTGCCCGGATCGGGCCCGAACGTGAGGCCGTGCGCGCCAGCCGCGTTGCGGAGATTGTCGAGAACGACTCCGGGTTGCACTCGGGCAATCCCCGCCTTCCCATCGATGTCGAGGATCCGGGTCAGGTGCTTTGACGCATCGATGATCACCGCGATGTTGCACGACTGACCGGCAATGCTGGTGCCGCCTCCGCGCGCCAGCACGGGCGCGCGGTGATCGTGGCAGACGCGAATGGCATTGACGATGTCCTCCACCGTACGCGGAATGACCACGCCGATCGGGACCTGCCGGTAGTTCGATGAGTCCGTCGCGTAAAGTGCGCGGTCGCCGGCTCCGAAGCGCACATCGCCGCTGACGACGCCGCGGAGATCGGTTGCCAGCGAATCGACATCGACGCTCGACGTGCTGTCGGTTCGAGTATGCAGATGGGCGGTCGCCACGTCAGTGCACCTCGAACCGGCTCGCGTCGTTTCGTTTCAGCTCGAGGCCGAGTCCCGGCCGCGAGAGATCCGGATACAGGCAGCCATCCGCGCGCGGGCGGGCGGCGCCATCGAAGAGCATCTGCTCGATACGCACGTGGTCGTGGAAGTATTCGATGTGCCTGACGCGTCCGAGCGCGCAGCACGGCGCCAGGTGCAGCGACGGCGCGGTGTGCGCTGAAAGCGGGATCCCGAAGGCATCCGCCAGCGCTCCGACCTGCATGAAGCCGGTGATGCCGGCGCAGCGGGTCGCGTCCGCCTGCAGAACGTCCACCGCCCCCGCTTCGAGCATGCGTCGAAAGTACGGAACGTCGTACCCGTACTCGCCCGCGGCGATCTCGATCGGTGCCGGCGCGCGATCGCGAAGCAGCCGCAGGCCTTCCAGGTCGTCGGAACTGACCGGCTCCTCGAACCAGCAGACGCCGAACCGGTTGACCCGTGCGGCCACGTCGAGCGCCTGTTTGCGGCTGTACGCGCCGTTGGCGTCCACGAACAGCTCCGCGCTGGCCCCAATCGCCTCGCGCGCCGCTTCGACGCGTGCGACATCCGCCTGGGCGTCGCGTCCGATCTTCATCTTCACGCGCGAGATGCCCGCAGCGACCCACGCGGCCAGTTGGTCCTGAAGCGTCCGGACCGCGTAGGACGTGAACCCGCCGCTGCCGTAGACCTCGACGCCGGACCGTGCGGCGCCGAGCAGGGTGACGAGCGGCACGCCGAGGAGACGCGCCTTCAGGTCCCAGAGCGCGGCATCAACCGCGGCAATTGCCGACGCCGCGATTCCGGGCCGTCCCGCATTACGGACCGCGCGAACCATGGCGATCCACGCGGCAGGCACGTCCATCGCGCTGCGGCCGCGAATCAGGTCAGCGAGCGACCCGCGAACGAGCGTCGCCGCTGCGGCGTCGGTGTAGGTGTATCCGAGCCCGCGCATGCCGCCGCCGTCGACGTCGACGACGACCAGCGTCGTGTGCTGCCAGTCGAAGGTCCCGTCTGCCTCGGGATGATCGGTTGGAATCGTGTACGCGCTGACGGCCACGCGCTCGACGGCGGGCTGGGTGCTCCGCGGTGTTGCCGTCGTCGCGGTGCCCATACATTCACTTCGCCTGCAGGTCGATCAGCGCAAGACCGGTGGACGGATCCATTCGTCGGCGAAGATGGGCGGGAGTTTCGACCAGCACGATCTCGAGCGTCGGCCGCACGACCGCCTCCAGGAGATGTCCCCCATGCGCTGAGCCGTCCTTCCGGCCGACGACCACGTGGGCGTGCAGCTTCGGGCCGTCATCGCCGCGCGCCACGTTGCCGAGGAGCGACACGACCTCCACCTGCTCGTCGATCGGAATACGTTCATAGTCGCGTTTCTGGATTTCGAAGTAGCCGAGCGTCACACGCTCGAAGGCGCCGATGCCCGTCAGCGACGCGGCGTCGATGTCCTGCGCCCGCGCAAACTCCAGAAGCGGCGCGGTGACCTGCTCGCCTGTCTTGAAGACCAGCACGAATGTGCGCGTGCCGCCCGAGCCATCGAGCCGCTGCGACTTCACACCAGTTCCCGCACCTTGTCCGCGAGCACGGTCAACGCGATCTTGTTCCGGTGCGGCGTGCCTCGGGCCAGCGCTTCGGCGAACTTCGTGGCCTGATCCACGCTGATCTTCGGCGGCATTGGCGGCTCGAACGGATCGACGGTCGCCTCGATGACGACCGGACCTTCAGTGGCGAACGCCTGATCGAGCACGCCTCCGCACTGCTTCGGATCCGCCACGCTGAATCCCGTCGCGCCACACGCACGCGCGAAGGCCGCGAAGTCGATCGGCTGGAGCTCACATCCGTACTCGGGGTTGCCGAGGAAGACCATCTGCTCCCACTTGATCATTCCGAGCGAGTTGTTCTTGACGATGACGACTTTGATCGGGAGCCGGTATTTCACGGCGGTCGCGAGCTCGGCCATCAGCATCGAGAAGCCGCCGTCGCCGACGAAGGCCACCACCTGCCGCCCGGGATGTGCGATCTGCGCCGCGATGGCGTACGGGAGCGAGTTGGCCATCGAGGCCAGCGTTCCCGACAGCGAGTGCATCTGCCCGCGCTTCACCTGGATGTAACGGGCCCACCAGGTCGCGATCGTTCCGCTGTCGCACGTCACGATGGCATCGTCCCGAAGCCGCTGGTTGACTTCGTTGGCGATGACCTGTGGCTTCATCGGCACGTCTGGGGCGGCCGCGTGCTCGGCCATCAGCTTCCGCCACTTCTCCATTCCGTGCTGCGCCTTCTCGAGGAACGCGCGGTCGTCATGGCGCTGCAGCATCGGTATCAGCGCCTGCAGCGTTCGCCGGCTGTCGCCGACAAGACCGACCTCGACCGGATAGCGGAGCCCGATGCGGATGGGATCGATCTCAATCTGAACGGCCCGCGCCTGCCCCGGTTTCGGCATGAACTCGAGGTACGGGAACGAGGTGCCTACCATCAGCAGGGTGTCACATGATTCGATCGCGTCCTGGGATGGACGTGTTCCGAGCAGACCGATGCCGCCCGTTGTGTACGGACTATCGTCGGCCACCGTTGCCTTGCCGAGGAGCGGCTTCACGATGGGTGCGCCCAGCGTTTCGGCAATCTGTTCCAGTTCGTTGGCCGCACCCAGGGCGCCACGCCCAGCGAGGATCGCGACGCGCTTGCCGCCGTTGAGAATCTCCGCCGCCTGCGCCAGATCGGTGTCGTTCGGGAGCCGCGCGCTGTGCGGTTCCAACTCCGCGTTGTGGCCCGGGATGTTCCGCTTCGATCGTTCACCTTTGATCTCGCGGTCCTGCAGATCCACGGGGAACGTGATGTGCGAGACGCCGCGGTAGAGCAGCGCCGTGCGGCATGCGAGGTGTGCGACGTTCTCCACGTGCGTCGGTCCCATGACGCGGGCGTTGTACTTCGCGACGTCCATGAAGACCTTGTCGAGCTCCACGTCCTGCTGTGTGTACGTGCCGATGAGGTCGTGGTACGGCATGCCCGTGATCGCGAGGACGGGCTGTCCGTCGAGCTTCGCGTCGTAGAGGCCGTTCAGCAGATGAATGCCGCCTGGACCCGATGTCGCCAGGCAGACGCCAAGGCGGCCGGTGAACTTCGCATAGGCGCACGCCATGAATGCGGCCGCCTCTTCATGACGCACCTGTACAAAGCGGATCGTGTCGGCTTTCCTGCGCAGCGCTTCCATGATTCCGTTGATGCCGTCGCCCGGCAGCCCGAAGATCGTGTCAACGCCCCACTCGTGAAGGATGTCGATGAGGATGTCAGATGCGGTCTGAGCCATCGTTCTTTCCTGTCTGTGCGGCAACGACCTGAGCCGTATTGCCTTTGGATTTCACGCTTCTCAACGAATGCAACGACTGAGCCGCCACGCGGGTCGGCTGTTTGCAAGCAATGGGGAGATCGGAACTGGATATGCCGGCAGCCGTGATACGCCCCGACACCTTCTACGCGTGGGCAGGTCAGTCGCTACTCGTCGTCAATACACACGGTGAATGCGGAGACGATCAGGGTCTGTCGGGGTACTACTTCCGCGAGGCGCGGTTTCTCGATCGCGTCCAGCTCCGGATCGACGGCGCGGCTCCATGGCGATGCGAAGCCGCGGCTATCAATCCCGATGCCTTGGCGTTCACATACGTTCACCCGGAGATTGCGCAGACGGGCGAAGGGTCGAGGAATCAGCGGGCGACGCGCAAGCACGACATTCCCGAGCGCGCACTGGACATTCGGGTTCAGCTTGTCGTCGATGCAGCGCATCTCGACGTGTCTGCGGCGATCACGAATCGATCACGGCGGGCCGTGGCGATCAACGTGTCGTGGAGGTTCGGCGCGGACTTTGCCGATATCCAGGAAGCGGAAGAGGGCAAGCGTCAGCAGCGCGCGGCAATCAAGACGACGCGTGCTGACGGTACGCTTCAGTTCGCCTATCAGCATCGCAAACTGCCGTACGTCACACGCATCCGAGCGCTCGACACCCGCCCGTGGCATGCCAGAGGTCAGAGCCTGACCACCGAGCTTCATCTGAAGCCACAAGAGCGCGCCGACATGGTCATCCGCGTCGAGCCTTCCGGCACCAACTCGGACCTCAGCGAGAACGAAGCCATCCAGCGCCGCGAAGTGGTCAATCGGTGGCGCGCGAAGTTCGCGAGGCTCGAGGTGCCTGGCAATCGCGTCGCCGAGCAGATCCTCGCGCACAGCGTGCGCGACTTCGGATCGTTCGCGTTGCTCGAGGGCGCGCGCGACGAATGGCTCACGCTTCAAGCAGGGGTTCCGCTTTATCCCGTGCTCTTTGGCCGCGACGCGCTCACCGCAGGATGGCAGGCGGCCCTCATCGACCGGGGGGAGGCGCTCTCCGCAGCGCTCGTCCGCCTTGGGCGCATGCAGAGTAATCGGTTCGATGACTGGCACGACGAGGAACCTGGACGGCTGCCGTACCAGATGAGGAATGGCCCGCTCGAGCTACTCAACCGCAATCCTGATCTCGCCTACTACGCCGACTACGCCGGCCCGTTGATGTACGTCATCTCGCTCGCGAATCTCTACGCGTGGAACGGCGACCGCGCCGTTGTCCAGCGACACTGGGACACCGCCCGGCGCGTGCTCGACTGGGCACGCGAATACGGCGACGGCGACCGCGACGGCTACCTCGAATACCAGACGAAATCGTCTCGCGGCACGAAGAACGAAGGGTGGAAAGACAGCGACGATGCGATTGTCTACGACGACGGGAGATTGGTCGCGGCGCCGATTGCGACGTGCGAACTGCAGGCCTACTGGTACGCGGCGCAATTGCTGATGGGTGCGCTCGCGTGGATGCGCGGCGAACGCGCCGACGCGGCCGCCTATCGAAAGAGCGCCGCGGAGCTGAAAGAGCGGTTCAATCGCGATTGGTGGATGCCCGACAAGAGCTTCTTCGGGCTCGCGATGGATCGCCACAAGCGCCTCGTGCGGGCCGTGACCTCAAATGTCGGTCAGTGCGTCGCGTGCGGGATCGTCGATGCGGCGCATCTTCGGCCGGTCGTCGATCGGATGTTCGCTCCCGATCTCTTCAGCGGATGGGGCATCCGGACACTGGCGTCCAGCCACGCGTTCTACAATCCGCTCAGCTATCACCGCGGACCCGTCTGGCCCGTCGAGCAGGCGACCATTCTGTTCGGGCTGCGACGTTTCGGATTCAACGCACGCGCGCAGCAGCTCGCTGGAGCGCTCTTCGATCTCGCACAACTGTATACGGACCACCGCATTCCAGAATGTGTGGGCGGCTACGCGCGATCGGAAATGCCGACGCCCGCGGCCTATCCTCACGCGAACGCGCCGCAGCTGTGGAGCGCGACGGCGTTTCCTCTGACGATCCAGGCGCTGCTGGGCGTCCTGCCTCTCGCGCCATTTGATTCTCTGATCGTGGACCCTGTTCTGCCGGCGTGGCTGCCGGATCTGATCGTCCACGACTTGCGCGTCGGCGGCGCGACGGTCTCGCTTCGGTTCTGGCGCGACGCGCACGGTCATTCGAAGTGGAAGGTGCTCCGCAAAGACGGGACGCTCCACATCATGCGGCAGCCGCCGCCCGAGTCGATCGAGGCCGGTCTGGCCGAACGTGCTGCCGCGGTGCTCGATACCGTTCGCCACGCAAGTGCGTGACGCAGGTTGTTACCGCGGCCGAAACGCCATGACGCCGGTGATGAACTCGTAGCCAAACGATGTGGCCGTAAAGGTGGCCGCGATCGCGCCGGCCGTCGTCTGAATCCTGTCTTCGCTTGCGACCGCGTAAGCCGCCGTCCGTAAATCCTGCCGGCGCACGTAACCGGTTCCCGCGTTCCAGTCCGCTCCGTTGCTCGACGAGTTGAACGTAAAGCCCAATACGTAGTCGCCGCTCGTGGTCGTCGTGATGTTCGTACTGGTGACCGCGTTCGCCGCGGTGCCTGGGCTCGTCCGCACGGCCATCTTGTGTCCATCCAGCGGCGCGCTCGTGTTCACGCCGCTGACCTCATGCACGGCGATCGACTTGCCGAGCCCTGCCGTCGAGAAGTTGCACGAGACCGTGTCCGCGGCCGTCGCGCGGGCGATCGCATACGCCATCGCGGCCCGGCCGTACGTTCCGCTCGTCGGGTTGTCGACCACGGTGTAACTGTTCCCCTGCGTATCGGTGACGCTGACCAGGGATTGAGTCGTGCCGGTCCACCCACAGAACACCGCAATCGCGTTGTTCGCCGTCACATTCGCGGCCAGCCGCGCGGATGCCGACGCCGTCGCGTAATGGTCGTTCGCGCTCGCCGACTGCACGTACGCGGTCGCTCCGCTGGATGGCGACGTTACGGTCAGGGTCGTCGATCCACTGACGGTACCCGAGCTGGCGGAAATCGTCGACGCGCCGGGTGCGACACCGCTGGCAAACCCCGCACTCGTGATCGTCGCAACCGAGGCATTCGACGAGCTCCAGTTTGCCGAGCCGGTCAGGTTCTGCGTGCTGCCGTCGCTGTACGTTCCCGTGGCGGTGAACTGCTGCGTCGAGCCAGGCGCGATCACCGGGTTGACCGGCGTCACCGCAATCGACGAGAGCGTGGCCGCCGTGACGGTCAACGTCGTCGAGCCCGCGACGCTGCCTGAGCTTGCCTGAATCGTGGCGGTGCCGCTCCCGATGCCTGTCGCGGATCCGCCGCTGCTGATGGTCGCTACGGAACCGCTCGAGGAACCCCAGCTGACCGAGCTCGTGAGGTTCTGCGTGCTGCCGTCGCTGTACGTTCCGGTCGCCGTGAACTGTTGCGTGGCTCCCTTCGGAATCGAAGGATTCGCCGGCGTCACCGCGATCGACGTCAACGTCGCCGGAGTCCCCTGCAGCAGCGGGAACGTGCCTTTCGCGTAGTCGATGACGATCTGATCGTAGTACCAGGCCGCGGTGGGGAATCCGGGTTCGCTTCCCGTTCGACCTATCTCGATGCCATCCGGTTTGTAGTTGCCGGTCGAGACGTTCGACGCGCTTCCGACGAGCGTCCAGCGCGCCGTCTCGTACACGTTCATGTAATGAGTGCCGCCGCCGTTGTATTGCATCGTCACCCAATACCAGGTGTTGGCCTGCATCGGGATCGGATTGGTAATGCCAGCCCACGTCTCGAGATACATGTCGCCGCCGTGCATGTGGAGCATCGTGTAGTCGTGGCCGCCGGCCGTGATGGCGAACACGCTGTACCAATTCGAATCGACCACGTCGATCTTGTAGAAGAACCCGACCGACGCGCTGCTGGAGGTCGTCGTCCAGTTATAGGCCGCATATCTCGAGGTCTGCGACATGTCATAGCGAAGGCCCTTGGTGCCGCCGGAGTCGGTGTATTGCACGCCGCAGGTGGTCACGGGCGTTGACAGCCGCTTGACGGCCACGGTGGAGATTGTCATGCCGGTGATTGGGTTGTCCGTCAGCGACCAGACGCCGTTTCCACAGTGCGTGCTCGCAGCCAGGTTCGCGGTCGTGAGCGTGGTGCCATCGGCGGCCCCTTCGAAGTCGATCAGCATCGACGCAGCAAGCCCGCCGCCCGCGGTGGAATCAATTGACATGTGGCCGATGTAATACGTCATCGCATCCAGCTGCCCCGCCGACGACCCCACCAGCAGATACGCGAAATCCCGTGCGTTTTCCGTGAAGGTATTGGGCACGCCTCCGTCGACGACGAGGTAGGAAGCATTCGTGCCTCCGGCGACGTGCAGGCGGATGGTGTGCCACGCGCCGAGCGAAATGTTGACGCTCGGCGAACTAGTGGAGCCGCCGGCCTGCAGCTGCAGGTTGCTCCCGTTGTAACCGAATGAAATCTGCGCGGTATACAGCGAGCCATCGGCCCGATCCGACATGGTGACGAGCCTCGTCACATCGGAGGACGCCATCGCATGCGAGCTGACATTCAGCGTGAAATAGAGGTCGAACGCCGTCCCCGATGAGAGGCGCGGAAATGTTCCGGTGGTGTAGAGGTAGCTGCCGGATCCCGCAGTCTCAATCATCCGCAGCGCTTGATCGTCGTCCGGACTCGGAGGAGGAGCGGGCGTGGCGACAATCGCTTGCCCCGAGCCTGTGCCTATCGCCCACGATTGATTGCACGTCGTCGGCCCGCCGCTCCAGCAAAGCGACGAGGAGTCTCCAAACGATTCCGTGAACGTCGAACCCGCGGAGGTCGCGCTGCGGCTGATGAGAATCGTCGCCGCGCGGCTCCGCGTGCTGTCGCTCATCGACGTCGCGGTCAGCGTGACGCTGGCCGGCGCTGGCTCGCTGACGGGAGCCGTATACGTGATCGCCGCGCCAGACGCGCTCGAATCGGCGGACAACGTTCCGCACGAGGCTCCGGAACAGCCAGCGCCCGAGAGGCTCCAGAAGACACCGGCTGCGGCCGGATCGTTCGTCACCGTCGCCGTAAACTGCTGCGTGGCGAACGGCGCCTGAACGCTGGCCGTGGCGGGTGATACCGCAACAGAGATGCTCGACCCCGGCGTCACCGTCAACGTTGTCGATCCGGTAATTCCGCCCGACGCCGCCTGGATCGTCGTGCTGCCTGCAGACAACGCCGTCGCAGCTCCGCCGGCAGCAATCGTCGCCACGGACGTGTTCGACGAGGTCCACGCTGCCGTGCTCGTCAGGTCGCGCGTAGAGCTGTCGCTATAGGCGCCGGTCGCGATGTAGGCCTGCGTGGCGCCCGCGACGATCGACGCGCCCGCCGGCGTCACGGCGATCGAAGTCAACGAGGCTGACGAACCCGGGCGAAATGCCATGACGCCGGTGATGAACTCGTAGCCAAACGATGTGGCCGTAAAGGTCGCCGCGATCGCCCCGGCGGTCGGCTGAATCCTGTCTTCGCTTGCGACCGCGTAGTCCGCCGTCCGCAAATCCTGCCGGCGCACGTAACCGGTCCCCGCGTTCCAGTCCGCTCCGTTGCTCGACGAGTTGAACGTGAAGCCGAGCACGTACGCGCCATTCGAAGTGGTCGTAACATTCGTGCTGGTGACCGCGTTCGCTGCCGTTCCCGGACTCGTACGCACGGCCATCTTGTGAGCGTCGAGCGGATTGGCCGTACTCACGCCGCTGACCTCGTGCACGACGATCGACTTTCCGAGCCCGGCCGCGGAGAAGTTGCACGCGACGGTGTCGGCTGACGAGGCGCGCGCGATCGCATACGCCATCGCCGCTCGTCCGTACGTTCCGCTCGTCGGATTGTCGACGATCGTGTAAACGTTGCCTTGCGTGTCGGTAACGCTCAGTAACGACTGCGTCGTGCCTGTCCAGGCACACAGCACCGCGATCGCGTCGTCCGCGGTTACGCTCGCGGCGAACGATGCCGACGCAGACGCCGTCGCGTAATGGTCGTTCGCGCTGGCCGATTGCACAAACGACTGAGCCGCCGCTGAAGACACTCCGACAGACAACAAGACACACGAACAGATGAGGGCGCGGGTGAACATACAAATCCCTTACCGCGGCACACGCGTGGCCGCTCCGGTAAATGTGTTGTAAGGCGTGTGTTGTCTATATCCGTCGATTCGGGACGGATGTCAATCCAAATCGACAGAATCGTTGAGGTCGGAATTCCCTCTATGCGGTCGAGGCCAGCCGCCGGCCGAGCACGCGTTCCGCATTCGCGTGATAGACCTTGCGGAGGATCGGCTCCGGCAAACCCAAGCCGTAGATGCGCCACCGGCCCTGAGGCGGGATGCGCGCGGGCGCGTAGTCGAAGTACTCGTCGTTGGTTTCGAGGAAACGGTAGTAGATGTGATACAGGTCCGCGCCAAATACCTGCTGCGGGGTCTCGGTTCCGAGCGGGATCGCATCGGTGCCGAACAGAATGCGGTCCTGATATTTGTCGAAGAATCGCGCAGCCGTCCTCGGCTGCCGTCCCAGTTCCCCGATGCGTGCGCCGATTTCAACGTTGACGTTCGGATACTTGTCGAGCATCTCGCCGACGCCCTGCAGGTTCTCCGCCCAGTGTCCGACGTGCAGCGCGACGAACGTCGTTTTTGGATGACGCGCGAACACGCGATCGCGCGCGTCGAGGATCTCTTTGAATTTCGGGAAATCGCGTCCGTAGAACGACCAGTCCGGGTGCGCGCTGAGCTCTTCGTATCGTTCGTTGAAGCGATCGATCGGAAGAAAAAACGCTTCCGGATCGCCAACGTGCATCGCAACGGGCATCCCGAGGCGGCCGCATGCGTCCCACATCGGATCGAACCGCCGATCGTCCACTTTCACGAGAGTCCCGGTGGGACCGCCATCGCGAAGATAGAGCCCGAGGGTCTTGAGGATCTTCAGACCAACGGCTCCGGCCGCTTTCGCCTTCGCGATCTCGTCGGCCTGCCATGCCGCGTACCCGGCCTCGCTCGCGCGCGTCCATGCCGGTTCGGTCATCGTCACGAATCGTCCCGGAAATCCGCGATCGAAGTTCCTGATCGTCTCCGCAAGATCGTTTCCCCATCCGCCGGTCAGGTTGACCATCGTGCGAAGGTTCACCGAGTCCATCACGCGCACGATTTCTGCGGGAGGGACGGTGGGCCTCGTCGAGCCGGGCCTCGGCGATACGTGGCTGTGGAAATCGATCACCGCGAAGCGCGAGCGGGGCACCCGCGTTTCGCCCACGTGCAGCATGCTCTTCGGCTCGAATTCGCCGATCGGGAGAGGCGGCGTGCGCGTGCCTGCCGGTTGCTGCGGCACGGTGGTCCGCCTGAAGGCGGACGCTACGGGGGCCTGCCTGAAGGCGGACACGACGGAGGCGCCTGCGAAGGACAACAACGTACGTCGAGTCATTACTGAAGCCCTCCTCGAATCGACGTGATGCGCTGCGTGTTGAAGCCGAGCCAGTGCATGCGCCCGACGTAGCGGGCGTGCTCGACCTTTATGCACCGATCCATGACGACCGGTACGCCGCCGGCATCCGCGATTCGCGCCCCTTCTTCGTTGATCACGCCGAACTGGCACCAGAGACAGCCCGCGCGAACCTTGACCGCCTCGGTCGCGATGCCGGGCAGCGCGTCTGGCGTGCGGAACACATTGACGATGTCAATGGGCACCGGCACATCGATCAGGCTCTTGAAACTCGGCTGACCGAGGATTTCGGCCTCCCGCGGATTGACGGGGATCACGCGATAGCCATGCCGTTTCAGGTAATAGCCCACGAAATAGCTGGCGCGCAGCTCGTTCTTCGACAGGCCGACAATCGCGACCGTCTTCGCGTTGTAAAGCACGCGCTGGATCGTGAGCGGATCCTGATAACGCGCGAGGTCGAAGGTCGCAACAGTACTCATACGGCGGCCACACCGTTCGGCGACGCGGCGGCGACGCGCGCAAAGCCCTGCTCGAGATCCCAGATCAAGTCGTCGATCGATTCGACGCCCACGGACAGGCGAATCGTGCCGGGTCCAACGCCTGCCGCCCTGAGCTCGTCGTCACTCAACTGACGATGCGTCGTGCTGGCTGGATGAATGATGAGGCTCTTCGAGTCGCCGACGTTCGCGAGGTGCGACCACAGCGTCACGCCGCGGATGAAGTCCTGCCCCCCGGCGCGGCCGCCGCGGCAATCGAACGAGAACACCGCGCCCGCGCCTCGCGGCAGATATTTATCGACGAGCGCGCGATAGCGGCTCTTCGCAAGACCCGGATAGGTGACGTTCGACGCGAATTCGTGCGAGTCGAGATGCTTCGCCACCGCCAGCGCGTTCTCGACGTGCCGCGCCATCCGGAGCGACAGCGTCTCCAGCCCCTGCAGGAACAGGAACGCGTTGAACGGGCTCATGCACGCGCCGAGGTCGCGCAGCGTCTCCGCGCGCAGCTTCATCAGATACCCGTAGGTGCCGAACGTTTCGTGGAACTGCAGCCCGTGGTACGCGGGGGACGGTTCCGCGACCACCGGAAAGCGCCCGTTGGACCAGTTGAAGCTCCCCGACTCGACAACGACGCCGCCGATGCTCGTACCGTGGCCGCCGATGAACTTGGTCGCCGAGTGGATCACGATGTCGGCGCCCCACTCGATGGGCCGGCAGAGGTACGGCGTCGCGAACGTGTTGTCGACGATGAGCGGAAGCTGGTGGCGATGGGCGATCGCGGCGACCATCTCGATGTCGAGCACGTTTCCCGCGGGGTTGCCGATCGTTTCGCCGTAGAACGCCTTCGTGTTGTCGCGCACCGCCGCGCTCCACGCATCGGCATCGTCAGGATCGACCCACGTGAGGCCCACGTTCATCTTCCGCAGCATGTGCTTGAACTGGTTCACGGTGCCGCCGTAGAGCGCCGACGACGAGACGACGTGATCGCCCGGCTGCAGCAGCGTGAAGAGCGCGGCAGCCTGCGCGGCAATGCCGCTCGCGAACGCGACGGCCCCGCATCCGCCCTCGAGGTTCGCCATGCGCTCTTCGAAGACCGCGACCGTCGGGTTCATGATGCGCGAGTACGTGTTGCCGTACTCCTGCAGGTTGAAGTACGCGGCGGCCGATTCAGGATCTTCGAACACGTAGCTCGTCGTCTGATAAATCGGAACCGCGCGAGCGCCGGTGTTCGGATCGGGCCGCTGTCCCGCGTGGACCTGACGCGTCTCGAACCCGAAGTCGCGCGCCTTTTCGGTGCGGCGGGATTCGTTCATCCGGCTTGCTCCTGGGTGGTCTGACGAGCGAGGAAGTTCTGAATCATCGGCGTCTGGCGGTTCTCCTCGAGGAGGAAGCAATCGTGGCCATAGGGGGCCTCGATCACGTGCAGCTCGACCTCCTTGCCCAGCGAGCGCAGCGCGCGGGCTATTTCTTCGGACCCGGCCGGCGGATACAACCAGTCCGAGCTGAACGCGATCAGCAGCGTTCGCGCCGCGACGCCGCGCAGGGCGTCGACGAGTCTGCCGTTGCCATATTGCCGCGCGAGATCGAAGTACGTCAGCGCGCGGGATGTATAGAGGTAGGTGTTGGCGTCGAAGCGGCGGACGAAGGTGTCCGCCTGATGACGCAGGTAGTTTTCGACCTCGAACTCCGGTTCGGTGAGCGTGAACCGGATGTCGTCGGCGAACTGCAGACGGCGGTCGAACTTGTCGCCGAGCGACTTCGCCGACAGGTACGTCACGTGTCCGACCATGCGCGCGATGCCCATGCCGGCATCCGGCTTCCGGCCCGTGCCGTAGTAATGACCTCCCTGCCACGCGGGATCCGCCGCGATGGCGTTGCGCGCGATCGCGTTCCAGGCAACGCCTTGCGGCTGCAGCGCGTGGGTGCTCGCAATGGCCACGATGGCGTCGACCTGATCGGGATAGAGAATCGCCCACTCGAACGCCTGCATGCCCCCCAACGACCCGCCCGCGACGGCGGCAAGCCGTTCGAGGCCGAGCTCGTCGAGAAACGCGCGCTCGGTCCGAACCATGTCGGCGACGGTGATCACCGGGAAGTCCGATCCGTACGGCCGGCCCGTCGCTGGATTCGCCGATGACGGTCCCGTGGTCCCGCGGCATCCGCCGAGCAGGTTCGTCGAGACGACGTAGTACTGATCAGTGTCGAAAGCCTTGCCGGGACCGATCATTCCGTCCCACCATCCGAGTCCCTTGCCCGCCGTGCCGTCGCGATCCTCGGCGGCAAATCCATCGCGGGTGCTTTCAGCGGGCGGCCTGCGCGCAAATCCTGCCGCGTGGGCATCGCCGCTGAGCGCGTGGCAGACGAGAATCACGTTGTCGCGCGCCGCCGACAGCGTCCCGTAGGTCTCGTATGCGACGCGGATTGGATGGAGCGTCTGACCGCAGTCGAGGCGCAGCGGCTTCGGCAGGTCGAGGTACTGCGTCTCCACCGTGCCGGCCGATCCCGCCGCGGGCCGGGGAGCGGACGTCGCCATGCGCGCGATCATATATCGCCGTGTCGTGGAAAAGCGGCGCCGATGTATGATCCGGAGCTTCCGGCAGACTTCCTACCGAACTGAAAGGGGCTACCACCATGACTATGGCGACGGTCAACAACGGGGTCAACGTCCAGGCGCTGCTCGACGCGCGCGAGGCGCTGAAGGGCGCACCCGAGGCGGCGAAATTCACGTGGCGGGCGTCGTGCAAATGGGAGAACGGCACGCACAGCACGACGAGCGTCCAGAGCTTCTTCGGCCTCGGCCAGGAACAGCAGCACAAGATGCCCACGAAGCTCGGCGCCGACCACCCGGAGATCTTCGCGTCGGAGGATCACGCGATTACGCCGATCGAGTACGTCCTCGTCGGGCTGGCGAGCTGCCTCACCGCGGGTGTGGCCGCCGTCGCGCAGAATCGCGGCATCCAGCTGCGCTCGGTCGAGTCGCAGCTCGAAGGCAAGATGGACATCCGCGGCATCCTCGGGATGGACAGCGACGTCCGCAACGGCTACGACGACATCAAGGTGAAATTCAAGATCGACGCGGATGCGTCAAAGAAAGACATCGAGGCGATCGTCGCGCAGTCGCAGAAGCGCTCCGCCGTCTACGACGTCATCACGAATCCGGTGAACGTCGCCGTCGAGGTCATCTGACCCGACGCGTCGCCCTGCGGTAAAGGAGAGCGCAGCCATCGAGCGCGTCACGACCGTCGTGATTGGCGCCGGCCACGCCGGGCTCGCCGCAAGCCGGTTCCTCGGCGAGCGGTCGATCGACCACGTCGTCCTCGAACGCGGCGAGGTCGCCAACTCGTGGCGGCGGGAGCGGTGGGATTCGCTGCGCCTCCTCACGCCCAACTGGCAGAGCCGTCTGCCAGGCTGTCGGTATGACGGCCCGGATCCGGACGGCTACATGACGACGGCCGACGTGATCGCGTTCCTTTCGAGGTTCGCGACCGTCGCGAACGCTCCGGTCCGCACGAATACCAGCGTCACATCCGTGCAGCGGGTGGACGGTGGGTATCAGGTCACGACGAGCGGCGGCGCGATTCGTTGCCGGTGCGTCGTGATCGCGAGCGGCGCGTGCAATCTCCCGAGCGTGCCGCAGCTTCGGACCGCCGTGCCTGCGGCGGTCGAACAATTCACGCCGTTCGACTATCACAACCCGGGCCGCCTGCCCCTCGGGCGCACGCTCGTCGTCGGCGCGTCGGCGACAGGTGTGCAGCTCGCAGAAGAAATCCATCGATCGGGCCGGCCGGTGACGCTCTCGGTCGGTGAGCACGTCCGCCTGCCGCGGACATATCGGAAACGCGACGTGCTCTGGTGGATGGACGCGTCAGGCGTGTGGAATCAGCGCTACAGCGAGATCGACGACCTGATCCGCGCGCGCAGGTTGCCGTCGCCGCAGCTCGTTGGCACGCCGGAGCGCTCGACGCTCGATCTCAACGCGCTCACCGCAATTGGCGTGGAGCTCGTGGGCCGTTTGTCCACCATCCGCGACGGCCGCGGGCTGTTTTCAGGCGGTCTCCGGCACCTGTTTTCGCTCGCGGATCTGAAGATGGAGCGCCTGCTCGACACGTTCGACGACTGGACGCGCGTCAGTCCTCCCGACATCGACGTCGGCGAGCCCGAACGCTTCGAGCCGACCCGTGCACCGGAATCGTCGCGGCTCCAGATCGATCTCCGGAGCGGCGAGATCCGTTCAATCGTGTGGGCCACCGGCTTCCGGCCCGATTACAGCTGGCTCCATGTACCCGTGGTGGACGAGAAGGGATTGCTTCGGCACGACGGCGGCGTCGTGGAAAGTCCAGGAATGTACGCGCTGGGGCTGCCACTGCTGCGTCGGCGGAAATCGACGTTCATTCACGGCGCCGAAGACGACGCACGCGACGTGATCGATCATCTGACGAACTATCTCGCAGGGGGATAGCGGTTCGCGATTCGCGGGTTCGCGGCTCGCGGCTCGCGGCTCAGACGTACATCTCGCGGCCGTCGCGCAGCCGCAGCCATCCACGGACAATCCGATAGATGAACCACAGGCTGACGAATGCGAGCGGCATCCACGCGATGAGGATCCCGATGCCAAGCGTGCCCACGATGAAGAAGAGGCACACGGCAACCCACAACAGGCCGAACCAGAACGTTCGAATCTGCCAGCGGAAGTGGGAGTCCAGCCACGTGCCGCGCACGTCGCCGCGCTTCACGTAATTCAGGATGACCGCGATGATGGACGGCCATCCGGTAAGGAACGCTCCGATCACCGTCGCGGCGCCGATGATGCCCGTCAGCAGGCTGAACGCATGCAGCGCGTAGATGAATTGCGTCCAGTTGAAGAGCGGACCGGACGTCTGGTTCGTGCTCATGCCGACTGAGCCAATTCTCTCGCTTTCCGGGCGCCCCTGTTCAACAACTTGACAACCGTTTCTATCCCAGCTACCTTGTTATAACAAGGTAGCTGGCTGACGCCATGGGGATCACCGACAAGTTCGCCGCGATACGGAAGGGGCTCCTCGAGTTCCTGATCCTGAAGATCGTCGCCGCGGACAAGGTGTATGTCGCCGACATCCTGGAGCGCCTGAGCGACACCGAATTCACCACGCAGGAAGGGACGCTGTATCCGCTGCTCAGCAAGATGCGGAGGGACGGCCTGCTCGACTACGAGTGGCAGGAATCGGACGCCGGGCCTCCGCGGAAGTATTACGAGCTCACAGCCAGGGGCAAATCGCAGCTCGCGGACCTGAACGAGTACTGGAAACAACTGAACGCGACGATCACGCAGCTTGGACGGTAGCCATGCAGAAAGTCATCAGCATCAACCTGAATGGCAACGCGTATCAGCTCGAGGAGAGCGGATACGAGGCGCTTCGCGATTACCTGTCGGGGGCGGACGGGGAGCTCGAGGGCAACCCGGATCGCACGGAGATCATCGCCGACCTCGAGCAGGCGATTGCCGACAAGTGCCGGAAGTTCCTCGGCGCGCACAAGTCGGTCGTCAGCGCCGGCGAAGTCCAGCAAATCATCAAGGAGATGGGTCCGATCGACGCCGAGCCCGGACAGGACGCCGCCAACGGTAAAGAAGCGGCTGGCAAAGACAAGCAGCCTCATTCCACGGAGCCCGCCATGAAACGTCTCTATCGGAATCCCGACGGCGCAATGATTGCCGGTGTCTGCAGCGGCCTCGCGGCCTATTTCGGCATCGATGTGACGCTCGTGCGCATCCTGTTCGTCGTCGCCGTTGTGCTGTCCAAAGGCGCGGCGATCATCATTTATATCGGGATGATGTTCGTCGTTCCCGAAGCGACCACCGCCGAAGAGCGCGCGGCGGCTGGTGGCCTTCCGTTCAACGCCAAGGAAGTGATCCAGCGGGCACGTCGTCAATACACGGAAGGGACACGCCACTGGCAGCGCCAGCTGCGCGAACAGCAGCGGCGATGGCGGCGCGGCGGTTGGGCGCCCGGCATGCCGATGGTCTACGCGCAGCCGCCGTGGACGGCGCCGCTCGCTCCCCTGTTCGGCCTCGTGCACCTGGCGCTCTTTCTCACCATGGCGGCGATGATGATTTCGCTCGTGAATACAGGCGGAGTGCTCGACTGGCGGCTTCCGGCAGACGTGCCCGTCTGGGCCGGCGCGCTCGCGCTCCTGATCGGCTACCAGATTGTCGTCTCCCCCATCCGCGCGGTGCAGCACTGGTCGTGGCGTCCGCAAGCGGATGGCCAGCCAAACCCCTATGCCTTCTGGAACGCGGTCGTCTGGCTCATCGGCATGTTCCTGGTCCTCTGGATCGCGTCGAGCCACGTCCCCGAGATCCGGGAGTTCATGCAGCGGCTGCCGCCGCTGATGCGCGACTTTGCGGAGGCGGTTCGCAACTTCATGTCCCGGCACAATTGATCCGTATAATGGCTCTTTCGATCCAGGACGGAGACTTATGCGAACTGCTCTCTCGCTCAAGGTGATGCTCCTGCTGGTGCTGGTGGCGGTCGTGCCCGAGCATGCGTTCGAGCCCCGCGTCCAGGCTGTGCAGTCCACTCAGCCTGCTCAGACTCCGCAAGCCGCTCAACCGGCGACGGCTCCGCCCATTCCCTCGTGGATCCCGATCGAGCTCTTTCAGGTGCCGCAGCCCCTCGAGATCACGGTGTGGGCCGCCTCGCCGATGCTCCACAATCCGACGAACATCGACATCGACAAGGACGGCCGCATCTGGGTCGCCGAAGGCGTCCGCTATCGCCAGCATTGGGCTCGGCAGCCCGAAGGCGACCGCATTGTCGTCCTGGAGGACACCGACGGCGACGGCAAGGCCGACAGCACGCACACGTTCGTGCAGGAACCTGCGCTCATCTCGCCGCTCGGCGTCGCGGTGATTGACAACAAGGTCATCGTCTCTCAGCCGCCCGACCTGATCGTCTACACGGACGTCGATCGGAACCTGCGATTCGATCCGGCGGTCGACAAACGGGAAGTGCTGCTCACCGGATTCATGGGGATCAACCACGATCACTCGCTGCACTCGGTCACGTTCGGCCCTGACGGCAAGTGGATCTTCAACGCCGGCAACACCGGCGGCATGTTCACCGACAAGTCGGGCAAGACGTTCCGCAGCTTCGGGTCGTATCGGCCGCAGACGGTGGGACCGTTCAAGTACCCGTACGACGCGGCGGAGTGGGCCGGCAAGCCGAGCGACGACGGCCACGTGTACGTGGGTGGATTCACGGTGCGCATGAATCCCGACGGCACGAACGCGGAAATCATCGGCTACAACTACCGCAACAGCTACGAGCAGTCCGTCAATTCTCTCGGCGATGTCTTTCAGAACGACAACGACGATCCGCCCGCGTGCCGCGTGAGCTGGGTCATGGAATACGCGAACTTCGGCTACTCGTCGCTCGACGGGCAGCGCACGTGGCAGGCGGATCGGCGTCCAGGCCAATCGATTCCAGTCGCGGAATGGCGTCAGGACGATCCGGGAACGGCGCCGACCGGCGACGTGTACGGCGGAGGCTCGCCGACCGGCAACGTCTTCTACGAGAACGGTGCGCTCGGGCCATCGTGGGAAGGGACGTTCTTCGCGGCCGACGCGGGACGCAACGAGGTCTTCTCCTATAAGCCCGCGCGTCAGGGCGCCGGCTTCAATCTCGACCGCAAGATCTTTCTCACGTCGAACCCGAAGCAGGAGTATGCCGGGTCCGACTTCGTGATGGGCACCGCCGGCGTGACACGCGCGCTGGCGACGCTCTTCCGGCCGTCCGACATCGCGGTCGGTCCGGACGGCGCGCTGTATGTGAGCGACTGGATCGACCCGCGCGTCGGCGGCCACCAGGATCTGGACGAGAACGTGGTCGGCGCGATCTATCGGATTGCGCCGAAGGGCTTCGTCTCGAGAGCCCCGAAGTTCGACGCCACTACGATCGACGGTCTGATTACCGCGTTGCGCTCGCCCGCGGTCAACGTTCGGGCGATCGGGTTCGAAGGACTCAAAGCACGCGGCGCAGCTGCGGTCAATGCGGTCGCGGCGCTGCTCAACGATCCCAATCCGTACATGCGCGGCCGCGCGATCTACCTCCTGTATCAGCTTGGCCCCGAGGGGCGGCAGCGCGCAGGCGCGCCCGAGTCGTTCACCGACCCCGCGTTCCGCATCACCGCGTACCGGGCGATGCGCCGAGCGAATCTCGACGTCCTGCCGACCGCGGCACGCCTCGCCCGCGATGCGGACGCCGGTGTGCGCCGCGAGGTCGCGCTGTCGATGCGCGACGTGCCGGCCGAGAAGGCGCTGGACATTCTCGTCGACATCGCGCGCGGATTCGACGGGCAGGATCGCAGCTATCTCGAAGCCCTGGGCACGGGCGCGACGGGCAAGGAAGCCGCGTTGTACGACAAGCTGCGTCCGGCGCTTGGCGTGAAATCCGATCCGCTCGCGTGGTCGCCGGCCTTCACGCGAATGGTGTGGCGCCTCCACGTGCCGGCGGCCGTGAACGATCTCGTCGCCCGCGCCAAATCGACGACGCTGTCGGCCGCGGATCGGCGCCTGGCACTCGACACGATCGCCTTTGTCGACGATCCCGCCGCGTCGAAGGCCATGCTCACTCTCGCGGACCCCGCCAACCCGATGCGTGAGCAGGCGACATTCTGGCTGCTGAACCGCCTGACCGGCGACTGGGCGGACTTCGGGCTCGGTCCGGCGCTGAAGGCTGCGGGGATTTACGATCCCGACGCGATCACGTTGAAGGAAGCGGTCATTCCGGCGCCTCCGCCGGACCTCCCGCAGCTGTCGATGGACGACATCGTGCGTCTGAAGGGGGACGCCGCTCGAGGGAAGGCCGTCACGACGCGCTGTCTGATGTGCCATTCCATCGGCGGCACCGGCGCCGAGCTCGGACCCGCGCTCGATGGGTGGGGCCGTGGAAAAGCGCCCGACGTGATCGCGAAGGCGCTGATCCAGCCGAGCGCCGAGATCGCGCACGGCTACGACGGCTGGGAGATCAAGACGAAGGACGGCGTGACGATCCAGGGCGTGCTGATCAAGGAGGGCGATCCGTTGATGATGCGCAGCATGGGCGGGATCACGCAGATCATTCCGGGCAATCGTGTCGCGTCGCGGCGCCGCTATCCCGGATCGCTGATGATGTCAGCCGCGCAGTTGGGTCTGACTCCTCAGGACGTCGCCGACGTCATCGCGTTCCTGAGCAGCAACTGAACGCGGCGCAAACGTAGTTCGCTCCCGGCCGGCGGGTCCTGTCGCCGGACAGCCCCGTCCGGCGCCACCTCAGACCGCAGGACGTCATCGAGTTTCCGAGCAGCAATTAGCCGCGGAGTCCGAAGTCCACACAGGGGGCGATCGTGCCACCTTATGTGAGCGAATGCGGAACCTTTCCCAGGCTCGCGACAGTCCACGTGCGATCGCATTTGCGACATCGCCAGCAGGTTCGTACGGTGATGACCTTGGCCAATGTATCGACGGCGTTCCCGTTGCAGAACGGGCACCTCGATGGCCGGGCCACCTTCTCATCGAATTGTGACTCGTACATGTTTCCTTTTTGGAACGCGCGCAGTCGCCACAAGGTACGCGAGGCCTAACCGAGTACGAGGACGCTCGCCAGCCACACTCCGAGACCGATCGCGAGAACGGCTGCCGCCGCGATCGTGCGTTTCCTCATCGTGCGGTCGTCTGCAATACCCCGAGCGACCCACGCCGTCCAGCGCTCCGCGGCGATGCTTGGGTCCGCCATTGCGATCACTCCGGCTTTCTGTTGCACGGCCCATTCTCCCGGCATGCCAAACCGCGCGTCTGTTCAAGAATGAACAGGTGCCTCGCCTGACTGTGCACTTTGAGACACTGGGAGCGTGGGCGCCGCGCTAGACTCTTGCCCGAGAGTCCGATGATCCACTTCCCGAATCCCGAGTTCGCAGAGACACCTTTGGAACGTCACCTTCGGGAACTGGTTGACGCGATCGATCGTCGCGTCGCCCACATCGAGCACGAGGGCGAGGCGCGCATTGGGAAGGAAGCGCGAGCGTTGCGCGAACATGCGCTGGCGCGCCTCGCGGTACTCGCCCCGCACGCCGCGGATCGCCGCTAGCAGCGCAACACGTTCACTACGGTATCTCCCGATACCGTGAACTCCTGCATCGCGCCGATCGACACGGCCCCGACGAACACGGACCGTATAGAACCCCGCCGAGTCGGTGACGGCGTTACGTGCGGGTCCATCGCCGTCTCTTACGGTGATCACGGCGTCGGCGATGAGAGGTTCGCCGACGTTGTCGATGTGTTGCCCATAGACAACCGGGCGGAAGAGGAAGACGTGTCGATGAGCCTCGGGGGTGGCTCGTCCGCGCGATTGGAGTCATCGCCGTCTTGTGAGAGGGGTTGCAAGCCCTGACGGATACGCCACGCACCCGCACGTCGGATTCGTGAGCCAACAGTGGCTCATGGAGCACCGTCTCTCACAGATTTCAGACCCCAGCGGTGACGGCTGGCGGCTATCGGAGTTTAGAGCATCGGCCGCACGTAATGACGTCGGACGGACTCGTCGTACTCGCACCGACATTGCGTGATGGAGAGAAGGAAAGAAGGCAAGCGCGCTGCCGATCATCGAGACGCCACACCATTTCCATGACCGATGATCTGTGCAATTGAGAACAGATCGCCGACGTCGCTGAGAGCAGGATGCAGCATGCACAGTCTTCGATCCAGCTGCCCTGCGTGCGGCGGTGCGAAAACACGCGACGGATCACACGCCGACCGGGGTCCCTATCGGGCCTGCAGCGAATGCGGATCCGGTTGGCGCAGACACGCTCGCGCTCTGGCCACCCACGCAATCGCCGACCGCGTCGGACGTCCTGCATGGCACGGATCGAGGCGCATAACTGCGATCGATCGCACTCGTTGCATAACGACCTAGTATCCCGGCCCTGAATACCTTCAGTCGCGAAGCACCACGCTCAGCAGGGAGTAGGCTTGCCCGGCGAGACAGCCCTAGCCGAGGAAATGATCGGCGCTCCAGAACCGCAATGACGGCTTCTTTCCCGGCGTACGAGAGCACGGACAGCCGGACAGTCAGGGTAGCGACGTACAAAACGCTCGTCGCGGTGTTCTTGCCTGAAGCACGTTGGGATGACGACGGTGGGGCCACGCCCGGCCAGAAAAGACGAGGACGCGGCTCTAGCGGCCTGAATTGTTCTTGTCGCGCATCAGGTCGATTCCTCCGGCCGGGCCGTAGTGCTGGGCGTTCATCAAGTGAACCTGAGTTGTGGAGCGGGCTACACCGCCACCCAGGTGTTAACCAGCGCGAGGTTGATGCCGACGGAACACTCGACACGCGAACACACGTAGTTAGTGGAGCCTCGCTTGTCGTCGCTCAACTTGCGCTGAATCTTCGTCTGCGGGCAGTGACAGACCGGGCACTGATGCACAACCGGACGCGGCGGCAACTTGGAATCAGCCATGCGATAACTCCTGGATGAACGCGTTGACGGTCGGCCGTCGGATCAGATTTCGAAACCGATACGGCGA